>ULRX01012293.1_pt1 | contig 13482 bp, 14 predicted proteins | sample 1955871 | NCBI WGS metagenome assembly ULRX01 (sample SAMEA4835695, study PRJEB28245) | human gut metagenome | biome: gut microbiome; material: fecal sample | place: Denmark | collected 2008 | reverse complement strand
TAGGTCAGTATTATGCTAATTTAAGAAGTCAACAACAATTAAATTGGCAGAACAAATACATATGTATGAAACAAATAAGGAACGAAACAAAACTATTCTCCAATCCGCAAAAAGTCTGCAAAAATGGAAACACGACTACTCGAACCATTTATCCGTGATCCATGAACTAATCAAAGCAAAATCCTATCACCAACTCAGCCAATATGTATCCGAGCAACGCGAGTCCCTCCCACAGTCTTTCCCAATTGTAAGTACAGGTCATCCTGTCATTGATGCAATTTTAACCGACAAGTACGCGATTGCACAGTCAGAGCATATATCGTTTATGTATTCTGTTATTCTCCCTGAGCATTTTCCTATCAATGATATTGAAATCACGGGGATTTTAGGCAATCTTCTGGACAATTCAATAGAGGCCTGTACCAAGATAGAACGAAAGACAGATACCCATCCTCAAATCAAGGTTTTTCTTAAACCACAGCGGAGCATGTATCATATCCATGTGGAGAATAGTTCCTCTGGAAACTATCAATACAAGCTTAATGGTCAACTGGACAGCACAAAAACAGATCAAAAAAATCATGGTAAAGGTTTGACAAATGTTAGAGAAATTGTCGAAAGAAATTCAGGTTTTTGCAATATAACAGCCGAAAAAGATTCTTTTACTGTTGATATATATATTCCATTACTTACAGAGAGGGGTAAATCATTATGAAATTAAATGTAACAATTTTAGAAGATGAAGCAACTCATGCTGCGCAATTAAAACAATTGCTGGAAAAGTGGGGTAAACAAAATAATATTTCCACATCTATACGTCACTATTTTAATGACAAGGATTTTTCAGAAAAAGAATATGACGAAGACGAACTTTTTTTTATTGACATTGAATTAGGATCGGCAAATGGAATGGACATTGCCAAGCAATTACGAAAGGATGGATTTTGCGGTAATATCATTTTCCTGACTGCTTTTTCCGAATATGTCTTTGACGGGTATCATGTTCAGGCTTTGGATTATTTGTTAAAGCCAATTAGCCAGAACAAACTTGAACAATGTATGAACCCCATTTTGAGAAACATGCAGGGATCTTATCACGTGTACAAAACAAAAACTGAAACAGTAAAAATACCATACAACAAAATATTGGCATTTACCTCTTTTCGGCACTATGTAGATATAATAACCCAACCCAATGATAATCAGGGTTTTTTTCGTCAAAAAATCACATTAAAAAATCTGCAAAATCAACTACCTAAAGAATTTGTCCGTTGCCATCGAACAGTTATTGTCAATATGAATAAGGTTATGCGATTAACCAATAAAGACATCACACTTTCCGACAATTCTATTTATCCTGTGTCGGAAAGCTATTTGGAGCATGTTCGTGAAGTCTTTTCAACGCTACTTGATATATAGCCGGCTCTAAAGAGCCATTGAAGATTCGCCATGCGTATAGTTACCACAGGCAAGCCCTAAAGGGCTTTAGCTTATGCCTTGTTTACTGGCTCACCCGTAAACGGGTCTATGTACTCTTTCAGTGACATCTGATCATATTCCAGATCTTATTGCATCTGATTCCTTACATATTCTTCAATTTTCTTTGCATTTTTGCCTACTGTATCGACATAATACCCTCTGCACCAGAAATGTCTGTTTCCATACTTGTACTTCAAATTTGCATGTCTATCAAATATCATCAAAGAACTTTTTCCTTTCAAATATCCCATTATTTCTGACACACTGTATTTTGGTGGTATACTCACAAACATATGAACATGATCTGGCATACACTCCGCTGCTATTATTTCAGCACCCTTTCTTTTGCACAATTTGCTTAATATATGACCTATATCTGCTCTTATTTGCTTGTATATAATCTTTCTTCTAAACTTAGGTGCAAAAACTATATGATATTTGCATGTCCATTTTGTGTGTGATAAACTATTATTGTCCATTTGGGCTCCTCCTTGTTGTAATGATTTGGTTGGCGAACCTTATATTCATTATAACATGGAGGTTTTTTTCTTGAAGCTAAAGCTGTTTGGGAACACACCTGCATAGCAGGTGGTTTATTTTATATAATGGTACATTTTCTGATTATTATATCTATTTCAAAAACTTTTCAAGTTCAAAATAAGCCCATGGGCTTTTTACCTCCACTTCAAATGAAAGGACTGATAACAATGAAATTGATACATGCAAGATATACCCCGATGCACAATAGCATCGACATTAACCACTATAACGGCTACATCCTCCGGATTGACTGCAATCAGGCTGAATCTGGGATACGGACCACTCCTAATTCCCAACGATGCCTGAATGCACTGGCGATTGATAATCCACTGGAATATGCAAGGCTTGCTCTCGACGGCGAGATGCAGGCATGGGTGGATGCGGAGGATAGTTTGGAGGTGTTTTAACCCCTACTGCTATTAACACGAAGAGGATAGCTTATATAGCCATCCTCTTCTTAGCCTTCAAAAACGAATCACTATTGTATATCACCTGTTGATTTTCTTTTATCTTCCAAATCTATATCTACTTGGATTCCCAACAGCTTACTCTCTGGAGCATCATCATTTAATTCAAGAATTATATTGTCAAGAACATACCGTTCATATTCATCTGTTGTCATTAATGACTGAAATGACAACAGCGCATCTTCGTTTATTGAGCAAATATATTGCATATTATTCTCTGCACATGTGTCATTTACAATTCTAAATAAGGTTTCTCTTTGTCTAGGATCCATATTCGCAAACAGCCGACTATCATGTGCCAAAAAACGCATCTTGCTCTTTTTGCAATTTAATAACAATAAATCAAAACAGAACATCCTCACTTCATTAACTCCATCTGATGAATCATCTTCAATACGAGCATCCAAATTAAAACGCAACATATTTTCTCCAGAGTTATTATTTATAACAAGACCACTTCTTTTCTTCGGATAAAATTTCTTTGCATAATTCCAATATTGATTACGAAGTTTTTTCAAATATTCCTCTTCTACTTCAAGATATTCTTCCGTTTCTTTATCTTGCTCTATCAATTCTGCCTTAATACGCAATTCATTATCCTTATATGCTTTCAATATTTTCTGATATTCTTGAATTCTATTCAATTCATTATTCAAAGCATTTAATTGCTTTGTCAACGCAACATATTCCTCTAATGCTCCATGCGAATCCAAAAAACTCAGCAATTCGTCCATCCTCTTTCCCAACGTCTCAATGCTGTCATCTATATCTTTTAATTCGTCACGTTGTTTATTCAATTCCTTGCGTAGCCTAGTATTTCTAGAAGTCAACAAATCATCATGAAATTTCAAAACCTCATCTAGATTCTTCTTAACCATTTCCGGAATTTCTACTCGAGCTGCTTCATATACCTTTAAAAGTTTTTCCTCCTTTACTTCAGTAGTCTCTTTTAAGGAATCTTCAATATTCTTAATATAGTTACTAATCAAAATTCTTTTATTCTCTAATACCTTTTTTTCATAACTCTTTTCATCAGCCTCTTTTTCGAGTTCGTGATAATTATTTGAAATCTTAAACTCGGATATTTCCTTTTCCAACTCACTTATACGATATTCTAAATCAGAAGCATCTAACGCAGCGTCGCTTTTTCCTAAATAGTATTGTTTAAATAGCGGATCTTTCTTAATCGCCTTTTCTGTTGTATTAGCTAAACTCTGCTGTTCTCTTAATTTCTTCTTTCTTACAATAAGCTCTGTATCAATACCTAAAAGATAACAATTATTAAGAATTTTGCTGTAATCCGACTCTTTAGGCACAAATGTATCAAAGGTTGCGTAACATGATCTATAACGGCGTACAAATCTAGAAAATAAAGTTGTCCAAGTCATATTTGCAGGACTTTCAATTAATCCAAAACACAACTCTAACATTTTCATTCTCATCTTTTTTGCAGTATATTCTTCCCCCGAAAAATCAATTACATTCTGTCTCTCTGTTGAACGAGTTGCATAATACTCTTTTTCATCAATTTTGAATCTAAGCGTAAATTTCCATCCTGACAAATGTGCTCCAAGTGAATCTATTTTATTAGAACCCAAACAAAAATGAATCAAGTGCAGTGTCAGTGACTTTCCAACACCATTATAAGTATTACCATCATTTTCATCTAATGGTGCCACTTGTTTACCTACAATTATATTAACACCTTCTTTGAATATGATGGGATGGAAAGAGGCTTTATTGGCTCTCAAACTAAGTAACTGCATAAGCTAATACCTCCTCTTCATTCTTTTTTATAGCATCTATAATAAACAAATAGTCCAGTGTAACAATGTACTGATCAAAGGAAAACTTTACAGGATATCTATGATTATGATATGCATCTCTATAACATTCCCACAATTCTTCTGCCGACATGGGATTTTTTAACTGTTGAAGCAGAAAAGCTCCAAATCCAAAGATCGACTCATTTATATCTAAATGTTTCTTTGGCAAAATCATCTTACATCCTCCTTTCCTTTGAAAACTAAGGTTCTTCAAATATATCACAACTTGAAAAATAATATGCCATAAGAATAACAACACTTGTTTTTATTGGTATTGTTATTTTAGGACACGCCTTCTCTAATATGTAATAAAACCTACAATCCGCATAATTATCATCGGTTTCATGAATTTCACTTTTCGCCTGCTCATATAGCGCATGAAACTTTTCTTGTATAATTTCTTTTACACCTGGATTTTCGTTAAAATATTTATTTAACGCACCTTCTTGATAACTACCCATTACAAGTTCATCATTAACAACTTTACTCAAATGATTAAATTCTATTTTATTGTCAAAATCAGGCACAACCAAGTTGCCTCCATAACCAATTGGCAATTCTATATTCATTAAATAAGTCACAGTCTCATGGAGTGCTTCATACTCTAGTATCGATAGAATTTCATCTGGGATATAGCCTACAACTTCTCTCTTTTTATCATCATCTAACTGGTTAAATCTATCGTATAAATCTTTTGCAGAAAATGTCTGTATTTTTATTCCCTGATACTCTTCTTTTTTCTCCAATTCAATCACTTTTGTTAAAATTGGTTCAGGAATCCCCCTGTATTTATCATTAATAACAAAATAATATTCTTTTATCGGTGAAATCTCATTCCAATATGCAAACAATTTACTGAAATCTTCTTCCAGTTTCTTTACTGCATCATAAATGGTTTTTTCTTTGGTTATCTCCTCCGGGGCAAAAATCTGGTAATAAACTCCATCTTCTTTAATAAATCCGTCGTTTTTCCGATCACCTATATTTCCATATGCTTTGACAGGCTGAAAACGCGAATCAGCTTTTTGCATAATGTCAACAAAGAAATCCTCAAATTGCTGTCCTTCATACTGATATATTCTGTTCTTAAACACCAACGTTGCAATGTATTTTTCTGCAGTATTCGTTTTAACCCCTCCTCTTTTATATGGGATATAGCCATGATCAAAACTCCACACATTAAGTATTTATGCAGATTTGCGAGGCATGGCAACCTCTTTTATCACTACAAATTTATAGTAACAACCAACTCCAAATGGTATAATTAAGTTGTCAAAATCAATTCACCGAAAAGAGCTGATTGTTATCTACCGTCAAGAAATTTTGAAAGACATCCGTCTTTTCACTTCACAACCTGTTGCAAAGTTTTACGATTCACTTTTTCTGAATCTCGATTTATCCTTTGTCCCTGAATTCCCTAAAACCAGACGAAAAGGCTTTTCCAATCATGCCATGATTTGTGCGTTTATTGTTATGAAATGCGAAGGCTTTTCAATGATTTCAGACCTTGTTGATTATCTTAACAATAACCTTCTCATTGCCCATTACTATGGCTTTGATATTTCTGCTCCGTTACCATCCTACTGGACTTTCGACCGTTTTCTAAAGCAGATGGATAACGTTATGCTTTCATCCATTATGAAATCCCAAGTGCTTTATCTTTCTAAGCATGGCATTATTGATACCTCTTTTATTGGTTTGGACTCACCCCCGGTTGCTGCAAACACTTCACAGAATAATCCGAAATCTTTTTTATCCAATAAATTTAAGTCCGATAACCAACCAAAAGCAGATGCCGACTGTAAACTTGGTGTACATACCGCTTCCAACCAGACAGATGAGAAAAGGTATGAGTTCTACTGGGGTTACAAAAATCATGTTCTTGTTGACTGTATTTCAGGTCTTCCCATTTATGAACTGACCACTACCGCCAATGTCGGTGATTCCACTGTTGCACATGACATTCTTGCTGACACACATTCCTTTCTGCCTATAACCGAATGTACTTTCCTTGCTGATAAAGGCTATGATGTTAAAAATATCTATAACCAGGTGCAGGAACTTTATAATGGAGAGTGTGTGATTCCTTTGAACAGACGAAATACCAAAAATCCAAAACTTCTTCCTCAAAGAAATCCTGTCTGTGAGGCTGGGCTTGCCATGCGGAAAGACGGCAAATTTTCCGATAGCGGGCGTACCCGTCAAAAATTCTGTTGTCCATTAAAATCAAGCAAAAACGCTGATTGTCCCTGCCATCATAAAAACTTTTACAATGGCAAAAAACATCGCGGTTGCACAAAGTACATCACCATTCCCGATGATTTAAGACTCTCCATCGATAGAGACAGCAAATATTTCAAAAGTAATTACTCTCTTCGTACAGAATGTGAAAGATATAATTCCCGTTTCAAAAATACAGGACAGGAACGTATGTGGGTAAGGAACAGATCATCCGTTACCAACCTGAATACACTTGCACATATCAGTCTGTTAGCGGTTGCTGTTGCTACAATCATCAGTGGTATAGGACAATCCTACCGCAAACTTAAATCTGTAAAACGAACCGCTTAATAAAAAGCCTTTTATACTCCTCATTTGCGTAGGTTTTGGACTTACGTTAGTTTTGCTATGCCCTAAATTCTCAATCTTTTCAGTTTACAGAAACTAACCGCCAAATCCTATATCTAAATCAATGCGTTTTGCTCATCTCTAATATGGGATATGATATTTCATCTTTATTATACATGAAATCCTGCATTCTGCAAACACTTATTCGACTATTGGAAACAATTTATTTTCAGTCCGTTTGCTCTATAAGCATCGTTACTTTTCCAACTCCAAAAGGATTCCATCTAATTTTTCCAACAAATAATCCGAGGGATCCTCATAATCTAATTTCATTTTATTCATAGCTATTAAATCTTGCGTTTCTAATAGCATAATCAACTTTCCATTTTCACGCAAACATCCTTTTGCCGCCCAATATGCATTATCATCATATCCATTCGCCGCCACCACTATTCCTACACTTCGCAATGCTTTTGAATACAGATATTTCTCAGTAGTATAAACTTCTTTTTGCGTTATTTTGTCCGAATAATTTTTGAATTCAAATATCACATATTTGGTATTGAAATATCTCTCAAGTATTGACCAAAATGTCTTATCATTCCTATCTTTAATTCGACATATAAGGTCGAATCTATACAAATCGTTATTTGAGTGCTGTTGTTCTTTCCATAAATCCAATTCTCCGGAAAAAATATTCTTTAAAAGCTTGTAACAAATTTCTTCATATGTTGTAGCAAACCCTCTTCCTGATTCACACAGCACCATTTCTTTTATCAATGCTCTTGTATAATCATTATGCTTAATACAATCTATATGAATAAAACCTTCTTTCAGTTCTATATCGTTCACTGTATATGGCAAAATACTCATAAGTTCATTTTGCAGCTCAGTACAATTATGTACCGCAAACAATAAATTTGAAATATCCACTAAAATTAATCCCGGATATGCAGACTCATAATATGCTCTCTTCTTATCCTCCAACTCATATATCGTCACTAATATAGGTTCCGAATTACATTCCTTTGCTATAGCATATATTTGACTGACAGCATTATCTTGTATTGGTGAATATTTAACCTCAACACAATATTTATTATTATTCTTTTCAACAAAAATATCTATTTCCTTATTATTATCTGTTTTATATTGCTTAGAGACAACGAATTCTGCCTCAGAAAATATTTTTGCCACACATTCTTCAAAAAGACAATGCTTTTCAAAATTCATAATTATCTCACCGTCTCCTTCATCTTTTGTTTTCTTCTAGCATTAGCAATGCTCCCACCCCAAACACCGCACCACCCATAGCTATAAATCCACCCCAAAGCAGATTCCAATACCATGCTGTTACGTCAAACATCGCGAGAATTAAATCGTGCCAAAACTCCAATCCGGTTGCAAAAGCAAACAAGTCAAATAATCAATATCCGCCACCACACAGATATATCCATCTCCACCAATAGTTATACCGCAAATTCTTAAAGAAAGTAATTATTCCGAGTATACAAAGCACTGACAATATACCCATGAGTACAAAGTAAAATAATCCTCTACTTTCCATGACATTTATCCAAAACTCCGCATAAGAATTCCTGTCCACAAGTCCCCAAATTCTATGTAAATAAAAAACTCCATAAAACATAAAAAACCATGGCTCAAACTTATATACCTTTTTCATATCGTCCGTAATCCTTATCATATATATTTCTCAATCGCACTCCGCTCCACAACCGTTTTGCCAAGCAACGTCATAGCTTGCTTCGGGCAATTATTGATGCACCTATAACACATAGTACACTGATTATTCTGTACCACTTTCTTATCGACAATCCTGATATTATTCATAGGGCATAACTTTTCACATTTGCCACACCCTATGCACTTATCTTCGTCCACACGCAGTTTATCAGAATAGTTTCTTGTCTTATGTCCAAAATACAATCGTTGTCCAAAGAAACCCGCCATGCGATATAATATACCAATTCCCTCCCGAGTTGGTTTCCCTGCTCGCGGGCATTCGTTAAATGCCCGCAAAGACGACAAAATAGGGACTTCCAAGCATGGCTGGAAGTCCCTATTGTTATCGCCTATGCGGCGCTTATCTCATTGCTTTCACGCAAATTACTCGATAATTGTAGCAACACGTCCTGATCCTACAGTACGTCCACCTTCACGATATCAGACCGGTGTATTGCGGTATACGAATAGTGATTTTTTATGTGATTTGTGTGGAAAAATCCGGATTTTCCGTTGTGTCCGTGTGGTTTTCCGGAATTTTTGTTATCATGGTGTTATCACTGTATTTTTAGTTTTTCTGGCATATTTTTTCTTACATTCGTAATCTCTTTATTTAAATCTTTTATATATTCTTTACACACATCTATATATAATCCTGTTTTATATTCTGGTTTTTCCAAAAACTGTAATTCAATTGGATACTTTGTAATCTCCGTAAGTAACTTTACAAATATACTTTTCAAATTATTTTGACTCTCATCATCATTAAGACATACTTCTGCAACTTCTTCAAAGCCAAATACTAAATAATCTTTATTTTCTCTTTTCTCCAAATGTACATTAATCACTTTACTTTCCTGATTCATAAATATCCTTCCTATCATAAAATGCATTTTTACCGCCCTCAAGAGTATGCATACTTTCTTGAGTCCAGTTTTTAGTGTCTGTTTCATCATTTATATTTCTAAGTTCATCATAAAAAGGATTACCAATATACGTTTTATATACTCCATTCTCATGAGTTCTTAGTATACTAATATACGGAAGTGTGCCAACTGCAATATTAGCATTATGTGTTGCTATAATTACTGTTTTTCTCCGTTTTGCAAGATCAGTTAAGTGTTTGCTGTTTACACTTCGGACAGTAGAGTGGAAAGTTCTTTAATTCGGTATCTTCTTGCATTATCGTTCGGGTTTTATTTCCACAGATAGGACATAGAACCCATTTTATAGTTTCCATATTTTTCTCAATCCTTACTTCTAAATATTATCCTACTAAATTTATAAAATTTATCGCAACGGTTTTTAAGTTTTTGCTTCTTGATTACTTAACGGCGGAAAAAGAATGTTTTCACATAGAGCTGTTGTTTACATGTCATTTTTTTGTTTTTTTAATTCTATACCCACCAGTACAACAGATAGCATAAACGCTGAAAAATCAGCAACAGGTCCCGCAAGCAATACTCCCATAATTCCGAAACGAAGCGGGAGCAGCAGGGTAAGCGGAATCAACACAAAGGTCTGCCTTGTTAATGCCAACAGAGCACCTTTTAACGATTTTCCTATTGCGGTAAAAAAACTGGAAGAAAGCAACTGCACACCATTTACCAACACCATGAAAAGATAGGTACGCATGAACAAAACAGCAAATTCAAAATACAGCTCGTTCCCATCTCCGAATAGCGAAATGATAGATTGCGGGAAAAATTGAAATGCGATGAAAGCAATTGTGGAAACAACAAGGTTCCATTTTACCGCAAGCAGGTAAGCCTCCCGTACACGATGGTATTGCCTTGCCCCATAGTTGAAGCCGATAATCGGCTGTGTTCCCTGCGAGATTCCTACAACAATCGCAAGGATTATGGCATTTGTTTTCATAACGATTCCGCAAGCAGCTAAGGGAATATCTGTTCCATATTTTGTTAATGCGCCGTAATAAGTCAACGAATTGTACTGAATGATTTGAATCACGGTAACTGCAATCTGGTTTGAGCTGCTGCTGATTCCCATGCTGCAAATTTTCATACTTTCTTTGATGTCCAATAAAAACGACTCTTTTTCAAAATGGATTGTTTGGAAACGCCATAGATAACGGAGTGCGAGTATGAAGGAAAAAATTTGCCCAATAACTGTTGCCCAAGCTGCGCCGGCAATCCCCCAATCGCAAGCAAAAATAAAAATAGGGTCAAGAATGGTATTGATAATAGCTCCCATAACCATGCAAACCATTGAATACTTTGGTTTTCCATCTGCTCGAATCAAATTGCTCATACCATTCGTTACAATAAGAAACGGCATTCCAATCAATGTTATGCTGGCATACTGCTTTGCATATGGAAATACATCTGTCGTTGCCCCAAATGCCTTTAGGAGCAAAGACAGAAAAGCTTCACCAACCAATAAATAAATAATTCCGAAAATCCCCATCAGAACAATACCATTTCCCGCTGCTTTGGCGGCAGCTTTCGGCTCTTTGCGTCCAAGACAGAGGGAAACACGGGAAGCACTGCCAATTCCAACCAGCAGTGCAATAGCAAGGCAGATGGTAGAGAACGGGTAGGCAACATTGGTTGCTGCATTTCCCAGATAACCGACCCCTTGACCAATAAAAATCTGATCCACAATATTGTAGATTGAGCCGACAAGAGACGCCATAATACTGGGAATGGCAAAATCTTTCAACAGTTTTGAAATTTTTTCATATCCTAGGGGATTCTCAGTCATTAAATTCATCCCCCTTTCTTTCTATACGGAGTTCCGCTGTAATATTTTCACCTGCCTGAATCAGCAAATCAATAAAGAGGTTTTTATCAGATTCCCTGAAGCCTTGCAATAAAAGAGCTTCTGTCTTTTCACATACCGTCTGTATCTCATCAATTACAGACAGCGCACGTTCCGTAGGATACAGCTTACACGTCCGCTTATCCTTATCATTTGGGGAACGCATAATCATTCCCTGCTTTTCTAATGCCGCAACTGTCCGTACAATATTGCTCGGATGAACATAAAACATATCAATTAAAGAATCCTGTAAAATGCCAGGCGAACGACAGATTTTAATCAAAAACATATATTGGCTGTTGTTGATTCCAAAGGGGGCAAGCTGTTTATCCAAATAGATTTTGTAAAATCGGTCTGTTACTGAAAGCCATTTTAATAGTTTCATAGATATATTCCTCCTAACCACCAGTATTATAATACAATATGCGTGCGCACGCAACTACTTTTAACATTATATCTGCCGCTTTGTCCTCCTAAACACAAATCAATTCTACATCTATAATCTCTACTACTCTGCTACGAATATTATTCATTTTCCTAACCCATTCCATCTGATCCTGCATCTTCAGTTTTTCTGTCACGCCCCACTGCTCAGCCATCTGTTCCACCAGCATTTCAACTTTTTCTCTCGCTTCTTTATCGACCTGATTCAAATGCTCCGTCAATTTCCCGGTAAGTACCAGATACTGATACCTTGCACTCCTGTGTTCCTTCAGAAACTGTTTTCGCATTATTCCATATTTCCCATATGTAGGTTCTTCCTCATTGATTTCCAGATCCGGCAGATAATAATCTCCATGCAATGTGTAGCTCAGTCCGTTCTTTTCATCATAAATCTGTTTCTTCATATTCTTACAACTCCATTCCTCTGTATTTTGCTTTGTTCTTTTTTATCTGTGCATTGTATTCTTCACTTTGTTCTTTCGCCCATGGTATGCGATCACTTATTTTTTTCGGCATTTGTTCTTTCTGCTTTTTCGCTTCAAGTTCCGCCTGCATCCGGATATCGTCCTGCACCAGTCGTTCTACCATATCTTTCCCCAACATGCGTAAAAGTCGGTTATATCTGTCTGCAATTCCCTGCAGAATTTCTTTCTCACCGGATAATTTCTGATAATCCTTCTGAACTTCTGCCAGTTCCTTTTTAGTGTTCTCGTGCTCCTGCTTTTTCTTCTGAAACTTACTTTTCCACTTATCTCTTTCTCTGGTAAGTTCTTTAACCTGTGCAGCCATCGCACCAATTTTATTCTTCATTTCAATGAACAAGGGTTTTATTTTCTTATCCCGATAAGTTACCGCACGTTCCAATGCTGTAGCTTCCGGCAAAAATGTTTTGATCATTCCATATTCTTTTATTTCCTTACTGACATTATCCATCACCGGTTGCAGGAATTCTCTTCTGTCCTCCAGTTTTTTCAATTCCGTTTCTGCGTTCTCGGCACGTTTTTCTGCTATTTCTTTATCTTTCTGGAACTGAATTTTTTCTTCTTCCAGTAGTTTAATATCTGCCCTTGCGTCCGCAATCTGAGAAATCAATCCTTCGTTCTCTGCTGTCAGATTTTCTTTTTCCTGCTCCAGTTCCTGCACTTCCTTTTTACGTTCCTTTTTCTTGAAATTATAAACGTCCAGATGCTCTTCATGTGTACCTTTCTGTTCCCATTCAATTCCACGTTGCATTGCGATTTCTGCCAGCACTTCTTTTTCATGATTTATCCACTGATTCAGTTCTGTATCATGCTTATTTCCGCCTTGAAATCCAAGACTTTTTAATGCCTGCTTCAGTGAAACTCTAGTATCCATTCCTTTTCCCTTCCAGTTGGTCACATAAGGGACAAAATCGATATGCAGATGTGGAGTAGCTTCGTCCTGATGCAGATAGCAACTAAATACCCGAAGTGTCGGATTCCGCTTCTGGAAATCTTTCATATATTCGTCCAATACCTTTACAGCCAGATTTCCTTCTGTTGTTCCCACTGCCATATCCTCTCGATTTCCAATCTGGAATATCACTTCATGGAACAACTTTTCCTGTTTGCTCTGTCGGATTTTTTCATAATAATTTGCAATCTGCCGGTCCT
>ULRX01021770.1_pt1 | contig 13510 bp, 10 predicted proteins | sample 1955871 | NCBI WGS metagenome assembly ULRX01 (sample SAMEA4835695, study PRJEB28245) | human gut metagenome | biome: gut microbiome; material: fecal sample | place: Denmark | collected 2008 | reverse complement strand
AAGCAGACTTTCTTCATGTTGTATATCTCCTTTACAAATTCCGAGTTATTTTTTAATTCTTAGTCGCTTTTTATTTTTCCTTTTCCTTTTAATTGATGTAACCATCATATCTGGAAACTTACTCTTGATGCTCCAGTACCCATCTAAGCATATCTTCATATTCCGAGCTACCATCAGCCACTGAAAGAACCATTTCATACAATTCTTTTTGAGTATATCGTAATTCAATTCCATTTAAGGCAAAGAATACTAGCATCGCATGTGTTCCTATTCGTTTGTTTCCATCCAACATACAATGATTCTTTATTAATCCATAGCCAAGGCGTGCACCCTTTGCTTGAATCGTTGGATATAGCTCTTCTCCACCAAATACTTGAAACGGTGTCTCTATAGCAGACTCCAACAAATTAAAGTCTCTTACACCCTCAGTTCCGCCAGTTTGGTGAATAAGCTGTGAATGGAGCATCAAAATTTGCTCTTTACTCAACCTTTTCATTTAGCAAGCACCTCATAAGCTTCTTTATTCTGTTCAAGTAATCTCTTCGAAATTTCAAGCACATCTTCATTCCTAGCAATGGCACTGTCATCTGCTTTACTAAAATCCATTACCAAATATCTTGGTGCATTATTCTTAAGTATAACTACCGAACCAAGCTCATCTACTAATCTTGCAACTTTTGAAAAGTTTTGATTTGCTTCTGTAATTGAAACCATTGTGTTTGTATCTACTGTCATATGAACACCTCCATTAACTCATACAGATATTATATCATTTTTTCTAGGATAAATTCAACCTATTTCAATATTTTCATAAACTTATTCAAGCACTTACATACATATGTTTGCGTGTCGAGAATGAGGTGGAATTTCTATGGAGCAGACAAAAACTTTTTATTAAAAAAATGCAATGTATGATACAAAAAGTTTACAACTGACATATATACTCATTATAACAACATGGAAGATAACTATTCTGAATAGTCACCGGGAAAGAAAAAAAGGGAGGAGAGCTACATATGGATAAAAGGGGTAACATATCTTCACGAAATATGAGATTATTTGCAGCAATTATGACACTCATCGAGGCACTTGTCCTCACATCATTCACAGGCTGTGCCGGTAAAAGGTGGATTATGGTGTGGACACGGAGGTAAAGGAGCAAAAGAACGCTTCTAAGGTATCTGATTTAAGGACTGACAAGCCATGGGTCGAAAATATAACTGTCCAGACAAAAAAAGGAGATGTAACCCTGGGAATCGATGCCAAAATACTGGTGCCGGATTGTGAAACCATGCATGTTGTTGGAGTGGAGGATGTGAAGCTCGATACAGAGTACAAGAAAAGGTTTTTAGATGCGTACTTTGGTGGTGGAGAGTATTATTATCATGATTTAGAGCATTATACAGTTGATGAATTGAATTCTTATATAGATTTAAAATCCCGTGAGCTGAATGAAATGAATAGCAGGGATGATATGGATGATAGTACAAAACAGGAGCTGGTACAGCAAATGGAGCAGGAGTTATCAGGTTATCGGGATTTACTGACTGATGCGAAAATCTCGTATACAATTGCTTCTGATTTACAAAGCTGTGATGAGTATGCCGGCTATAAAGGAGATACATTTTGTGAGGTAACATTTAAAGAGCATTGGGTAAATGCTTATGTCTTTAAGCTCGATGGAAAATATTACGGACCACCTTCATTTAAGGAGAAAAATTATGATAATGTCTCGCAGACATTTCAGGAGGATAATCTGACAGACAGTGCCGGAGCTGATGGAAATGAATGTACAAGAAGTGCAGCAGAGTCAAAAAAACTTGTGCAGGACTTTATGGGAAAGCTTGGACTGTCAAATCAGGTTGAGCGTGGAGAGTGCGATTGTAACTGGCTGGGATTTAATAATGGGGATGAAAACTGGGAGAGCCGCAGGAACACATTGTGGGGATATGTGTATTCGTATGGAACAGGCATTGATGGACAGGTTTTTAAGGATAGCTTTGATTCATCAGAATGTGACTCTATGCTTCCAGAGGATACGAAAGACATTACATTGGGGGACAGTATTCAGCTAACTGTTACAGACAATGGAATAATTGATGTGGTTATAGAATATCCGGTGAGTGTGACAAGCATATCCGGCGGTGTGGAGCTGCTTTCTTTAAAGAATATAGAGCAGATAATTAAGGAGCAGCTAAAAAACAATGCCGACAAATATGAGCTTGAGAGAAACACAAGCTTTAACAATATGCAGCTTACATATTTCAGGCTGAAAGATAAGAATGAAACTGCAAAATACAGTTATGTGCCTGTATGGTCATTTTCGCGGCTGGTTGATTCACAAAAGAAAAATGTGATACTTGTAAATGCAATAGATGGCACAATAATCAATTCCGAGGATGTATTTTAAAATTTATGGAGAACTATTATGGGAAAGAAGAAAAAAGCAATTATGACACTCATCGAGGCACTTGTCTTCATATCACTCGCAGGCTGTGCCGGCAAAAAGGTAGATTATGGCGTGGACACGGAGGTAAAATCCCAAAATGTGGTAAGCAGTGTAAAGGATATTGACACCAATACAAGTTTTAATGATGAACTTACAGTAAATGTGGGTGGTACTGATGAAAAGGTGAAAATCACGGCAGATATCAGAGTGCCGGAATGTGATACCATGTCGGTCACAGAGGTGGAGCGCATACCTTGTACCAAGGAGTTCAAGGAAAAGGTGATAAAGGCATATTTTGGTGATTCACAGGTCTATTATTACGACTATGCGCACATGACAAAAAAGGAGCTTGAGGAGATTATTGAGACTCTTGACAGGGACAACAACAGTCTGCCGGATGATGCCTCTGAGGAGATTTTGAAATGGCATGATGATATGAAAACTGAGTGCACAAAAGCACTTGAAACGGCAGCTGATGTGTGGACAGAGGCCACAGAATATGATTCCTGTGATGATTTTGTCGGAAAAATAGGTGATACCTGGTTTCACCTTCAGTTTTCAAGGGCAGAGGATGACAACAGCTTGCTATCAGGCATCCAGAGCTATCCGCTTGACAGATGCGTGAAGAGAGTTTCAGATGGGGAGCCTGATGAGCGGAGTACTATATTTGATGATGGCTATGTGAAGCAGTACTATGGACCAAAATCCCTGAAAGAGTATGATACGGTGAGGTATTTAAACGGTGACTTTATTGTTGGAGACATGCCGGTAAGCGATGACAACGAGGCAAATATTTCGGTTGATGAGGCAAAGAAGAAAGCAGGTGACTTCATGCAGGCAATAGGAATTGAGTCAATGATTAAAACAGGAGAAAGCGACTGTGAATGGGAGGGATATAACAAGACTGAGGACAATGTATATAAGGAGGGGGATGTGCATAGAGCCATATGGGGCTATGCGCTTGAATATTCGCTTGGCGCAGATGATGTAGTGTATTCAAAATCACTGAATATATTTGATTATTCAGCTTATTACAGCAAATTTCCTTCTATGGGCTGTCCTAATTATGAGACAGGCAGTTTCAATGTAAATGAATATGGTGTCTATAGATTTGATATAGCAGAGCCGGTAAGCATTGTGAAAAAACAGCAGAAGGTGGAGCTCTTACCGGTGTCAAATATCTATAAGATTGCAAGGGATGAGCTTGAAAGCCACCCGGAGAAATATATTATGGAAGCGGATACACAATATCGTTATCTGACACTTGGCTATATCAGGGTAAAGGACAGCTCAGATTCACAGCGGTTCAGCTATATCCCGGCATGGAGCCTTGAGCTGCTGCAAAGAGGAGAGGGCGAATCGTGTCCGGTATTTGTAAATGCAATAGACGGAACAGTGATTGAGCCGGAGCAGATATTCTGAATCAGAGAGAAGTGTGCATGGAGACTAAGGGAAATTATATAATAAAAAATGCAATACATGATACAAAAAGTTTACACATGGAGTTACATTTTTAGCTAATGGATCGGATTCATATTTTGATGGAAAAGATGTGAAAAATATATGATTAACAGAAAGAAAAAATATATAAGTCGTTTGACATTTGCCGCTGCAATTACCTCTATTTTATTTTCAGGATGTGGGGCGGCACAAAAGGAGCTTGCACAGACGGACAGAGCTTTCTACGAGAAAATATCATACCAGACAGTTACGGTACAGAGCGGTTCACTCACACCGCAGACTACCATCAGTCTGAGCGCGCAGGGCTATACCAGGTTTTCCTATGGTGCGACAAACACGGAGCTTACGCTTGAAAAGGTAAATGTGGCAGTGGGTGATCATGTGAAAAAGGGCGATATACTGGTGGCTTTTAAATCCGGGGAGATACAGAAAAAGATTGAGGACTACAGCGGGCAGATCAGTCAGAATAAGCTTCTGGCAGAGCACTACAGGGCTATTATGAAAATCGATGATACTCAGGATTATTCAAGCGATATAGCCCAGCTTGATAAGGATACAGAGGTTGCGCAGCTTTATCTTGATGAGGCTAAGGAAAAACTGTCGAGATATCAGATCACGGCATCAGAGGATGGTACGATCACAGCAATGGACAATTCACTTTTGGCGGGAGTTTTTGAACCGGGCAGCAATCTTATAACAGAAATCAGCGGAAACGGCAATTACGAAGCTGACAGACCGGAAGGTTATGACTTTAATGTAGGTGATGTATACACGGCAACAGCATCTGATATAGAGTTTGAACTTAAGGTAAAAGAGGTGGACGATAAAAAACTTGTTTTTGAACCGGTATCGGACATGTCGGCAGTATCGGATGCACAGATTTTTTCAATGGAAGTGACGTGCCCCGCTATAGAAAATGCTGTGTATGTGCAAAAGGACGCAGTACATGAGAAGGATGGCAGGTATTTTGTATACACACTGGATGAGAATGGATACAGACAGGCGGTATGGATAAGTGTCGCAGATCAGGTGGGAGACTACCGGATCATCACAGAAGGACTTAAAAGCGGGGATGAGGTGGTTTTGCAGTGAAGAACAGAAACCTTTTATCAATAAAAAAACTGGCAGTACTGGGGATATGTGTATCGTTTGTGGCGGGCGGCTGTGGAAAAATGACAGAAAGCAGCATACCAAAGCTTGAAGAACCTGTAGCGTTAAATGAAGCCTATAGACCTGTGGAATACGGTACGATCGGCTCCATACAGGTGCTGATGGCTACCGCAGTTTCGAGGGATTACTGCAATTACTACAGTGCCAATGTAAATATTTCACAGATATATGTGGAGCCGGGAGATACAGTAAATGTAGGGGATGTGCTTGCAGTCTGTGATGTGGATGAGGCAAAAAAACAGTTGCAGGAATGTAAGGATGCGCTGGCGCATGAGAATGAGACATATGAGATATCCGCTCAGATCTCGGATACGCAGATCAAATTATGGGAGAGTCAGGCTGCGGATACGGACGAATTTTCAACAGAACAGATTGAGAAAAAAGAGAGCACAGAAGAGGATTACAATACGCAGATTGCCACAGAACAGGAAAATCAGCGGTACGATAAGCAGCTTCACGAATACCGAGTGCAAAAGATCAATGAGCAGATGGCTTCATATCAGCAGATTGTTGATGATGGAACGCTTAAGGCAGCCCACAGCGGTCTTGTCACTTACACTAAGAAGCTGACAGATGGAAGGTCTGCTGCGGCATACGAGAATATAGTCATTGTCTCAGATACGGATGACCTTGTGCTGGATATAAAGGGCACAGCCATAAATGAGTACAAATACAGCGATTATGACAAGAAATATGTGATAGTCGATGGCGAAAAATATGATGTCACTGAGTCTCAATATACATCAGAGGTTTTGGTACTTTCAAAGATAAACAACCGATATCCGGATGTGTGCGTGGAAAGCAGGGAAAAGCCGTTTCTTACGGCAGGACAGATGTATCCGGTATATTTTGAAAAGACAAAAGCGGATCAGGCACTTGTCGTGGGAAAAGATTCCATCTATAAGGATGGCGATACCAGATATGTCTATGTGAAAAATGATGAGGGCGGCCGCGAGAAACGCATCATAACAACAGGTGAGTCTGATGAAAACTATACACAGGTCACAGAGGGCTTAAAAGAGGGGGAGCTGGTTTACTATAATTCTACAGATCAGGTTCCGACAAAGTATAGCAAATATACGGTAACAAGGTCTGACTTTGATATAGCAAACTACGGTGTGCGCTACAGCAGATCTGACGCAGGGACGATAACCGAAACCTGTGATTATGAAGGGCAGATCGTATCGGTCAATGTGAAGCAGGACGATACGGTAGAAAAGGGGATGCTGCTTTACGTGGTGGATACCGGAGAGGGCAAAGCTGCCATAACAGAGGCGAAAAATGCGATCGACTCGGAGAATGAATCCTATGCGCAGAAGATTGCTGATTACGATAAACAGATAAAAGATTTATCTGAAGGTGGTAGCAGCGCAGAAGAAAATAACCGGCAGGATGAAAAGCCGGATACAGCATATGATGAGCAGCAGTTGAAACTGAATTTACAATTATTGAATCTGCAGAAAAAACTTGCCTGTGCAGACCACACCTATCAGCTTTCCCGGCTACAGTCAGCATATGACAGCATAAGCGCAGGAAATGACGGCAAAGGAAATATTTCAGTATATGCCAAAAATGATGGAAAAGTTTCAAAGGTGAGTGTCAAGGCAGGAGATAATGTGGAGGAAGGCTCAGATATCCTGCAGATAACCGGAAATTCCACGGACGTACTGCTGGTTCAGGTAAAGGATAGCAATAGCTATAAAGTATATAAGGACAATATAGCAGATGTGGGAGAGCGCGTATCACTTGAGCTGGACGGTACAACGATCTACGGAAGCTGTATCGGTTTTGCCGGTTACGGTAGTGTTGCTCAAAAGGGATATATAAATCAGGATGATAAAGGTGTGCATATTACCGGAAACACAGATTCGGGATATGGAAATGCAGCATTTTATATAAAACTTGACAATGGAATACCAGATGATCTGACCAGGGCATCCGCTGTAAAGTTTTCTTATGTTTCTTTTAAAAAGGTGGTAGTGGTGCCGACTTCGATCATACACAAGCAGATCAATCCGATGGACAAAGATGATATATCCTACTATGTGTGGAAAATTGATGGGGACAGCGTGGTAAAGCAGCCGGTAATATTGAGCGATTATACATCAGGCAGCAATACACTTGTGCTTTACGGTATTGATGAGGGCGATGAAATATGTTTGGCTTCGTAATTAATAAATTAAAAAACAGAAAATGGTTAAATTTGTGTCTGCTTATGGGAGTGGCTTTGTTTATAGCACTTTTTGTGTGCCACCCTATGTTTGAAAAGGGCGCGGGCAATCAGATACTCGACAGACTTTTTACGGATCATGCCACACAGCAGAATGAGTTTCCTGCACAGATGAGCCGCGAGGGAACATATGCGGTGGCAGATTATCCTGATTCGCAGTCAGTGCTTGATAAGCTGTCAGGATACGAAAAGAAGTGGACTGAATATGTGGATATAAACAAGGTTTCCTCACAGCAGCTTATCACACTCTCAGGAGGACGCGCAGATACAGAGTTTGGAGGACTTAACCATTATTTTACAATAGGATATCTGCCGGGGCTTTCGGAGTACGTGGATGTTGTAAAATCTCAGACTGACACAGCCACATTCGAATGCAGTATAAGCGAAAAGACAATGGATCACTACGGACTTGTAGCAGGTGAAAAAATCTATTTACATGTACCTGATGGCAGTGGGAAAAAGGAAATTTCTTTCGTCATATCACAGATCTGCCGTGAAAAAGATATAAACGATCCATATTGGGCCAAGACGCTTTCGGATATGGGCGATGTGATATTTGTTTCGCAGGATGTTTTTGACGAAATGATGCAGTATTACAGCGAGGACAATATCAGCTACAGTGATTTTCTCATGCTGGATTACAGGCAGATCAACACGGAAAATGCCTCACTTTATGACGGTTATATGGAGCAGTTTAAGGATGCTGACAAGCTCTACAATGACAACATCCGTGATACGCTGGAGCGCTTTTTTACACAGCAGAAGACGATAAAGCTGATGCTTTGGGCGTTGGAGCTGCCGTGTCTTGTGCTTTTGATTTTATTTATAAGAATGATATCTGCACAGATACTTTCGCTCGAGGAAAATGACATACTTGTTTTAAGAAGCCGCGGTGCGACAAAATTACAGGTATTTATTTTGTACCTGCAGCAGTCAGGAATAATAGCGTTTGCGGGCTGTGTACTTGGAATAGTACTCGGATATATAATGTGCCGGGCTGCCGCATCTACAGACGGATTTTTAAGATTTACGTCCAAGGATATAGGCACTTACAGATTTGTATGGCAGATGCTTGTCTATGCGGTGGCAGCGGCAGTTATCATGGTGCTGTTTATCACAGTTCCGGTGTGGAAAAAATCAAAGGATGCCATATCAGAGCGCAGCAGGGAACGAATATCAAAGAAAAAGCCTCTTTGGGAGAAATGCTTTATAGACGTTATACTTTTGGCTCTGTCAGCATATCTGCTTTACAATTACAACAAGCAGAAGAGTACGCTTGCGATATCTGTTCTTGAGAACAGGAGCATAGATCCTGTCATGATACTGGACAATTCGCTTTTTATATTTGCAGCGGCACTTTTGTGCGTAAGACTTACCGGACTTATTATTCTGCTTGTGGACAGGCTCTTTAAAAAGCATTTTTCTCCAGCAATGTATGCATCATTTTTACAGCTGAAACGAACCAGATACAATCAGGGATTTCTGGCAGTATTTCTTATCATGACAGTGGCTGGCGGTATTTTTGACGCGAATATGGCGCGCACCATGAACAGCAATATGGAAAAACGGATCGTCTACAATGTGGGTTGTGATGCGATATACAACGAAGATTTCAGACTCAGGATACAGAAGAATAAAGATGGCTCTGTAAGCTGGATGTATGACGAGCCTGATTTCGGTAAATACGAGTCGCTCAAAAATGAGGGCATCTGTGACGGGGTCACGCGTGTGCTTGAGGACGAGCGGGTAGACATTTCCGCAGGCAGTGGTTCGATTTCGGATGCATATCTTATGGCGATAAACACAAAAGAATTCGGTGAGACTGCGAAATTGCAGAGTGACCAAAATGATGATATTAATGACGCGCACTGGTTCAATTACCTGAATGAGCTGGCAAAAGAGCCGGACGGAGTCATCATTTCCTCAAATCTGGCAAAAGATATGAGACTTAAAGTTGGTGACAGCTTAAATTACTCAAGGTATGTACCGGAGGCTGTCGATGATGATCAGATCTACGCATCCGAGAATGCAAAGGTATGTGCCATAGTAAAAGGTTTTCCGGGCTACGAGCGTTACACCTATGAGACAGATGCAGAAGGAAATGTGACCGAGCAGGAGAAATACCTGATCGTTGCAAATTATGCTACGGTTGTGGAAAAGTTCGGCATGACACCATACAGTGTGTGGATGAACCTGTCAAAAGGAAAAACGGTGGATGATATATACAAAAATTTAACATCCGCGCAGCAGCTTATAGACGAGAATAAAAACTCAGCCACAGTGCAGATCACAAACGGTATGTTTACCTTAAGTTTTATACTTTCACTGATAGTGTGCTCAGTAGGATTTTTGCTGTATTGGGTTATGACACTAAAACAGAGGGAGCTGCAGTTTGGTATATACCGCGCAATGGGAATGAGAATGAGAGAGGTAAAAGCAATGCTTTTAAACGAGCAGATATTTTTATCATTTCTGCCGCTTCTTGCGGGAGCAGGCATAGGTATAACTGCAACAGCGATGTTTGTAAGGCTCATATCGATCATATATCTGCCGCAGAAACACAATATCGGAGTAAATGTATATATTTATCAATCTGATATGCTGGAGCTTGCAGGAGTACTTTTCGTGGCTGTAGCCGTATGCTATGTGGTTATCAGCAGACTGCTTAAGAGTATGAAGATAGCACAGGCACTAAGGCTTGGAGAAGATAGTTAGCATGTAAAAAAAGAGGTCGTGACATATGGAAAATGCGATAATTGCTCAAAATATAAAAAGATATTTCAAGGCGGGAGATGGTGCAACAGTCCACGCACTTGACGGAGTATCCATGGAGATAAAAAAAGGAACACTTGCCATCTTAAAAGGGCGTTCCGGCTCTGGAAAGACCACACTTCTTAATATCCTTAGTGCGCTTGATATGCCGACAGAGGGAAGTGTGCAGTTTCTGGATAAAAACCTCGAGCAGATGACCGAGAAAGACCGGGAAATACTAAGGCGGTATGAGATGGGATTTGTATTCCAGTCTATAGCACTAATTCCCACGATGACGGCATATGAGAATGTGGAATTTGCCCTTAGACTTGCGAAAAATAAACGTCAGATACGGAAGAATTTGACTGATATGGATAATGACATTGGAGATGCAAAAAACGATGTGATAAATGAGAATATGCATGACAGAGTATCAGAGCTGCTGGAGCGTGTCGGACTCTCAAAGCGCATGGATCATATGCCGGATCAGTTATCGGGAGGTGAGCAGCAGAGAGTTGCGATAGCGCGCGCTGTGGTTCATCGCCCGAAGGTGGTCTTTGCGGATGAGCCGACAGGAGCACTTGATACCACTGCTGGATTTGAAGTCATGCGATTGTTCCGTGAGTTGATAGACGATGAGGACATCACAATAGTTATGACCACGCATGATCCGAACCTGATGGAGCTGGGGGATGAAGTGTTTGAGCTTAGTGACGGCATAGTAATTTAAATTAAAAGGGGGGAAACCCAGATGATAAACTGCGATGGACTGGTAAAAATATATGAGACCGACGATAAAAAGGTGATGGCACTGGAGGGGCTTGACCTGACGGTGGAAACAGGGGAGATGCTTGCGGTAATAGGAAAATCCGGCAGCGGAAAATCCACCCTTTTAAATATGATAGGAGGACTGGAAACACCCACAGCGGGAGTACTCACTATTGACGGAAAAGACATTTCCACATATTCAGAAGCTGAAATGGTGAGATACCGCAGGGACCAGGTGGGCTTTGTGTGGCAGAAAAGTGCTAAAAATCTGTTCCCATACCTGACTGTGCTGCAGAATGTCGAGGCCGTGATGATGTTTGAAAATGCAGGTAATACCGGTAATTTAAAACACGGAGAAATTATAAAAAAACGCAAGGATAATAATAAAAGCTATGCCCTTAAACTGTTAAATGCAGTGGGATTACAGGAGCATAAGGATAAGCTTCCGGCTCAGCTATCGGGAGGAGAGCAGCAGCGCGCAGCGATAGCGGTGGCACTGGCAAATAAGCCGGACATACTGCTTGCGGATGAGCCGACCGGAGCCGTGGATACAAGGACTGCTGATACAATCTATGAGCTGTTTCATAAGCTGAACAAAGAGCTTGGTATAACCATCATCATAGTGACACACGATATGGCACTTGCAGGCCGTGTAGACCGCACAGTGCTTATATCTGACGGAAAGGTAAGTACGGAGAAATTGAAGAAACACCCTGCAATGGAATATACGGTATTGGATAAGGCGCACAGGATAAAACTCACTGATGAGATGCTTGAGGCAGCGGGGATAGAGTCTAATAAGGTCAGGGTTGATGTGCAGGATGGAAGGCTTGTGATATCGCGGATTTAAAGATATATTAATCAGCAACCATAGTCTTGAGATCCTTCTTAAAGTCTGTAATTCTATACTTTATAAAATTGAGTATGCCATCCTGATTAAGCTTATCCATAAATGCGTGGAATATCATTTATGTTCGAATTTATGTCATTTATGCAGATTTGATTGCAAATGAATTATAGATTGTATATTATTTATTATAGAGTAAGTTTAGAAAAGGAATACAGGATGATGTACAGAATTGGAATATGTGATGATGAAGAAGCATGTAGAATAGAAATATCGGAAAGTATAAGAAATATAGCTTTAAAAAATGATATAGAAGTTAAAATTATCCAGTATGAGTCAGAAATTCAGGTTATGGATTGTGAGAAACCTGACATATTGATATTAGACATAGAGATGGAACACATAGATGGTCTGGAAGTCCGTGATTTGTTGGAACAGACGGACAATGAGGTACTGATTATTTTCTGTACTAGCCATGATGAAATAATGAGTAAAGCATATGGGCAAAATGTTACAGATTTTATTAAGAAACCTGTGAGGGAAGAAGAAATTGAAAAGAAATTGCTTCATGCGATAAATATTATTAATAGAAGGGTAAAATGGATTTGTCTAAATACTATAAGTGGACTGACAAAGTTTAAAATTTCAGATATAGTGTATGGTATTGCACAGGGAAGGTACTTAAAGATATACATGTTAGATGGGAGCGAATATTTTATTACAGATAAAGGTGTATCACAGCTTTATGAAATGTTGAAGGATATGAATTTTGCCAGAATAAGCAGGAGTATTATAATTAATTTTGAAAATGTTAATACAATTGGAGATGAGATAATTATGACAGATGGGGTGAAGCTAAAGAGTAGTAGAAGAATGAAAAAACAAATACAAGAAGATTTTTTTAATTATATGTGTAAAGTGGCAAGGGTTGAAAGAGCAGATAGATGATTTTAGAATTAATATTATTTGAATGGCTGATATGTAAGCTGGAGATTGGTGATATCAAGTTAAAAAAATATTTTGCGTTTATGCTCATAATGTTAATGCAGTTAGGTGAAATTATTGTTATCTTTATTCGACCGGCACAAAGCATATGGTATACCATATTAGCGCTTCCGAGTGCTTTAATTGCTACAGGGATACTATTCAAAGAAAAGATGTGGCGTAAATTAGCAGTGTTTTTGTTTGCATATGGATATATTGATGTAATAGAATATCCGATTAAAATTATAGTTGGCAGCAATAATGATTTAATGGTATACATAATTACTATTATTATAATTTGTCTTATTGGCAAAATAATAAATCAATTCAAAAAAGTATCGTCCATGATAGCGCGTATTGATCCTATATATTTTATGGCTTCGTCCATGATAGAAATAATCAATATGGGAATAATTGTAATGACCGATGATATAATTTTACCTGGTCAGGATAGACTTAAAATTGTAATAAATGTATTAACAATGATTTCATTTGTTATGTTAGGAATATTTGGAATTGTTTTTATGTTTTTGGGTGCATATAAGAAGCAGCTTGAGATAGATAATAAGATAAAACAAAACTATCTGATTATTCAAAAAGAACATTATAGTCAATTGTATTCTCATATGCGAGAAATACGGAAAATAAAACATGATATGAATGCTCATATAAATATATTGTATAATCTGTTAGATACAGAACAATATGATGAAGCTGTTAAGTATATATATGACATCAAAATGCATTATGATATAGGTAAAAAATTGGAATCATATTATGATAACGGAATAATTGATGCAATTATCTATTACTTTAATCAAAAAAATCCATTAATTAAGTTTATTTGTAT
>ULRX01003874.1_pt1 | contig 13515 bp, 10 predicted proteins | sample 1955871 | NCBI WGS metagenome assembly ULRX01 (sample SAMEA4835695, study PRJEB28245) | human gut metagenome | biome: gut microbiome; material: fecal sample | place: Denmark | collected 2008 | reverse complement strand
GCGCTTCCCTCAATCACAAGTTAATTATACAATTTACAATATTTTGTTAAAAATACATTTTGAGGTAGACAAGCAGCTCTCAATTATGTATTATATGTTAAGTTTGAAAGAGACATTTTTAAGGAGGAGTATCAATGAATATTGCTATCATAGTTTTTTATGTCGTAATTATTGGTGCAATGATGTATTTCATGGCAATCAAGCCACAGAAGAAGGAACAGAAGCGTCAGCAGGAACTTATGGATTCTATGGAAATCGGTGATTATGTTCTTACAACAAGCGGTTTCTATGGTGTTCTTATCGATATATCAGAAGATGATGTAATCGTAGAATTCGGTAACAACAAGAATTGCCGTATCTCAATGCAGAAGAAAGCAATTGCTCAGGTTGAGAAGCCATCAGACAGCACATCAGCAGAATAATTAAAGGCAATTAATTAAAGCAGGGTTCCGGGTCAGACACATTTGTCTGGCCAGGAATCCTTTTTTTATTGAAAATGTTGCGCAAATGTTATATCATATTAAATTGAATTATCATATGAAAAAGGGGTAAAGGTTTATGGAAAGCAGAATAACTTTAATTCCAGGTGATGGAATAGGACCAGAAATCGTCAGAGAGGCTGTGAAAGTGCTTGACAGTGTGGCTGACAAATACGGTCACAAGTTCGATTATACCAAGATTCTTATGGGTGGATGTTCGATTGATGAGTATGGCGTTCCACTTACAGATGAAGCAGTAGCAACAGCTAAAGCATCTGATGCAGTACTTCTTGGAGCAGTTGGAGGCAATGTGGGTAATTCCAAGTGGTATGATGTTGCACCTAATTTAAGACCAGAAGCGGGACTTTTAAAGATTCGTAAGGAATTAGGACTTTTTGCTAATTTACGTCCGGCATATCTTTATGATGAACTTAAGGCAGCGTGTCCATTAAAGGAAGAAATAATTGGTGATGGATTTGATATGGTCATTATGAGAGAGCTTACAGGCGGCCTTTACTTTGGTGATAGATATACTAAGGAAATTGACGGATTGGAAACAGCCGTTGATACACTTACATACAACGAAGAAGAAATCAGAAGAATTGCAATTAAGGGATTTGAGATTGCAATGAAGAGAAGAAAGAAAGTAACAAGCGTTGATAAGGCAAATGTTCTTGATTCTTCAAGACTCTGGAGAAAGATTGTACATGAGGTTGCAAAGGATTATCCGGAAGTTGAAGTTTCAGACATGCTTGTAGATAACTGTGCTATGCAGCTTGTTATGAATCCTGGACAGTTCGATGTTATTCTTACTGAGAACATGTTTGGAGACATATTATCAGATGAGGCAAGTATGATAACAGGTTCAATCGGAATGTTATCAAGTGCAAGCCTTAATAAGACTAAGTTAGGTCTTTATGAGCCAAGCCATGGTTCAGCACCTGATATTGCAGGAAAGAATGTTGCTAATCCAATTGCTACAATTCTCAGTGCAGCCATGATGTTAAGATATTCACTTGATCTTGACAAGGAAGCAGATGCTATTGAAGCAGCAGTTGCAGCTGTTTTAAAGGAAGGCTACAGAACAACTGATATTATGTCAGAAGGATGCACACTTGTAGGAACTGACAAGATGGGCGACTTAATCGCAGAGAGAGTTTAATACATTTAAATAATACATATTAAGGAGATAAGCTATGATAAGTGATAACGCCAGAAGTGGTATGCAGCAGGCACCTGCACGAAGCCTTTTTAATGCACTTGGCTTCACAGCAGAAGAGATGAAGAAACCTATGATTGGTATTGTAAGCTCTTATAATGAGATTGTACCAGGTCATATGAATATTGATAAGATTGTCAATGCAGTTAAATTAGGAGTTGCTGAGGCAGGCGGTGTGCCTGTAGTATTCCCTGCTATTGCAGTATGCGATGGTATTGCAATGGGACATGTCGGAATGAAATATTCTTTAGTAACAAGAGATTTAATTGCAGATTCAACAGAGTGTATGGCAATTGCACATCAGTTTGACGGACTTGTAATGGTTCCTAACTGTGATAAGAATGTTCCCGGACTTTTAATGGCAGCAGCGAGACTTAATCTTCCAACTGTATTCGTATCAGGCGGACCAATGCTTGCAGGTCATGTTAAGGGGAAGAAGAGAAGCCTTTCTTCAATGTTTGAGGCTGTTGGTTCATATGCAGCAGGAACGATGACAGAGGAAGATGTACTTGAGTTTGAGGAAAAGGTATGCCCAACATGTGGTTCATGTTCAGGCATGTACACAGCCAATTCAATGAACTGCCTTACAGAGGCACTTGGTATGGGACTACGCGGCAATGGTACAATTCCAGCCGTATATTCAGAGAGAATCAAGCTTGCAAAGCACGCAGGCATGGCTGTTATGGATATGGTTAATAAGGGAATCACAGCAAGAGATATCATCACTAAGGATTCTATTATGAATGCCCTTACAGTAGATATGGCACTTGGATGTTCTACTAATTCAATGCTTCACCTTCCAGCTATTGCACATGAGATAGGATTTGATTTTGATATCAAATTCGCTAACCCAATAAGCGAAAAGACTCCTAATCTCTGCCATCTTGCACCAGCAGGTCCAACATACATGGAAGACCTTAATGAAGCAGGCGGTGTATATGCAGTTATGAAAGAGCTTGCTGATATCGGACTTCTTAATACAGACTGCATGACAGTTTCAGGAAAGACAATCGGAGAGTGTATAGCAACAGCATACAACCGTAATCCTGAAGTCATAAGAACAGTTGATAATGCATACAGTAAGACAGGTGGTCTTGCAGTTCTTTCAGGAAATCTTGCACCAGACGGATCAGTAGTCAAGCGTTCAGCAGTTGTTCCAGAGATGCTTGTACATGAAGGACCGGCAAGAGTATTTGATTCAGAAGAAGATGCAATTGCTGCTATTAAGGGTGGTAAGATTGTTGAAGGTGATGTAGTTGTTATCCGTTACGAAGGTCCTAAGGGCGGTCCTGGTATGAGAGAAATGCTTAATCCTACATCAGCTATTGCAGGTATGGGACTTGGCTCATCAGTTGCTCTTATTACAGATGGACGATTCTCAGGTGCAAGCCGTGGAGCTTCTATTGGTCATGTATCACCAGAGGCTGCTGTTGGCGGACCTATTGCTTTAGTTGAAGAAGGAGATGTCATCAGCATTGATATTCCGGGACTTAAACTTGAACTTAAGGTTTCAGATGAAGAGCTTGCTGCAAGAAAGGCTAAGTGGCAGCCAAGAGAACCTAAGGTAACAACAGGATACTTAAAGAGATATGCTTCACTCGTTACATCAGGAAACAGAGGAGCTATTCTTAAAAGTTCAGCAGATGAGTAATATTTAATATAATTATAAAAAGACATTAAAGAGAAATCAGGAGAAGATAAATGAAGTTAAATGGTTCAGAGATAATTGTTGAATGCTTGAAAGAACAGGGCGTTGATACAATATTTGGATACCCTGGTGGAGCTATTCTTAATGTATATGATGCTCTTTATAAGCATTCAGATGAGATAACTCATATTCTTACATCACATGAGCAGGGTGCATCGCACGCTGCTGATGGATATGCAAGAGCAACAGGTAAGGTTGGTGTATGTTTTGCAACATCAGGTCCAGGAGCGACTAACCTTGTAACAGGTATTGCAACTGCATATATGGATTCAGTTCCTATGGTTGCAATTACATGTAATGTAACAGTTCCTCTTCTTGGAAGAGACAGCTTTCAGGAGATAGATATAGCGGGTGTTACAATGCCAATTACAAAGCACAGCTATATTGTTAAGAATGTAAAGGACCTTGCCAAGACATTAAGAAATGCTTTCAGAATTGCCAAGGAAGGAAGACCGGGTCCGGTATTAGTTGATGTTACTAAGGATGTAACAGCAGCAGAGTGTGAGTACACACCAAGAGTTCCAAAGCCTGTAGAGAGAATTACAGCAAGCATTAAGGAAGAAGATATTGACAAGGCAGTAACACTTATTAAGAAAGCTAAGAAGCCATATGTATTCGTTGGTGGCGGAGCTGTTATATCAGAGGCATCTGATGAACTTAAGAAGTTTGTTGAGAAGGTTGATGCACCGGTATGTGACTCACTTATGGGTAAGGGTGCATTTGACGGATCTAATGAAAGATATACAGGAATGCTTGGTATGCATGGTACTAAGACATCTAACTACGGAGTTTCAGAGTGTGATCTTCTTATCGTGGTTGGTGCAAGATTCTCAGACCGTGTTACTGGAAATGCTAAGAAATTCGCTAAGAATGCAAAGATTCTGCAGTTTGATGTTGATGCAGCTGAGATTAACAAGAATGTCAGGACAGATGCACATGTACTCGGAGATGCTAAAGAGATTCTTAAGAGAATCAATGATAAGTTAGACAATCAGGATCACTCAGACTGGATGGAACACATCAAGTCTTATAAGCTTGATTATCCTATGAGATATAACAGGGATATTCTTAACGGACCTCTTATAATGGAAAAGATATACGAAATTACAAATGGTGATGCAATTATTACAACAGATGTTGGACAGCATCAGATGTGGGCTGCACAGCATTATAAGTTCAAAGAGCCAAGAACACTTCTTACATCAGGCGGACTTGGAACTATGGGATATGGTCTTGGTGCATGTATAGGTGCCAAGGTTGGACGTAAGGATAAGACAGTTGTTAATATTGCAGGTGATGGCTGCTTCCGTATGAATATGAATGAAGTTGCAACAGCAACCAGATATAACATTCCTATTATTGAAGTTATATTTAATAACCATGTACTTGGTATGGTTAGACAGTGGCAGGATCTTTTCTATGGCAAGAGATATTCAGCTACAGTTCTTGATGATCAGGTAGATTTTGTTAAGGTTTCAGAAGGAATGGGAGCCAAGGCTTACAGTGTTGATACAATAGAGGAGTTTGAGAAAGCATTTAAAGAAGCAATCGAACTCAATATTCCATGTGTTATTGACTGTCATATTGACAGAGAAGACAAGGTATTCCCTATGGTTTCACCGGGGGCTGCAATCTCAGAGGCATTCGACAGAGAAGACCTGAATAACAAGAAATAATTCATATATTGACTTTAATGTGATAAAGGACTAAAATAGTTCTTAATATTTTATATTTTAGGAGGAAGAAAAGGTGAGTAGAGTTTATAACTTTAGCGCTGGTCCAGCTGTTTTACCAGAGGAAGTACTCAAAGAAGCAGCAGATGAAATGTTAGATTACCAGGGAAGCGGTCAGTCGGTAATGGAAATGAGCCACAGATCCAAGGTTTATGACAACATCATCAAAGAGGCAGAGAAGGATTTAAGAGACCTTCTTAACATCCCAGATAACTATAAGGTGTTATTTTTACAGGGTGGTGCATCGCAGTTCTTCGCTGAAGTGCCTATGAACCTTATGAAGAATAAGAAAGCAGGTTATATCCTTACAGGACAGTGGGCTAAGAAAGCATTTGCAGAAGCTAAGATATATGGAGAGGCTGTTGAGCTTGCTTCATCAGCAGACAAGACATTTTCATATATTCCAGACTGCTCAGATCTTGATATTCCAGAGGATCTTGACTATGTATATATCTGTGAGAACAACACAATTTACGGAACAAAGTATAAGACATTACCTAACACTAAGGGTCATATTCTTGTATCAGATGTTTCATCATGCTTCTTATCAGAACCTATGGATGTAACTAAGTACGGCGTTGTATACGGCGGTGTCCAGAAGAACATCGGACCAGCAGGCGTTGTAATTGCTATTATCAGAGAAGACCTTATAACAGATGACGTTCTTCCAGGAACTCCTACAATGCTTAAGTGGAAGACACAGGCAGATGCAGATTCTCTTTATAATACACCACCATGCTACAATATCTATATCTGTGGCAAGGTGTTCAAGTGGATTAAGAAGATGGGTGGACTTTCAGCAATGAAGGAACACAATGAGAAGAAGGCTAAGATTCTTTATGATTTCCTTGATGAGAGCAAGTTATTCATGGGAACAGTTGTTAAGGAAGACCGTTCACTTATGAATGTACCTTTTGTATGCAACATTGAAGATAAAGAAGCTAAGGATGCTATGGAAGCTAAGTTCATTAAGGAAGCTGCAGCTGCAGGATTTGTTAACCTTAAGGGACACAGAACAGTTGGCGGTATGAGAGCATCTATCTACAATGCTATGCCAATCGAAGGTGTAGAGAAGCTTGTTGAATTCATGAAGAAGTTCGAGAAGGAGAATGCATAATGATTAATGTTAATTGTCTTAATAATATAGCGGCATGTGGTTTGAAGCTTTTTTCTGATGAGTATAATACAGAAAGCTCATTTGAAGATGCACAGGCTGTACTTGTAAGAAGTGCCAAGATGCATGATATGGAGCTTAGTGATAATCTTCTTGCAATTGCAAGAGCAGGAGCTGGCGTTAATAATATTCCTCTTGACAAATGTGCAGAGGAAGGTATTGTTGTATTCAACACACCAGGAGCTAATGCTAATGCAGTTAAGGAACAGGTTATTGCAGCTATGCTTTTAGCATCAAGAGATTTAATCGGTGGTAACAAGTGGGTTGCAGATAATGCAGAAGACCCTGATATTGCCAAGGCAACTGAGAAGGCTAAGAAAGCATTTGCAGGACAGGAAATCAAGGGCAAGAAGCTTGGTGTTATCGGTCTTGGAGCAATTGGACAGTTAGTTGCCAATGCAGCTATAGCACTTGGAATGGAAGTATACGGATATGACCCATATGTTTCAGTTAAGGCTGCATGGAATCTTTCAAGTGAAGTTAAGTACATATCTGATGTTAAGGATATCTATAAGGAATGTAACTATATTACAGTTCATGTTCCTGCACTTGACAGCACTAAGGGAATGATTAATAAGGAAGCATTTGACCTTATGCAGGATGGAACAGTAATTATCAACTGTGCAAGAGATGTACTTGTTGATGAAGCTGCTATCGGTGAGGCACTTAAGTCTGGAAGAGTTAAGACTTATGTTTCAGATTTCCCTAACCCAACAACAGCTAAGATGGAAGGAGCAATTGTTCTTCCTCATCTTGGAGCTTCAACAGCAGAAGCTGAAGATAACTGTGCTATTATGGCAGTTAATGAGCTTAGAAACTTTATCGAGAACGGTAATATTGTCAATTCAGTTAATTATCCTAACTGTGATTGCGGAGTATGTGCAACTAAAGGAAGAATTACTGTATGCCACAAGAATGTTCCAACGGTTATCAGTAAGATAACAACAGTTCTTGGTGCTGCAGGCATCAATATATCATCTATGGCTAACCAGTCAAGAGGTGATTATGCATATTCTCTCTTAGATATTGAAGCATCTGCACCAGAGGCAGTAGTTGAAGAGCTTTCAGCAATTGAAGGTGTTATCAAGGTAAGAGTTATTAAGTAATCATATGTAATGAGAATAATATCAAAGACCAGTCATTTGTTGTAACATTTGGCTGGTCTTTCTTGTATTAAGGTCGTCTGAATGTTAAAATATATCTAATATATGAAAGTATAGTACTTAAGTTAAATAGTGCGGATGGAGGTTAGTATGGCAGTAATAAGACCATTTGAATGTGTCAGACCGGCTGAGAAAGTGGCAGACAGAGTAGCAGCTCTTCCTTATGATGTGTATGATTCAAAGGAAGCAAGAGCAGAGGTGGAAAGAGAACCATTATCATTTCTTAAGATTGACAGGGCAGAGACCCAGTTTGATGAATCAGTTGATATGTATAGTGAGCAGGTATATAAGAAAGCCCATGATATGCTTATGGAAGCTATAGATGATGGAACATTTATAACAGATAAGGACAAGGCATATTATGTGTATGAGCTTACAATGGATGGAAGGACACAGACAGGAATTGTAGCATGTGCTCCTATTGATGATTATCTTAATAATGTTATTAAGAAGCATGAGAACACAAGAGCTGATAAGGAATTAGACAGAATTAACCATGTTGATACATGCAGTGCCCAGACTGGTCCTATATTCCTGGCATACAGAGCTAATGCAGTAATAAGTGCAGAGGTTGCCAAAGCTAAGCAGGAAAAGCCTGTATACAGTTTTACAGCGGTTGATGGAATAAGACATCAGGTCTGGAAAATAAGCAGTAAAGAATCTGTAGAGGCTATAGAGAACGCATTTGCAGGAATCAACCAGATATATATTGCGGATGGACACCACAGGGCAGCTTCTGCTGTAAAGGTAGGTTTACGCAGAAGAGAAGCTAATCCGGGATATACAGGCAATGAAGAGTTCAATTATTTCCTGTCAGTATTATTCCCAGACGAAGAACTTATGATAATGCCATATAACAGAGTTGTAAAGGACCTGAATGGTTTAAGTGAAGAAGAGTTCATGGCAAAGATTAAAGATAAATTCACTGTAAGCGAGAGTAGCACACAGGTTGCACCTTCTAAGAAAGGTGAATTCGGAATGTATCTTGGCAAAAAATGGTACACACTCACAGCCAAAGAAGAAATCTTAAGCAGCGACCCGGTAGACGGATTAGATGTAGCAGTACTCCAGAACAACGTCTTAGAGCCACTCTTAGGAATCCACGACCCTAAAACAGATAAGAGAATAGACTTCGTAGGCGGAATCCGCGGTTTAGGCGAGCTTGAGAGAAGATGCTCAGAAGATTGTGTATTGGCATTCTCAATGTATGCAACATCAATAGGCGAATTATTTGCAGTAGCGGACGCAGGACTATTAATGCCTCCTAAGTCAACTTGGTTTGAGCCTAAATTAAGAAGCGGATTATTCATACATAGATTCTAAGTAGATATTAATCTGCTTTTTGGTAGAAGTGTAGATGTGATGTGTGTATATTTTCGTGTGTGGTCGATTTATGACGAGCTGTGTGGGAGTTAATGCCGTTAGATGCATAAGCGCTGTGAATGAAAGCTCGTTCAAGTGAAGCGCGTTTGCTTTCATTCACAGTAAAAAACTTTGCAGATAACGGCATTTACTCCCACTAAGCGCAGGAATCATGAGAACACACACGAAAATATACACACATCACCACCACTACACTACAGACATAATATACAGAATTATTCAGCTGGAAGGAGAACGTTATGTTAAATGAAACAATTAATATAGATTTACCTTATAAAGAATTAGGAATAGAACAGAATGGGAGTGCGACGATAACTACATATATCAAAGACATTTTCCCTAAGGATCAGGATCCGTTTAAGAGACCTCTTATTGTTATCTGTCCGGGTGGCGGATATAATCATCATTCTCCAAGAGAAGGAGAAGCTATAGCTATTAAGATGCTTGATATGGGGTATAATGCTGTTGTATTGAGATACAGTCTTGCACCTGTTACGTATCCTGCACAGCTTTTTGAGGCAGCCTATACAATGAAGTATGTAAGAGATAATGCAGCAGAATGGGATGTTGATGCCGACAAAATCATTATCGCAGGGTTTTCAGCAGGAGGTCATGTTGCCGGACTTCTTGGAACGGGATGGAATTCAAAAAGACTTGATTATCTTCTGGAAAATGTACTTCACTGCAGTCATGAGTATGTTAAGCCTGATGGCATGCTGTTAGGTTATCCTGTAATTACATCAGGAATTGATGCACACAGGGCATCATTTGAGAGAAGTCTTGGGGAAAAATATGATGAGTTTATAGATGAAGTGTCTATAGAAAAGAGAGTGGATAAGGACACACCACCTGCATTCATATGGCATACATGTGAAGATAAGACAGTTCCGCTTGAAAATTCATTACTTATGGTAGAGGCGTTAAGAAAACAGGAGATTCCGTTTGATTATCATGTATATGCTAAAGGTACTCATGGTCTTGGACTTGGCACACGAGAGACTGCGACTAAGAATATGGGACATTATGAACCACAGGTGTCATCATGGACGGAATGCTTTAAACAGTGGATGGGGGTAATGTATGAATAAAAACTTATACGGCCTGATGAACTGGCCGGAGATAGAGGGGATTGTATATGCAGAGTGTGACAAGCCAAAGGAGCTGCTTGGGGCACATGTTACCGGTAAGGGATTGCTTATACAGATAATGCGTCCTGATGCAGTGGCAGTTAAGCTGCATATAGATGGCAGAAAAACTGCTGTTAATATGGAAAAGGTTGATGAATCCGGATTCTTTGCAGCACTTGTTTCATCTAAGAAGAAGCTTTCATACACATACTCAGTGGAGAAGGTTAATGGAGAGATCACAGAATATACGGACCCATATGCATTTGCAAATGTTACGAAACCGGAAGATTACAAAGCATTTCTTGCAGGAGAAGAGAAAAATGCAGCACATATATTCGGCGCTCATGAAAGAACTGTCAATGGCGTGAAGGGAGTGCTTTTTAATGTATGGGCACCTAAGGCACTCAGCGTAAGTGTCGTAGGAGAGTTTAACAAATACGACGGCAGAGTCCACTTAATGGAAAGAATTGAGGATACAGGAGTATTTGAACTGTTTATTCCGGGACTGGCAGCCGGATGCGGATATATGTATGAAATTAAGAGACAGGGTAAGGGGACTACAAGAAAGTTAGACCCTGTATCAAGACAGATATCATCAGTTCCAATTACTGCATCAGTGGTAAGTGATGAGAACATGCCTGATTCATATGCATGGAACGATGGGCTATGGATGATAAAGAGAAAGAAAGAAGCAGGAAAGAAGAAGCCTGTAACAGTATATGAGGTGTCACTTACTGACTGGCTGAAAGAAAAAAGTGCAGATGAGCTTGTGGATTTTGTAAAGCAGGAGGGATATACACATGTATGTTTCCTTCCGGTTGCAGAGTATCTTAATGAGGAGATGAATGGATATTCGACATTGGGATATTTTGCGGTGACACACCGAACAGGCGGCAGTGATGCATTTAAAAAGCTGGTTGATGACTGCCATAACGCTGGAATTGGCGTAATAATTGACTGGAATGGTGCTTACTTTGGTACAGAAGTTAAGGGATTGTATGATTTTGACGGGGCAGATGCTTACGGATATCTTAAGCCATCACTAGAGAAGCATCCTGAGTGGGATGTTGTCACATTTGACTACAAGAAAGGCGCTGTAAGAAGTTTTCTTTTATCAAGCGTATTAATGTGGCTTAATGATTACCATATTGACGGCATCAGAATTGACGGTGTTGCTTCAATGCTTTACCTCGATTATGGTAAGCAGCCAGGCACATGGACACCTAACATGTATGGCGGCAATGAGAATCTTGACGCAATCGAATTTCTTAAGACTATGAACAAATATATTGCTAAACGTGGCGATGGCTGTTTTACAATAGCAGAAGAATCAAGCGGCTGGTTTGGAGTTACTGCGGCAGATAATGATGACCCTCTTATGTTTACTTATAAGCAGAATAACTGCTGGACTAAGGATTTTCTTGAATTCATGGGAACTGACCCGCTGTTCAGAAAAGGTGAGTATGACAAGCTGACATATGGAATGCTCTATAATTACGGAGAGGATTTCATGCTCTCGCTCAATCATGATGATTTCAGGGAGAAAGCATTTGTGGATATGGTGTCAGGCAGTGATGAGAAGGCACATTTGTCAGATATCAAGGCTGCACTTGGATTCATGTATGCACATCCGGGAAGCAAGATGTTTGCAGCAGGACAGGATGCAGGACTTGAGAAATTCATGTCGGAGCTTAATAAGTTCTATGCGAAAAATGCGGCTCTATATGAGCTTGACAATGACCCTGATGGATTTATGTGGCTCGAGAATTCTAATCCGGAAGAGACTGTTATTGCAATGCAGAGAGCTGACAGCAAGGGTAATAAGCTTGTGATTGCTGTGAATTTTACTCCTGTTAGGAGGGAAAACTACAGACTTCACGTTGATGTGCGTGGAAAGTATAAGGAAGTATTTAACAGTGATTGGAAGAAGTTCGGTGGAGACGAGAAGGTTAATGGACAGATTATCAAATCAGATAATGATGGTGATGATATGGAATATATTGATATTACACTTCCTGGACTTTCATTCGTTATATATAACAGTGAACCGTATACACAGCTTGAACTCGAGGAAATCGCTGTATTAAAGAGGGCTGCAATTGCAAAGAAGGAAGCCATGAGAAAGGCAGCAGAGGCTGAAATGCTTGAACTTGCTGCAGCAGAGGAAGCAAAGCGGGCGGTTGAAGCAAGAAAACAGGCAGAGAAAGCCTGCATGGAAGCACTTCAGGCTAAGGAAGAAGCTGTAAGAAAAGCAGAAGAAGCAGCGCGTGCAAGTGAAGAGATTGATATAGAGACTAAGAAGAAGTTAGAACAGCTTAAAAAGAAGATGAAATAATACAAAGGGGGATCAGCTATGGGATTCATAGGACTTGTGGCAGATGCAGCCACAACAATCCAGCAGGAAACAGGTGAGATAACCAGATTCTTTTCTATTGCCCATGTTAAGCAGCTTCTCAATGATTTAGGAAACTGGTCGGTTTCACTTATTGGTAAAATTGTTATTGCTGTCTTAATATGGTTTATTGGCAAGAAGATAATCAGGGTACTTGATAAGCTTGTAAAGAAGATACTGGACAGAAGCACGCTAGATAAAGGCGTTGTTAATTTTGTGGTATCAGTGCTTAAGTTTGTAATGTATGCAATACTTATCATGATAGTTGTGGATAAGCTGGGATTTCAGACGACATCACTGCTCACACTTTTTGGCTCTGCAGCACTTGCGATTGGTATGTCCCTGCAGGGAAGCCTTTCAAACTTTGCAGGAGGAATTCTTATTCTTATATTCAAGCCTTTTAAGGTTGGTGATTATATTATAGTCGGAACTAATGAAGGAACTGTAAAGTCTATAGAGATTCTTTACACAAGGCTTGTTACTATTGATAATAAAGTAGTAATGCTCCCGAACGGTTCACTTTCTAATTCAAGCATTGTTAACGTAGGTGCAGAGAATACAAGAAGAATTGATATTCAGATAGGAATTGGCTATTCATCAGATATTCCTAAAGCCAAGAAGCTTCTTGAACAGGTTATTAATAGTGAGAAGGGGATACTTAAGGACAAGGATATTCTGGTTGTTGTCAAGAGCCTTGATGAAAGCTGTGTAACACTTGAGACAAGAGCCTGGGTTAATACAGCAGACTACTGGAATGTAAGATTTAACCTGCTTGAAAGATATAAGAATATATTTGATGAGAATGGAATTGAGATTCCGTTCAACCAGCTTGATGTACATATGAAGTAGTTTTTTTGAAGGATGCCGCGAAAGTGGCATCCTTTTTTGACTTCGGCTGCATATTGGACTGCAGTAATTGCTTGGTAATCTGCTAAAACCTACTAGATATTAAGAAAACTGGAATTTAGTAGGCTTATTTTTAGAACTTTTAACATGAGAAATTGTCAAAGACCCACTAAAACATTTCATACCAGTGATTTAGTGGGTGTTTTTGACGTTAGAAGAAAGAAAAACAAATGATTAGATATAACTAACCGACGCTAGAAACCTACTAAATTATAAAGTTATAAGCCATTA
>ULRX01028337.1_pt1 | contig 13709 bp, 12 predicted proteins | sample 1955871 | NCBI WGS metagenome assembly ULRX01 (sample SAMEA4835695, study PRJEB28245) | human gut metagenome | biome: gut microbiome; material: fecal sample | place: Denmark | collected 2008 | reverse complement strand
CGACGCCGGACGGCACCTGCCGCCGCGACTATATCCATGTGATGGATCTCGCGGACGGTCATGTGAAGGCTGTTGAGTACGCTGCACATCACAAGGGCGTTGAGGTGTTCAACCTCGGCACCGGCACACCGTACAGCGTTCTGGAGATTGTTCACGCATTTGAGAACGCGACCGGCGTTGCAATTAAGCACGAGTTCGGCGCACGCCGTGCAGGCGACCTGCCAGAGTTCTGGGCGAATGCAGATAAGGCCGCCAAGGTGCTCGGCTGGAAGGCGGAGCGTGACTTGACGGCTATGTGCAGAGATACCTGGAGATGGCAGAGTGGGAACCCGGAAGGATATCGGAAATAAGTGATGAAAAGAAAGGGGAGAATTGCGATGCCGATGGTCAGTGTTATCATGCCGGTATTCAATGCCGGAGACGGCAGTGAGTTGGAGCAAGCAATTCAATCCATTCTTCAGCAAACATTTACTGATTTCGAATTGATTATTTGCGATGATGCTTCTACAGATAACACATGGGAGCATTTGAAGAGGTTGGCATCTCTGGATAGCAGAATCACCTTGCTGCAGAATGTGGTTAATCAGAGAGCAGGCGCGGCACGCAATCGCTGCATTGATAAATCACAGGGACGATTTATCGCGTTTATGGATGCGGACGACATATCTGCGCCTAATCGACTGCAAACGCAGTTGGAATTTTTGAAAAATCACCCCGAAATTGCTTTTGTTGGAGCAAGGGGTGAATTTTTTCATAAAGTTCCCGGTGATTTAAAACAATATTACTGGTTTGTGGATCAACCACAGGCAAAGGATTTCCTTATGACCTTACCATTTGTTCACGCTTCTATCATGGTGCGGCGTGAGGTGATACGGAAAATCGGAGGATACAGTACTGAGCAAGCCGTTATTCGATCAGAAGATTACGATATGCTGATGCGTGCATATGCATTGGGATATACAGGAGCCAATATGGCGGATGTGATGTATTTTATTCGACTGGATGAAGGTACCTACCAAAGACGGAAGTACTGCTATCGCTTAAATGAGTGCATAGTAAAATTCAGAGGCTTTTCAAAATTGGGATTGATGCCAAAAGGAATTTTATATGCGATCAAACCGCTGATTGTTGGACTGATACCAATAAAATTGCTGAATAATCTAAAAAAACGATATTACAAGACGTAGCTTGCATTAAGAGGAAAAGAAATGGAATTTGATTATGCAAAAGAACCGGGACGTGAATTATTAAATAGTAACCGGGTAAGCAACGATAAGCCGTCAGTCAGCATCATCACTCCGTATTACAACGCAGGGAAGCATTTTGAACAGACATTTAATTGCGTGATGAATCAAACGTTTCCGTGGTTTGAGTGGATTATCGTAGATGACGGCAGCACGGATAAACCTTCGTTAGATACTCTCGAAAGACTGTCGAAACAGGATACGAGAATTCGCGTTCTGCATCAGTCCAATCAAAGACAGGCTGCTGCGCGTAACGCTGCAATTAAGCATAGTACAACGGATATTATTGTTCCGCTGGATGCAGACGATCTGATTTCACCGCCGTTCATCGAAGAATTATATTTTGCATTGCAGAAAAATCCCGATGCGGCATGGGCATATACAGATAGTGTTGGTTTTGGTGCACAGAACTACCTTTGGAAACAGCCTTTTTCGGCTTCCCGTATGAAAACGGAAAATCTTCTGGTGTGCACAGCAGCTATTCGTAAGGAGTGGCTGGAGAAGGTCGGTGGCTATGATGTTTCGGATAAGTCGTATGATGAGGACTGGCATCTGTGGCTGAAGCTGATGGCTGCCGGAGCAAAGCCGGTACATTTGTCTGGAACACTGTTTTGGTATCGACGCAGTGCTGAGGGAATGCAGCAGCAGGTGCAGAAGGATCGTGCATTAAAACAGGCCTCTGCAAAGAAGATACAGGAAACTGCCAACGCAATAAAAAATGATATTCAAGCGAAAGAATACCCCTATGGAGGCAAGCCGGGCGAATATGCAGCGCCGAAATGCTCCGATTGGGATCGCAAGGTATTTAAGAGCCATGACAAGATCCATGTCATGATGCTGCTCCCGTGGATGGAAATGGGCGGCGCGGATCTGTTTAATCTGGATGTCTGTCGGAAAATTGATAAAGAGCGTTTTGAAGTTAGCATCTTGACGACAGTTCCTAGCCAGCAGAGCTGGCGTCAGCGTTTTGAGGATTATGTAACGGATATTTTCGATTTGCCGAGTTTCCTCGAGCCTAAGGACTTTCCGGAGTTTATCAGCTACTTCATCAAGTCGCATGAAATCGATGTGCTGTTTCTTAGCAACTCTTACGACGGTTACTATTTGGTGCCGTGGCTGCGCGCACAGTTCCCGAAATTGGCTATCATCGATTACGTTCATATGGAGGAGTGGTATTGGCGCAATGGCGGCTATGCTCGTACGTCTGGTGCGATGGGAGAGCTCCTCGAAAAGACGTATGTCTGCAACGAGCGCACTCGCCGTGTGCTGATCAATGACTTCGGCCGTGATCCGGAGAGCGTTGAAACGCTGTATATTGGCGTGGATCAAGAACAGTATGACGAGACAAAGGTAGAAGCTAGTTTGGTTCGAAAAGAATTGAACATTGCAGAAGATCGTCCGATTATTCTGTTTCCATGCCGTATTCATCCGCAAAAGCGTCCGTTCCTCATGGTGGAGATTGCAAAGCAGATCAAGCAGTGCATCCCGAATATTGCTTTTGTCGTTGTAGGTGATGGACCGCAGTTTGAAGAACTGAAAATTGCGATTGAGCGCGAAAATCTGACAGAAACGGTCTACTTCGCTGGTCGGCAGAAGGATATGCGTCCGTATTACAAGGACAGCGCTTTGACGCTGATCTGCTCACTCAAGGAAGGTCTTGCGCTGACGGCATATGAATCACTTTCGATGAGTAAGCCGGTTGTTACCTCGGACGTAGGCGGTCAGGCAGAGTTGATTGATGATACGGTAGGACGCGTGTTGCCGCTGCTGCAAAGCGAGGCAGACGAGCTGGATAGTCGGACATTCTCGCAAGAAGAAGTCCAGATGTATGTTAAAGCAATCACGGATGTGCTTGCTGATCGAGAACAGTATCAGCAGCTGTGCAGGAATTGCCGCCGGAAGATCGAAGAGGGTTTTTCTTCGCAGATCATGATTCGCAAGCTGGAAAGGATTTTTAGGGATTTGGTTCAAAATCCGCTTCAGCAAGAAATACGTCAAGAAACTGCAAAGAATATCGGATTTTATTCAAGAATTCTGAATGAGTTGCCGACATTGATGAACGAAGTCAATGCATATGAGGCTATGTATAAGAATGCCTACGCCCCGGATACTAAAAATGAGTTGATGCGTATTGCAAACTCTAAATGGGGCAGACGAGTAATTAAATTGGCGTTTAAGTTAAGGTTAAATAAGCTGTTTAGATAGTGATGTAATGGAGAAATAGCATGAAATATGGCGTTGTTGTATACAAAAATACGGACAATATTGGCGATGATATTCAAAGCTATGCAGCAAAGTGTTTTTTGCCTTCAGTAGATTATGTCATTGATCGCGAAGGGTTAGATACTTTCCAATCCGAGCAGAGCGAAACTGTAAAGGCGATTATGAATGGCTGGTATATGTACAGCAAATTTAATTGGCCGCCTGTTTCCTGTATCGATCCTTTGTGGGTTGCGATGCATATATCGAAAAACGATTATTTTGGCATTGGAGACCGCTTTTTGGATGAAATTGGTGGTGCATATTTACGGCATTATGGCCCGATTGGCGCACGTGATAAAACTACTATGCAAATGTTGGAAAGTAAAAATATTCCATGTTACCAATCTGGATGTTTGACTTTAACGTTGCCACAGATAGGTGAGATAAAAAAGACAGAAGAAGTGCTTTTGGTAGATGTCGATCCTCAAAATGAGAAAATTATTAAAACGCAGTATCCTAACGAGACATTTGTGAGTATCACGCACGATGTCGATATGGAAAGCTATCATTCGTTGTCAATAAATCAGCGGTTCAGTAGAGTTGAAATGTTGCTGCAACGCTATCAAAATGCCAAGTGTGTAATTACGAGTCGTTTGCATTGTGCTTTACCGTGTTTAGCGCTTAAAACACCGGTTTTTCTTATCTATAAGCAAGAATATGCATCGAGAATACAATCGTTTTTGCCGTTGTTGCATTACTGTAATTTTGAAAATGTAAACAAATATATTCAATCTGATTTTGATTTAGGTAATCCGCCTGATAACAACAATAAATATCTGGAAATTCGCAAAAAACTATCAAGTCTATGCAAAAATTTTATAGCAGATGAGAGTGTATGTGAACCTTTCAGAGCGTCATTGACAGAAATCCATCTTTGGCAGAAAAAACTGTTAGAAAAAACGGAATACACATTAAGAAACGAATTAAGTGCGCAGAATGATTGGATAAAAACATTAACTGATGATAAAGAGTTTTTTAGGGTGCAATCTGAAGAAAAACAAGAGCGGATTAAAAAATTGCAGGATTGGATAAAGCAACTAGATGTAGCAAAAAGTTACTTAGAAAAGCAGAATGATAATAAAGATATGCGAATTGCTGAGTTAGAAAATTGGTGTAAAGAAGTAACGAGCGGGAAAGATTATGTAGAAACACAGTGGCGACAAACGCAGCATCAGCGAGATGAAATTCAAAGAAAGCTAAATACGCTTTTAGAAGATGATAAAATTCGAAAAATTATCCGAAAAAAGGGATACGAGATATAAAGTAGGGAATAAAGATGGAATTTGATTACACTAAAGAGCCAGGGCAGAAATTACTTAGTCGCAACCAGTCGAACGATGGTAAACCTTTGGTTAGCATTATTACTCCATACTACAATGCCGGAAAGTATTTCGAGCAAACATTTAACTGCGTAATGAATCAAACGTTTCCGTGGTTTGAGTGGATTATTGCGGATGATGGTAGCACAAATATTAATGATGTTGCGATTCTGCATAATTATGCCGAAAAAGATAATAGAATAAGAGTTATTACAAAAGAAAATGGGGGTATTTCAACAGCGCGAAATGCGGCAATTCGGGAAGCACAAACGGATATTATTATTCCATTGGATGCTGATGATTTAATTACACCAACATATGTTGAAATACTATATTGGGCACTAATAAAAAGTCCTGACTATAGTTGGAGCTACTCTTGTAATGTTGGATTTCAGAATCAGGAATATTTATGGGATAAGCCGTTCGATAGTAAACTGCTTACAACGTATAACTTCTTGGTATATAGTGGTGCAATTAGAAAAAGTGCAATTGAATTAGTAGGTGGATATGATGAAATAACGAAGCATTACTATGAGGATTGGCGCTTCTGGCTTAAAATGCTTACTGCACATTTGAAGCCAGTTAAGACAAGAAATTATGGTTTCTGGTATCGGAGAATGGATACTGGAGTGCTTTCTATTGTAAATAAAGATCCGCAAGTACAAAAGTTGGCTAAGCAGCTAATTGCTGAGGTAGCCGAGACGGCGGATACATCAATTCAAGCGAAAGAATACCCATATGGAGGCAAACCGGGCGAATATGCAGCGCCGAAATGCTCCGATTGGAACCGCAAGGTATTTAAGAGCCATGACAAGATCCATGTCATGATGCTGCTCCCGTGGATGGAAATGGGCGGCGCTGATCTGTTTAATCTGGATGTCTGTCGGAAAATTGACAAAGAGCGTTTTGAAGTCAGTATCTTGACGACGGTTCCCGGTGAGCAGAGCTGGCGTCAGCGTTTTGAGGATTATGCGACGGATATTTTCGATTTGCCGAGTTTCCTCGAGCCTAAGGACTTCCCGGAGTTTATCAGCTACTTCATAAAGTCACGTGAAATTGACGTGCTCTTTCTAAGCAACTCTTACGATGGGTACTATCTGGTGCCGTGGCTACGTGTACAGTTTCCCAAACTGGCCATTATCGATTACGTTCATATGGAGGAATGGTATTGGCGCAATGGCGGCTATGCTCGTACTTCGGGTGCAATGGGTGAAATTCTCGAAAAGACGTACGTCTGCAACGAGCGAACTTGCCGTGTGCTGATCAATGACTTCGGCCGTGATCCGGAGAGCGTGGAAACGCTGTATATCGGTGTGGACCAGGAGCAGTATGACGAGACAAAGGTAGAGGCTGGTTTAGTTCGAAAAGAATTGAACATTGCAGAAGATCGTCCGATTATTCTGTTTCCGTGCCGTATTCATCCGCAAAAGCGTCCGTTCCTCATGGTGGAGATTGCAAAGCAGATCAAGCAGTGCATCCCGAATATTGCTTTTGTGGTTGTAGGTGATGGACCGCAGTTTGAAGAACTGAAAATTGCGCTTGAGCGTGAAAATCTGACAGAAACGGTCTACCTCGCTGGTCGGCAGAAGGATATGCGTCCGTATTATAAGGACAGCGCTTTGACGCTGATTTGTTCGCTCAAGGAAGGTCTTGCGCTGACGGCATATGAATCACTTTCGATGAGTAAGCCGGTTGTGACCTCAGACGTAGGCGGGCAGGCAGAGTTGATTGATGATACGGTAGGACGCGTGTTGCCGCTGCTGCAAAGCGAGGCAGACGAGCTGGATAGTCGGACATTCTCGCATGAAGAAGTCCAGATGTATGTTAAAGCAATCACGGATGTGCTTGCTGATCAAGAATGTTACCAGCAGATGTGCAGGAATTGCCGCCGGAAGATTGAAGAGGGATTTTCCTCGCAGATCATGATTCGCAAGCTGGAGAGGATTTTTGGGGATTTGGTCCGTAACAGCGAAAAGAATGCAGCGCGTATTCGGATTGCTGATTGTTTAAATCAATTTGAGAGGCTGACTGAAGATAGTTATATGATGTACCATCTTTATGAAGCATCACAAAGAGAAGCTGAAACGGTATGGAAATCGCGCGAATGGTTCCGCGAATTATATGAAAACGCGATGGGAGCACATACGAAGTTGCCAGCAGAAATGCATAACGAAACGACAGTGATGTTGCCTGACGCAATGGCACGGCTGTATCGCAACGGTGATATTGGCTTTAAGTACATCATCAAATATATGATTGCGTGGTTAAAGTACAAAATTAAGGGAAGCAATTAACATGGTGCAAAGATTGAAAAAATACCAGTTCCTCTTTGAGGAACTGGTAAAACGAGATTTTAAGAAGAAGTATAAGGGAACTATGCTGGGAATGGCATGGTCATTGTTATCTCCACTTTTAACGTTGCTGGTCATGCGAATTGTGTTTACGCAGTTTTTTGGCGCGATGATGGAGCATTACACGACGTACCTGTTCTGCGGCAACTTGATTTTTGCTTGCTTCAGTGAAGCGACGGGATTGGGTATGACCTCGCTGCTGGAAAATGCGGATATTTTCTCGAAAATCAATGTACCCAAATATTTGTTTTTGTTCTCTAAAAATATTCAAAGTCTGATCAATCTTGGATTAACGTTAATTATCTTCTTCTTGTTTTGCATTTTAGACGGTATTACATTCACTTGGAAGTTTCTCTTGCTATTGTACCCGGTGGTATGTTTGATTCTGTTCAATATAGGCGTAGGTTTGATACTGTCAGCATTATTCGTGTTTTTTAGAGATGTTCAATATCTTTGGAACGTATTTACGCAGCTACTGATGTATATGTCTGCAATCTTCTATACAATCGATAATTACAGCTATGGGGTACAGTGCCTGTTTTTGACCAATCCAGTGTATTTGTTTATTCGCTATTTTAGAAAAATCGTTATTGAAGCAACAATTCCGACAGTGTGGTTTCATTTGTTGATGCTGGCAAATGTTGTAATCGTGCTGGGCATCGGATGCTGGATTTATAAGAAATATAACCATCGATTCCTTTATTACATTTAACGGAGGCCATCATGCAGGTTTTAACACTGAACAATGTATCAATCCGTTATATGACGGGAGATTTTAAGGATATTGGCATCAAAGAATATGTGATGCGACGGCTGAAACGTAATTATCATGTGACCGAATTTTGGGCGGACAGACATGTAACGTTTTCTTTGGAGCAGGGAGATATGCTCGGTATAATCGGCAGTAATGGTGCAGGCAAGTCAACTCTACTCAAAGCGATTTCAGGAATTATGGAGCCGACCGAGGGAACGGTTGAGCGCAAGGGAAGCATTGCAGCTTTGCTGGAGCTTGCCAGCGGTTTTGATGGTGATTTGACCGTTCGAGAAAACACCTATCTGCGAGGCGCAATGCTGGGTTATACACGTAAGTTTATGGATGAAAAATACAACGAAATCATTGAATTTTCGGGGTTGCATGAATTTCAAGAACGACCGTTCAAACAGCTTTCCTCAGGCATGAAATCTCGATTGGCATTTTCAATTGCGAGTCTGGTGAACCCAGATATTTTGATCTTGGATGAAGTTTTATCCGTTGGTGACGGTGCATTCAAAAAGAAAAGCGAAGCAAAAATGAAAGAAATCATTTCCGGCGGTGCAACGACGATTTTGGTATCACATTCGTTGGAGCAGGTTCGAAAGATGTGCAATAAGGTGCTGTGGCTGGATAAGGGTAATCAGATTGCGTTCGGCAAAACACAGCCGATTTGCGATGAGTATCAGAGATTTTTGGAGGACAATATTTAATGAATATTTCTAAAAGAAGATTAATGGCCTTCTCATGGGTGTCTATTTTACTAGCATATATGCCATACATGCAGATGCATTTTTCATCAGACAGTTATGCTAATATTGGTATGATAGATACGAATATTCATTTAGTGAATGGAAGATTTATCACATATCTAGTGCAAGCTCTAGTGAATGTACTCCATATAGATGTAGTAAGACACCAAACGCTAATAACATTATTTTTTATAACAATACTAGCAATTGATTTATTTCTAATCATACGTGAAATTTTTAAGTACATTGATGAACAATCATATGTCAAATGTTTGACAGTGGGAATTGGAAGTTTATTTATATTTGTGAATGTGTTTTTTGCAGAATGGTTTTTATATGTGGAGTCACTTACAAGTACGGCATGCGGAATAACAATTTTGACTATTTCTATCATAATGATTGCTCGAGGTGAAAAGACAAGATATATATTCTTTTCGTTTGCACTGTTGGTGTTGTGCTTGAATATGTACCAGCTTTATGTGGAATTTTATGTTGCTATCAGTTTGGTGATAATATATGTGAGATATGCAGGGAAGTTGACTAAAAGATCATTTGGACACTTATTACTGACGCTGGCAGTGGCTGGAAGCGCTTCTGCGATTACTATTTTAATACAGCTTATGATAAAAATCAGTAATAATATTCCGGGCTCTGGGCGTGATGCAACTTTGAAACCGCATATTATTATAAATAATATTAAGACGATATTATATAGCCAAAAAACTATATGGGGCAATGGTTCGGGATTGCTACCTACGGGGTTGTTAGTGGTTACAGGCTTTTTTTTGGTAGTAGCAATTGCTATAAATAAGCTATATATAGAGAAAGATGTAAATAGTTTTTTATACGCTTTTATTATTTTATGCTGCATTACGGGAATGACATATGCACCCCATATTATTTCTGAGACAGTATGGATGGCACCGCGTACTATTGTTGGAATTTTTCATTTGTTTTTCGCGGCATTTTTGATAGTAGCCTCTAATCAATATAGGAGTAAATTGGATTATGCTGTAGTGACTGTTGCCGTGATTTTACTTGTAATTAATATGTTTGGTATACATGGAATACTGTGTAATAATATAGCAAATAACCATTTAGATGAAAATAGTGCATGGCAAATAGAAGCGTATATAGAAGAATATGAGCATGCAACAGGTAATTATGTAACTAAAATAGCAACAGTAAAAGATGCGTCACCGACATACTTTTATAAAGGTATTAAATATGTATCACATGACATGAATATTCGTGGTCTAGTGGTAGATTGGGCGGATGTAAACTTAATAAATTTTTACTGTGATAAGGACTATCAAAAGTGTGATATGCCGGAAGCGATTTGTGAGATGTATTTCAAAGACAAGAATTGGGATGTGATGAATTTACAACAACAAGCAGTATTTAAGGATGATACTCTATATTTGGCTATGTACTAATACGGTAAGGAGAAAAAATGATTCCATTTAATGTTCCGCCCCTAGTTGGCAATGAAGAAAAGTATATACATCAGGCCATTTGCAATCACAAAATATGCGGTGATGGAAAATTCACAAAGAAGTGTCAAAGCTGGATTGAGAAAGAAACGGGAACAAAGAAAGCACTCCTCACTAATAGCGGCACCGACGCGCTGGAAATGGCAGCGATGCTGTGTGATATCAAGCCGGACGATGAAGTAATATTACCAAGTTATACTTTTTCTTCAACTGCTAATGCATTCGCATTGTTTGGTGCAAAACTAGTGTTTGTGGATATTCGTCCTGATACGATGAATATTAATGAAGAACTAATCGAAAATGCGATAACAGAAAAAACAAAGGTGATTATCCCTGTTCATTATGCTGGTGTCTCTTGCGAAATGGATACAATTATGAGGATTGCACGGCGGCACGGAGTGCTCGTTGTGGAGGATGCAGCCCAAGGCGTGATGAGTACATATAAAGGACGGAAACTTGGTACTATTGGAGATATTGGTTGCTTTTCATTCCATGAAACAAAAAACTATTCTATGGGCGAAGGAGGAGCAATACTAATCAATATAGATAGCCTTGTTGAGCGGGCAGAAATTATCAGAGAAAAAGGTACAAACCGTTCTTGTTTTCTACGTGGACAGGTGGACAAGTATACTTGGGTGGATATTGGGTCGTCCTATCTCCCTAGTGAGTTGAACGCTGCCTATCTCTGGGCGCAGCTGGAGCAAGCAGATGAAATTAACAACAATCGCCTTACAACATGGAAAACGTATTATGAGGCACTGAAATATTTGGAAGAAACGGGGAAGCTCGAGCTTCCGTACATTCCTACGGAATGTACGCATAATGCTCATATGTTCTATGTGAAGCTGAAGAACTTAGAAGAACGGACTAAGTTTATTGCATATCTGCGTGAACATGAAGTACAGAGCGTATTCCATTATATTCCTCTGCATTCTGCACCGGCTGGTCAAAAATTTGGTCACTTCCATGGTGAAGATGTATTCACGACAAAGGAGAGCGAGCGATTGGCTCGCCTACCGATGTATTATGGCCTAAATGAACAGGTAGAAAAAGTCGTTGAATGCGTTAAGAATTTCTTTTTGGAAAGATAAGTGTAATAATGAATAAGATTTCGATAGTAATTCCTTGCTATCGCTCAGCGAAGATGCTTGATGATGTGGTTGCTCGAATAGATACAACACTTTCAGCATGCAATTATGAGTTGATTCTGGTAAACGACAATTCTCCGGATAATACATATGACGTTATTAAGAACTTAGCAAGGAAAAATAAAAAAATTATTGGCATTGACTTAGCCAAGAACTTTGGTCAGCATGGAGCCATAATGGCTGGGTTGCATCAAACCACGGGCGACATAGTTGTTTGTATGGATGATGATGGGCAAACACCACCAGAGTTTGTGCCCGATTTGGTGAAAGCGGTTACACAATCCAACTTTGATGTTGCGTATGCAAGATATTCTAATAAGAAACATTCTGCTTTTCGCAATTGGGGAAGCAGAGTGAATGATTTCATGGCTAAAGTGTTGATTGGGAAGCCTGAAGAACTGTTCCTTTCCAGTTTTTTTGTTATGAAACGTTATGTCGTGGATATCATCCTGCAATATCAAAATCCATATGTGTATCTACCGGGATTGGTTTTGCGAACGACAAATCGTATATGTAATGTGGACGTAGAACATCATGAACGCGAGCAAGGAAGTTCAGGATATACCTTTGGGAAACTGATTAAATTATGGCTTAATGGCTTTACAGCATTTTCGGTAAAACCATTACGGATAGCTGATCTTTTAGGATGTATTGTGGCAGGCGCAGGTTTTCTTTATCTGTTATATACGCTTACCATGTATATGATGCATCCAAGCGTGGTTAAGGGATGGAATTCTCTAATGGCGGTACTGTTGATTTTAGGTGGTTCTATTATGCTGATGTTGGGCATGATAGGCGAATATCTGGGCAGATCGTATATTTCACTCAATAATGCACCGCAATTTGTTATTCGCTCTATCGAAAAGGATGCGGAGGAACACGATGAAAAAAATTAATGCAGTGTGGGAAAAACGAAATTTAGGAATTTCGTGTGTAGAATTGGAAATAGCAGAGCAAGATCCAATAGAAGCTATCGAAGAAGAATTAAAAAAATTATCTGCAGATTATATGGTCGTTAAAGCTCCCATTGGTCGATTTGATATTTATCAAATATTGAAGGAATGTGGATTTTCCTATATTGAAACAATGTTTCAAATTGAGAAAAAGATTGAAGAATCTTTATTGAAGTCGCATCATCGGATCCTAGCTGAAGATATGACATATAAAATTGATGAACCGGAAAGTCTATCGAGAGTAATTGATGAAATCAATAGGGGGATGTTTACGACAGATAGAATTAGTCTAGATCCATTTTTCTCGCAAGAGCAGGTAAACAAGCGATATATTGGGATGATACAAGATGAGCTTGATAGGGGGGCGGAATTGATGGAATTTTACTATCGATCTGTTCCATTTGGATTTGCCTGTTTTAGAAGAAAATCTGATGATTTATATTACCAGTGCTTGACGGGTCTATATCATGATGAGCGAGGTAAAGGAAAAGGATTTGCGTTAGCTTACTTGCCTAATAAGGAATTACTTCAGCGAGGAGTAAAACGATTAAGCGGCGCTGTGTCTACTAATAATACGGCTTCTCTGCAAGCACATCTGAAGATTGGATTCTATCCGGTAGAGACTAGTTATACTTTTGTAAAGCACTCTAGCGTTGCGAAGATATAAAACGTATAAAATGAAAAAATATATTTTACTACATTTAACGCTGATGATATATTCCATGAGCGGCGTATGCAGCAAAATGGCAGCAGGAGAATCATTCCTCAGTTTTAAGTTCTGTCTGTTTTACGGCGGTGTGATTGCGCTACTTGGCTTTTACGCAATCGCATGGCAGCAGATTATTCGAGTTCTGCCGCTGACAACTGCCTTTGCCAATAAAGCGGTTACAACAGCCTGGGGATTGCTGTGGGGTCTGTTATTCTTTCATGAGCAGATTACGATTGGAAAGATCGTTGGTGTTGCGCTGGTAATTAGCGGTGTTATACTATTCTCCGCAGCGGATACGGAGGGCTGTGAATGACTAATACGACATTGCTTTATGCAGGTATATTGTTGGTTGGAGTATTTCTCAGCGCCATCTCTCAGGTAATGCTGAAGAAGGCCGCAGCACGACAGTATGATTCTAAGCTGAAAGAGTATCTGAATCCACTGGTTATTATCGCGTATACGATCTTTGTCGGAACAACGCTGCTTAGCGTGTATGCCTATAAAGGTATTCCGCTGTCTATGGGACCGGTATTGGAGGCAACAAGCTATATTTATATTACGATATTTGGTGTATATATTTTTAAGGAAAAGCTAAATCCTAAGAAAATAGTCGCTCTGCTTCTAATTGTTGGCGGCATATTGGTGTATTCATTACTTGGATAAATAAGGGGGAAATTATGAAAGGTATTATTTTAGCCGGTGGATCGGGGACACGCCTATATCCGAT
>ULRX01038055.1_pt1 | contig 13906 bp, 7 predicted proteins | sample 1955871 | NCBI WGS metagenome assembly ULRX01 (sample SAMEA4835695, study PRJEB28245) | human gut metagenome | biome: gut microbiome; material: fecal sample | place: Denmark | collected 2008 | reverse complement strand
TACAGGACACTGGTTTATTTCTACCGCCGTTATAAGAGTCTGTTGGGCGGTCAGGCCGAGCGGGAATTTATCGGACAGTTCCCGGAGTATGTGAAGGCGGATGAGAAGCTGCTTTCGCTTTACGAGGCGATGGAACGCGGCTTCCAGGAGTACGTGCACGGGGAAAACCAGCGCACTTACCAGGAAGATTACATGGTAAAGACGAAGACATTAGCCGATCTTTCCCATGTGGACGGAGAACTTGCAAGGGCAAACGAACGTCTGGATGCGCTCCGGGCAGAAAATTCGGAAAAAGATACGGCACTCCGCAAAGTGCAGGAGGTACAGCGCCTGACGAATAACCACGTGGCGAATCTGGACGTTATCATTTCTGATCTGCGCCATGAAAATGCAGAGCTTGGCAAGACGCTGACCTACTTAAATGGTCATGAGGCGGTCATTTTCAAGGTGCGCCGCAAGCTCGGACAGGCATTTAACCGGTGCTATCCAAAGGGCACGGTACGCCGCAAGAAGCTCGGCTACTGGAAACGGACGATTCTCCATCCGGGTAAAATGATGAAGATGTACACCACAGAGGAAGGAAAGAACCTTATCAAAGGTGATTTTGAGATCGGTGAGGAGTATCTGACCTACGGAAAAATCCACCTTCCGAAGGAAGAAAATCCGACGGTTTCCATCGTAATTCCGGTATACAACCAGATTCACTATACCTATCTGTGCCTGCAGTCGATTCTGGAGCATACGAAGGATGTGAGTTATGAGGTTATCATCGCAGATGACGTTTCAACCGATGCCACCGAGCATCTGGCGGAGTTTGCCGATAACCTGGTGATCTGCCGCAATCAGACCAATCAGGGATTCTTGCGCAACTGCAACCAGGCGGCGAAGGCGGCGCGCGGCAAATATGTGATGTTTTTAAACAACGATACCCAGGTAACAGAAGGCTGGCTCAGCTCCCTGGTAAATCTCATTGAATCTGACTCCACCATCGGTATGGTAGGATCTAAGCTGGTATATCCGGATGGACGTTTACAGGAGGCAGGCGGCATCATCTGGAGCGATGGTTCCGGCTGGAATTACGGCCGCCTCGACGATCCGGACAAGGCAGAATATAACTACGTCAAGGATGTAGACTATATTTCCGGCGCAGCGATCCTTTTATCCACCGCACTCTGGAAGCAGATCGGCGGTTTCGACGAGCGGTTTGCCCCGGCGTACTGCGAAGATTCGGATCTGGCATTTGAGGTGCGGAAAGCGGGCTACCGCGTCGTTTACCAGCCAAAATCCAAGGTCATCCATTTCGAAGGCATTTCCAACGGAACGGATGTCAACGGAACCGGTCTGAAACGGTATCAGGTGGAAAACAGCGAGAAACTCAAAGAAAAATGGAAAGAAGAGTTCAAGAATCAGTGCGTCAACAACGGCAATCCGAATCCATTCCGCGCACGCGAGCGCAGCATGGGCAAAAAGATCATTGTCGTGATCGATCACTATGTGCCGACCTTTGACAAAGACGCCGGTTCCAAGACAACGTTCCAGTACCTGAAAATGTTCCTGAAAAAGGGGTATGTTGTTAAATTTATCGGAGATAATTACCTCCATGAGGAACCGTATACGTCTACGCTGCAGCAGATGGGAATCGAGGTCCTCTACGGACAGGAATACCTGACCGGTATCTGGGACTGGCTGGTGAAAAATGGAAAAGATATCCACGTGGCATATCTGAACCGTCCGCATATCGCGACAAAATATGTGGATTTTATCAAAGAACACACGGATATCAAGATGATTTATTACGGTCACGACCTTCATTTTATGCGTGAGTTCCGCGAGTATGAGCTGACCGGCGATGTGAAGAAGCGTCAGGAATCCGAATATTGGAAATCGATCGAGTTTTCACTCTTCCACAAAGTGGCGGTGTCCTACTATCCGTCCTACGTTGAGGAAGAGGCGATCCACGCCGTTGATGAGACGATTCCGGTCAAGGCGATCACGGCATATGTCTATGAGGAGTTTTTACAGAATCTGAACAAAGACTTCGCCAAACGGGAAGGACTTCTGTTTGTCGGCGGCTTTGCGCATCCGCCGAACGCAGACGCGGTGCTCTGGTTCGCGAAAGAAGTATTCCCGAAGATCCGGGAACAGATCAAGGTCAACTTCTACATCGTCGGTTCCAAAGTGACCGACGAGATCAAAGCGCTGGAACAGCCTGGAAATGGCATCATCGTCAAAGGCTTTGTAAGTGAAGAAGAACTGGCAGACCTGTACCGGAACTGCCGGATTGTAGTGGTACCGCTCCGCTACGGCGCAGGGGTTAAGGGCAAGGTGGTAGAAGCTATCTATAACGGTGCCCCCATCGTCACCACCTCCGTCGGCAGCGAGGGAATCCCGGATGTAGAAAAAGTTCTCCTCGTCAAGGATCAGCCGGACGAATTTGCCGAGACAGTCGTAGAACTCTACAAAGACGAAAAACGCCTGGAAGACCTGGCAGAGAAAACGCAGGTTTATATCCGCGAGCATTTCAGTATTGATGCGGCTTGGGATGTGATTAAGGAAGATTTTGAATAAAAAATAGTAAAAGATAGAAAATTATATATAATAAAGAAAACGATCAGGGGAATGTGCTTCTGATCGTTTTCTTGCGTAAGGGTAATTTAAAGTTATCCAAGGAAGGAAAGAGCCAGCTACGCCGGTATGCTGCAGGCTCTTTCCTGTACTACCGGGTAGAGCACTCTATATTACCGATCGTTCTTCCGCAGCGCTTCCACCCGTCCATACCTCCGATACATCAAAAGCTCAAATACCACCATACAAGCCCATCCAATCGTCGTACCAATCGCTACAGCCTGAATTCCCAGCCGTCCAAACAGCGCATAACTGATCACAACGCGGATCGGAATCTGCACCAGAGTCGCGAACAGGGTGATCATCAGGTGCCCGATTCCCCGGTAATATCCCTGAAAGGTATTGGTGATACCACTGATGAAGTAAAAACCAGCCATCGGCACCAGATAGGACATGCCTTGACGCAGCGCCTCCGTTTCATTCGGCTTCAAGAAAATGCCGAGCAGCGGGTGACGGCAGAACAGCACGACCACCGCTGTCAAAATAATATAAATTTCTGCAATCACCAGCATTTTCCGAAGCCCTTTCGGAATCCGGTCATACTCTTTCGCGCCGAGGTTCTGTGCGGAGAACGTCGTGATAGATGCCGCGAGGCTGTCGCCCGGGGCGAGCACGTAGCTGTCGATGATGGAGACGGCATTAAAAGCGGCAACAGCATCGACACCGAGCGCATTGACGCCGGACTGGACGAGCAGGCGGCCGACGTAGAGAATCGTCTGCTGGACGGCGGAAATGGAGCTGAAATCGATCGTTTTTTTGAGCATCGAGGTTTTCAGTTTCAGATCCCGGATGCCGAGCCGTAAGAGGGGCACCTTCGACCAGATATAGACAAAGAGGGCGAGCGCAGAGACTGCCTGCGAGATGATTGTAGCGATTGCCGCACCGGGAACACCGAGGCGGCAGATGCCAACCAGGAATACATCCAGAAATACATTGACAATAGTCGTCAGGATCAGGACATAGAGCGGCGCTCTGGAATCTCCGATCGCGCGCAGGGCGGCGGAGAAAATATTGTAAAAAAAGGTAAAAATAAGACCCAGCGAGATAATCTGCAAATACAAGGATGCCTGCGCCGATATCTCTTCCGGCGTCTGCGTCAGGCGGATAAACAGGCGGCTTCCGGCCAGTGAGATTCCGGAGAGCACGATGGTCAAAAGCAGTCCGGAGAGTACAGAGGTCGCAAATTCATCTTTCAAATGCTGGTAATCTTTTGCTCCAAAGTAGCTTGCCATCAAAATCGATGCGCCGAGTGACAGTCCCACAATCAGAAAAGTCAGGATATTCATGATCGGACCCGCCGCGCCGACCGCCGCCAATGCTTCTTTTCCGTAAAATTGTCCGACAACCACCGAATCGACCGTATGGTAGAGCTGCTGAAATAAATTTCCAAAAACAAGCGGAACCGCGTAGGCAATCAGGTGTCCGGTTATATTTCCTTTTGTCATATCACGTGCCATATGCATTTCCTCCAAATCCCAATTTATAATTAAGATTGTAGCACGGAACAGAGTGTCTGCCAAATGAAAAAATCTGTCGAATCATGCAAAAAAATCAACAAATTGTTGCAATTTCCGCAAGGAAGCGCTGCGAATCCGATGGGAAAGTGGTAGCAGCATAAAACCGCCCTATCTAGTGGAAATCACTAAGGAAATGTGGTAAGATATATAAGTTAAACTGGACTTAATAGCGGTTGACAGATTGACAAAAGTAAAAATTGTATCTTTCAGTATAAAAACAGTAAAAATTGAGTTGGAAACAACAGACAGAAAGGAAGTACAGTATGCAGGCAATCATTCTGGCTGGCGGACTGGGGACGCGGCTTCGCAGTGTGGTAAGCGATCGTCCGAAACCGATGGCGCTGGTTGAAGGTAAGCCGTTTCTGGAGTATGTGCTTCAGGGGCTGAAAAAAAGCGGAATTGATGATATTATTTTTGCCGTCGGTTATAAGGGCGGCATGGTGGAAGAATATTTTGGAGACGGATCGCGGTTTGGCATCCGGGCGCGGTATGCGTATGAGGAAGAGCTGCTCGGCACGGCGGGCGCGATCAAGAATGCCGGGAAATATGTGACGGACGAGCAGTTTTTTGTCCTGAATGGCGATACATTTTATCAGATGGATTTCGGTGATTTGAGCCGGAACCAGCAGGAAAAAAATCTGGAGATGGCGCTGGTTCTGCGCGGTGTGCCGGATATTTCCCGTTATGGGGCGGCGCGCCTGACCGACGGGCTGCTGACCGCTTTTAATGAGAAAAACGGCAATACTGGGGCGGGCACGATCAACGGCGGTGTGTACCTGATGAAGCGGGCGCTGCTGGACGAGATTCCGGAGGGAAAAGTTTCGCTGGAAAATGAGTGCATCCCCAGGTGGATGCAGGAGGGAAGACGTCTCGGCGGCATCGTAAATGACGGCTATTTTATTGATATCGGTGTGCCGGAGGATTATTTCCGGTTTCAGGAGGACGTAAGAAAAGGAGACATTACATGGTAATCAGAGGAAGAGCGCCGCTGCGCGTGAGCTTTGGCGGCGGCGGTACGGATGTAGAACCATTCTGTGTAGAACAGGGCGGTGCCATTATCGGAAGTACTATCAATAAATATGCATATTGTTCGATCATTCCGAGGAATGATGACCAGATCACGGTTCATTCCCTGGATTTTGATATGACAGTCAAGTACAATGCGAAGGAAAATTACGTCTGCGATGGACGGCTGGATCTTGTCACGGCAGCGCTGCGGGCGATGGATATCAAGCAGGGATGCGAGGTTTATTTACAGTGTGATGCTCCGGCTGGTTCGGGACTTGGAACCTCCTCGACTGTCATGGTAAGTCTTCTGACCGCGATGGCGCGCTGGAAAGGAATTACGCTGGATAATTATGCGATGGCGGATCTGGCTTACGGCGTGGAGCGGATCGATCTGGGGATTTCCGGCGGTTATCAGGATCAGTATGCGGCGACCTTCGGTGGCTTTAACTTTATCGAATTTCACGGACGCAACAACGTCGTGGTAAACCCGCTCCGCATCCGCCGCGATATTATCAATGAGCTGCAGTATAACCTGTTGTTATGCTACACGGGCAATATCCATGTATCCGCGAATATTATCAAGGATCAGGTAAGCAACTATAAGAAACCGGACGCATTTCAGGCGATGTGCGAGGTAAAGGCACTTTCCTATGCGATGAAGGACGAGCTTTTAAAGGGAAATCTCCACAATTTCGGCCGCCTCCTGGATTACGGCTGGGAGAGCAAGAAGCGGATGAGCAGCAAGATCACAAATCCGCAGATTGATATGCTCTATGACGAGGCGAAAAAAGCGGGCGCCCTCGGCGGAAAGCTTTTAGGTGCTGGCGGCGGCGGCTTCCTTCTTGTGTACTGCCCATACAACGTTAAACATCAGGTGGCGCGCCGTCTGGAAGCGGCAGGCGGACAGCTGATGGATTGGAATTTCGAACTGCGCGGCGCTCAGAGCTGGATCTGCGATGAGGACCGCTGGGACTACCGCGATATTCAGGTGCAGATGCCGGATAAGGAGTATACATTCCATGTGTAAAGATAACTGTAAAGTAGTATTCCTTGACCGTGACGGTACGATGAACGTGGAGGTCAATTATCTTCACCGAAAAGAGGATTTGAAGCTGATTGACGGCACCGCAGAGGCGATCCGTCTTCTGAACGAGGCCGGATATAAGGTGATCGTCATTACCAACCAGGCGGGCGTGGCGAGAGGTTACTATACCGAGGCGGATGTAAAAATCCTTCATGATTATATGAATGAGGTGCTGGGGCGTGACGGAGCACACGTAGATGCGTTCTACTATTGCCCGCACCACCCGGAGCATGGGATTGGACTTTATAAGAAAAAATGCCATTGCCGCAAGCCGGAGACAGGAATGTTTGAGATGGCAGAGCGCGATCTGCCGGGGGGCATTGATAAAGCACATTCCTATATGATCGGGGACAAGCGCATCGACGCGCAGGCAGGAAAAAACTTCGGCGTGACCGGAGTCCTTGTAGGAACCGGCTATGGGGCAAAAGAACATGCGGAAGATATGGCGGCTGGACTTATAAAAGAGGACGGAAGCTGCCCGGTGGGCGGTTATGACGCGTATGCCGATACGCTGCTGGATGCGGTGCGCGGGATTTTAGACGGGCGTATATAGAATGCTGCTCACAAAAAGATTCCGGGAGTACATAAACTAGAAAGAGAGGAACCATCGACATGCAGAATCAGAGAAAAAACGGACGACCAGACGCAGCCGTGCTCATGGCTGGTCTTTTTCTGGTGCTGTTCTGCGTGGCGGCGGTTCTGATTCCGGCGAAAACGCTGTTTACGGGAAATGGTTTTTTCGCAGATTACATTCATTTCACGGAATCGAAGCGGATGTATGTGGAGATTGCGATTCTGGCAGTCTTGATCTTTGGGGGGCTGGCGCTTTTGAAGCGCGGACGCAGCCGGATGTACTGGCTGACGGCGGTTGTGCTGGTGTTTTCCTGGATTCATGTGGTATTTCTGCCGATGGTGGTGTCGGCGGTGTATCTGATTAGCCTGTTGGCGATCGGGAGGTTTTTTAGAAAACAGGTGTTTTTCAGGGGAAGGGTCTGGGAGCGGCCTTATTTTTCTTTTTATATGGACTTCCTTTTTGGAACCTCCTTTGCAATCGTTGTGTATTGTCTGCTTTCTGCCCTTGGCGTTGGAAAAATCGCCTGGATGCGCCTGATCGTCTATGCCCTGGGAGCGGCGGCGCTGGGATTTGATTTTTCCTCGATTTCCCACCAGTGCATCATGGGATGGCAGAAGCTTTCCTGGATGCTGGATGGCAGGGACAAGGTGTCGGTTCAGGTGATTGAGGCAGAGAAACAGGCGTTACTGTTCACAGGTAGGCACTTTTGGAACCGAAAGTGCCGTAAGAAAACGTGGTGGCAGCAGGAATTTGCCGTATTTAAATGCGAAGCCACGGCAAATTCCGTTACTGGGCACGTATGCGTGAACAGTAACAAACCGACTGGCAGCGGGGCATCGCGGGAAATACCGCGCCGGGTGCGCCGGGCATGGACGCTGGCGGCTGGCTGGTGCGTTTTGATGTTTTTGATTCAGGTAGGACGCCTGAATATCGCACTCGATTTTGATACACTCTGGTATGGCGTTCGCTCCCAGTATATCGTGGCAGGCGGAACCGGGCTTTATGAGAATCCGGGGCTGGTCGGCATGGTCTATGTGTATTCGAAGGGCTTTGAGGTGCTGACCCTGCCGCTCTGCGATCTGGCGAGTCACAGCTACCTGACGTTCTTTAACCTCTGGTTGGCAGTCCTGGGAATTGGGGCGATGGTCTGGAATGCGGTGATGTTGACGGGCGATCGAAAACGTGGGAAAGAGAGCCGGGAAGCCGGAACAGAGAAGAAACTAACGTATCGAAGCGTCTTGCCGGGAATTATGGCAGCTGTTTTGACGGTTTCGGTGCCGGGCATCATGAATATGGCGCTCACAGCCAAGGCGGATTTGATTACGTGGCTGCTGCAGCTTATCATGCTGGGATGTTTCTTTCAGTATATTCATGTGTATGAAAATCATTGGATATTCCTCTCCGGGGCAGCCGGTTCCTATTTCCTGTCCCTCACGATGAAGCCGACCTCCCTGGTCTTTTCCACTGCCGTATTTGGCATGATGGGGCTGTACCTTCTGTGGTTCTGGTTTCATGAGCGCGGGGCGGCGGCTGACCTGTTTCACCATATGGTCCGCCTGATTGGCTCCTTATGCCTGCCGTTTGGGGCATTGGTCGGTATCTGGGCGCGGACGATGAAGATCACGGGAATGCCGGTCACTTCGGTGTTTACTTCGATTTTTGCATGGTTTGGTTTTAAAATGAAATACCCATTTGCCACCTCGGAGCTGCCGCAGAATTATCAGGAGGAATCAACGCTTCATGTGCTGGCGCGGCGCATCTGGCAGATGCTGATGCAGCCGCAGGGTGAAGATATGGGGCATGTAATTCTGGCGTGGGGAACCTCGCTGATGGCGGTGCTGATTGTGATGCTGGTGCTTTATGGGATTTTCTCCAAAAAGGGAGATGAGCAGTCCCATATCTGGAACGCGGCATTGGTAATTTTCTTCCCATTTGTGATCGTCAGCCTGATCAGCCTGTCGATGCTTTACCAGATCGACGGAAATTATTTCATGCTTCTGTATTCTATGCTGATTCTGGGGGTATGCCGGGCGATGGTGTATTTTAAGAAAATCGGCTTTTATCCGCTCGCGTCGAAGTGCCTGGCGCCGTTGCTGGTATTAAATCTGATTGTCACGGCGATCAGCAGTTGGGCGTGGACGGCTGGATTTTCGGAGATTCATCTTCTGAATAAAGGGCGTGTCAATCACCGGGCGCAGGAACAGGCGCGGATAGAGGAAAAGGGAAACACGCTGATCTGGCAGGAAGTGTCGCAGGATCCGGAAAACCGGGTGATCGCATTTGGAACGCATCCGTACTGTTTGCAGTTCCCGTGCAATGTGGAGTCGTATAAGGATATTACATCGCCGTGGGGCAACGTCGAACTCGTCAACTCGCCGGAGGCGTTTGAAACCTATATGGCGTATGCGAAGACAGATTATGTCTACGCGGAAGCAGGCTATCTGGGACCGGGAAGCTGGGAGTGGAGTCTGGATCTTCTGCGGGAGCTGATCCGCAGAGGCAGCCTGACCGATCTGTTTTTTGAAAATGGAAATATGCTTGCGCGGGTATCCGACACAGCGGTGCCGGAGGAAGAAGCGCAGAACAATCTGGAAATGTTTGAGCAGGAGTATTTATTTTATGATGCAGAAGCTCAATAGACATCGAAAAAACTGACAGGAGGAAATAGAAATCATGAAGGAATACGAGTACCTAGACGAGCTGATCAGCCGCTATCCGGTTCTTGCACCGGTGAAAGCGGATATTCGCACTGCGTATGAGACGCTGAAAGAGTGCTATGAGCGCGGCGGAAAACTTCTGATTGCCGGAAATGGCGGAAGCTGTGCGGATTCGGAGCACATCGTGGGCGAGCTGATGAAGGGGTTTGTGAAGAAACGCCCAGTTTCGGAAGAGATAGAAAAGGCACTGAAAACGGTGGATCCGCAGATGGGAGCGGAACTTTCCGAAAAGCTGCAGCAGGGACTTCCGGCGATCGCGCTGACTGGTCATGCAGGACTGACCACCGCATTTATGAATGATGTGGACGGCAGCATGACTTATGCGGAACAGGTGCTTGGATATGGAAAAGAGGGGGATGTGTTCCTCGGAATCTCAACCTCGGGCAATTCAAAAAATGTCCTGTATGCAGCCGTGACGGCAAAGGCAAAGGGGCTTAAGGTTATCGGGCTTCTGGGACGCGACGGCGGGCGGATCCGTGGGTACAGCGACACTGCGATTGTCGTGCCGGAGCAGGAGACATTTAAGATTCAGGAGCTGCATCTTCCGGTGTACCATGCACTGTGCCTGATGCTGGAAGAATATTTCTTTTAAGATATATTTTGTTTCATGGAAAGGAAGTAATGATTCAGCAGGTTCATGAAAAAAACTGGATGATTACAAGGGAAAAGTATGTTATTTGGAAACAGGCCGGCGGACAAAACGGCAAAATGGAGAGTCAGTACCCGCAGTTTTGCAGTGCTGCTTGCCTATACGCTTTTTATCTGGTGGCTGGAAGTGCTGGATCTTCTGGCATGGCTTTTACATGTACCACAGGGAACGATTTTGTCGCGGGCGGCAGCGCTCGTTTTATGCGGTGCAGTCATGGCGGCAATCGGAAGATTTGAACGGGACCATGCGGGAGTGAGTCCGTTTTTTATAGCGGGAAGTTTGTTCATCCTGGCATTTTTTTCGGTCAAGGGATTTGCCCCGGATCAGAGCTATGATACGCAGAACTATCACCTGCTGTCGCAGATTCCCGGATTTGTGGACAACCTTCATTATCATGTGATACCGGGACGGTTCCAGATGTTCGGTTTCCGGCTGGGCGACCGGATGTTTTATCCATTCAGGGCGCTTTTTGGGCTTCGGATGGGGACATTGTTAAATGCGCTGGCGATGCTTGTGATTTATCGGCAGGTAACGGTGTTCCTGAGCATGGAGGCAGGCCGGCTGGAAAGAACATGCAGCTGGTTGAAGCATCTTGCGCCGGTACTTGCATTTCTGATTGTCAGCCGTCTGGAGCTGATTCAGGAGAGTGGCAGCTACATGGTCGAGCTTCTGGCACTGCCGTTTCTGCTGGAAATGGTATTTCTGCTTCTGCGCGGTCTGGATGAGGCGAAGTGGGAGCGCGAGGCGGTTTTATTCTGCCTGTTTGGCGGAATCCTGTTCTGCCTCAAGATGACGAATATCGTGTATCTGGTACCGCTGGTGCTTCTGTATCTGTGGAAAATCCGGAAGTATCTGACGCCGAAGCTGTTTCTGGGATGCCTGGTGACGGGGATGATTCCCGTCAGTGTGTACCTGATTTACAATGGGATAGCGATGAAAAATCCGGTTTATCCTTATTACAACAGCCTGTTTCATTCGCCATATTTTGGGGAAATGGACTTTAAGGATCCGAGATGGGGACCCAGCAACATAAAAGAGTTCCTTTTGTGGGCATATTCGATGATCCGGCATCCAGATTACCGCCTGAGTGAGCTCCCGGCGAAATACAACCTGGATCTGGCGCTGATGTATCTGGGAGCGGCGGGAGCCGGGCTCTGCTGGATTTGGAAGCGGGGCAGCAGCAGGACGGGAACCCTATTTCTGCTGTATGCCGCATCCTTTATTCTCTGGGCGGCAACGACGGGACACAGCCGCTATTTTATGGGCGGAATCTTATTTGCCGGAATGCTTTGCGGGTGCCTGGTGCTGCAGGGAATGGCTTCCATTTCTCCCAGGCTGACAGGCGGCGTTGTATTTGCGATTATGTTTATAGTTGTTTACGCCGGGCGCGCTTACGATGCTTACACCCGTGTCTGGAACGGCGGGGAATGGGCGATGCGGGCGGTGAGCCGTGAGAGTATCCACAGCAACCTGCCTTACGTATTTCACGATCATCAGCTGTTTACACCGGAAGAACGTTCCAAGATTGACCGTATTTTCCTGACCTGGTCGGATGTGGGAAGTTATGCGCGGCTTGCGGGCGAAGATGTGCCGGTCTGGAACCGGTATTCGATCGTCAATGAGCTTTCGGAGCAGAAAGACGCCTATATCGATGAAATCGAGGAGGCGATGGAGGCAGGCGAGGGCGTCTATGACATGATCCCGCAGGGACTTGAGACGTTGGAAAGCTATCTGGAATGGATGAATGAGGCGGGATGGTACGTGCATGATATGGAGTATCAGGAAACAATCCTGCAGGGCAGCCAGTCCTTTACACTGGCAGGGCTTGAGATGGCGCATGGACGCGAAAACTGCTGGTACCGCACACAGGAGATTTTCATGGATGCACAGGAACCGGAAAAAGAAGTACCAGAATGGCGCTGGGAGAATACCAGCGGGGACGATCATCCGACTATCCGGGCGGTTCTGTGTGATCCGGACTACTGGGTGCTGAAGCAGCCATTTGAAGTGGAAATCATCGCCTCGGATGGGACAAACAGCCGGACGGCTGCTGTGATCCAGGCGGGACAGAAGGAATATGAACCGATGGAAGTACAGCTTGATCTGACAGGGCTTCAGAGAGAGATAAAATTGGAATTGGTAAGTACAGCTGAGACAAAACGGGCTGTTGTGATCAATCCGGAATGGTCCGCCAAAACGGTGGAAGAGTGAAAACGGGAGGAGAAAAATGGACAAGATAGCGGTATTAATTCCGTGTTATAATGAAGGCCAGACGATTGCCAAGGTGGTCAAGGACTACCGCGAGGCATTGCCGGAGGCAACGATCTATGTATATGACAATAATTCATCGGATCACACGGATGAGATTGCCAGGGAGGCAGGCGCGGTTGTGCGCTATGAATACCAGCAGGGCAAGGGAAATGTCATCCGCAGCATGTTCCGCGACATTGACGCGGAGTGCTATGTCATGACGGACGGCGATGACACCTACCCGGCGGAGGACGCGAGAAAGCTGGCAGACCAGATTTTACAGGGGAAAGCGGATATGGTCATCGGCGACCGCCTTTCTTCGACGTATTTTACCGAAAATAAGCGTCCGTTCCACAATACGGGAAATCGTCTGGTGCGTGGGCTTATCAACCTGATTTTCAAGAGCAATATCAAGGATATCATGACAGGCGCGCGCGCATTTAACTATGAATTTGTCAAGAGCTTCCCGATTCTTTCGACCGGATTTGAGATTGAGACGGAGATGAGCATCCATGCGCTGGACAAGAACTTTAAGCTGGTGGAGATCCCGGTTGGATACCGTGACCGCCCGGAGGGAAGTGTGTCAAAGTTAAATACGTTTTCGGATGGATTTAAGGTGCTACGCACGATCGCGAGACTCTTCCGGGATTACAAGCCATTTGCGTTCTTTGGATGGCTGGGACTCATTTGTTTTGCGATTGCAACGGCATTTTTCGCGCCGGTGCTCAGCGGCTATCTGGCAACCGGCATGGTGCCGAAGTTCCCGACCCTGATCGCGTGTTCCGGACTCTATGTGATTTCGTTCCTGTTGTGGATCAGTGGTGTGATTCTGGAGGTTATTACGAAGAAACACCGTCAGTTATTTGAACTTTACTTGAACCAGCTGAGCATTTTAAAGAGGAGAAACGGATGAAACGCCGTGTATTTTTAGGGCTTCCGGTTATTTTGGGGATTTTGTTTTATATCTGGTATATATTTCATGCCTCGGACAATGTGGCGTATTCGGATTATATCCGGCTGATCAATTCGTATCTGCCGGATGTGACAAATCCGGCGAAATTCTTTGTACCGGATATCCTGACGCGCGTTCCGATCACGTATCTGGGGCGCATCATCAATGTGAAACTATTTGGCTATAATACGTATTTTGACATGATTCTGGGTGTTTTGAGCCTGGGTGCGGGCGCGGCGGTGCTGGCGCTCTACGCAGAGCGGAACCGCTCGGTCGGCTATCTTTCCTTCCTGTTGATTCAGTTTGTATATTTCAGTCTGAATAAATGGGAAATGATGACGAACGGGACCGGCTGGGTCTGCACTCTGTCGATCTCCGGATTTTTATTCCATTTTGCAGTCCTCGACCATGCAGCGGCGACCCGGTGCCGGAATATGTCTGACCGGGTGCTTCTGGCAATTCTGCCGATCCTGCTGGTCGTGCTGGTGGCAGGACCGTACAGCGGCGGCTATGCGGTGATTCTGGTGCTG
>ULRX01033248.1_pt1 | contig 14131 bp, 11 predicted proteins | sample 1955871 | NCBI WGS metagenome assembly ULRX01 (sample SAMEA4835695, study PRJEB28245) | human gut metagenome | biome: gut microbiome; material: fecal sample | place: Denmark | collected 2008 | reverse complement strand
CGAACAGCACGTGCCGAGCGCAGCGAAGGCAATCAAAGCCCTAGCAGGGCTTTGATTAGTGCGCGGTTTCCAACGCGTAGGAATGTCTACCAAGAAAGATGCCGCTAGACCATTCGGTCTGGGGATTTTTTGTGGTTGGCAGTAGCAGGACGTCTGCCTGTCAATTCCGGCATCTTGGGGTGTATTTTTTTGACGGGTGTGGTATACTTGGATTTGACTCAGAAGAGCAATAAATTTCAGAAGGAATGGAATCATGTCAAAGGATGAATATCTGATCACCGATGCGCCCCTGAAAGCGCTGACGGTTTTTGCAATGCCGATGATCCTCGGCAGCTTTTTCCAGCAGGTCTACAACATGGCCGACTCCATCATCGTCGGTCAGTTTGTTGGTTCCTCCGCGCTTGCGGCTGTCGGTGCCTGTGCTGCGCTGACCAACGTTTTTATTTGTGTGGCGCTTGGTGCAGGTGTGGGTGCAGGCGTGCTTGTAAGCCGCTATTTTGGTGCCAAAGACTATGGCAAAATGAAGACCATCGTGTCAACATCCCTGCTCAGCTTTTTGATCCTGAGCATCGTCCTTGGCGTTTTTGGCTTTTGCTTTTCCCATTCGATGATGAGCGGCTTGCAAACCCCTGCCGACATTCTGGAAGATGCAGTGCTGTACCTGCGGGTCTATTTTGCAGGCTTCCCGTTCCTGTTCATGTACAACATTCTTTCCACCATGTTCACCTCTATCGGAGAATCCAAGATCCCGCTGGGGCTGCTGATCTTCTCGTCCATCCTGAATATCTTTATGGATCTCTGGATGGTAGCCGGTCTTGATCTCGGCGTGTTCGGCGCAGCCCTTGCGACCCTGATCGCACAGGGCATTTCTGCTGTGTTCTCGCTTTTGATCTTCTTTGCGCGGATGCGGCGGTACAAAAGCCCCTTTCACTGGTTCGACGGGCAGGAGCTGCAGTCCATGCTCCGCCTTGCCGTCCCGTCGATTTTACAGCAGTCCACCGTGTCCATCGGTATGATGATCGTGCAGGCTGTGGTAAATCCCTTTGGCACACAGGCACTTGCAGGGTATTCGGCAACGATGCGGGTAGAGAATGTTTTCTCCCTGATCTTTGTATCCATCGGCAATGCCGTTTCGCCCTACGTTTCCCAGAATCTCGGCGCAAAGAAAACCGATCGTCTCAAAAAAGGCTACCACGCCGCACTGATTCTGGATCTCTGCTTTGCCGTTCTTGCATTCGTGGTCATCGAGACCCTGCACACCCAGATCTCCTCGCTGTTCTTGGGCAAGGACGGAACCGCGTTGGCTTATCAGGTGTCCGGTGATTACATGAGATGGCTCGGCTATTTCTTCATCTTCATGGGCATCAAGATGGCGACCGACGGCGTCCTGCGCGGGCTTGGCGTCATGCGCCCGTTTCTTATTGCCAACATGGTAAACCTTGCGATCCGTCTGTCCGTTGCCCTGATCTGCGCACCGCGTTTCGGCATCGCCTTTGTCTGGCTTGCCGTCCCGGCGGGCTGGCTGGCAAACTTCCTTGTCTCCTATGCGGCGCTCAGAAGATCGTGGCCCGCAGACAATGCGGCTTCCACCCGATAACCTCTGTTTCTGGCAAAGTTTGGAACTTCGCACCCCTTGATCAAAGCCTCTGACCTCGGTCAGGGGCTTTTTTGCTGCGTCATCCACCCGTCCATGCTGGAGCGGAACAGCACAAAATACCCCCGGCAGGCTATCGCTCTTGCGGCGGCAGCCTGCCGGGGGGGTATCGCGTTATCCTGTCAGAAGTTTTCTGCCTTACACCTCGTGCTCCGCCCAGTCCTGACTGCGGCCCACGGCCTTGTGCCAGCCCTTGACCAGTTTTTCCCGCTGGGCAGCGTCCATTTTGGGCTCAAACAGCTGGTTGCAGCTCCACAGATGGCTGATCTCCTCCCGGCTCTTCCACACGCCGGTGGCAAGACCTGCCAGATACGCCGCACCAAGGGCGGTGGTTTCCCGGATGGCGGGGCGCAGCACCTCCTTGTTCAGGATATCAGACTGGAACTGCATCAGGAAGTGGTCGCGGCTGGCACCGCCGTCCACCTTCAGGGTGCTGATGGTGATGTCGGTGTCCTTCTCCATGGCCCACATCAGGTCGGCGCTCTGGTAGGCGATGGATTCCTCTGCCGCGCGGATGATGTGGTTCTGGGTGGTGCCGCGGGTGATGCCCAGAATGGCCCCCCGGGCATACATATCCCAGTAGGGCGCGCCCAGACCGGTAAAGGCTGGCACGATGTACACGCCGCCGTTGTCCGGCACCTTCTGGGCGTAATACTCGGAATCGCAGCTGTCCTGGATCAGGTGCATCCCGTCCCGGATCCACTGGATGACTGCGCCGCCCACAAAGACGGAGCCTTCCAGCGCATACTCCACCTCGCCGTCAAGGCTGATGGCGATGGTGGTGACCAGACCGTTCTTGCTCTGGTAGATCTTGTTGCCGGTGTTCATCAACAGGAAACAGCCGGTGCCGTAGGTGTTTTTCACGTCGCCGGGCTTAAAGCAGCCCTGCCCGAACAGCGCAGCCTGCTGGTCGCCCGCAATACCGGCTACCGGCACATCCACGCCCTGAATGTTGGTATAGCCGTATACCTCGCTGGAGTCCTTCACACTGGGCAGGATGCAGCGGGGGATGTCCAGTGCCTTGAGCAGGGTGTCGTCCCAATCCAGCGTGCGGATGTTGTACAGCATGGTGCGGCTGGCGTTGGTGCGGTCGGTAACGTGCACCTTGCCGCCGGTCAGCTTCCAGACCAGCCAAGTGTCCACCGTGCCGAACAAAAGCTCCCCTGCTTCGGCCTTTTCCCGTGCACCGGGGACGTTCTCTAAGATCCACTTGATCTTGGTGGCAGAGAAATAGGCGTCCGGCACAAGGCCGGTGTTTTCCCGGATATAGTCCGCCATGCCGGGGGTCCTGAGCAGCTCGTCCACAAGGGGCGCGGTGCGGCGGCACTGCCAGACGATGGCGTTATACACCGGGCGTCCGGTGTTCTTGTCCCACAGGATCGTGGTCTCGCGCTGGTTGGTGATACCGATGCCCGCAATGTCCCTGGGGTCTACGCCGCTCTGGGCAATGACCTCGTTCATTACGCCGTACTGGCTGGACCAGATCTCCATAGGGTTGTGCTCCACCCAGCCCTGATGGGGGTAGATCTGCTCAAATTCCCGCTGCTGCACGCAGACGATGTTCTGCTCGTTGTCAAACAGGATCGCCCGGCTGCTGGTAGTGCCCTGATCCAACGAGAGGATATATTTGGTCTGGCTCATAATGCTCTCTCCTTGCTCTGAAGCTGGGCGCAAAACAAAAAAGAGCGCACCAAACAAAGCTACCTGCTCTGTCTGTCGCTCTCCTGCTCTGCGCAAACATATTCTGTGCTTATTGTACACGCTCCGCAAGCAAAATACAAGCATCCGCGCAATTTTTGGATATTCCGTACAACACCGCCGCCCCGCCGTTGAACACTCTGCCGAAAGACATTTAAAATGCGCTCCGCTTCGCTCTGCGCATAAATAGCGGAACAATTCTTTATATTTCGCGTTTGGAGCGACCGCGTTTGCGGAGCGCAGCGTAGCAATGAAAGCCCCAGTGGGGCTTTTAAGCGGCAGAGCGGTCTGCGTTAGCAGATGGAGGGGCTTTGCCCCGACAAGTTCTGCGGGCCGCTCCAAACGCATTTTCACGGAAAAGGCCGCAGAGATAAACGACATTTCCCGCCATGACCCCTCCTGTGAAAAAAGGGTTCAGGAAAGTCCGCAGACTTTCCTGAACCCCAAATCAAAAATAAAATTTCCTTGAATGATGCGCAAAGCAAACGCGGCGCGCATTTCAAATCGTTCTGCCTGCCCGGCGGGCGATCACTCGATCAGGCCGTTGAGCAGGGTCAGGCACTTGCGGCTGTGCAGCTTGCGGATGGCCTTGGCCTCGATCTGGCGCACACGCTCGCGGGTGACGCCGAAGTCGCGGCCAACCTCTTCCAGCGTGCGGGGACGGCCGTCGTCCAGACCAAAGCGCAGACGGATGACCTTTTCCTCGCGGGGGGTCAGGCTCTTGAGCGCCAGATTGATCTGCTGTGCCACCATGGCGCGGTCGGCTGCCTTGCCGGGTGCTTCGGCGTTTTCGTCAGCAACGAAATCGCCCAGAGAGGAATCCTCTTCCTCGCCCACGGGGCTTTCCAAGCTGGCGGGCTCCTGTGCCATGCGCTGGATCTCGCGCACGCGCTCCACGCTCATGTCCATGGCCTTTGCCAGCTCTTCCGGGGTGGGCTCGTGACCGTTCTGGTACACCAGCTGGTTGGTGGCCTGACGCATCCGGTTGATGGTCTCCACCATGTGCACCGGAATGCGGATGGTACGGGCCTGATCCGCGATGGCGCGGGTGATGGCCTGACGGATCCACCATGTAGCGTAGGTGGAGAAGCGGAAGCCGCGGTCGCAGTCGAACTTTTCCGCAGCCTTGATCAGGCCGATGTTGCCCTCCTGAATGAGATCAAGGAAGGCAAGATTATGACCGACGTGCTTCTTGGCGATGGACACCACCAGACGCAGGTTTGCTTCGCTCAGGCTGCGGCGGGCGTTCAGGCCGTCGCGGCGGGTCTTGAGCAGCTCCTGACGGCGCTCCTCGCTCAGAGGGCCGTTCTCCACGGCTTCCATGGCCTTTTCCTCGTCTGCCTTTTCCTCAGCATCCTCGGCGGACTTTTCGCTGTCCTCGTCCAGATCCTCGTTGTAGCTGCGGCTGTTCTCGTCCTCTTCAAAAGAGAAACGGGCGCTGTTCTTCTTGATGTACTCCGGTGCGTCGTACTTCTGGCGGTCTGCCTGCAGAATGTGCGCAGCCTCGGCACCGGCATGGATGCGGCGGCTCAGCTCCACCTCCTGCTCAGCGCTCAGCAGCGGGATCTGACCGATCTGCTTGAGGTAGTTCTTCACCGGGTCATCCAGCAGCTCGTCCATGGCAGCCTTCAGGTCTGCCGGGTTCTCCTCGGCATCCTCTTCGTTTTCATCGGCAAGGCCCATGTCATCGTTGTTGTTCTCGGCGTTCTCCACCTCAGCAATGATGCTGTCCACGTCCAGACTCGGCTCGTTCTCTTCCTCCAGGATCTTGATGCCGCGCTCCTCCAGCAGGGTGTAGAGGGTGTCTACATCCATGCGGCATTGTGCCGCCAGCGCCTTGGCCTCCTGTGCAGAGAGGGTGCCCTCGCCCTTAGTCAACAGTTCCTTCAAAGTCATGCCCATTTTTTCTCTCCTTCCCGCTCCGGGGAAAATTGTGTAATATTGCCCTGTGCATCAGATCACAAGGCCGCCGTTCACCCCGAACACCTGTCCGGTGATGTATCCGGCATCCTCGCCGGCCAGAAAGACCAGCAGCTTTGCAACTTCTTCCGGGGTGCCCAGCCGCCCCACAGGGGTCTCCTCGGCCAGCGCCGCCTTGTCCTCGGCGGTAAAAGCCGCCATCATGTCGGTCTCGATGACCCCCGGCGCTACGCAGTTCACCGTGATGCCGCTGGGGCCTTCTTCCTTGGCCAGTGCCTTGGTCAGGCCGATGAGCCCGGCTTTCGCGGCGGAATAGTGCACCTCGCAGCTGCCGCCGGTCTGGCCCCACATACTGCTCACGGTCAGAATGCGGCCCTGCTTGCGGCGGATCATGCCGGGCAGCGCCAGCTGGCACAGGTGGAACGCGCCGCTCAGGTTCACGTCCAGCATCCGCTGCCACTCTGCCGGGGTGATGTCGGTAAACAGCTTCTGCTGCGCGATGCCGGCGTTGCACACCAGCACATCCACCCTGCCCATGGCCTGCTCCACCGCGTGGAACGCCAGCTCACAGCTGGCGCGGCTGGCTACATCGCACTGGATGGCGATGCACCCGGGCAGCTGCTGTTCCAGCGCAGCGGCAGCGGCGGCATTCTGGTGGTAGAGCACCGCCACCTGATACCCTGCTGCCGCAAAGGCGCGGGCAGCGGCAGCGCCGATGCCCCGGTCGCCGCCGGAGATCAGCACCCGGCGCGCCGCAGCGGGCGCGGCAGGGGCAGGCCGTTCTTTTACGGGCTGCGGCGCTGGCTCTTCGGGCGGCTCCACCGCAGGCGGCTCTGCGGGTTTTTCCAGCGTGATCACCCGGGTGGGCTCCTCCGCCACAGGCGCTGCCGTTTTTTCCAGCGTCATGATGCGGGTGGGCTCGTCCACCACCGGCTCCACCGGCGCAGCCGGCTTTGCAGCCGGTGCGGCAAGGGGCTCCGGTGCGCTCTCTTCCTCCGGCACCTGAAAGGTCAGTTCAAACTCGTCCTCGTACAAGAGTGTATCCCTCCTGTTCGGTATTCTCGGCCGGGCGCAGTGCCCCAACCGGAAAAACCCTGTGCCCATCCCCAGACAGTGCAGCGTTCCGTTCGTATGTCCGGCAAAGGTCCGGTGCTTTGGCGTGCCTGCCTGTGCTTATGATGGGTTTCGACAAGATTCCATTGAATAATATACCACAATCCAGCCCAAAAAGAAAGTGGGAACCGCAATTTTTTACGCAGTTCCCACTATTTTTCCTTATTTTCCCCTGTTTTCAGGCACCGGGGGCTTCCAGCGGGGTCTGCCCGCCCGCTTTTCCCGCAGGGAAACAAAAAACGCCTGCAAAAGCTGCTGCGCTTCGGCCTCCCGCAGCCCCTTTTCCACCACCGGGTGGTGGTTGAAGGGCAGCGCGAACAGGTCGGTCACCGAGCCGCAGCACCCGGCCTTGGTGTCGGCAGCGCCGTACACCACCCGGCGCAAGCGGCTGTTGATGATGCCGCCCGCGCACATGGGGCAGGGCTCTAAGGTGACGAACAGCTCGCACTCCCACAGCCGCCAGCCGCCCAGCGCCTTGCAGGCGGCGTCAATGGCCAGCAGCTCCGCGTGGTGCAAGGCGTTTTTCTCGGTCTCCCGGGTGTTGTGCGCCATGGCTACCACCTCGCCGTGCCGCGCCACCACCGCGCCCACCGGTACTTCGCCCAAGGCGGCGGCTTTGGCGGCTTCTTCCAGCGCAAGACCCATCAGTTCAAAATCGGTCATGTATCCCATCCTCTCATCCCATCGCCAGCACCAGCAGGTTGTTTGCGCTGTGCAGCAGCATCCCCGGCCAGAGATGCCCGGTGCGGTCGGCAAGCCACCCCAGACCCAGCCCGCACACCAGCGCGTAGGCCATGGCGGCGGCGCTGCCGTGCTGCAGGGCGAACAGCACCGCCTGCAAAAGAATGGCCTGTCCCCTGCCCAGCGGCTGCGCCCGGCGCTGCACCGCGCCCCGGAACACCCCTTCCTCCACCAGCGGAGCCAGCAGACAGACCCGGAAAAACCGTGCCGCGCCGCCCGGTGCAGCGGGCAGCAGCACCGCCAGCGCCTTGCCCGCCAGCAGATACCCCACCGCCCAGCCAAAGGCCGAAAGCAGTGCGGCGGTGCGGGGGTTCAGCTTGTGCATGGTCGGTTTCCTCCTGCTATGATTCGTTCCCGGTTATAGTACCATATCTGCCGCCGGGTGCGCAAGGTTTCGGCGTTCTGTCGTGGCAAATTTATGCAAATTATTGACATATCGCCCTGAATGGTGGTATAATAATTTCCAACCTTTTTGATGAAAACGTTGCTTATACTGTATTTTACCGGTAGACCGGAGGTATTATTATGATCCGTATCCTCACCGATTCCGCGTGCGACATCCTGCCCGCCGAGGCGCAGCAGCTGGGCGTGACCGTGATTCCCCTGAACGTGACACTGGAGGACGGCACCGTCCTGCGGGACGGCATCGACATGACCCCCAGCGAATACTATGCCCATCTGGCAGCCTGCCGCAAGCTGCCCACTACCAGCCAGCCCAGCCCGGAGCAGTTCGAGCAGCTGTATCTGGACGCTGCTGCCGCCGGGGACGAGGTGCTGGGCATCTTCTTGTCCGATGCCCTGTCCGGCACCGGTCAGTGCGCAAGGCTTGCCGCCGACCTTGCCAACGTGGACAATGTGGTGTTCGTGAACACCGAGAACGTCTGTCTGGGGCAGTCTTTGCTGGTGCGGCTGGCTGTGCAGCTGCGGGACGCCGGCAAGACGATCCACCAGATCGCCGCCGATCTGGAAAAGGCCAAGCAGCACCTGCATCTGGTAGCTGCCGTGGACGATCTGAAGTACCTGCGCAAGGGCGGCAGACTGTCTGCCGCCGCCGCTGTGGCGGGCGGTATGCTGGGCATCAAGCCCATCCTCGCCGTCATAGAGGGCAAGGTGGCGCTGGCCGGTAAGGCGCGCGGTCTGCCCGGCGTGTATGTGGCGCTGTTCAAGAAGATCGACGAGATGGGCGGCATCCACCCGGGCTACACGCCGCTGCTGGGCTACACCGTCAACCACCGGGAGCTGCAGCCGCTGCTGACCTACCTGCAGGACAACCTGCATCTGGACGCACCGCTGGTGCGCCAGATCGGCTGCGTCATCGGCACCCACACCGGCCCCGGTGCCTTCGGCATCGCATTCTTTGATAAAGAACTGGTGCTGGAATAAAACCTATTGAAAGCTAAAACAAGTCGGACAGCCCGCGGGCTGCCCGACTTGTTTTTTGTGGGGGGTGCAAACTCCCTCAGTCAAAACCTGACGGTTTTGACAGCTCCCTCTGGGAGGGAGCCTCTGGCGCGCCCGCAAACTTTGCACTTTAGCCGGAAACTTTCCCGCTATGCCAAAGGCCCCATCCTTGAGGACGACTTCCCCCGGCCGGGGGAAGATGTCGCGCAGCGACAAAAAGGGGAATCTGTCGCGGCGATAGCCGCGACTGGGGGAGTTCAGTTTGTCTCTTACAGCACCGCGTCCGAGATGAGCTTGCCCAGCAGCAGAACCAGCACCACCAGCATCATGGGGCGGATGAAGCGGGCACCCTTTTTCAGGGCAAAATGGGAGCCAAGCAGGTTGCCCAGAATGTTGCTGATGGCGCAGGGGATGCCGATGTGGAACACCACCAGACCGTTCATCAGGTAGGTGAACAGGCTGGCGTAGTTGCTGGCCAGATTGAGCACCTTGCCGTTGCCGTTGGCGGTGCGCAGATCAAAGCCCATCAGGGTGGTAAAGGCAATGATGGCAAAGGTGCCGGTGCCCGGGCCCATGATGCCGTCGTACAGGCCGATGCCCAAACCGATGGCCAGCGCCAGTAAGATTTTTTTCAGGTCCAGCGTGCCGTCGTCCCGGTTCTCATCCGGCAGGTTGCGCTGCCACAGGATGATGACCGCCGCCACCGGCAGGATGATGAACATCATGGTGCGCAGCATCTCGTCACTGAGCAGCAGCACGATGTGCGCGCCCAGCGCACTGCCCGCAAAGCTGCCGATGGCTGCAAGAACGCCCACCTTCACGTTTATGGCACCGTTTTTGAAAAAGTTTGCCGTGGCAAAGGTGGTGCCGCAGGCGGCGCTGAACTTGTTGGTGGCATAGGTGTAGTGGGGCGGCAGCCCGGCGAACAGATAGGCCGGCAGACTGATCAGCCCACCGCCGCCGGCTGCCGAATCCACAAAGCCTGCAAAGCCGGTCATCAGCATGAGAAACGCCATCATCCACGGCGAAATCGTGATACCCATTGTTATAATTCCTCTTATCTTTCCAAGTCGTTTGTTCTTTTTCAGGAGACGCGCGCCTTAGACCATATAAAACCTCCCCTCGCAGGGCAATACACAGCCCGGGATACCCGCGCAGCGCAGGGGTATCCCGGGCACATTTTGCAATTTTAAGACGTTTTATTACAGATTGTTTTTAAAGAAGCGGTATGCGTTGCGCCAGTAGATGGCTTCCACCTCGTCCTCGGTAAAGCCCTCGCGGCGCAGCGCCTCGGCCAGCAGCGGCATATCTGCTGCCGTTTCCAACTCGTGCTGGCCGCCGATGCCGTCAAAGTCGCTGCCAAGGCTGATGACCTCAATGCCGCCCACCTGCTTGAAGTGTGCCGCGTGCTTTGCCAGCCGCTCCACCGTGCTGCGGCAGAGCTTGGGGTGTGCCGAGTCTGCGTCCACAAAGGAAGCGCAGTAATTCAGCCCCGCAATGCCGCCCTTTTCTGCCAGTGCACGGATCATCTCGTCGGTCAGGTTGCGGTTGTGGGGCGACAGCGCACGGCAGTTGGAGTGGCTTGCCGCAAAGGGACGGGTGCTGTGGTTTACGATGTCCCAGAAGCCCTTATCGGAAAGGTGGCTCACGTCTGCGGTGATGTGCAGCTTTTCCATCTCTTCCAAAAAGGCAAAGCCCCGCTCGGTCAGGCCGGTCTCGGTATTGGCCACCAGCGGCCCGCCGGGGTTTGCGTTGGGGGCTGCCAGCTCGTTAGGGTAGTTCCACGTCAGGGTCATCATGCGCACGCCCAGTTCCTGCAGCCGCCGCAGCACGCCCAGACTGCCCTTGCAGCAGCCACCCTCTTCCACCGTCAGCATGGCGCTGAACTTGCCCTCGGCGCGGTTGCGCTCAAGGTCGGCGGCAGTGTACACCGGGGCGATCTTTTCCGGGTAAGCCGCCATGAGCCGCTTGAAGATGTCGATCTCTTCCAGCACGCTTACCAGCGGGTCAGCCCCGGGAGCGGGGTCGGCCAGATCCACATAGGCCGCAAAGCATTGCAGCAGATAATCCCCCTGCTGCAATTTTTCAAGGTCGATATGCAGATCGTTGTGCAAAAAGCTTTTGGGTGCGCCCGCCTTTTCGGCGCGGCGCAGTTCGTACAGGGTATCGCAATGCAGATCCCAAACCTTCATGATGGATACACTCCTTTATGCTTCTTCTCCCAGCAGCTGCAACAGCTGTTCGGGGTTCATGGACAAAATCGCGCCGTCTGCCCCACCGGTAACGGTGTCGGCCAGCGACTGCTTGGCCTGTTGCAGTTCCACGATCTTTTCCTCAATGGTGTCCTGCGCGATCAGCCGGTACACCTGCACCGGGTTGCGCTGGCCGATGCGGTAGGCGCGGTCGGTGGCCTGATTCTGCGCGGCAAGGTTCCACCACGGGTCGTAGTGGATGACGATATCGGCGGCGGTCAGGTTCAGACCCGTGCCGCCCGCCCGCAGCGAGATGAGAAAGACGTCTGCTTCACCCTGATTGAACCGGCGCACCTGCTCGGCACGCACAGGCTTCGGGGTAGAGCCCTGCAGGGTAAAGTGGCTCACCCCGGCTTCGTCCAGCCGCTTTGCCAGCAGTTCCAGCATGGAGGTGAACTGGCTGAACAGCAGAATGCGGTGCCCGCCCGCCACTGCCTCGGTGACAAGTTCCAGACAGGCGTCCAGCTTGGCGCTGCTGCCCGTCCAGTTGTCTGCCACAAGGCGCGGGTCGCAGCAGATCTCCCGCAGCCGCATCAGCACGGCAAACACGGTCATCTTGTCCGCCGGCTTTGCCGCCCGCAGCTTTTCCCGGGCATCCACCACCGCCGCCAGATACAGCTTGCGCTGCTCGGTCTCCAGTTCAACGCGGCGCACATTCTCGGTTTTGGGCGGCAGTTCCCGCAGCACCTCCGACTTCATGCGCCGCAGGATGAAGGGGCCGGTGAACTGGTTCAGCCGCCGCACGGCGTTGGCATCTTCGTCCTGCACGATGGGCTTTTCAAACCGGGCACAGAAGGTCTTGTAAGGGGGCAGATACCCGGGCATCAAAAAGGAGAAGATGCTCCACAGCTCGCCCAAGCGGTTTTCCACCGGGGTGCCGGTCAGCGCAAAGCGCACCCGGCTGTTCACCCGGCACACCGCCTTGTATTTCTGGGTGGTGTGGTTCTTGATGGCCTGCGCTTCGTCCAGAATGCAGGCGTAAAAGCTTTGCCCGGCATACAGTTTTTCGTCCCGGCGCAGCAGGTCGTAGCTGGTAATGACGATGTCCGCCTGCGCCCACCCATCGACCAGCGTGGCACGGTGGGAGGCATCGCCATCCATGGCAACGCTTTGCAGCTGCGGGGTGAACTTCTGGCATTCCTCCTGCCAGTTCAGCACCAGCGACGCCGGGCAAACGATGAGGCTGGGCAGCTGCTGCCCGCCCTCCTTCATCGCCAGCAGGTAGCTGAGCACCTGCACGGTCTTGCCCAGACCCATATCATCGGCCAGAATGCCGCCCATACCGTAGCCGTCCAGTGTGCGCAGCCAGCGGTAGCCGTCCCGCTGGTATTTGCGCAGGGTCTTTTGCAGGGAGAGCGGCGGGGTATACTCGCTGTCCCGCACGGCGTGGAAGCTGCGGCTGATGCGCCGGAAAGCGTCGTCCCGGTCGAACCGCAGGCCGTTCTGCCCCGAAAGCGCCCAGTCCAGTGTGGGCGCGCGGTAGAGCGGCAGAGCGGCGTGGCCGTCCTTCAGCTTTGCGCCGGAAAGCTCCAGTGTGTCGTTCAGCTCGTCCAGCCCTTCCAGACTGTCGTCCAGCCGCAGCAGACTGCCGTCCCGCAGGCGGTGGTAGCGCTTTTTCTGGTGCAGGGACTGCAAAAGCTCCCGCAGCTCCTCCACCGGGAAGGCGCCGGTGTCCACCTCCAAATCCAGCACACTGCCATGCACCGATACCCCTACCGAGATCTTAGGCGGGGCGGCTTGTAGGTTGCGGAAGGCATCGGTCTGGTACACCTCGCCCATGGCCAGCAGGGCGGGAATGCCCTCTTCCAGCAGCTGGAAAAGCGCTTCCTCCCCGGAAATGCTGTAATGCCCGGGCTTGCCGCTCTCGGGTTCCAGATAGGTTTCCAGCAGCCGCTTTGCCCGGTTCTCGGTGCGGGCATCCCGCAAAAGATCCTGCGGCACCGGCTCGCCGGGGGCTACCCTGTCCTCGCCGTACAGAAAGACCGGGTAGGCCGTGACGGTAAGCCCCCGGTCGGCGTCCAGATAGAACTGCACCACCGGTTCCAGCGGGATCTGGTTCAGCAGCAGCCGGTCGGGGTCCACGATGTTGACCCGGTTGCCCAGCTCCGGCAGCACATAGCTGCAAAAGGCGGCGGCATCCGCGCTGGTAAAGAACAAACTGCGCCCGCCAAAAGTCTCCAGCACCGGCAGCACCCGGCGGCATTCCTCTCGCTGCATCCGCCAGAGGGTGGTCTCGCCCAGCAGATAAGCATAGTCCAGCCCCTGCACCCCGCTGAGCGCCGGGGTACAGCTCAGCTGCACGCCGCCCTTGCGGCGCTCCACCTTCAGGCTGATGACTGGCAGACCCTCTTTAAGGGTATAGCCGCCCACAACGCCCTCGGCGGCGTAAAGCTCCACAAGGTCATCCAGCCCCTCGCCGGTCAGCGGCAGACCGCCCGCCGGGCCTTTCTCCCAGCCGGAGCGCACCGTACCCTCGGCTTCAAACGCCTGCCGGGCGCTCACCTGACGGCGCAGCAGCCGCAGCAATTGCTGCGCATCCGGGGCAAAGGCGTCCCACCGGTGCACAAACGCCAGCGACTTGCCGTAGCTGACGCTTTCGCCCTGCTCGACCGCATCCAGAAACTGCGGGATGCTTTTTACCAGATACTGCCGCCCGCCGATGCCGTCCGAGACCCGCAGCCGCAGCCAGATACGGCCATTGTGCGGCGTAAGCTCCGGCTCCAGCAGGGCAAAGCCGGTGCGCTGGGCAGCGGGCTGGGGCTGCTGCTGCGCATCCTCCCGCTGGTAGCGTTTCAGCAGAAGCTGGGCTTCATAGTCGGTCTCCGGCTCCTCACCCCGCCACTTGCGGCCGAACAGCATATCCAGCCCGGCGCTGTAGCTGTCCTTGCGGGGTTCGGTGCTCAAGCCTGCAACGCCCCGCTGCACCCCGGGAATGCTCTCCGGCTTTTTTTCCGGGGCAGGCGGGTTCTTTTCCGCGTCCTGTAATAGCAGCGCGCCGATATGCTTGCAGTAGGTGCCGTCGCCGTTCTGGTTATAGGGGCAGTCGCAGGAGGCGCTGACAAAGCTGCCGTTTTCCCGCAGCCAGACCTGCGTATAATAGCAGTCCGGCCCGCTGCCCTGCACCAGCGCTGTCAGGTGCCGCACCCCGTCCTCGTTGGTGGTGCAGCTGCTTTGCAGGATGCGCTTGCGGTACTTCTGTGCCCGCTCAAAGATGCTTTTGCCCAGCAATGCGCGGATCTCCTGTGCGTCCATGTGGTCTCCCTCCCCTGTGCTGTCGCGGTTCCGGTCTATTCTATAAGAATACCGCGTTCCACCCCGGGATGCAAGGGCAGAAGGGTAAAAAACGTTTATT
>ULRX01002656.1_pt1 | contig 14300 bp, 14 predicted proteins | sample 1955871 | NCBI WGS metagenome assembly ULRX01 (sample SAMEA4835695, study PRJEB28245) | human gut metagenome | biome: gut microbiome; material: fecal sample | place: Denmark | collected 2008 | reverse complement strand
GTGTGTAGGATAGAATATCCTGATTGCGTTGTTTTAGAATTACTTAAAAGAAACCCACACACAAAAATGACTGCACTTTCTCCGGCTTTACTTAACACCTCTACATCAAATGCTTCTCATATTTTCCATGAATAGACATATTATCTTTTACCACAACAAAGGCATGCTCATCCACCATCTTGATCTCCCGCCTCAGATGTGCACACTCATACTTGGACAATATTACGATTACCATATAAGTTCGTTCCTCCGTGTAGCCGCCCCGGGCCTCCCACCAGGTTGCATCACGGTGAAATTTCTGAACGATATAATCAATGATCTCTGTGGGTTCCTTTTTCGTAAAAATAACAACTTCTGAATTGATATTCTGGGTGTGAGTCCGGTCCGTCATCAACATGCTTACCACCGAATAGATAAGGCTGTACACAAAGGTCTGCACACCAAAAAGCAGAGCACATATCCCATATATAACCGTATTCACTGCCAGGGATACTTTTCCCACGCTGATTCCCTTGTACCGCCTGGTCAGACACATTCCCACAATATCCATGCCGCCGCTGGAACCGCCGGACTGCAGTGATATACCGATGCCGGCTCCCGCAAAAATCCCACCGATTATACTGGCCGCCAGTGCATCCTGGATCAGGGGCGTGGACGGGATAGGGATCAAACTCAAAAACAGCGTCTGGCTGAACACGCATACCAGTGTCCGGAAGAAAAACGGCCTCCCTATACAGATAAATGCCAATGCAAATAATGGAATGTTTAACACCAGGTTGATCACGCCGGCAATATCCGTAGTGCCCGAAAACCAGTGCAGATACCGTACCAACACGGTCCGGATAAGCTGACTGATTCCCAGCACGCCTCCGTTATAAAGATCTGCCGGTACAATAAACAGATTGATCCCCACTGAAAATATGAGCATCCCCACGATTGCCCGTACATTGCGCTCCCAAAATTCTCTCCTTTTGTTCATCCAGATTCCTCCCGTAAAAAGCAATATAACTGTGCCTGTGTCATGCTTTTATTATAACGGATAGAACGCACTTATTCAATCATCAGTTGTCGTGCCAGTCTTACCTGGTTGTGTATCTGAAGGCAGTTCATTGATTGATGCAATCGAAATGGCCACAAATGCTGATTCAAATAGTTTTATAAATCTTTTGATTTTTTTACAAGGTTCTGTCCGGATCACTGGTAATACTTGGCCTGCGCCTTCCACATTTCGTAGTATTTGCCGTCCGTATCCTGTAAAAGCTGTTCGTGGCTTCCCATCTGTATCAGCCGCCCCTCATGAAATACTGCGATCTTTTTGCAAAAGCGGCAGGATGACAGGCGGTGGGAAATATATATGGCTGTTTTTTTGTCCACGATTTTATCAAAGTTGCGGTAGATTTCATATTCTGCCATGGGATCCAGCGCAGCCGTCGGCTCATCTAACAGTACAAAAGGCGACTCTTTGTAAATGGCTCTGGCAATGGCTGTTTTCTGCAGTTCTCCGCCCGAAAACTCTACTCCATTTTCGTCGTATTGTTTCGTAACGAAAGTCTGAAGTCCCTCCGGCAGGTTTCTTACTCGCTCCCCCAGACCTGCTTTTTCCAGACATTCCATCACGCGTTCCGGATCCGGTTCCCCGCTGGCTGCCACATTTTCTCCCAGTGTATAGGGCAGAATATGAAAATCCTGAAACACAACGGAAAACAGCTGCCTGTATTCCCTCTGGTCATATTTTTTGATATCCACACCATTTAGAAGAATTTCCCCTTCGGTCACATCATACAGGCGGCACAGCAGTTTAATCATGGTTGTTTTACCGGATCCATTCATGCCCACAACTGCCATTTTTTCTCCTATAGTCAGAGTCAGGCACAGATCCTTCAGCGCATATTCTTCACTGCCCGGATATTTAAAATACACATGCCGGAATTCAATCTGGTATTCATTATCACTGCGCTTTTCCACCGGAATCGTTCCATCGTGCATTTGTTTTTCCAGTTCCAGATAATCCAATGTGGAACACTGCTGTTTTACCTTGTAAGTTAATTCTATGGCCGATACCACACACCCCAGCACACCGTTAAACAGCCGGGTCATTCCTCCTGCAAAAGCCACCAGATTTCCTACCGTTAGTTTCCCTGCCATGGTCATCATCGTCACAAGGATGTATGCTCCCGGTTCCAGCAGCGAAAATACCGCCGTTCTCAGTACTTCATCCACGCCCCGGGTCTTTGCCATATCTTCCAACCGTTTTTGATTGGATTTAGAAAAGGCAGCCTCCAGATTCCATCGCCGCATCAGATCAAATCCCTGGTAGATCTTTATATCCTTTACATTCTGATAGTTAAACCACCCACCTGTCACATTGGACCACAAAAAATGTACGGACTCTGCCACATCTTTATCTTTCATACGCAGTTGTTTGTAGTCTTCCATTTTCTTTGTCCAGGGTATCCTCACTTTGCAAAGCAGCAGGATCAAGCCCGTCATAACGAGAAATACCAGTGTCATCCATCCGGTTACATGATGGATCATGTAAACCAGTACCGGCCAGGTCAGAACAAGGGCTGCCACTCCGCTGCATATCTGATAGAGAATATCATTGATACAAAGAATCGGTGTATTGATACCCCATCCCCAGTTTCTGTCCCGTTCCATCTGTTCCTTCAATCTGCGCACTTCTGGGCTGTCCACCCGGCAATAATCCATATAGACGACCTTTTCTTCTCTCATGGATTCATACATATTGTATATGTAATCTCTGCGCACCTCACATCGATTCCACACCGTACTGGCCACAAAATTCAAAATAAGAGCCGCTCCCAGAATCAGACTGACGGTCACAATCAGCTGGCGAAAACTTTTTCCGTCTGCCATGCCATCCAATACATACGAAGACAGATACAAAAGCATACACGGTACCAGCGCATTGATCACATGAGTAACCATCACCCAGTGAAAATAATGTCTGTCTATTTTTTGGATCACCCGGAGAACCCGCTTGATATTCTTCCAGTTTTCTTTTATCTTATTCATCCGCTTTCTCACCGCCTTCCTCATAATACCTGCTTTGGACTTTAAATAACTCTGCATAGCGTCCATTCTTTTCCATCAGATTCTCATGGGTACCGCTCTCCAGAATTTCTCCCTGTTCCAGCAAAAGGATACGGTCAGAAAAACGGGTGCTGGCAAACCGGTGGGAAATAAACAACGCCGTTTTGCCTTCGGTATATCTGGCATAATCTTCGTAGATCTCGCTCTCTGCAATGGGATCTAGGGCTGCTGTGGGCTCATCTAAAACCAGTACCGGTGCATCTTTGTAAAGTGCTCTGGCAAGCATCAGCCGCTGCTTTTGTCCCCCGGAAAAATCCACCCCTTCTCTGGTTACATATCTTGTTACAAACCGGTCCAAGGTTATCTTCTTTTCTTCCAATACTTTTTTCATCCCCGCTTTTTCCAGTGCTTCCCACACTTTCTTCTCATCCAGTTTTTCCAGACGCTGCAAGGCAATGTTTTCCCCCAGATAAACCGGCATCATAAAATGCTCCTGAAACACCACGGAAAATAATCGATAGATTTCTTTTTTGGCAAATTGACCGGCAGGAATTCCATTGTACAAAATCTGGCCCTCATCCGGCTCATAAATTCCTGTCAGCAGTTTCACAATGGTACTTTTTCCGGCTCCATTGACACCTACCAGGGCAACCCTCTCCCCCGCTTCCAGTTTCATGTTAAAATGGGACAGCACCGGATGGCGGTAACTGCTGCCGCTCTTCATGGTTTTGTAGGAATAACTTACATTCTTAAATTCTATGGAAATGGGAAATGTGAGTTTTTCTATGCTGTGTCCCTGTTCCATTTCCTCATCCGTCTGTTCCAGGTAAGTCCTCACATGGTTCATGCCGTCTTTTCCCTTTCTTAACATCATCCAATTGTCCACAAGGGATTCCACAAAGGCAGAAAATCCGGTAACTGCCCCGAACAAAAGGACGAATTCACTCAAAGTAATGGCTCCCATGGTTACCTGATATACCAGGAATACATACGCCGCCATGTCTCTTATAAACGCCGTGACAAATCTTAATTTTTCCACCATGGATACCCTTTTTCGAATCCACATCTCCAGTTCTTTCATCTTCCGCACGATACCGTTGCGGCGGTTTATCAACCAGGAATTCAAGGCAAACATCCGCACATCTTTGGCCTGTGCCGGATCTCCCATGGAATTTCCTACACAGCAGTATTTTCGATACAGCGTTCCCTCTTTTTCCCGGACAGATTCGTAGACCTTTGTAATATAGATCCCGCTGGCCGTGTCCGCCAGGGACAAAAGGATGATCGCCGCTAACATCCATACGCTTAACTGGCCAATCACTGCTGAATAAAGCCCAAAACACACCAGATTCGTCAGCAAGGCAAGGGACTCATGAAACAAGACAGAAGGCGCCGCTCCATCTCCTCTCAGAATATCTTCTGTTGCTTTCAGATACTCATTCAACGCCTCTCCCTGCTCTCCCTTCTCATACGGGATCCTGAGACTTTTATCAAACAGCAGGCCTAAAACCGCACTCCGCACCTCATTTATATACAGATAATGGGTTCCCTGCATCCCTGTCTGTATCACACGGACCAGACCGCCCATTCCCAAAAACAGGCAAAATGAAAGCCATGTAACATTGCCGTTTCCCAAGACCATATCCACAGCGATTTTCGGGATAAAAATACTAAACACCGGGCTGATACAGCGGCACACAAAATCCACCACCGCCATCCAAAGCGCCTTCGGTTCATATTCCTTTGTAAGTTTCAGCATATAAAAGACATTACCTGCAATTGAATATTGTTTCTTTTCCATTCTTCTTCCTTTCCGACCACTTTTTATTGGCATGATTGTAGCACATTTTTCCCTGAAAATAAAAAATCGTGCACGAGTGGTCGGTCTCATGCACGAATTGTATCTATTAGAGGAAGCATAACTTCCGTGGCAAACACACCTTCTTCATCCTGCCGGTTTAAATATCCCTCATATTTTTCCACCATTTTATCTACACGCAGCAAACCAAACCCATGGTATTTTTCATTTTTTGTAGTGCGGTAGATCTTTCCGGTTCTGATCAGTTTCTGACAGGAAGAATTCATAATGTATAAATACAGCTGTCCTTTCAAAATATCAATATAAACCCGGATAAAACGGTCTTTTTTGTCCGGGATCTGCTGGCAGGCCTCTATGGCATTGTCCATCAGGTTGCCCAGGATGATACTAAGATCCACTTCCGAAATGGAGTTTCCCAGGTCAGCCGGCACGATCGCCTTGGCTTTTACTTGTATATCCTGATGTTTGGCCAGTGAGATCTTACTGTTTAAAATCGCATCGATCACTACATTCCCTGTCTTGATAACCGTGTCAACGGTGTTTAAATCCACTTCAAGTTCCGACAGGTATTGTGACAGTTTTTCGTACTGTCCCATCTGGAGATAGGCCTTCATGGTCTGAATATGATTGCGGTAATCATGCCGCCATCCCCTTGTCTGCCGGTACATATTTTCCACTTCTTCGTAGTGTTTTTCCATCAGACTGTTCTGGTACTCTGATATTTTCCGATTCATTCGTTTAGTAAAAATCATAGTCTACTCTCTCTTGCACTTTTATAATAATGGATAAAAGCGTCATTTACTTTGGCATACATCTGCCTGCTTACCGGCACCTGCTGCCTGTTATCCAGGGTTAATGTTGTCTTTTCTATGTGGTGTATATGCAGCAGACTGCACAGATAAGACCGATGGCATTTTACAAAAAGGTCCGGCGGCAGTCTCCGGCTGACTTCTGTCATGCTCTCCCGGATCCGGTACACCTGCCACTGTTGTCCTTCCTCCACAGTCAAAAGACAGTCGTGCCCCTGGGCTTCCACCATAAAGATATCTCTCTCATCAAAACGGTACACACCGTTCTCCCCTTTGAATGTAAGGCACTGTTTCGTCTTTCTTTTTTCCCTGACCCGTTCCAGGCACTCTCTCAGTTTTTTGTCATCGATGGGTTTGAGAAGATAGTGAAGTGCCTCCACCTCGTATCCCACCGACATCCATTCCGCCACTCCTGTGGTAAAAACCAGGGCCGTGTTCCTGTCCTTTTCCCGTATTTTTCTGGCCATGGCAACGCCATCCATCTGCCCCATCTGGATATCGATAAATAAAACATCAAAGGATGGCTGGTCCTCCCAATCAAACAAAAATGCCTCTGCGCTGTCATATTCACAAATGGAAACAGGCTCTTTGGTATCAAGCCCCCATTTTCTTATCTCCTCGCATAATAACATGCGGTGAGACATTTCATCTTCTATTACGGCTGCCTTCACGGCGCACCTCCCTGCTGTTGCTGTGTTTTGGTGAGAAACTTTCTGGCTGCTTTTGTTAATGCGGTTTGTTGTGTTTATTTTATATCATAAATGATGCCCTGGCAATGCCTTTGTCCGGAATTAAAAATTATAATTTTATTGATAATATTTCGCCTGTGCTTCAAATAATCTTCTATATTTCCCCTCTAATCCATTCATCAATTTCTGATGATTTCCTTCTTGTATAATCCGACCTTCATCAAAGACAAGGATTTTATCACAGAACTTACAGCTTGCCAGTCTATGTGATATAAACAATACCATTTTTCTATTAATGCTCTCATTTATGATGCCATATATATTCTCTTCAGAAATTGCATCCATGGCAGCAGTTGGCTCATCGAAAACAAAGATAGAACTGTCTTTATATAAAGCCCTCGCAAATGCAATATTTTGTAATTCTCCACCGGAAAAATTTACTCCACTTTCATCGAACTCCTTTGTCACTATTGTTTTGAGATCATTAGGTAGCTGACTGTATTTTTCCAGAATTTTCATCTTCTTTATTGTTTGTACTTTCTCATCACCCATATCATTATTTTCAAACACAATATTTTCCAAAACAGAAAATGCAAAAATACTATAGTCTTGAAAAACTGTACTAAACAAAGACATATAATACTCATAATCTATTTCTTTTATGTCCACCCCATCAATTCTTATGACTCCCTTAGTTGGATTATACAGTCGTAATAATAGTTTTATAAAGGTAGTTTTTCCTGCACCATTTTCACCTACTATTGCAATTTTGTCGCTACACGATAATACAATATTCAAATCCCTTATTACATAATCATCACTTCCAGGATATTTAAACCAAACATCTTTAAATTCAATTTTAGAGTCTGGTTTAATTTCAACCTTTAATTTCCCTTTTCTCATTTGGCAAGGTAAATCCATAAATTGTCGAAATTCTTCAAAATATTGGCAGGAAAATTCTATTCTCATTAAACTTTGTACAAGTTCATTTAGCGTATCCGAAAATTCTTTTATTGCATTAGAACACATAATAAAGCTACCAACCGTAAAAAACTGAGTATTTACAAATAATTTATACAGCATAAAAGCATATATTATAAAGATCTGCCCTCCATTCAACAGATTACTTAGTCTTGAAAATTCGAACTCTGAGTTTGCTACATTTTTTAAAAACTCATTTGATTTTTCATCTGCTTGTCTATACTTTTTCAGCAAAAAATGAGACATATCAAACAATCTTATATCCTTCGCAAAAGAATAGTCTCTCACCAATGACGAAAAATAAGATTGCCGCCTATTATTATCTGAATTTTTTGTCCAAAATTCATACTGTGTATTTTGTTTCTTTTGATCAACTTTTCCATTTACAATAACCAAAATCCCAAGAATTACAATCAAGATCGGATTAACTATAAACAATATATAGATTAACCCTATTACTCTTAATAAATTAGTAATAATAGAGAGAATACTATTAATTAGTCCATCAATTCCCCCTGCCATATCAATTCCACTAATTGCATTCTCTTTCATTTTCATAATATCACCTTTTTCCAGATCAACATAATCCATTTTCGAAATTTTATAGGCAATTTTAAAATTAAAATATTGCTTAAATCTATCCGTATATTTTTCTCTTTTGCAACTCAATATTTCTATCATAATTTTCAGCAAGAAATTTAAAGCAACAATACATGTTACTATCAACGATAAATAACCAATTCTTCTAGCCCCCATCAACTCATCTATCAAATACTTTGGAAATACAATTAACACAAACGGTGCTATTGAAGAAATAATCGTATTTAGGAAAAACACAAAAATAAATCCCCGGTTAAACTCAAATGCAATACTTAATATGTAAATTATTGTTTTACAATTGATCCTCAATCTGTTTTTTATTTTTCTCACCATCTATAATTCTCCTTATATTATACATAATACTTTGCTTGCTTGTTAAATAACTCCGCATAATTACCATTTAATTCAAGAAGCTCACTATGCGCTCCCATCTCTGTAATCCTTCCTTCATCAATAAACATTATTCTATCGCAAAATCTAGTGCTTGCTAATCTATGTGATATAAATATAACAATTTTACCATCAGTGATAGATGCAAAGTTATTGTACAATTTATCCTCGGCAATTGGATCTAATGCTGCTGTCGGTTCATCAAACACTATAATTGGTGCATTTTTGAAAATTGCCCTTGCAGTAATAAATCTCTGCAGCTCACCCCCTGATAATTCAATTCCCTGTTCATCTAAATCCTTCAACATATTTACTTCAATGCCATTCTTATATAATCTTTTCAGTCCAACTTGATCTAAAACCTGTTTTACTTCAATGTCTTTCCCATCATTACTATTTAGTGCTATATTTTCTTTAATTGAAAACGCAAGTATTTTTGATTCCTGAAAAACAACGGAAAACATCTTAAAATAATCCTCTCCATATTGTTGAACAGGCTTGTTATTAATAAAGATATCCCCCTCTGTCGAAGTATACAGTCCTGTTAAAAGTTTAACTAATGTAGTTTTTCCTGCTCCATTTTTACCAACTAATGCTATTTTTTCTCCCTTTTTTATTTCAAATGTAACTCTATCTAATATTTTCTTTGACGATTCCGGGTAGATAAAACTCACATCCTGAAATCTTATGTTATTAACTAAATAATCTTTACTATTCTTAATTATATTTTCGCCTGAAGTTGAATTACTTTGCACAAAATCCATAAAATCCCTAACATACCTGCTTTGTTCTTTTAATTCTGTAATACTTTGTAATATTCTTCCAAACGCCTCGGATAATGCTAACAATGCAGAACTGTACAAAGTAAACTCTGCTAATGAAATCGTCCCATTTATTACGCTATAAACTATATATGCATATATGATTATATTTTTTAACAAAAAGTCCAACGCACGAATTCCCACCAAACATAATTTTTTCCCTTCAAGTTTGTTAAGTATGGCATCTCTTTCCTTCATTAACACAGTTCGTTTACCAACAATCCATGACCATAGTCCATAACTGCGTATCTCTTTAGCATATTTCTTTTCCGAACTAATGTTATACAAATACTTCAATTTTCGCCCAGATGAATATAATTCAGAATAACAATCATATTTCTTTTTATCAAATCCCCGTGTTAGATTGTAAACTAATACGCCACTTATTAATAGCCACACATGAATCACTATTGATAATTTAATTACAATATACGAATAAACCAAAAATCCAATAAGACTTCCCCCAACCCGAAAAATACGATTTAAAATACCTTCGACACCTTGCTCATTACTCGCTAACGCCTCTGAAGCTTTTTCTACCTTATCTAATATTTGAGGATTTTCTGTCTTAACATATTCCATCCTCATTACTACATCATCCAATTGATGAATAAATTGTTTTCTTACATTTATCACACGTGGCCAAAATTCTTTTCTTGCATAATCTTTAATATATCCCAATAAAAGCAAGCCTACAATCATAATCACTGTTTTGCCCAATAAAATTTGGACAGACTGCTGCCGCTCAATATAATCATTAATCACAAAATACGGTAGTAATATGTAAATATATGGAATCGCAAAATCACAAACAGTATACGCCAACATAAAAATAAAAACCTTTTTATCATATTTCCATGTTTCTTTCAATACATATATAATCTCATTTTTGTTTTTCATACTACTCTCCATTCCACCGTTTTTAGCTAACGGCATTAATTATAACTATGCCTTAAATCGTCCCCTATAGTCTCAAATATTTTATGTAACTTGGTGCAAGGCTACATAGTAATTTTATCATATTTTAATAAAGATATCATCGTTTTTCTTTAATTTTGCCAGCAATATGAGTTTTGTTATTACTACTACTTAAAGCAATATCTCAATTAAATCACTTAGTTAAGCTTTCAAATTGTGATATAATATCATCTAGTTGCTTCCTGTATACTTTTCGGGCCGCCTTATATTCTTGATTTCTCATAAGCAATTGAGATTTTTCAATCCCCATTTTATATATAAAAAATCCCACAAAACAACCTGCCACTTGATATGAAAAATCTGGTGAGTATTGTTCAAAATTATTCCAATAACAATAAATATTGACATTTGCTCCTTCTAAAACATCATGTATTTTAGTTTCATCATAAATTTGTTGCTCATTAAAATACTCAGCAAATCCTTCATCTATAAATCTATTCTTACTATTGACACCTTCGTATATGTTATTTACAAAAAGATGAGCCAATTCATGTCCCTTCGTATGTTTAAACTGCGTGTGTATGGTCAATAATGGTGGATTTGCAAAACTAAGTCTGTTACCAATATTATCATTATTACTTCTATATACGAAAACATCTTAAAATTTCTATATGCCTTGTAATAATTTCCCTCCATATAATACGCCAACCCTAAATACACAAAATTAGATTTTTTCTCAGAACCAGAAAGTTTTTTATAACATCACATCACTGTCCCAAAAGTTTAGGCTAAACTTCACATCTGCACAACCACTTCCTCTCACGCACCATCTCGGTTGCGGGCATTCGTTAAATGCCCGCAAAGACGACAAAATAGGGACTTCCAAGCAAGGCTTGAAGTCCCTATTGTTATCGCCTATGCGGCGCTTATCTCATTGCTTTCACGCAGATTACTCGATGATTGTAGCAACACGGCGTAAAACTTTCCGAATATCGTGCTATATTTTCACTTTTATTAAAAATTTTTATTTTAATTGTCTTTGGTGTTGCAGAAATAATTTTCATGTATACATTTCTACTTTTAGATCTATTTACTTTAATATTTGGCGTTGATTCGCGTGCAGTAGCATAACTAAACATACACATTTGAAAATTTAGTATACAAACTGTTATTAGCAAGCACTTTTTGACTCCTTTTTTCATTTTAATCCTCCATTCCGAAGCGCAGCGGAGGAGGCACGAGCAAAAAGCAGCGTAGCTGTTTTTGCTCTGTGCATCAATACTATTTGTGGCGCTTCAACACAAATAGTGGTGTGAAAAATAAGTGCATCGGCATTATTTTTCACACTATCACTCCTTCAAACTTCAATACAACAAATAAAAATTTAATACCTAAAACACACTTACTAAACACCTATTTCCTCACACAACCTTCCAATAAAGATTGCCACTTATTCCCTTTCTTACGCAATCATTAACTTTCAAATTATATTCTTCGTATTGTGTGATTTAATAAATAGTTATTTCTATATACTCCCTCCACAATTATAATGATTACGTCTTTTAGATATACGTCAGATAGTTCATACATTTAAATTTCTTATTGCAATATAAATGTATCTGAACGATTCAACTTCCCATCCTTTGTATCCCATAAAGTAACAATGTCATATGACAAATCAATATTAATAATTGTATCATTTTCAAATACTTTACTTACTTTATGCGTGGGAATATTTTCAACAAACAGTTCTTTTCCTTTCCGATATATCATCCAGGTTTCATCCCAATACGCCAGTTCCTTTCCCTCATAGGTATTGTCCAAATGAAGAGAATCCGTGTCCGGATCATATTGGAAAATCAAACTACGCTCTATGTCTTTTGTAAAATGCTGCAAAAGACCTCCCGACCGACTATAAACACGACAAATAACAACTAACTTGTCCTCCAATTGCCAGGAGGATACTTCAAAATTTTTCTTTGCCCCCATGAGTTTCCGCATTTGCTTTATGTACTTTTTAGATTGTACTTTCACATCCCAATCCAACCCCGAAGATTCTCTCCCGTCCACATAATTTAACCACTCCAAAACGTAATAAGTATCACAATATACCGTATCCGTATAATAATTTTGGGAGTGTTCGTAATCCTTTTTTTGACGAAACCATTCTTTCCCATCCACCGACAAACTCTCGCCAGTCATTGGCGTCCATTCCTCTATATTATTGTGTGCACTGTTCAGAAATTCTTCCTCATCCTGATAATGTGTTACCTCCATACGTGTTGCCTCCCACGCAAGCACTTTTTCGGATTCATCGCGACATTTGTAATAACCAAAAATGGTACTTCCGCTGGCATAAATCCAGTCGCAACAGCATTCCTTTGCTGCAATAATTTTTCCATTTACATCCATAACCAGTACATTTGTCTTGCCTCCCCATACATCCGAAATCTCCCTGCCAGACATATAAAAATATTGATTGGAACTGGATATTTTATCGATAGCAAAGTTTTGTGATACATCGTCTAATTTTCTTGAGACATCACTGTTTTCCAATTTTATATAAGTACCATAATCTTCACTGCAATCATAAAGTACCGTATTCCCAATGCGGGCTGAACGTCCATTCTGAAGCACGCATATACTTTTTTCATCAGACGTAAATCCATCTGAAGTTCTAAGAGTACACCCTGACAATATCATCATAATAACAGATATCAAAAACAGATATAAATATTTATTTTTCATAAAACCTCTCATTCTGAGAACGTCTGCATTCGAGAAACCACACGAGAAAGCTGCGAATACGGCACTCTTGCCGCATTGCAGTTCTCCCGTGTCGGATTAAGGCTTATTTGTGACGTTCTCGGCACAAATAGCCGTGTGAAAAATAATCAAATCAGCATTATTTTTCAATCTAATTCCTCTTTCACTAATAGTTCCATTAGCTTCTGCTCTGGAATCCGCCAAATATTTCATCGACAGACCTCCCTTGATTTTTTCTTTAATTCACTTACTCGTTTCATAACTAAATAATCGTTATAATCTTTTCCTTTTGGTGGTGGATAATTTTTCACCTCATATTCCAGCAATATAATTTTCAGGGTTTCGGCCGCTTTCCCACCCGCAAAATCATTATCAAAATATACCATGATTTTCGTTGTTTTGTGTTCTGCAAGATACCGTTTCAAAGCAACCGGAACGGTACTTTTTTCAATTTCCTTTTGGGGCTGATAAATTCCTCCCAGCGAAATATAATTGCCATCCCTGTAATCTACTCCTTGTTCTTTCAATAAGGTAAGGTAAGAAAGTAAGTCAATCGCTGCCTTTTATAAATGAATAGAAGTTTATATATATTGTTCTTAAAATAATATATATAAATAGCACAAACAGAAAGCATATAATATAAAGATATTGATAATCAAATATCCAAAAATCTACTCTTAACAAATACAAAAATAGTGAAACACTCTCTTGTCTATCATATAAATCCTTACCAAACGATAGAAAATCATTCTTATATAACTGTATCACTCCTCCACTAATTTCTAATAAGGCAAATAATCTAATCAGGCCAAGTTGTTGCCGCATCGATAATTCATGTAATCGATTTATAATACCAAAAATAAACACAGATATACACATCAAAATCAGGTAGAAATCAAACATATGTAATGAATACTGCTCTGAAAAAAACGTTATACCTATTACTAACAAAATTTTATAAATCATGATTAAGAGCGGCATATAAATCCTTGTTTCTAATTTATTATGTAAATAAATAAACGCCACTGTAAGCAGAATGCATCCTAAATCAGCAACTAAAATATTCTCGAAAACAACAAATAATGGAATCAAGCCAAAAAGAAATCCACCATATAATAAAATAATATAATCATACCATTTATTCTTTTTTTGAAAAAGCAACAAACTCAGATTTATAATCAACACTAATATATTTACTAATTCCAATACAATAGTATAGTTATGAATTATTTCTATAATTATCGTCATTTTTCACTCCTCCTTTTCTGCCCGACGTATAACTACTTATTTCGCTCTTATAACCATTTGTTTATACACTCTTTTTCCTTTACCTGTTGGCATATTTAAAGATTTCTGAGGAAACCTCCTTTTTTTATCCTTTTTCCCTCGTATTTTATTCCATGCTCTATGCATATAATAAGATGCATCACTATATTCAGAATTTATATATTTG
>ULRX01011181.1_pt1 | contig 14346 bp, 7 predicted proteins | sample 1955871 | NCBI WGS metagenome assembly ULRX01 (sample SAMEA4835695, study PRJEB28245) | human gut metagenome | biome: gut microbiome; material: fecal sample | place: Denmark | collected 2008 | reverse complement strand
AAAAGAATGGTTAAAGCGTTTTGATGTTGACCTTAGCCTGTTTCTCGGAGGTGATATTAAGGAAATAACAGAACTTGTAGAAGAACTGAAAAAAGGTTTAATTGCTATTGCAGAATCTTACAACTATGTTTCTGATGGTGAATTTGAGATAAGAAAAACTAATAGCAAAATGATTGATGTAAATCAGGAGGAATATATGACAAAGAAACCACCAATAGGGATAATACCACGCTATATATGGGAATTAAAAAGAATAAAGGAACTTAAATCGGCGATTAGACGATTTATTGCCGCTGGCAGAGAAATTCCGATTGAATGGGTAAATGAGTATAATGACTTCTGCAGAAGATATGAATGTGCTGATAAATCTTCAGGAACAGAGTTAGAGGAAGATGCTCTTTCGATTGGAGGAGAGAGTTCAGAATCTATGGATTCTGTAGCCAAAGCCATAAATGATTCCCATTATCCTAAGTATCTCAGCATGGATGTATTTAATAATGCTATGAAAAAAAATGAACAACAGGGTGACATGATTTTGAGAAATGTAATTTTAGTCAGTGAAAATGCGGATAAAAATACATTAATGCTAAAAAATCTAGCAGGTATAGCCCATAATCATGACATAGATGTGATTGTGTTCTGCGACGATGAGAGACATGATTCATGGAAAGGAGAAGAAACGAAAGAGATTGATGAGATAAAAGACTATGTTTCGGCTTTTGAAAATGCTTCTAATAAATCTAATCATATAATAAATACCATGCTTATAGTTGATTTTGGAAAAGGTTCTCTTTTGGACTATGATAAGCAGCTAAAAGATGGTATTTATTCTCTGACGAGGACAAGCAGAATAAATAATAACTATAATTTCATCACATGTAATGAAATTATTACCAACCTTGAGAAATTTAACTCAGAGTATTATCCTATTTGCAACATGTTTGATGCATATCAGTCAGAAACAGGGGAAGATTGTTATGAGTTGACAGTTATAGGCGAAAATTGACGATGTGTTGACGATATACTGAAAATTAAGCATTTTAAAATAGAATCAAATAAAAAAGGTCCTCAACTGAAATTGAAGACCTTATCATAAGCTACACCATGTAGCGCCAACTCGTGGCATTTTCGGGTTATACCCTTATTTGAACTTTGTACTGTTAATTCAACTAAATAATATGCCATTTATAAATTAATGTCAAGGAGATAATATAAAATATGAAAAGTATAAGAAAAGAATCGCAGGAACCGTATTATATAGGTCTTAATGTAGGACCTACATATGCCGCATATGCAGTTACTAATACATCTTACAACCTGTCACGATTTAAGGGTAAGGATATGTGGGGTGTATATAAATATGATGAAGCCGAAACTGCAGAGGATAGAAGGCGTTTCAGGCAGGGAAGAAATAGTAATTTAAAGGAAAAAGAAAGAATAAGACTCTTAAGAAGCTATTTTTTTGATGAAATTCAGAAAGTAGACGAGAATTTCTTTGTACGCCTTGATAACAGCTTCTATTACAGCGAAGATAAGGATATTCGCCTGAATGGAGACAGAAACGTGCTTTTTGCAGACAAAGATTATAGTGACAGGCAGTACATGTCTGAGTATCCGACTATATACCACTTGCGTTCAGAACTGGCTCACGGAAGCAAGAAGCCGGATATACGCTGTCTATACCTTGCCGTATCCCACATGATGAAGAACCGTGGAAATTTTTATACTAAAAATCTGGAAGATACAGACAAATCGTTAGGCGAGGTATATGAGAATATATGCACTAAGGCTGCCGAGTATGATATTGTTCTTAAGATGGAAGTACCTGCTGAAAAAATTATGGATATAATGATTAATCCAGGTATAAGTGGAAAAGTGAAAGCCACTCTGGTTACGCAGCTGGTAGATGCTACATCAAAGCCGGCGCTATCAATTATAAAACTTATGTGCGGGCTAAAAGCAAAGATAGCAGATATTTTCCCAGAGCTGGCGGAAAGTCTTGAAGAGGATGAAAAGAAGCTGTCGTTTAGTTTTAAGGATGAAGACTATTTTGAAAGAGCAGACAGTATAGAAAAACTGATTGGAGAAAATGAATACTCTCTGATTGAATCAGTTAAGGAAATGTATGATGCTGCCATCATTAAGAACATTATACAGGATTACAGATATGTTTCTGATGCGAAGATAGCTTCTTACGAAAAACATGCAAATGATCTTGAGATTTTAAAAGCAGAATTAAAGACAATTCTATCAAAAAATGAATATAAAAGATTCTTCTCTAAAGAAGAACCCGGCACATATAGTGCATATGTACATTTTAGTAACCATAATAACCAGATTACAAGAAGGAAATCGGACAAGGGAAGAACCCAGGAAGATCTTTACCATACCATTAAGAAATATCTTGCCGATGCTGATGATGAGCAGGCGGAATATATCCTTGATGAGATTGATAAAGGGACATTCCTTCCAAAACAGAGAATTAAAGATAATTCCCTGATACCAAACCAGCTGTATTCTGTGGAGCTTAAAGCTATACTTGAAAATGCTTCAAAGTATTATGATTTTCTTAACAGCCGTGATGAATCCGGTCTTACTGTATCTGAAAGAATACTTAGCCTGTTCACTTTTACAATGCCTTATTTTATAGGTCCGGTGTCTCCATATAACAGCAGAGGATGGGCGGTGCGAAAAGAGCCGGGAAAAGTTTATCCGTGGAATCTTAAGGACAAAGTTGATATGGGCCAGAGCGCAAAACAATTCATTGAAAAGATAATAGGAAAGTGCAATTATTTGTCAGGAGAGAAGGTTCTGCCTAATGCTTCACTTCTATATGAGAAATACAGAGTTCTTAATGAAATTAACAGTATCAGTGTAGACGGAGAAAAAATTTCCGTTGAAATGAAGCAGGCAATCGTTAATGAATTGCTTGCCGGAGGAAAAACGGTATCGAAGAAAAAGATACTATCGTTTCTTGTAAAAAAGGGCAGTGCTACCAGCGACAGCATAATCACAGGAATTGATGATAAGTTAAATAACAGTATGGCAAGCCATAGATTTTTCGCGGACATTTTTGGCAGCCTGAATAAAGATAATGAAGCTGTGGCTGAGGATATTATACTCTGGTCTACTATATATGGCTCATCAAAGGATTTTGTAACAGAACAAATATTAAATAAATATCCTGACATGTTTGATGAAGAACAGTTACGAAAGATTCATAATCTTAATTGCAAGGACTGGGGCAGATTGTCACGAGGATTTTTGAACATGAAGGGGCTTGATAAGGATAATAATGAGCTTATAAGTGTCATAGATGCCATGTGGAGCAACAACCTTAATCTCATGGAGCTTATGTATGATACGAGGTTTGATTTTTCTGCCAGAGTAAAAGATAAGACAGAAAATGCTGTAAAAAATCTTTTTTCTTTTGATTACGATGATCTTAACGATTTATATGCCACTACCGCACAGAGGAGAACTATATGGGCCTCTGTAAAGATTGTAAGGGAGATTGTAAAAATAAAAGGATATGCTCCTGAGAGCATCTTCCTTGATACTGTAAAATCCCGACCAAACGACATGCCAAAGGAATCACGTAAGGGTAAGCTGACAGCCCTCTATAAAGGGATGAAGGGAGTTTCTGCGGACTGGAAGAAGAAAATGATTTCACTCATAGATCAGTGTGACGCTGACGGTTCATTAAAGGCAAAGAATGTGTATCTTTATTTCCTGCAGATGGGAAAGGACATGTATACAGGCGAAGATATTTCTCTGGAAGAGCTTAAATCGCCGGACAAGAGAAAGAAACACAATATTGACCATATCTACCCTAAACACTTTGTTAAGGACGAATCTATTGACAATCTTGTATTAACCAATACAGATTTAAACAGAGATTTATCGGATAGATATCCTGTGCCACAGGACATATATGATAATATGCATGAATTCTGGCAGCAGTTAAGGCGCAGCGGTTTGATTTCTGCAGAAAAGCTGGCAAGACTTACAGACAGAAATCCAATGTCAGACGAGAAGAGAGCTTCTTTTATTGGAAAGTTATATAATCAGGCAGGTTCCTCAACAAGAATGATGGCAGATATTTTTATAAACATTCTTCCAAAGGATACAAAGGTTATATATGCCAAAACATCAGAAGCAAATGAGTTCAGGCATAAATTTGACTTCCCCAGAACAACTATTATAAATGACGATTATCTGGCCAAAGATGCATATCTTAATATTGTGGTTGGGAATGTGTGGTATACCAAGTTTACTGCCTCGCCGATATGGTACATCAAAGAAGAATACCGGAAGAAAAAGTCAGAATACAATCTTAACCGAATGTATGATTTTAATGTTATAAGAGACGACAGAATAGCCTGGATTACTGACAAAACAAATCCGGAAGCTGCAACAATACATACAGTGAATAAAGTGATGAATAGAAATACAGTTATCACAATAACAAGGACAATACAGGGACATGGTGGATTAACAAATGCCACTATTACAAGAGCAGATAAGGCAAAGGAAGGCGTATATCTGCCATTAAAAACATCAAATGAAAGAATGTCTGTAACCAAGTACGGCGGCAAAACAAGCATAACATCAGCATACATGTTTTTAGCAGAGCATACGCTTAAGAAATCAAGGGTTAGAACTATATACAGCCTCCCACTACACCTTGTTTCACAAATTAAAGGTAAAAAGGATTTAGAGAAGTATTGTACAGATGTGCTGCATCTCATTAAACCGGTAATAAAAATCGCTAAGATAATGCTATATAGTGAACTTATTATAGATGGTTATAGTTATCTTTTGGGTGGTAAAGCGGGAGTACAGTATTATTTAAGAAATAATGTTCCTATGAGAGTAAATGCTGAGTGGCAGAAATATGTGAGCAAGATCGAAAAATACATAAACTTTAAGTCTCTGGATAAGGATATATCTGCAGATAAAAACATCGAACTGTATGATGAACTTGTAGATAAGCATACTAACAGTATTTATGCTAAAAGACGAAATACAGCAGGAGATATGCTAAAAAAAGGCAAAGATACATTCATAAAACTGGCTGTTAAGGAACAGTTGGAAGTACTCAATCAGATATTTACTCTCACACGAATGGGAACAAATATAACTAACTTATCAGGGATTGGTGCAGGTCAACATGTAGGTTCAATAACAATGGGATGTAATATAAGTACATTTGATTCCGTGAAGTTGGTAAACAGGTCAGTGACAGGATTATTCAGCAATGAAGTTGACTTGCTGCACATATAAGAAATATTTACAAAATAAAGATAAAACTATATAATATGGTATGCATATATTATTTAACAGTACTCTTGATTTTAAATTTGAGGTTTGAGAGTACTGTTAAAACAAAAGGTTATCAAACATAGGGGTTATCTTTCCAATCATAATATTGGTTTGAGAGTACTGTTAAAACAAAAGGTTATCAAACATTTGCATTTCGATTTGGATTATTGAAATAGTTTGAGAGTACTGTTAAAACAAAAGGTTATCAAACGCAAAAGATAATGCAACGATAAATGCTATAGTTTGAGAGTACTGTTAAAACAAAAGGTTATCAAACTGATTTAATATCTGATGTTGCATAGATGCGTTTGAGAGTACTGTTAGTTCATAAGGTTATCAAACAGATTATGCGTGGAGCATAGAACTAGGACAGTTTGCGAGTACTGTTAATACCAAAGGTTATCAATCTCTGAATTGTTAAATAATCCTTCATTAGGAGTTTGAGAGTACCGTTAATTTATGGTGGTATCAAATGCCATCTTATTTTCTTCCTTTTAAATAAATGTTTGAGAGTACTGTTAAAACAAAAGGTTATCAAACCAGATTCACGCAGCCTGCTTGCCAGTCTTGGTTTGAGAGTACTGTTAAAACAAAAGGTTATCAAACTTTGTTGATGCAGATAAACCAATTGTGTACGTTTGAGAGTACTGTAAAAACAAAAGGTTATCAAACTCTGATACATGGGGATATTATATTCATCAGGTTTGAGAGTACTGTTAAAACAAAAGGTTATCAAACCTGCTGCGGCACCTGCACTAATCCTCTTAAGTTTGAGAGTACTGTTAAAACAAAAGGTTATCAAACATATGTTAAAATTTAAACAAGTCGGAATGTGTTTGAGAGTGCTGTTAGTTCATAAGGTTATCAAACTCTGAATTGTTAAATAATCCTTCATCAGGGATTTGAGAGTACTGTTAAACAAAAGGTTATCAAACATAAATGTCGTGAATAACATTTTGTGAAGAGTTTGAGAGTACTGTTAATTATTTGAGCCTAAAGAGGTATTGAAAGCGTTTGCGAGTACTGTTATAAACTTTCTCTTTTGCATACCGTTCTTGTTCAATGTTTGAGAAACTGTTGACTCTTACGATTTTCAGGATGTTCCTCGAAAGATAATGCAGGCATTGGCAACAGCCAGTGCCTTTTTGTATTGAAATTTTGTATCTGATATAATTTGATTAATTGATAATAATAAAACCAATAAGTATGAGACATGAGAAAGGGGAAATTAAATGCCACTTATTCCGGGAGATAAGCCGCTTGATGTGATATGTCAATTTACAAGACACGGGGAAATTATTCCTATTAAATTCCGCATGGAAGACGATGAGGGAATTCTGCAGGAGTATAAAGTAATAGGATACAGACAGGTTTTAGAAGACTGGAAAAGAAAAAATGCCGCGGTTCTTTCATATGAATGTAAGTTCATAGACCACAACCAGATAAAAGTGGTAAAAATACAGTATATTAAATCGGAAAACCTGTGGTTTCACAGGACTGCTCCAAACTCATATATGTAAAAATTCACACATTTTGGGCTGATTTAATGCCAGTCTCCTGTTGGATATAAGTATAAGTAAGTCACCAGCAGCAGAATCATGTATAACTCTTATGCTTCTTACACCTGATTCATCAGGTCTTCATTATTTCCCCGTACTCTTTCTGTACATGCATGAAGCATTTCATAACTCATAACCATTTATCTTCTTTTAAAACCTTCCGGTTGCAATAAGTAAATAGATATCTTTTATCTGATTATTTTTATCTGTGCGACATTCAGGATACATCTTTATGGCAAAAGTCTATAAAAGCATCATAACATTCATTATGGAAATCCTCCATGTCGTCAATAATACACCCGTTATGTTCTTTCCTGCATTTCTGACAGGTATAATATTTGCCGGAATCTATACCAAATCTTTCAGGAACATCAGACTCTCCCTCCAGGAGAAGAAATAAATTGTATAACTGCTGCTCGTTTAAATTAAGAATTTCAGAGCTAAGCGTGTTTTTCATATTATCAAGATTTGTCATTAGTGGAAACTCCTTCATCATATTAACTTAATATATGATACTACAAAAGTCGTTATTAATAAAGCATACATAATGGAAAAAATTCCTGTGGGTTATTTACCTTTTATTATCCATGTATCCCCTGATTTCGGCTGGTAAGGCAATTATAGGTTATATAAGCAAAATGGGCTGTTTTAGCAGAATATAAAAGCCATAAGTACTGCTGCCATACTCTCCCTCATATCTATGAGGTATCAACGAACCATTAATTACTCCTGATAATCTGATGTGGGAAGCATTCTCCCGGAGAAATGAAGAGAAATCAGGAAGATAAGGATTCTCTGGAGAGAAATCAGAGGGAGAATAAGCAGAGCATGTCTCCTGCGCTCCCGGAGGGCAGCAGGCTTTCTCCCTTCCCCTGTGACTTCATATTAGGCTGTGGCGGGCGTTTTTGCGTTATAGACTACTTCTAAGGATAAAGAAGAAAAACCCTCTGACAGCCATTTAAGCAGCATTAAATCAAAGGACTGCTGCCATCATTCAAGAAATATTATCTCTTATTATTCCCCTGTTGAAGCATAAATGCCTGTATATTACAGGGACAGTGAAAGGGAAAAAGGAAATAGATGCGCAGATGTGCTTTCTCCGAGAGAAATTAATTAATCTTTCCGGAAAGAAGTGTCAGGAGAGTTTATGATCATATTCAGGAGAGGCAGCATGTGCTGCAGGATCGTCTATCCCTGAATAATCCCCTAACATTGAATAATTAAACATAAGAAGCCGGAAGTGGATTTATGAAATATAAGCCGGCAGCGGTAAATATGTACTGGATAGGCAACTGATAGAGAGGGGATATGGAAAGAAGGGTGTCCCCCTGGAGAGCTTCAGGTGACACATGTGTGTCACATGTGACCGCTGATGGCTGATAGCTGATGATGGATAACCGGATAAAATCCCCGGAGATGGCAGCAGGCGTTCTGGAATCCTGAAATATCTGAATCAGCTAATCAGAAAAGTATATCGGTGTGATTTTATGTAAATGATTCTGCAGGAGAGAAGAGAAAAGACATAAGTAAGCAGAATAATGCCTGATAGAATAAGAAATGAAAATTGAATTACATATGCGGTATTCGCTAATTGAGAGGCAGAAAAAGGGAATGTGACAAAATTCTGCCTCCTGGAGAAGCTGCCTGAAAAGTATGTAGATAATGGCTGGGGATATGTAACATGTGACTGGCAGCAGATTCCTGATAACATTAATTGTTGTTATCAGTTGTCTGTGCCGCACACGTACCATTATCCATGTTATTTATTATATACTCTATCAGATAGAACTTTCTTTTTAAATGCATCATATCTTTAAGAGTAGCAGATAATGCCATTATGACGCAAATTACAAGTGATAACGCAATCACTGTTATAAGTGTAAAATATACTATATATGCATCCTGAGATAATACACCAGGATTGTTATTGTACATGATATATTCATTCAGCGTTGTAAATAACCTCTTTGAGAAAAAGACAGCGGATATAACTACTGTAACAGTGAAAATGATTGCTTTATGCTCATACTCCGTCTTACAGTTTATATATTCAAATTGAAGCTCATCCTTATCCATTGCTGAATAATGCCTGAGCTCATCATTAAACATAAATAATTGCTTTGTTCTTCTTTCAGAATATGTATAAGACATTATCCATTTCTCAAATTTCTTCATTAGATTTGCCATAGTTTTACTCCTTTTGTCTGCGTAAGCATTCTATTAAAAATCTTACCTCCTCATATCAGGCTGTATTAAAGCGGATTTAATAACAGGAGAGCACCCGTACATAATGAAATGGGTGCTCTTGAAAAATATAAAAGGAGATAAAAGATAATAAGCTGTGTTAATTGCCTTAATCGTTTTAACCGAATGGATAGTAAATTACTTTATTGTTTTTCTCATTCTGCTGCATAGCTGCATCGTTTAAGGCTTCTTTTGGGAAAATTCTTCCATTATTAAAGCCGTGGATATATCTTACATCAGAAGAATTAAAAAGCTGGTAATCTCTAAATTGCATGAATTCAATTTCTTCTTCACTGTTAATTTGTCCACATACTGATACTGTTTTCATAATTACAATTACTCCTCACTAATTTAAGTCATTGAGATAACATATTGTCAAAATCCTTTTCATATGTTACAGAAAATTTTTCCTTATCTATGGCATCAGCAAAGTACTCAGGAAAGTCATGATCAGCTCCACCATTATCCGTAAATTCACTGTATTTGGTTTCATAATAATAGAATCTGTTTAAGGTGTACAGCTTAACATTGTCTTTAATGCCATTGGTCATATCGGAAATATAGCTTATGAATTCGTCCCGCACTATAAATGCATAGCTCAGGTTATTCTCCATTATCTCATCAGTCCTGCCAACAGCCCGTGAGATATATTTTGCAATGAACTTGTAGGCTTCTCCAAGATTATCAGCCATAATAAAAAGCAGGGTTTTATTGTCAAATTTAATCTTTGTTGATGCATAGATGGCTGTAGCGCATCGGATACAGGCACCGTAATCAACAGAAACATCTTCAAAAAATATATCAAGCGCATTTCCGGCTAAGTCATGAGCCGGGAAATAGTTTCGCAATACAAAGTTGTCTACCTTATTGAAGGCATACAGCTTTGATGGGAGAACATATGTTATATTAAGGTTATCATGATTAATAAACTTATGGACACATTCATCAGTAATATGATTGTCAGATAAAATCTGAACTAACCATCTGTATGCTCCAGTAAACTGTGGCTTTGCTGCAAGGTAGGTCCGGTACATGTCCCCACCAAAAACATTAAAGATTGAAAATCCGAGCCTGCAGAGGTTTTTAAGCATTCCTGCCTTTTTCCTGTCCTTATTATTGAATAAAGCCTTAAAGGATTTATTTAATACAATATCTCTGCGGGAGCGGTAATTAGACACCATATGCATGTATTTCTTTTCATATGCGCTTGCAGTTTTATTTTCTTCAGAATTGTTTAAAAATCCATATAAATCAAATACGCTGTAGTTGGAAGGAATATTGGATTCATAATCCTTAATATAAGTGTCTATATCATCAATAGCTGTAAGCAGCTTGGCATATATTCCGTTATAGCATTCAATTACTGCAGGTTCATTTGAGTTATTAGGAAATATTATATTAACCTTATCATAAAATTCATCAATACTGAGAGAGCGTATAGCTGCTGTAAAGAATCTGTACACAGGCATTGAAAAAAGTGAAGCCCATGTGCTGATAAACAATGCCTCTCCCATAATATTATCGTTTTTCTTTTTGCCTTTCTCTTTAGCAGTATTGGAATCCATCTTGCCGTATTCCCTGGCTGTTCCACATAAGTTTTTTGGGTGGTTAAGCAGGATAAGACTGTTAAGAGCAAGCTGATCTGAAATGGAGGACAGTTTATCGGTATCCTTACAGGATTTTCCATAATCCTTAAGCTTATCCTCGTCGATTCCACACAGATTAATAAGATATTCTGTATAATTAGACAGCTTATCTGCTATTACATCAGCTCTTTGGGAGCCGGTATCCGTTTCTACATAATCTCTGTATATATAAGGGACAAGCATCGTTGTGCTTTCCTTATCATTGTACACTTTTGACTGCAGTGTTGTCTGTGCGACTCCGTCTGCAATGAAGTACTTCTGACCGTAATTACATATTGCCTCATTCTCCATATAAAACATAGTAGGATAATAATGATTACCAAGTACATATGCATAGAAATCATTGACTCCACATGCGTGTTCGAGATTATCATCATGTGTTGATATTATGCTTGCAATATCCTTAAAGTTCAGGTTTCCCTCAAGAGTAAGAGAAGAGCTTATGGCTGCTGCCGCGTTTCCGTTGCAGTAGTAGTATGTTGATTCATTCTCTGGATTCTTATGAACATCTATAATAGTACCTCCGACAGCGACACTGTATAAATTATTAGCCTGACTTATCCTTGTCCTTGTATAACTTAACTCATTGATTTTCTCGCGGATTACATACAGACCTAAGTAATTAAACTGTTCTCTGTACATTCCACCTGTAACATATGTGCAATATGCAAGCAGTGCCTTCGGGGATAAATTAGCTGCATGGGATATGATATATTCCATCTGCTTTTCCTTATCCTTATCGGAACAACTTCTAGGCTCCATATGTAAAATCTTACACATCAGGGAGAGGGTATAATCCCGTTTATCTTCTTCCCTGTCTGATAGACATTCAATTCTGTTGTATAAAATATTCTCTGTCATTATAAAATTACCTCAAAATTATTAAGCCGTCGCTGGTACGATATTGTCAACAGAATATTTGATATTTTGAGAGAGTTTCATTTGAAAGGAAGGGAACATGATTGGAAGAAAAGAAGCTCCTGAGAGAAAATTATCTCGATGATGAACATATGTTCGCTAATAAGAGGGAGAGGGGATTACCCAATGGAAGAAAGGAAATGTGTTAAGAATGCAAGCGAAAATATGTTCGCCTTTTCCCGAGAGAGCGAAGCCTGCTTCTTAATATGCCCTCCGGGGAGTCGTATTAAATAATCTGCATAATGTATACTGTATACACCCCTAGAGAGAAAGAAAAAAGAAGCCGGGCAACCACTCCCAGCCTCTTTAGAATCTAAAAATCTTTCAGGAGAGTTTATCTCCTAATAAGAAGATATCACTTATCATTCAGAAAGTCAATAGTTAAAATGGTTAAAAAATCGTTAAAAAATCGTTATTTTATAGTTAAATAAAAAAAGAGCGAAAAAGGAAGGCAATCCCCCTCGCAGACCTCTGAAATTAACCACAATTACGCCAAATCTCTATATTAATTGCAGTTTGTGAAAGGGCTGTAACATGAGGAAATGCGCAACTTTTAGCTGAATGCACCATGATTTTTATAAGATTTGAAATGCAGCTTTATGGATGGTGAATCTAACCCAGAGTCTTAACAATACATGCACCATAGATAAGGTGCATGTATTAAAAGATATTTTCTAAAATCAATTATCCATGAAAACCAGTTTAAAAAGAATCTATCGGTGAATGCATGAGGTTATGTTGCATTTCTATATGAAAAACACTTAAAAATGCACCATATATAAGTGCATTTATTAGATACAAAACTATTTCTTGACTTAGAACATCCAGCGTCAGTCTAATAGTTATATATGAAATATCAGGAAAGGAATAATATAAATGACAGCTAAAAAGAAAAATGCCAATGTAAGAGGGCAGCTTGATTTAGGAGCTCTGCTCGCAGACATGGGCGCTAATCTTAATCTTGATACACTTGATACATCTGTAAGAGCAACTAAGTCTAAACAGGTGTCAAATGTAAATGAAGAAAACACTGAAAGCACATCTTTAACAAGTATAATGGAACGATTAAACTCATCTGCCGAGGCTGAACAAAATAAATCAGATACTCCAGAACAGGAAGAAAATGATAGCACATGTCAGGTCAAAGATAAATCAAATGTCGCTAACGAAAAGCCGGGAGACATAAATACTGACAAAGGAAAGAAAGAGAAGGAAATAATAGAAAATATCGATGATGAAAAAATAGAACAAGCAGCGACAGAAACAGCAGCTAAAGAGCAGAAAGTTATAGATAAAAAAGAGCAGGGAAAGGAAACTCAAGCAGTAATATATGAAGCTGATAATTTTAAAAAAGAAAGTACTGAGCATCAGATTGAGCAACAGACTGAAAGTAAAATTACAGAGACAAATACCGTTGTAAAAACGGGAGAGGATAATGAAAGTAAGGTAGAATTATTAAATCAGGAAGAATCTGGCGGTGAAGAGTTGAAAGATAACACCCGGACAAAGAAGCAGAATAATCCGGAAGAGGAAAATGAATTTATGGGTGGATTTATACTACCGACATCTAACGAGGAAGAAGATAAGTACGATGATGATTTTTTCAGAGGCATTACATATACTGATCAAGATGTTGAACCAGAATTTACTGATGATTACGATATTAATGCTGCAGGTTTTGATTATCCGGGAGATTATCAAGAAACTTCTCAGATTCCTGATGAACGCGTAGAACCAGATACCAAAGGACATGCCGAAGATAATTCTGCAAGCACTGCAACACAAGCTCCTGCAGAAGAGATAAAAGTGATTGAGAATATAACGCCTCAAGAACTGTTCACAGCTTACAGTGTAAAAGATAAGAATTTTGGAGAGTTAAAAACTGCTTACGGTCCGTCTCTTTCTGAAAACGATAAATTGGTTTTAGCGGCCACATGCGAAAGTGATATAGCGGGAACAAATCCGCTATCAGTAGAATATGCATATGACGATGAGCTTGATATGTATGGAATTCTTGTTTACATATATGACAGTAATAAATATTGGTTTATAACGGAAGGTTCAGAGACCTTTAAGGAGACATTGTGGCATCTTTTTACAAGAGACAGGTTGAAAATAACAGCAAACTATCCGGCTGTATTAAATTACATAAACAACTTTGGAATTAAGCCTACAAATCTTATCTCCTTGACAGCACTGTATGCAGCTTCTCACACAGACATTTCTCGCATATTACTTAACAAGATTGTTAAGCCGGCAGAAACAGCAGAACATACAATAAAAAGGTTTATGAGCAGGTACATTGAGAGTTATACACAGTGGTATTCTGAAGACATTGTTAATTCTGATGCATTCAGGAAGTGTATGTATTGCGACAACCTCATGGCATATTCATTTGACATATCCGATCTGGTTGATGTAAGAGGGCAGAACATGACCACAACTAATTATAAAGACTTTGTATTTACATATTCTGACGATATGGAAAAAGTAGGCAAAGATATCATTATCACATATGCGACTAATCCAAACTCTTTATTTGGAATTAATCCGGAAGAAATGTATTGGAATGTCATAAAAAGAATGTATGATAATCATATGTTTATAAGATTCTCTATCAGGATACTTTCAATTAAGGATAATGAGTTGATTAT
>ULRX01012015.1_pt1 | contig 14502 bp, 8 predicted proteins | sample 1955871 | NCBI WGS metagenome assembly ULRX01 (sample SAMEA4835695, study PRJEB28245) | human gut metagenome | biome: gut microbiome; material: fecal sample | place: Denmark | collected 2008 | reverse complement strand
ATGGCTGCGGCAGGCAATGCCAGAAGTTCACAGCAGGTTTCTGTGACCAGAGGGGCAGAATACCGATATGCAGATTATGGATATGGAACCTATCTGACTTATCAGTACACTGTAAAATTCGGTAATATATCTGCCACGGCATACTGTGTGCAGCCATCCAAACCAGGGCCAGGAAGTGGAACCTATACGATCAATAAAGTTGGTGATGGGAAAGCACTTGCGAAAGTGTGCTATTACGGCACAAAGGCTTCCGGTGATGATGGTTTTTTTACAGAAGAAAACGGATATGGCAATTTAAGTACAGGAGCCAGATTTATCTTGGTACATCTGGCAGCATCTTATGCAAATGGAAGTGGGGATGCTTTTTCAGGTGCAAACAGTACAGCACAGAATCTGGCAATGAAACTCTATAATTACTGTATTTCACAGCCGGAAATTCCAGATGTGGCAATGTCCTTTTCGGATGCAGATGTAAAAGCCTATGTGGATGGCAACAGTCAGAGAACAAAGGATATTACATTTAATGCGGATGCGTTACAGACCATTACCATGAAACTTCCGGCAGGTGTACAGCTTCATAACCTGACAACAGGTAAAACAAGTAAAGCCGGAGAAAGTGTGGAAATTTGTGGTGGTACAAAGTTTTATCTGTCTGCACCATTAACACAGGTGAGTGATGCGGCAGGAAGCTGGTCTGCAACCATGAAAGGAAGCATTACCAAAGATTATTCTGCATACAAAATTTCAACAGGTTCCGGAAACCAGGATCTGGCTCTGGTATTTGGCGAAGGCGTTGATGATGAGAAATATGTAGATTTTAAAGTATCCTGGGTACAGCAGGCAAGTGTAAAGGTAATCAAGAAAGATGCCAAGTCAGACGCAAAGCTGTCTGGTGCTGTGTTTGGATTATACAGTGATGCTGAATGTACCAAACTGATCACAAAGTTACCTGCGACGGATGAAAACGGTGAAGCATCCGTACAGATCACCAAGACACAGGATACCGTATATCTGAAAGAGATTACAGCTCCAAGCGGATATCGTATCAATGCAACAGCTTACAATGTGAAACTGGAGGTCAGCAAGACCACGACCGTTACGGTTCCAGATGAAGAACAGATGGGACAGCTTACCGTTTATAAAGAAGGTGAGGTTCTGGTTGGTGCTGATGTAACAGAAAATGGAACAACATTTAAATATGAGAAACGCAGACAGAGTGGTGCTGTTTATGATGTGTATGCTGGAGCAGATATTAAAACTGCTTATGGTACAAAAGTTTACAGCAAGGGTGATCTAGTAAAAGAGAATCTGACAACAGATACAAACGGAGCTACCGTTCTTAAAAATCTGTATCTTGGTACATATATCGTAAAAGAGAAACAGGCTCCGACAGGATTCTATAATGCCGGAGAGGAAAAGACAGTAACATTATCCTATGCAGGACAGAATGTGAATGTTGTTTTCACTGAGACAACCTTTACTAATGACAGACAGAAAGTAGAAGTAATGGTAACAAAACAGGATAAAGATACAGAAAATCCTCTAGCTGGAGGAATCTTTGGACTTTATGCTGCAAGTGACATTACCAACGTGGATGGAACCGTCATTGTAAAGAAAGGGACACTGATCCAGAAAGCGACAACAGGAGCAGACGGAACAACGAAGTTTACAGCAGACCTGCCGCTTGGATTTTCTTATGATGTGAAAGAAGTGCAGGCACCGGAAGGGTATGTGAGAAACATAGATGATGTTTATACGTTTGCTTTCTCTTATACGAATGATAAAGAAGCAAAACAGACATTCAAGCATACATTCAAAAATGAACGTGTGACAGCTAAGATTTCTCTGCAGAAGCAGGATAAAGAAACCAAAAAGGCAGTTTCACAGGGCGATGCCACTCTGGAAAAAGCAGTATATGGACTGTATGCTCGTGAGGATATTGTGCATCCGGATGGTGTTACTGGCGTGATTTATAAAGCAGGAGAACAGGTTGCCACTCTTACGACAGATGAGAATGGACAGGCTTCTGTGGATGGATTATATCTTGGTAATTACTATGTGAAAGAGATTACTCCTCCAACTGGTTATCTGGCAGATGAAGAAGAACATGATCTGGTCTGCAATTACGAAGGAGATCTTGTAGCAGAAGTAAAACGTGACTGTCTGTCTCTGGAGCAGGTAATGAAACAGCCATTCCAGATTATCAAGGCAGCAAATAACGGAAAGACCGATGCCGACTTACTGAAAGGGGCAGGATTTACCGCTTATCTGGTATCTTCCCTGAAAGTAAAAGAGGATGGAAGCTATGATTTTGATTCTGCAAAACCGGTAGTGATCGGGGAAAACGGAGCAACAGAAATCTTTACAGATGAAAAAGGTTATGCCTGCAGTATTGCGATTCCTTATGGAACTTATATTGTGCGTGAAACCACGACACCTCATAATTACACTCCGGTAGATGATTTTACAGTGCGTATCACTGAGAACAACCCGAACCAGCCACAGACATGGAGAGTGCTTCTGGATGACGAGTTTGAAGCGAAACTGAAAATCATCAAACAGGATGATGAGACGAAAAAGGCAGTGCTTCAGAAGAATACAGAGTTCAAGATTTTCAACATGGACACTGAGAAATATGTGGAGCAGGTAACAACTTATCCGACTACGGTAAAACATAAATCCTATTTTACAGATGAGCAGGGATATTTGATTCTTCCGCAGAATCTTAAAATCGGACATTATCGCATTGAGGAAGTAAATGCACCTTATGGATATACTTTGAATGAAAATTACTATGAGGTAACCGTAGATTCCAATACTGCATACCAGATGGATGGAACTTCCGGGGATGTGATCATTGAAGCTGTTTATGAGAACCATCCAGTTAAGGGAGAACTGACTATTGTGAAAAAAGGCGAAGTTCTGGACGGATTCAAGGATGATTTTACATATCAGACAGAAAATCTGGAAGGGGCAGAGTTTGAGATTTACGCTGCCGAGGACATCTATACTGCAGATTTCCAGAAAGATGATAATGGAAACCGTATTCTGGAATATGCTGCCGGAACACTGGTAAAAACGGTTACAACGGATAAAGACGGGAAAGCAGTCCTGAAAAATCTGCCGCTTGGAAGTTATAAGATTGTAGAAAAGACAGCTCCGGATGGATTTGTTTTAAACAGTGAAGCACAGACCATTACTTTCTCTTACAAAGATCAGGAAACACCTGTCATTGAGCAGACAGCTACTTTTGAGAATGAACGTCAGAAAGTAGAAATTTCAGTGGTAAAACAGGATGCTGATACAGAAAAAGCAGTTGCAGGGGCAGAATTTGGACTTTATGCGAAGAATGACATGGAAGCTCATGGAACTGTGATTGTGAAAGCTGACACACTTCTTGGAAAAGCTGTTTCCGGAGAAGATGGAAAGGCTGTATTTACACAGGATCTGCCATTTGGTGAGTATTATATCAAAGAACTGGCAGCACCAGATGGTTATGTATCTTCTGATGAAGTTCTGGAAGTAAAAGCAGAATATCAGGGACAGAATATTAAAGTCGTGCAGTTATCTTCTGTATTTAAGAACCAGCCTACAAAGGTTGTATTTTCCAAGTCGGATTTAACTACTGGCGTGGAACTGTCAGGTGCGACACTTACTGTTCTGGACAAAGATGGAAATGTAGTTGATACATGGAAATCCGTAAAAGGCGAGCAGCATCTGATTGAACGACTTACCGTAGGGGAAACCTATACTCTCAGAGAAGAGATGGCACCTTATGGATACCTCAAAGCAGAGGAGATCACCTTTACGATTGAGGATACCGGGGAAATCCAGAAAGTGGAAATGAAAGATGATGTGCCGACAGGAACGATCATCATCAATAAAAATGGAGAATTTCTGGATAAAGTAACTGCACTGGATTCTGTTGGAGGCTGGATCAGCCATTTATTCCAGTATGTAATAGGCAGCCTGAAAGATGTTACCTTTGAAGTATACGCTTTAGAAGATGTGAAGTCTGCTGACGGAGAAAGTGAAGATTATTATAAAAAAGATGAGCTGGTGGCAACCATTACCACAGATGATACCGGTATTGCAAAGATATCCGGACTTCCGCTTGGCAAATACTATGTAAAAGAAAAAGCTACAGTAGAAGGCTTTGTTCTGGATGATGAAGCAAGAGAGATTGATCTGACATACCGGGATCAGGATACTGCAGAAGTTACCTATTCTGCTGACTGGCAGAATAACCGCCAGAAAGCGGAAGTGCAGGTTGTGAAAAAAGAGAAAGATTCTGACCGTGTACTGGAAGGTGCGGTATTTGCCCTTTGTGCCAAAGAGGATATTACAGGAACAGACGGAAAAGTGATTCTGGAAGCAGATACTGTGATCGAGGAGCAGGCAACAGACAAAGAAGGAAAGCTGACTTTTACGGCAGATTTACCGATTGGTTTTGCGTATTATATCAAAGAAACATCACCGGCACCTGGATTTGCAACGACAGATGAAACGCAGGAGTTCACGTTTGAGTATGAAGGTGCAGAAAAGGAAAAAGTATCTTATGCGTTTACCTTTGAGGACGAGCCGACTGTAATCGAGATCACCAAGACTTCCCTGACAGACGGAAAAGAACTGGAAGGAGCTAAGTTACAGGTAACTGACGAAAGCGGTAAAGTTGTAGATTCCTGGACTTCCGGTAAAGAAGCCCATGTCATCAAAGAACTGGTAGTTGGACAGAAATATACTCTGACAGAAACAAAACCGGCAGATGGTTATGTGACAGCAGAAAGCATCACGTTTACAGTTGAAGATAGTGCAAAGTCACAGAAAATCGAAATGAAAGATGATGTGACCAAGGTAAAAATTTCCAAAACAGATATTTCCGGTAAGGAACTTCCAGGAGCAAAACTGACCATTCTTGACAAGGACGGTAAGACAGTAGAGAGCTGGACTTCTGAGGAAAAACCACATTACATAGAAATGCTTCCGATTGGGGAGTATACACTTCGTGAAGAGTCTGCCCCTGATGGATATCTGGTAGCTGAAGATGTGAAATTTACAGTGAAGGATACCGGGGAGATCCAGAAAGTAGTGATGAAAGATGAGGTAAAACCGGAAGAAACACCAACACCGAAAACACCGTCTACACAGGTAACAGATACACCGAAAACCGGAGATGATACACACATGCTGATTTGGATTCTGCTTGCGATTGCAGGTATGGCAGGCAGTGTATCAGCAGTCTGGATTGCGAAAAAAAGAAAATAAAAGTTGATGGAGGGGCATTTATGGGCAGCAAAGTCATAGATGCCCTTTTGAATGATGAAAGGGGTATAAAATGAGACAGTTATTGATTATTGCGGGGATTCTTCTGGTGTTAGCAGTCAACTTTGTTCTGTACTGCTGTATCCGGGTAGGAGCAAAGGAAGACCGTTTGTTGGAAGATCATAGAAAGGAACAGATTGATGCAGGAAGAAGTGAATGAAAAAACAGTGTCCCTGTGTATTACCGGTGGAAAAGTGACAGTCCGCTTATTGAAACAGGCAATGATGCGTTTTCTGGCAGCAATGGAGAAAGAAAAAGCAGAGAAAGCAAGAAAACAGCAAGTAAAGGGTCCGCCAGACAAAGATTATCATGGGAAGCAGAGTTTAAAGAAGCTGGCACAGCAGAATGTTCAGCTTTCCAACATTGAGATTACAGACAACAACATTAAGGCTTTTGAAAAAGTGGCAAAGAAATATGGCATTGATTTTAGCCTGAAACGTGATAAGTCCGTAGATCCACCGAGATATTTTGTTTTCTTCAAGGCAAGGGATGTGGATGTGATGACAGCGGCATTTCGGGAATTTACCGGAAAGACATTGAATAAAACAAAGAAACCGTCTGTCCGTAAGAAATTACAGCAGGCAATCGCAGCCCGCAGCCAGGATAAACAGAGAGAACGGGAAAAATCGAAAGAAAAACAGAAGGAGCCGACCTTATGAGTGGGATAAAAAATATAAAGAAAAAACTGAAAGGATTTCAGGTGCGTCCCCCGAACGCAGAAGTGATAAAAAAGGTTCTTCTGCATATTCCGTATGTGGTTGTATTTTATGTGGTAAATAAATGTACCTGGCTGTATCAGTATTGCAGAGGCAGTACAGTGGTGGACAGGCTGATGGTTCTCTTTATGAACTATCCGTTAGCGTTTAAAAAGTTGCTGCCAAGTATACAACCGAAAAGTCTGGCTGCGGGAACTATTGCTGCAGTCAGTGTGTGGGCAGTGGTATATTTTAAGGGAAAAAATGGAAAGAAGTTTCGCCAGGGAGAAGAATATGGTTCTGCCAGATGGGGAAATGAAAAGGATATAGCCCCTTTTATTGATCCGGTCTTTGAGAACAATATTCTGCTGACACAAACGGAACGTCTGACCATGAACAGCAGACCGAAGAAACCAAAGTATGCCAGAAACAAGAATGTCATAGTAATCGGGGGATCTGGCAGCGGCAAGACCAGATTTTATGTGAAACCACAGCTTATGCAGATGCCGGATAATGTGAGCTTTGTGGTTACTGATCCCAAGGGGACAATTATCGTAGAATGTGGTAAGATGTTAGCACGAGGGACACCGAAGAAAGATAAAAATGGGAAAATCCTGCGTGATAAAAATGGCAGAGTGGTAATGGCTCCTTACAAAATCAAGGTGCTGAATACTATCAACTTTGCCAAAAGTATGCACTATAATCCGTTTCATTACATTTGTTCGGAAAAAGATATTCTGAAACTGGTAAATACGATCATGGTAAATACCAAAGGAGAGGGAGAAAAATCTTCCGAGGATTTCTGGACAAAAGCGGAACGTCTGTTGTATTGTGCTTTGATTGGTTATATCTATTATGAAGCACCAGAGGAAGAACAGAATTTTTCAACCCTGCTGGAATTTATCAATGCCAGTGAAACCAGGGAAGAAGATGAAGAGTTTAAAAATGCAGTGGATCTGTTATTTGAGGAGCTGGAAAGAGACGAGCCGAATCATTTTGCAGTAAGGCAGTATAAAAAATACAAGCTGGCTGCAGGAAAGACAGCAAAAAGTATTTTAATCAGTTGTGGTGCCAGACTCGCACCCTTTGATATTGCGGAACTGCGGGAGCTTATGTCTTATGATGAGATGGAGCTGGATATGATCGGAGATCAAAGAACTGCATTGTTTATTGTAATCTCTGATACGGATGATACATTTAACTTTGTGGTTGCCATGATGTACAGTCAGCTTTTCAATCTGTTATGTGATAGAGCCGATGACGTTCATCATGGAAGACTGCCTTATCATGTAAGAATCCTCTGTGACGAGTTCGCAAATATCGGTCAGATTCCGAAGTTCGATAAGCTGATTGCAACGATCCGAAGCAGGGAAATTTCTGCTTCTATTATACTCCAGTCCCAGTCGCAGCTCAAGACCATTTACAAGGATGCAGCCGAAACCATTACCGGGAATTGCGACACAATGTTATTCCTTGGAGGTAAGGAAAGTACCACTCTGAAAGAAATTTCAGAAACACTGGGTAAGGAAACCATTGACTTATATAACACTTCTGATACAAGAGGACAGAGCAGGTCTTATGGTCTGAACTATCAGAAAACAGGAAAAGAACTGATGAGCCGGGATGAACTGGCAGTCATGGACGGCAACAAGTGTATTTTACAGCTTCGTGGTGTCCGTCCGTTTTACAGTGATAAATTTGATATTACAAAACATAAACGGTATAAGCAGTTATCCGATTATGATAAAAAGAATGAGTTCCATGTGGAAGAATACATGAAACATCAGATGGAAGTCCGGTTAGATCCGGAAGAACAGTTCGACCTTTATATGTATGAAGGCAGTGAACTGGAAGAACAATCAAATAGTGAAAATGAAGGCACAGAGCATGTAACGTAAAACATACATAGCTCTTTTTTTATGCCCTTTTGGGAGGTAGCGATATGCGTAAGCATGAAAGACCGCCCATCAGGGCGGAACCCTCCGAGTAGTAACCGTTAAAAAATCACAATGAAAACAGCAGTTACGAAAGGAGAACATAGATTATGGCGTTTTTTACATCCGCAATTAATATTTTACAGACTCTGGTTGTTGCAATCGGAGCTGGTCTGGCAGTTTGGGGAGTTATCAATCTCCTGGAAGGATATGGAAATGACAATCCCGGAGCCAAGTCCCAGGGAATCAAGCAGCTTATGGCAGGTGGAGGTGTCGTTCTGATCGGTACACAGCTTGTACCATTACTGGCGAATTTGTTTTAGCCGGGGCAGTAAGAAAGGAGAACACGCATGGATAAGATTTTTGAGTCCATAGAAGAATGGATGCGTAACCTCCTTACAGGCATGGTCAGCTCAAACCTGACGAACATGTTTACCGATGTGAATGAAAAAACCGGTGATATTGCAAGTCAGGTTGGGCAAACGCCCCAGGGCTGGAGTGGCAGTATTTTTAGTCTGATCCAAAATCTGTCGGATTCTGTGATCGTACCGATTGCCGGAATGATCATAACCTTTGTGTTGTGCTATGAGCTGATTTCCATGCTCACCGAAAAGAACAACATGCATGACATAGATACATGGATGTTTTTTAAATATTTTTTCAAGATGTGGGTAGCAGTCTGGTTCGTGAGCAATGCTTTTACGATCACAATGGCAATTTTTGATGTCGGGCAGAATGTAGTGAACCGGGCGGCAGGTGTTATCAACCAGCAGACGGCAATTAACATTGATTCAGTAGTCACCTCGATGGAGACTGCAATGGAATCAATGGAAGTAGGGGAGCTGATTATACTGGCACTGGAAACGCTTCTGGCGAGCCTGTGCTTAAAGGTTATATCCGTTTTTATAACGGTCATTTTATATGGCCGTATGATAGAAATTTATCTGTATTCGTCAATCGGTGCAATTCCATTTGCCACTATGAGCAACCGGGAATGGGGACAGATTGGCAGCAATTATTTAAGAGGATTGTTCGCACTGGCATTCCAGGGATTTTTTATCATGGTGTGCGTGGGCATTTATTCTGTGCTGGTTGCAAACATACAGGTATCAGACAATGTGCATACGGCACTGCTCAGTGTAATGGCATATACGGTGATACTGTGTTTCAGTCTTATGAAAACAGCTAATTTCTCGAAGAGTATTTTTAATGCACACTAAATGTGGAAAAGGAGACGATGAAAATGGCTTTTGTATCAGTACCAAAAGATCTGACAAAAGTGAAAAATAAAATTATTCTCAACCTTACAAAACGACAGCTTATCTGCTTTGGTATTGCAGCGGCAGTAGGGCTTCCGTTTTATTTCCTGTCAAGGGGATTGATTGGTTCGAGTAATGCGGCAACCGGAATGTGTCTGTTGATGCTTCCGGCTTTTTTATTTGCAATGTATGAGAAAGATGGACTTCCTTTAGAGAAAGTCCTCAAAAACGTGATTACAGTAAAATTTATCCGTCCCCCGGTACGGAAATATGAGGTGGAAAACCTCTATGAAAAAAAGAAAATTTTGACAAAAGCGAAAGGAGGTACCGTTCGTGGAAAAAGTAAGAAACGATAAGAATCTTCCAGAGCAGACAGAAGAATTTTCCCATCCGGATGACTGGTGGCTGGATGAAGAGGATTCTGCTGATGGTTTACCAGTGTTTGATCCGGACGAGGCAGAAGATTATGCAAAGGACAGACAGCGTTTGACGGGAGTACCGATGGTTACTGGGTATGAAGCACTGGAGCGACACCGAGGTGTCCGCAGACCAAGACGTAAATTAAGCAGACGGGAAAAACGTGCCTGGAAAAAAGCCCAGAAATATGAACTGAAATTACATAAGGCACACGAAAAAGAAGAAAGAAAACTTGCGAAGCAGGCGGCAAAACAGGCTGTTCGTGAAGAAAAGGCGGCACAGAAACAGGCAAAGAAAGAAGAAAAGCATAAAAAAAAGACAAAGTCGCCGGGTTCTGTAAAATCCAGCGGAAAGAAAGGTACTGTAAAGAAAATATCCAGTACAAATAAAGACAATAGAAATAAAGGGAAAAACATTACCGCACAGCAGTCCATTCCATACAGGGAAATGGGAAAAGACGGAATCTGTCGTGTGGAGGATGGGTATTATTCAAAAACGATTCGTTTTTATGACATCAACTATCAGTTGGCACAGAATGAGGATAAAAATGCGATTTTTGAGAACTGGTGTGATTTCCTGAATTATTTTGACAGCACCATCCATTTTCAGTTGTCTTTTATCAATCATCACAGCAACATGACGGAATATGAAGACGTGATCCGTATTAAAAAGCAGAATGACAGCTTTGATGATCTGCGTATGGAGTTTGCCCAGATGCTCAGAAATCAGTTGGCAAAAGGAAATAATGGTCTTGTCAGAACCAAGTATATTACATTTGGAATTGAAGCTGACAATATCCGGGAAGCAAAACCAAAACTGGAACGTATCGAAACAGATATACTCAATAATTTTAAGGCTTTCGGGGTATCTGCGTATCCATTAAATGGTGCGGAGCGTTTGCAGATCATGTATGAAACATTCAACCAGAATGTCAAAGTGCCATTCAAGTTCAGCTATGATGATATGCTGCGTACCGGGTTGAATACAAAGGATTATATTGCACCATCCAGTTTCCTGTTCAAAAATGGAAAGGATTTTCAGATGGGAGATACCATCGGAGCAGTATCCTATCTGCAGATACTGGCACCAGAGCTGACGGATAAAATGCTTGCCGAATTTCTGGAAATGGACTGTAATCTGCTTGTGAATCTGCATATCCAGTCCATTGACCAGATGAAAGCAATCAAGCTGGTAAAGAGTAAGGTTACGGACATTAACCGTATGAAAATCGAGGAACAGAAAAAAGCGGTACGTTCCGGATATGATATGGATATTATCCCATCTGATCTGAACACATACGGAGGGGAAGCGAAAAGACTTCTGGAAGATTTACAGTCAAGGAATGAGAGAATGTTCCTTGTGACTGTGGTGTTCTTAAATACAGCGAAAAATAAACAGGAGCTGGAAAATGTGGTATTTCAGACCGCAGGTATTGCACAGAAATATAACTGTGCGTTGAAAAGACTGGACTATCAGCAGGAACAGGGACTTATGAGCAGCTTGCCGCTGGGAAGAAACTGGATTCCGATCAAGCGGGCCTTAACTACCACGTCAACAGCTATTTTTGTCCCTTTTACAACGCAGGAACTGTTTATGGGTGGGGAATCTATCTATTGTGGATTAAATGCCCTGTCTAATAACCTGATCATGGCAGACCGGAAAAAGCTGAAAAATCCAAATGGTCTGATACTTGGTACTCCTGGATCTGGTAAATCTTTTGCGGCAAAAAGAGAGATTACCAATGTATTTATTGTCACAAAAGACGACATTATCATCTGTGATCCGGAGGGTGAATATTTTCCGTTAGTCCGGGCATTTAACGGGCAGGTTATCCGTATTTCTCCGACCAGTCACGATTACATCAATCCAATGGATATTAACATCAATTATGCGGATGATGATGATCCGCTATCTTTAAAATCAGATTTTATCCTTTCGCTTTGTGAACTGGTAGTAGGAGGAAAAAACGGTCTGGAACCAGTGGAAAAAACAATCATTGACCGATGTGTACGTCTGGTATATCAGGACTATCTTGCTGATCCGATTCCAGAGAAAATGCCAATCCTGGAAGATTTATATAATCTGCTTCGCAAACAGGAAGAGGCAGAGTCGCAGAGGCTGGCAACTGCACTGGAAATCTATGTAAATGGTTCCCTGAAGGTGTTTAATCACCGCACAAATGTAGAGTTGAACAATCGTCTGGTATGTTTCGATATTAAAGACCTTGGTAAACAGCTTAAAAAACTTGGCATGTTGATCGTTCAGGATCAGGTTTGGAACAGGGTAACAGTCAACCGTTCTGCTCATAAATCCACCAGATATTATATTGATGAGTTCCATCTGTTGCTGAAAGAGGAACAGACAGCAGCATACAGTGTGGAAATCTGGAAGAGATTCCGTAAGTGGGGCGGTATCCCGACTGGTATCACGCAGAATGTAAAAGATCTGCTTGCTTCAAGGGAAATCGAGAATATCTTTGAAAACTCAGATTTTATCTTGATGCTCAACCAGGCATCCGGGGATCGACAGATTCTGGCAAAACAGCTTAATATTTCAACACACCAGCTTTCCTATGTAACAAACAGTGGAGAGGGAGAAGGGCTGATTTTTTATGGAAATACAATTATTCCATTTAAGGACAGATTCGATAATACCCTTATGCTTTATGCGTTAATGTCATCGAAACCAGAAGATGTAGAGAAGCGTGAAAAACTCGGCATCAAAGGCAGAGACGATAGTTAAAGGGGTGACAGCAGAGCATGAGAAAATGGGTGGCAGGATTGTTACTTTCTATATCTGTTATATTGCTTACGATCAGTCTGTATTTTTTAATGGGATTTTTTATGCAGGAAAGACAGGATAATCAGTTACAGCAGGAACTGCAGGAGCTAATGCAGAAAAGAGAGGATGAACCGGAAGAAGATGTTTCCGGCGATTCTTTGATAGAGGTGGATGCTGGAATTTTGGCATTGCATGAAGAAAATCCGGATTGTATTGGCTGGCTGGCCATTGATGGAACGAAAATAGACTATCCGGTCATGTACCGGCCGGGAGATAAAAATTATTATCTGCATCGGGATTTCAACGGGGAATATTCTGCAAATGGATGTTTATTTCTGGCAGAGGAATGTGTACTAGGGGATTCGGACAATCTGATCATATATGGACATCACATGAACAGTGGGAAGATGTTTGCTGACCTTGAGAAATATAAGGACGAAGGATTTTACGAAGAACATCCGACAATCCTGTTCCGCACGATATGGGGAAATGAACAGTATCAGATATTTGCAGCATTTACAACGCCTGTTTATACAGGAAATGATTTTGATTATTACAGTTTTATCAAAGCTGGAACAGTGGCTGATTATAAAAAATTTGTTGTTTCCGTTAAGGAAAAATCACTTTATCAAACAGGAACAACAGCAAAATACAGAGATAAGTTACTTACACTGTCTACTTGTGAGTATTCCCAGAAAAATGGACGTATGGTATTGGTTGCAAAGAAAAATAACGGAAAGGAATAAAACGGAAAATTACCAGAGATCAGGAGATGATGACCATGCAGGAGCATGAATATAAAGCAAGGGATAAGACTGTCCAGAAGATGAGCCGGGATGGACTCCGGGAAAAAAATCTCCGCAGTAAAAAGGAAAAGCGGATTACCAGGCGTGAGGCAGATGAGAAGAAAACAGCCGGACACAGGGAACAGGAGCTGGACTTTGGAAAGGTCAGAAAAACTCATACTGCAGAAGAAACAGTTGAGGGAGTGAAAGAAGGAAAACACAGACTGCAGTCCAGACACGCTTTTCTGGAACAGGAAGAAATTGCGGAAGCGGAGGAAATGGAAAACTCAGAAATGAGTGATGATAAAGCAGGCGGGGAGAAATCTCCGCCTGTTTCACGTTCCAGACTTCGGAAAGATAGTATCCGGGGGCATCCGGAACGGAAATTTGAACATGATTCTGAAATAACAGAATCGGACAGGCAGAACCGAAAGAAAAAGATGGTCACAGCCTATGCAGCAAAAGAGCAGAAACGCTACCATGAAAAGGCAGAAGTTGATGAAAAATCAATGGAAGACTTTCGGGAAGAGATCAAAGGCAAGACAAAAAGGGAACAAATACGAAAAGAACAGAAGAAATCAAAATCCCGGCTTTCCTTTGAAGATGAAAGCAAGGGTGTGATTCCTGGCAGTGGGATGGCAAAAAGGGGAGCTTCCGCCGTTTCGGAAACGGTATCTGATTATGGTCAGAAAAAGGTCAGAGAAGATACCGATGATAATGCTGCTCTTGATGCGGCAGATCAGATGGAGCTTGCAGGAGAAAGTCTTGCAAGAAAGTCTGTTTACGTTCGGGAACGATTGAAAGAGAACCGACAGAGAAATAACCGGTTAAGAGAATCTGTTCTGGAAGAAACAGAAAAATCCCGCCTGCAGTTTGGCACCAGTGCTTCCAATGAAGCAAAAAGGGCGGTTCAGAAAGAAACGGAACAGAAAAAACAGTCTGCCTTAAAGAAATTATTGCAGAAAAAGCGTTACCAGAAGCAGTATCAGGCTGCGAAACAGGGAAAGTCTGTGAAAGATGCAGTGCTTGTAAATGCACAGCGATTTACAGAAAAAGCCAAAGCTGCGGTCAAGGAGCTTGTGGTACAGAACAGAAATATCCTCTTGTCCATAGGAGTTCTGGTTCTGCTGTTTGCGTTGATGGCAACGAGTCTGTCAAGCTGTGCTGCGTTATTCCAGGGCAGTTCCAATGCGATTATTTCTACCAGTTATTCCAGCGAGGATGCAGATATTTATGCTGCGGAAAATGCTTATGTGGCTTTGGAAAATGCACTGAATGAACAGATCAATCAGATGAAAGCAAACCATTC
>ULRX01034669.1_pt1 | contig 14705 bp, 9 predicted proteins | sample 1955871 | NCBI WGS metagenome assembly ULRX01 (sample SAMEA4835695, study PRJEB28245) | human gut metagenome | biome: gut microbiome; material: fecal sample | place: Denmark | collected 2008 | reverse complement strand
TTTGGCGCTTGCGTTGGTCTTTTTGGTATCGGTACTTTCTCTCAGGTGAATGGTATCTCATCGGCAGTTCAGGCTTTTTTTGATCCTAAAAAGGAACATACAGTGAATATTTTTGGCGCTGACTATACATGGGCTGTTATAATCTCTGGACTTTTGATAACTATTTTTGCTGCACTTGTTATTATCGGAGGCATAAAGAGGATCTCAAGTGTTTCTCAGGTAGTTGTGCCTTTTATGGCGGTCGTTTATATAGTTGCTTGTCTTTCACTTATTGTTATAAACATTCAGAGGCTCCCTCACGCTGTTGCCCTTATTTTTGAACAGGCATTCAGCTTCAAGGCTGTCGCAGGCGGATCTCTTCCTACAATGTTCATTGCTATACAAAAGGGTGTTGCCAGAGGAATTTTCTCAAATGAGTCAGGTCTTGGTTCGGCACCTATCGCAGCCGCAGCCGCTCAGACAAAAGAGCCGGTAAGACAAGGTCTTGTTTCTATGTGTGGCACATTTATCGACACTATCATTGTATGTACTATGACAGGTCTTGCTATCGTAATGATGGGAAGCTACGAGGCTATCAACCCAGTAACAGGCAAGCCTTTTGAGGGCGTTGAGGTCACAAATCACGCTTTCCAGAACGGCTTCTCGTTCCTGCCGTCAATGATACCTGCATTTATTCTTATGGTCTGTCTTGTGTTCTTTGCTTTCACAACTATCCTTGGCTGGAACTATTACGGTGAAAGGTGTATGGAATATCTTTTTAACAGCAACATGAAGGTGGTCATGGTCTACAGATATCTCTATATCCTCGCTGTATTTATCGGACCATATATGACGGTTTCTGCCGTTTGGACGATCGCTGATATCTTCAATGGACTTATGGCACTGCCAAACCTTATAGCGTTGCTTGCTCTCAGCGGTGTTATCAGTAAGGATACAAGGCGTTATGTGGCGAAGTATTCCAGAGCAAAACGAATCAATAAGCTGGTAAGAGCGTAGATATCGTATTTTATATGAAGCGGAAACGGCTGAATGTTGTTTCCGCTTTTTTTATGCTGTAGGCTTAATCACCAAAAAAATGAATGGTTATTTGTTGAAATCACCAAAAGTATTTAAAAGAATGTAACAGTGATTGTAACTTTATTGACAACGATTACATTCAGTGATATAATAGCTTTGTAAGAATCAAGGAAACGTTTTCTAATGAAAACGATCTGTTACGGAGGTTATATATAATGAAAAATTCCAAGCGTGTTATTGCCGGTGCAATGGCTCTCTTGTCAGCAGTGAGCGTAGCTTCATGCGGCAGCTCATCAGGCGGCGATTCAAGCAGCTCTTATGTTGATAAGGTAAAGGTAGCAAGCACCGACGATATTGCTACTATCCCTGATGGTTCGGAAAAGGAGTTGGAGTGGCTTTCTTATTTTGACATAAACCCAACTAAGAAAGAGCCGGAAAAGAGAACCGACCTTACTCTTTTTGAGGAAAAGGGCGGTAAGATCAAGTATTCTCAGACATCATCAATGAACAAGTATGATAAGCTCGCAGCAAGACTTATGTCTAACAATCCACCGGATATGTTCTGGTATGAGCAGTCTATGACATTCCCTGCAAACTGTATCAAGGAAATGTTCCAGCCTGTTGATGATATCGTTGATTTCGACAGTGCTATGTGGAGCGATGTCAAGGACGTTGCAGAGCAGTTCACTCTCAACGGCAAGCACTTTGTTGCACCTATTAACTTCCTGCCAGGTTCTGTTATCACATATGATAAGTCTATGATAGACGCTGCTGGTCTTGATGATCCATATGAGCTTTATCAGAACGGCGAGTGGGATTGGAACGCATGGTATGACATGATGTCAGAATATGTTGAGGGCGCTGCTGCTGACGAGGAGAGATACGGCATAAACGGTTGGTTTGCACCATTTATCTTCCAGTCAACAGGTAAGACTCTTATCACATATGACGCTGATAAGGACGAGTATGTTTCAAATCTCAACGACGCTGACTTTGTAAGAGCATCTGATATGCTTTATGATATCGCAAAGAATGGTATGTACTATCCTGATTGGGTAGGACAGGCAGGCGACGCATTCAAGAAGAATATCCTCTTCTATGCAATGGGTCCATGGGCTTCTACCGGTACACATTCACCAAAGGACGGCGACAATTGGGGCGTAGTTCCAATGCCAAAGGATCCTAACTCTGATACGCTTTATACAACTATCGACATGAATGCGTATATGTGGGTAAAGGGTTCGACAAAGAATGACGCTATGAAGTGCTGGCTCGAGTGTGCAAAGATAGTTTATACTCAGGATACATATAAGGATATCGAGAAGGAGAAGTTCTTTGTAAACAATCCTAACTGGACAGAAGATATGTATAACGTAGCTTACGTTGACCTTGTTACAGACAAGTTCACTAAGATATTTGACCCTGGTTATGGTATCTCCACAACTCTGTCAGATAATGACGCTGCAACAAATGATACTAAGGAAGCTGTTATTCCTTATCTGTATACTTCAGTTATGAAGACAGATGAGAATGGCTCACAGTATACGTGGACACAGCTCAAAGAGCAGTATAAGGGTACTGTTGATTCAGAACTTAAAACTCTCAACGATCAGTATCACGCATATTTGGAAAAGAATAAGTAATACAACTTGCCATATAAAGACGGACGGAATTTATTTCGCCCGTCTTTTTTTGTTGTAATGTCAGAAAAAATGTGATATAATCAGAGAGTACATTAAGATTTAATTAAGAATTATGTTGAGCTGTTTTTAAAGAATGTGGCTTATAATAATAAACGTAAAAGAAAGGATCGTGCCGATATGGAGATAAAGGAGCCTGTAATCCTTGTTGTAGATGATGATAAAGATATAGTGGGAGCTATCGCAAAGCTGCTTGAAATGGAGGGCTATAAGGTAATAAAAGCCTATGACGGTCTTGAGGCTTTGGAAAAGCTCACTGAGAACAGCATACAGCTTATACTCATTGACGTCATGATGCCTAAGCTGGACGGACTTTCTACAATGATGAAAATAAGGGCAACAGAGAATATCCCTATACTTGTGCTTTCCGCTAAATCTGAGGATACAGATAAGGTGCTTGGGCTTTCAATGGGAGCTGATGATTATATAACAAAGCCTTATAACCCTATGGAGCTTGTGGCAAGGGTAAGAAGCAACCTGAGAAGATATATGCAGCTTGGCGCTATCGACACGGTAAACAAAACGGATATTATAGAAATAGGCGGTCTGGAGCTTGACACTAAGGCAAAAAGCTTAAAGGTTGACGGAGAACCTGTCAAGCTCACCGCCACGGAGCTTAAAATTCTTGAGCTTCTTATGAAAAACGCAGGCAGGATATTTTCTGCCGAGGAGATTTATTCTAAAGTGTGGAACGAGGACGCATATGCTGTTGAAAACACGGTAATGGTACATATTCGTCACATCAGAGAGAAAATAGAAATAAACCCTAGAGAGCCGAAATACTTGAAGGTGGTGTGGGGAATTGGCTACAAAATCGAGAAAATTTGAGCAGGCAGAATGGTTTAAGATATTCTCAGCTAAAAAGATGAGAATTATAGCATTTGTGCTTGCCTGCGTTATTGCAGGCGGCTTTTGCTTGTCTTTGGTGCTTTATGCTAACAGCCATGCCGACAGCAGCAGTAAGTCTTATCTTAAATCAGAAAGCTATAAGCTGGCTTCCAATGAAATGTATGAGGAACTGTGCGTTACAGCTTCGGCTTATCTCAGATATGTTGATGAGGATCGGAATTACACCCAGTCTAGACACTTGCTCAATGACTATCTGAATTATCTTGATTACAACCGCTATAAATACAAAAAAACAGAAGACGGTATCCAGCTTATTGATAGTCAGTTTGATTACTATGTGGGGATTACTCAAAATGGCGAAACAAGATATCTGTCAAATATAAAAGATATAGAAAATTATGACAGTGAAACGGATAAGATAAAAGCTTTTAAATCGTCGCACAAAAACTATATACTCCGCCGTGATAACGAGGTCATGAGCGACAGAACTTCATCAGGACAGATAGTTGACTACTATTACAATACAGCGGAGTATCAGGATAACGTGACCGAAGAGTTTTATGCCGACAATCTTGTGCCCGTAGGAGGGAGTTATTATGATAACTACGGCAGATATTTTTACAATTACGGCAATTATGATCCAATAGCTTTCTATAATGTAGACTCAAGATATAATGTTATTAAAGGTCTTGATTTGAAAAACGGTCTGAAATATTCCGACAGGCTTGAAGATGAAGAAATTGGTGACGATTATGACACTGATGACGGCAATGAATACTATGACTATGACAACGGCATATATTATTATGAGGACGATTACGGAAACACATGGGCAAAATGTGAAAACCTCTATGACCTGCCTGATTACAAAGCGACAGACAATGATGATTCAGGTATAACGGTATTCTTTGCACCGAAAGCTGAAAAGCTTACGGCAATGGAAAAGGAATACACCGAGGCTTTGAATGATATGTATCGTGCAAAGCTTTTTGTGATCGTTTTTGGCGTTATTGAATTTATGCTTGTGTGCTATCTGCTACTGATCTGTGCATATAATGCAGAGCCTGAGAGCGTTGAACGCTGGAAGCAAGGCAATTTTCTAAAAAAAGTGCCTACGGAAGTTTACCTTATCCTAATGGCATTGGCTATTACATTTGCTTTTGTATTTGGCGCCTGCTGGAATTATTATGTGAGCATCACAAAAAAAATTTTTGACAATGCTTTGGCTAATTCCGTTTTCAGAAATATCATTGCTGTAGCGTTATTTGCATTGGCATATTTTGCAGGCTTTGGCTCGCTTATGGAGTTTGTTGGCAAGATAAAGACAAGAAGCATATTCAAAGAAAGCCTTATTTGCAGATTATGTAAGTTCCTATGGCGCAAGTATAAGGAAACATCACTGTATCACTATTTTCATGGCCTTCCACTTGGAGTGAAACTATCCATAAGAACGATAGCCATAGGCGTTATACTGTTTTTGGAATCCGCTTATTATTCCAGTGCAGATGTTGAGCCGTTCTTGCTTGTTGTGGCTTTGATACTGATGGTGTTAGATATCCGTGACTTCTCACAGCTTTCAAAGCTCAGCAAACAGATAGACAGCCTTGGAGAAGAAAAGCCTTATGATGGCAAGATAAGAAAAACTTCGCCGGTGTATGCTGAATCTGAAAAACTCAACTCAGTTCAGGATAAGGTGAGAGAGTCGGTGGAGCAGCAGATACAGTCTGAGCGTTTGAAAATAGAGCTTGTGACAAACGTTTCACACGACCTGAAAACACCGCTGACTTCCATTATCAGCTATATCGACCTGCTTAAGAAAATGGATCTTAACGATGAAGCTTCGAGCTATGTGAAGATACTTGATAAAAAGGCGCAGAAGCTCAAAGGCATTGTGTCTGACGTTTTCAGCATAGCAAAAGCCACAAGCGGCGTTGATGTAAACCTAACAAAGCTTGATTTTGTGATGCTGTTAAATCAGTGCATCGCAGACGCAGAGGACAAGATAGCTGACAGTGGCAAGATAGTAAAGATAAACATAAATGCCGACAGCGCAATGGTAATGGGCGACGGCGACAAGCTTTACAGAGTGTTTCAAAACATTGTAGACAATGCTCTGAATTACTCTATGGACGGCACAAGGATATTCCTTGATGTGTACAAAAAAGCGGACAGAATAGTATTTGCCGAGAAGAACATTTCGGCAACGCCGATAAACTTCACAGAGGAAGAGATACTTGAAAGATTTGTGCGAGGGGATAAGTCACGAACAGACGGCGGAAGCGGTTTGGGATTATCCATATCAAAGAGCTTCACAGAAGCCTGCGGTGGTATCTTCAATATCGAAATAGACGGAGATATGTTCAAGGCGATAGTCGAAATGCCGATAATTCAGGAGGATACGGCAGAAAAAACCGATGACAAAACGGAATAGCGTAAATAAAAATAGCGGTGCATTTCACATTGAGTTGCACCGCTATTTTTAATGTCGGAAAATGTAGATAAAAAATTAAAATATACCAATATTCTTTTGACAATTTGTTGAAAGTTATATACTAATATGTTATAATATAGAAGTAAGGCGATTTTAGCGGACGGGAAGTGACATAATGAACTTTACAGAACAGATACTGTATTCGCTAATGGCGAAAACAGGCAAAAATTCGTCTGAATGGCTGCCGCTTTTGCAGCATTTGCAGGATACGGCAGATATCATGAGCTGTCTGTGTGATGAATTTCTGTCGCCGTCATTTGCAAAGGCTTGCGGATTAGAGGAGAATGAGTTCAAAAAGTTAGCTATTTTTCTAGCAGCAGTTCACGATATCGGCAAAGCAATAGTGGTATTTCAATATAAAATAGGTGATAAACTTCCTGAGAGAAAGTCTGCACTTGAAGCGTCAGGAATCAATTTTGATGTTTCTCACGATAAAGGAAAAGCCAAACAAACTCCTCATGCATTTGCAGGTGAGGAGATTCTTAATTTGTTGGGTTGCCCTGAATGTGTAAGCACTGTTGTTGGCTCTCATCATGGTGTACCTGCTGAGAGCGTACAGGATTTGTCATGGCCGCAAGAGGATATAGCTTTCTATGAAAACTATTATGGACGTGACAAAGAAAATGTTGAAGTTTTGCAGGATATTTGGCAGACGATATTTGATATGGCACTTGATTATGCAGGCTTTTTAGATGTTAGTGAGTTGCCTGATATAGACCGTTCTTCGCAAATGCTTCTGAGTGGTCTGTTAATAATGGCGGATTGGCTTGCAAGCAACACTGAGCTTTTTCCACTTTTGTCAGTGGAGGACCTCAAACCTGACGACAAGCTTAGGGCTGAACACGCTTGGGCAAAGCTCGATTTTCCACAGATGTGGAATCCTGAGAGAACGGTAATATCTAATGAGGACTTTAAAGAAACTTTTGGTTTTGAACCACGTTCGGTGCAGTCAGAGGTGCTGAAAATAGTTGAAAACACTGCCAAGCCCGGCATATACATATTTGAAGCGCCAATGGGCTGTGGTAAAACAGAAACATCACTTGCGGCAAGCGAGATATTGGCATCAAAGTGCGGCAAAAATGGCGTGCTTTTTGGACTTCCAACTCAGGCAACTGCAAACGGCATTTTCCCAAGAATACTCAGTTGGGCTGAAAAGCAATCTACAGAACTTTATCATTCTGTTCAGCTCAACCACGGAAGCGCAGCACTCAATTCGCTGTTTCAGAACATACAAAGGGGCATACCGCAGGAGGAAAGCGACAGCGGATTAATTATCCACAACTGGTTTTGTGACAGCAAAAAAGCGTGTCTTGCAGATTTTGTGACGGCGACGGTAGACCAAATGCTCATGCTTGCATTGAAACGAAAACACGTTATGCTCCTTCACCTTGGATTGTCAGAAAAGGTCGTTGTCATTGATGAAGTCCATGCCTATGATGCCTACATGAGCGAGTATCTTGAAATGGCTTTGCAGTGGCTTGGAAGCTACAACACCCCTGTTATCCTGCTGTCGGCAACGCTGCCCTCAGCAAGACGAATGTCACTTATACGTGCTTATCTTGGAATAAAAAAGTTTGATGATAGATTTGAAAAAGAGCAGGGTTATCCTCTACTCACATGGACAGACGGCAAAGATATCCGCCAGCAAAGATTAAGCTATGACGGAGCGCACAAAACTGTGTCAGTCAAGACCTGCGTTAGTGACGATGTTGTGCAGTTTGTGAAAAATGTAACAGAGAATGGCGGCTGTGTAGGTGTTATAGTAAATACCGTAAGACGTGCCCAGATGTTTGCCGAGCTTTTGCAGGATAATGCAAAAGTGCTTTTGTATCATGCACAGTTCGTGCTTCCTGACCGTGCTAAAAAGGAGAAACAGCTTGTTGACCTTGTCGGCAAAAACAGTACGCCTGAAAGCAGGAGCGGTCTTGTGGTAGTTGGAACGCAGGTGCTTGAACAATCACTTGATATTGATTTTGATATGCTCATTACAGATATGTGTCCTATGGACTTATTGTTGCAGCGAATGGGCAGACTTCACAGGCATGAACGTGGAGTGCGGCCTGATACAGCACAAACCCCTGTCTGCTATGTTATTACAGATGAGTATACAAATATGGAATCAGCGTCGAGAAAAATATACAGCCATTGGCTTATCAATAAAACGGCTGACACTTTGCCCGACAGCATCACTCTTCCTGACGATATCTCACCACTTGTTCAAGAGGTTTATAGTGTTACGAGTGGTGAGTGTTATGATAAGTATATAAATGAGCAAAAGAAAAGCAAGGGCAGGGCTGACTGCTTTAGGATAAGTAAGCCAAAAGGGAAAAGTATCCATGGGCTGCTTTCAAAGCCTGTTGAAACTGGTGATGAACAGCTTGCACAGGCGGCAGTGCGTGACGGGATCTCGTCATTTGATGTGTTGTTGATTCAGCTTAGATCAGATGGAAGTATTCATTTTTTGCCTGACCAATATGGCGGTGCAGAGGTATCAGAGTGCCCTGATGATGAAGAATGTCGCCGAATAGCTGAACAGAAGCTTCGACTTCCGACAATGTTTTGTCAGTCATGGAATATAGATAAAAATATAAGAGAACTTGAAAACAACTGTATGAAGTATATTGCAGGTTGGCAAAATTCCCCGTGGCTTAAAAACCAGCTTGTATTGTTTCTTGATGAGGACCTTAAAGGTGAGCTGAACGGATATGATCTTCATTACAGCTTTGAAAAAGGTCTGGAATTTACTAAGAAGGAGGAATGTGAATGAACGAAACAGAGTTTAATCTGCTTGATGAGCCGTGGATAAGAGTAATGGACGACAATTGTCAAATAAAAGAGGTGTCACTAACAGATGCACTTTTGAATGCGCATAAGTATAAGGCTCTGAAAGGTGAAATGCCTACGCAGGATATAGTTATACTTCGTCTTATGCTTGCCATAGTGCATACTGTCTTTTCAAGGGTAGATGCCGACGGCAATGAAGCAGAGCTAGAGGAAGAGGACGATGCGGTGGATAGGTGGGAAAGCCTATGGAACAACCGAAAGATTCCCGAAAAGCCCATGAGAGAGTATTTTGAAAAGTGGCATGAACGCTTTTGGCTCTTTCATCCCGAAAGACCATTTGGGCAAATGGCCGGGCTGACTTATGGCACAGAATATGGTGCGTCAAAGCTTAATGGCGAGATATCAGAAAGTGGCAACAAAACTAGGATATTTTCTGCATATTCAGGCGAACAGAAAAGCCACCTTACATATGCTCAGGCGGCTAGGTGGCTTTTGACTTTAATTTCATTTGATGATTCAGCAATAAAGCCCTCAAAGGAGGGAAAAGAGAAAGCTGGTGGTAAGCTTCCTCCGTCTGGTGTTGGTTGGCTTGGAAAATTAGGGTTAGTTTATTTGAATGGCAGTAACTTTTTTGAAACGATTATGCTTAATTTTGTACTAATTAATAATGATAATATTGAATGTGATGAACAACCAATGTGGGAAATGGATGATCCTGTAAAAGAAGAACGTAGGGAAATACCTTATCCGACCAATCTTGCACAGCTTTATACGTTACAGTCTCGACACATTTTGCTAAATAGATGTGGCGATAAAATAATGGGATATATTGCTATTAGGGGAGATTCTTTTACTGATAAGAACGCATTTATAGAACCCATGACAACATGGAAAATAAATAAGACTGATTATTTACCAAAGAAACATTGTGCGTCGGAACAGATGTGGCGTGAGTTTTCTAATATTTATAATAATTCTAATGGTAATCATGTTCCTGGGGTTATAAAGTGGTTTAAATTCATATCAACAAAGGTAAAACTACCTATGATGAGGACTACCGTGTTGTCTGTAGACTATGATAAAAATAATTGTAGCATACAGAATGTTTTCGGTGATTCCTTAGAAATGAACGCACAAATACTATCAGAAGTAGGCAGGGGTTATCGTGAAGAAATAAAGTTTGAGATAAGCAGATGTGAAGAACTTGCGAAAAAAATAGGCAATCTAGCATGGAATATTTACCTTGCCTCTGGTGGAAATAAGAACAGTAAGCCAAAGGACATTGGCTCGATTTTAGACGCCAAGTCACAGCTATACTACCGCCTTGATATTCCTTTCCGCAGTTGGCTTTCTTCACTTGACCCGGAAAATGATGATAAGCTGGAAAAGTTTGAACAGTGGCAGAATACTGCAAAGAGGATAACCCTTGATCTTGGTAGGGAGCTTGTTGCGGCAGTAGATGATACTGCAATGGTGGGACATATGATAGATGAGACGATCTATTCTGCACCAAAGGCTTACAACATTTTCTTGCGTGATGTTTCAAAGATATATCAGAAAATTTAATGTTTATTAATGCGAGGTGAGAATATGGAAGAAGTAAAGCTTATAAGAAATGAAATGAAAGACAGAGTGCAGAAACTCATCACACAAAAAGACACAAGTGACGGAAAAGCAAATTTGGCAAAACTACGCCACGGCATAGGCAAAAAGCCGGGTGAAATGCCTGAACTGTGGGATGTATTTTTCAATAAAATGTCGCCTGAGCTTTTCAGTAAATCTAACGAGCCAAGCAGATCGGAGTGGGCAATATATATTTCGCTGACTATGTTTGCACTTCATCAGCAGGGAAGTTCGGAAACAGTTCATTGTGAGGGAAGATCCCTTGGAAGTGCAGCCGCTGATCTTATGGAAGAGAAAACTGATGAAAACAGAGAACGTATCATGCGCAGATTTGGACCTGTTGTCACAGCCAAAGATATGCCTGAACTTTCACATCATATAAGAGGTCTTGTACAGCTTTTCAAGGCAAAGAGCGTAAAGCTCGATTACATCAGACTTGCAGAGGATCTGTATTGGTTTCAGGACACTAACAAGAGAAAAAACGTCCAGCTTAAATGGGGCGAGGATTTTTATCGTGAAAAAGGAGAAGATTTATCATGAGTATTTATGTTGATATACACGTTTTGCAGACCGTACCGCCAAGCTGTGTAAACCGTGATGATACGGGTAGCCCTAAGACAGCCGTTTATGGCGGTACAAGAAGAGCAAGAGTTTCATCACAGGCTTGGAAGCACGCTATGAGAGGCGACTTCAGAAAAATATTTGCTACAGAAGAACTTGGCGTTCGCTCCCTTAAAGTGGCAGCACTTGTTGCTGATGAGATAGCCGCAATAGACAGCACTATGAGCGAAAAGTCAAGAAACAAGAAGGCAGCTGAAGCTCTTAAAGCTGCAGGAATAAGTACTAAATCCACCAAAGATGATGATTTAGAAAAGACGGACGCATTGTTCCTTATGAGCAACAAGCAGGCAAAAGAGATTGCAAAACTTGTGTGCGACGGCGAAGAAGATAAAAATGCTTATAAAAAAGCTCTGAAAGATAATCCGTCAGTAGATATCGCATTGTTCGGAAGAATGGCAGCAAGTGACCCTACGCTCAACTATGATGCCGCTGCACAGGTGGCTCATGCTATTTCTACACATACTATACAGAACGAGTATGATTATTTCACCGCAGTTGATGACCTTCAGGACGATGACAACGCAGGTGCAGGACACCTTGGAACAGTAGAGTTCAATTCCTCAACTCTTTATCGCTATGCCAACGTGAATGTGACAGAGCTTTCAAAGGCACTTGACAATTTGTATGATGCAGTTGATGTTGTGAAAAAGTATGTTGAAGCGTTCGTACGCTCAATGCCTACAGGTAAGGAGAACACTTTTGCAAACCGCACTTTCCCTGACGCTATTTATGTGACAGTTCGTAATGACCAGCCTGTTAACCTTTGCGGAGCTTTTGAGAAACCTGTCAGAGCTTCTGAAGATGGCTATGTTGCCGAGTCTGAGAGTAAACTTGTGGAGTATGCTGGAAAGGTATATGATAATTTTGCTGCTAAGCCATTGGCTGCTTTCTGCGTTGGTGACAAGTTGGCAGATATTGCCGAAAAGATGACATTTCTTGAGCTTCTTGAACGTCTGGAAGCATATCTTCGTGAGCAGACAGCAGAGGCGTAAAGGCAATGGCAGTATTATTGCTAAGACTTGCTGCCCCATTACAAGCGTGGGGCAGCAGTTCAAAATTCATTGTGCATTCAACAGAACGTGAGCCTACCAAAAGCGGCGTTATTGGCATGATAGCGGCAGCTCTTGGTATCCAGCGTAATGACGATCCGCAGAAGCTTGTGCCGCTTACAACGCTCCGTTTTGGCGTTCGTGCCGATAAGGAGGGCGTTTTGCTTAAAGATTTTCATATGGTGCATGGCTATAAGATAGCAGATGTTACAGAGCGTTATTATCTGTCAGACGCAGTGTTTCTTGTCGCACTTGAAAGTGATGATAAATCATTGCTGGAGAGTATAGCTTCTGCACTGCAAAATCCTGTTTATCCGCTGTATCTTAGACGAAAGTCCTGTCCGCCAACTTTGCCTATCGTTCTTGGCGTTAAGGGCGAGGATATCCTTACGGCACTAAAGACCGAGCCATATCTTTATAAGAACGCTCACCGAAAAAGCGTGCGCATTTCCTATGAAGTCACATCAGGCGGTGCAATGGTGCAGGATATTCCGTTGTCATTCTCACAGCTTCACAGAAAGCACGGCTGGCGAATGAAGCGTGAAGAACTTCTTGTTGTGGATAGCAACCCAGAGCATGACGCCTTTTCTAAATTGTGAGGTGCAGTATGTATTTAACAAGAATAAAATTAGATATGACAAAAACAAATACAATGAAGGCATTGGTATGCCCAAGCAGATTTCATGGAGCTATCGAAAGTGCTGAGTCTGACGGCAGAACAAGGAAGCTTTGGAGAATAGACGAGCTTGGCGGAGAGAAGTATTTACTCATATTATCAGAAAAAGAACTTGATTTTTCAAATGTTTCAGATCAATTCGGAGCAGAAAGACCGCAAACTAAATGTTATGATACATTACTTGACAGAGTTAAAAATAGCAGTAAGTGGCAGTTTCGTTTGAAAGCAAACCCTGTTATACATAAGAAAGATACTAATTCCCACAGAGGTCGCCCTGTCGGACTTATAGGAAATAAACAGCAGGAAGAATGGCTGAAAAAGCAGGCTTTGAAAAACGGCTTTTCTCTAGAGGACGGAATGTGGCTGGTAACAGAGTTTAAGTGGTATGATTTTAAAAAGGGCGAGCGTAGAAACCATGTGAGAATACTTTCTGTAACATATGAGGGCGTGCTTACAGTAACAGACGAGGAACTTCTTAAAGTTGCACTTACTAATGGTATCGGCCGTGAGAAAGCTTATGGTCTTGGAATGCTGACGATCGTCGGAGTAAGATAATGGCACAACAAAATGTGATAGAGAAGCCAGATCTCCATGCACTGCCCACAATAAGCGACAGAATGACGTTTATTTATCTTGAACATTGCAAGGTAAGCCGTGAAAACGGTGCAGTCACCGCCACAGATCTTGACGGAACAGTGTATATCCCTGCGGCAGCCATAACATTGCTGCTGTTGGGACCCGGCACTCTTTTCCCCGCATATGCGGGGGTGATCCTATTATATGGACTTTATTTGTCCGAAAAATATACTTTTCCCCGCATACGCGGGGGTGATCCTAACGCTATTACAACATTTTATATTCCAAGTATCTTTTCCCCGCATACGCAGGGCTACACAATTTCCAAAAAAAGCGGTGCTTTCAAAGCACCGCTTTTTTCAAAATATACAGCTAAAACCTACTTTATCCCCTTTACCTTATACCCTGCGTCCGTCACCGCCTTAGAAAGCACCTCGTCAGCCACGTCCTTGTCAAGTGTGATGTAAGCGCACTTGTCCTCAAGGGAAACATCTGCTGTAACGCCGTCTATCGCATTAAGCACCTTCGTTACTGTGCCTGTGCAGTGTGAACACATCATGCCGTCGATCTTCATTACCTTTTTCATTTTTCCATCCTCCGTTTTAGTATTTATTTCAGCCTTTGCGGCTTTGTTTTCTCTGCCACTTTTAAAAAGATTGAGCCTTAACGCATTGGTCACAACGCAAACTGAGCTTAAACTCATTGCCGCTGCACCGAACATAGGATTGAGCTTCCAGCCAAGCAAGCCGTAGAATACTCCTGCCGCCAGTGGAATACCAAGCGAGTTGTAAATAAGCGCCCAGAAAAGGTTTTCCTTGATGTTCTTCATAACGCTCCTGCTGAGCTTGACAGCCGTAACAGCATCATTCAGATCGCTTTTCATTAGCACGATATCAGCCGACTCGATAGCAATATCCTGTCCTGCACCGATAGCTATTCCAACATCTGCCCTTGTAAGGGCAGGTGCGTCATTTATTCCGTCGCCTATCATGGCTACCTTTTTGCCCTGCTCCTGCAATTCTTTGATTATCGTAGCCTTGTCCTCAGGCATAAGCTGTGATCTTACCTGTGAAATGCCAAGCTTTTTCTGTATTGCTCTAGCTGTTTTCTCGTTGTCCCCTGTGAGCATTACAGTTTCAATGCCTGCCTTTTTGAAGCCCTCTATAGCCTCTGCACTTGTCTCTTTTATCTTGTCTGCAATGAACAGAATGCCTGCAAGCTTGTTGTCGATCGCTACATAAAGTGGTATCTCACCATTGTCAGCGTGAGCATGAGCCGTCTCCTCAACCATCGATATGTCAACTTCACTGTTATCCATA
>ULRX01019091.1_pt1 | contig 14869 bp, 10 predicted proteins | sample 1955871 | NCBI WGS metagenome assembly ULRX01 (sample SAMEA4835695, study PRJEB28245) | human gut metagenome | biome: gut microbiome; material: fecal sample | place: Denmark | collected 2008 | reverse complement strand
GAGGAAGAGGGCATCATCTTCAAGACCCTGTGCAACCCCGTGGAGATCCACGCCAACGACGAAGGCTTCGTCAAGTCCATCACCTGCGTGGAGATGGAGCTGGGCGAGCCCGATGCTTCCGGCCGCCGCCGCCCCATCGAGAAGAAGGGCAGCGAGTTTGAGCTGGACGTGGACACCGTGATCATGAGCCTGGGCACCAGCCCCAACCCGCTGATCCGCTCCACCACCCCGGGTCTGGAGACCAACAAGCACGGCTGCATCGTCACCGAGGGCGACGACGGCAAGACCAGCCGTGACGGCGTGTACGCCGGCGGCGATGCCGTGACCGGTGCCGCCACCGTCATCAAGGCCATGGGCGCCGGTAAGGCAGCCGCCAAGGCCATCCACGAGTACATCCAGAACAAGTAATTTCTGCCAAACGGCGCAAATCCCCTGTTTCCTTTGGGAAACAGGGGATTTTTCCTTTTTTAGGAAGCCTAGACAGATTATCTATATTTCATTTACAATTCGTCCCACTTTATGGTATACTATTTCCATCTTACGAAAGCACCAGGGGCTGCCGCAGCCCTTGCTCTGTTTGCAGGAGGTGTGCCCCATGCACTCGTTATTGATCCTGGTCCTGATCCTGGACGCTCTCATCGCCATTTCCTCGATACTGAACCTGGTAAATATGGTCCGGGTCAACCTGCTGGTGGAAGAAAAGCAGGCCCAGGCCCTTACGGTGCAGCTGGTGCGAGTGTGCAAGACAAACGCTGGCAAGGGTGGGCTGCTGTCCTCCTGGTTTGGGGTGTACGCCTGCCCCGGGGAGATCGGCACTGGTGAGTTTACCTCCACCAACCCCTACAGCAGCCCAGAGGCCGTGCCCAAAGCCACCACGGTGGTGCCCATGAAGGCCTCCGGGGTGCTGGAGCACTGCGATATCGGAGCTCACCTGGGCCGTCGTCTGGTGCCGCTGTGGCTTACGGCAGGAGGCTTTTCTCTGCTGCTGGCAGCGTTTATCCGCCTGTAAGGCATTTTCTCTGGACTTTTCGGCGTAGTGCCGACGGCCTGCCTGCTGACCCACAGGCGGACCGCCAGCACAGCGCCGGGAAAATATAAGTATAAAGGAAGGCAATTATGGAACTACTGAAACTACTTGGCATTGTCATCGTCATCGCTGGCTTTGCACTGAAGCTGGACTCCATTCTGGTCATTCTGGTGGCAGCCGTTGTGACTGCACTGGTTGGCGGTCTGGGCCCGGTCACCCTGCTGGAAACGCTGGGCAGCACCTTTGTGGCAAACCGCAGCATGGCCATCTTCATCATCGTGATGCTGGTCACCGGCACGCTGGAGCGCAACGGCCTGCGTGAAGCAGCCGCTGCCCTGATCGGCAAGTTCAAGGGTGCCACCTCCGGCCTGGTCATCGGCATCTACGGCGTGATGCGCTCGATCTTTGCAGCCTTCAACGTGGGCTTTGGCGGCGTGGCCGGTTTCGTGCGCCCCGTCATCATGCCCATGGCCGAAGGTGCCATTGTGGCACAGGGCTATGAGCCCAATGAGGAGCATGTCGAGGAGCTGAAAGGCATGGCTTCCGGCATGGAGAACATCACCTGGTTCTTCGGTCAGGTCCTGTTCGTGGGCGGCTCCGGCGGCCTGCTGGTGCAGAGCACTTTGGCCGGCTTGGGCATCGAGGTGGAGCTGGCCCAGCTGGCTGCCATCGAGATCCCCGTGTGCATCATTGCCACTGTGGTCGCCATCGTATTCTATGTGATCAAGGATCGCAAGATGATCCAGAAGTACTATAAGTAAGGGAGGACAGAAGAATGAGCTTTTTTATGAGTGCTGATTACAGCCTGTCCACCAAGGTGATGGAGATCATCTACTTTATCATCGGCCTGCTGTGCATCTACTGCGGCGTGAAGAACCTGAAGGATAAGGAGAACCCGGAACCCGTGGGCACCTTTATCTTCTGGGCCGTGCTGGGCGTCGTGCTTGCCCTGGGCCGCTGGCTGCCCTCTCTGGTGAGCGGCATCCTGGTGGTGGTGATGTGCATCCCCGCCATCCTCAAGAAAGTCAAGAAGGGCGCTGTCTCTGCTGCCACCAAGGCCGAGACCGAGGCCACCTATGAGAAGATCGGCATGAAGATCTTTGTCCCCACCCTGAGCATCGGCATGCTGGCCGTCGTCTGCGCCATCACCGGCATGGGCATCGGCCTGTCCGCCCTGAACGGCGTGGCTCTGGGCGTTCTCGTGGCCATCATCCTGCTGATGATCATGAACCGCGACAACAAACCCTCCACCTTCCTGAACGATTCCGAGCGCATGCTGTCCACCGTGGGCCCCCTGTCCATGCTGCCCATGCTGCTGGCCTGCCTTGGCTCCGTCTTCACCGCTGCCGGTGTCGGCGATGTGATCTCTGACCTGGTCAGCCACATCATCCCCGAGGGCAATGTGAACGCCGGTATCGTGGTGTACGCCATCGGCATGATGCTGTTCACCATGATCATGGGCAACGCCTACGCCGCCATCACCGTGATGACCGTGGGCATCGGCTACCCGTTCGTGCTGGCCCACGGCGCAAACCCGGTGGTCATCGGCATGCTGGCTTTGACCTGCGGCTTCTGCGGCACCCTGTGCACCCCCATGGCTGCAAACTTCAACACCGTGCCCGTGGCACTGCTGGATATGAAGAAGCCCATGGGCGTCATCAAGAATCAGGTTCCTGTCGCCATCATCATGATGGTGGTCCAGATCGTGATGATGATCCTCCTGAAGTAATTTTTTGTTAGATCGAGTGATTCAATGGAACAGGCAATTCAGCACGGAGCCGATATCATTATTCGCGACTGGGTCCGGCTCCGTGCAGGCGAACGCATCCTGATCGTATCCAGCCAGAAGTATGCTGTCGAGGTGGCGGCCATGCAGCAAGCCGCACAGGCGGTGGGCAGCGTGGCGGATGTGTTGATGCTGGACGACCTGCACGAGCAGGTGGGCCAGTATTTCGATGACCGCGAGGACGCCTTTGACCCCTACAACGCCGTGATCGGTGCTGCCGAGTATTCCCTCATCACCACACGGGCCGTCAAGCGGGTCATCGCCCGCCGCAACCGGTTTTTGTCGCTGCCGCTGAGCACCAGCAACGGGCAGTCACTGCTGAGCTACGACTTCCTGAACATGAGCCTGCCCAAAAGCAGGATCATGGCCAGCATCATCATGGCCTGCTACCAGAACGCCAGCCACATCCATGTGACCACGGAGCTTGGCACGAACCTGGATTTCAACATCGAAGGGCGTGTGCCCGGCTTCTTCAACGGCTGCTGCCACGACGGCAAGGGCCTTTCCTCTGCCAGCGTGGAAGTGTATGTGGCACCGGTGGAGAGCGACACCAACGGCACCCTGATCCTGGACGGCTCCATGGGCTATATCGGCATCGTGGACAGCCCCGTGCGGGTGGAGCTGCGCGGCGGCCGCATCGTGGAGATCGAGGACAATGCCAGCGGCAGGCGGCTCAAGGAGTTTCTGGCCCGCTTCCACGACCCGGAGAACATGGTGGTGGCGGCGGAGTTCGGCATCGGGCTCAACACCCACTCTCGCTGTGCAGGCAACTGCTACATCGAGGACGAATCCACCTATGGCACCTTCCACATCGGGTTCGGGCGCAACATCGCGCTGGGCGGTGTGCAGGATGCTTCCGGCCATTACGATCTGGTCACCCACGCTCCCTGCATCTATGTGGACAACCGCATGATCATGGATCACGGACAGCTCACCGTTCTGGAGCCGTCCATTTATATCTGAGAATCGAGGCTTTTTACTATGAAGATTCTGCTCACTGGTTTCGACCCCTTTGGCGGCGAGACCGTCAACCCCGCTTTTGAGGCGGTAAAGCTGCTGCCCGACACCATCGCCGGTGCCGAGATCGTCAAGCAGGAAGTGCCCACCGAGTTCATCCGTGCCGGTGAGGTGCTGGAAGCTGCCATTCAGGCAAACCAGCCCGATGTGGTCATCTGCATCGGGCAGGCCGGCGGCCGCTCCGCCATCACCCCGGAAAAGGTGGCCATCAACCTGATGGACGGCCGCATTGCCGACAACGCCGGTTATCAGCCCATCGACGTGACCATCCAGGAGGACGGCGAGACCGCCTACTTCACTTCCCTGCCCGTGAAGGCCATGGTGCAGAACATCAAGGACGCAGGCATCCCCTCCGCCCTGTCCTACACTGCAGGCTCCTATGTGTGCAACTACCTGATGTACACCCTGCTGTACCTCATCGACAAGAAGTACCCCAACATCCGGGGCGGCTTCATCCATGTGCCTTACGCCATGGAGCAGGTGGTCAACAAGCCCCTGGGCACCCCCAGCATGGACCTGCACCAGATCGCCCGCGGCCTGGAGAAGGCCGTGGAGGCCGTTGTGAAGAACGACGCCGACCTGGCTGTGGACATGGGCACCACCCACTGAGCACCCCCGCAGAGCCCTTCAAGGCACCCGCTGTGCATCCGCATGGCAGGTGCTTTTTTTTGTGGACGCTGGCGCGACAGTTCCCTGTACGCTTGCGGGAAACCGGAACAGGACGATTTAAAATGGCTCCGCGTGCGCTGCGCCATAATTAGAGGAAATATTATTTTTTATTGCAACTCCGGAAAATCTGCGGATTTTCCGGAGTTGCCTTTTCACCAGAGGGGTCATGGCGGGGAGTGGCATCTGATACCGGAATGACATCGCACCGGGAGGGACGTTACGGGATTCCTTTCCGCAAAACGCGAGTTCTCCTTCTGCGCTTTGGCCGCAGGCCAACAGCAGCCGATGCCACTTCCCGTAACGCCCTCTCCCGTGAAAAAGCAAATCCGGCGGGGCCGCAGCCCTGCCGGATTTGCAAAATCTAAAATAATTTTTCTGCTATTTATGCCCAGAGCAACGCGGAGGGCATTCTAAATCGTTTGCCTTCCAGAGAACAGGCCACTTTCCTTAACGCCCATCCGTGAAAAAACAATCCCGGAAAATCCGCAGATTTTCCGGGATTGCATATCTTTAAAAATAATTTTCCGCTGATATTGCCAGAGCAAAGCGGAGGCAATTCCAAATCGTCCTGCTTACTCCGTGATCCGCCCTGCCGCGCTGGTCTCCAAGACCGGGTAACCGGTGCGGGTGCAGCGCACGGCGCAGCGGGCGCGGCCGCCGGTGGTGCAGGTGAACAGGGTCAGGTCCCAGGCGTCCTCGTCGCTGGCCGTGATCATCTTGTCGATATCCGTGGGCTGGATGGTCTCCACGTTGGACACCTCATAGCTCCAGCGCTGGCCGTCCATGTCGGTAAAGTACACCTCGCTGCCCAGGGCCAGCCACTTGATGGGGCTGAAATGCTTGGCGTAGTTGTGGGCGCAGACCACCATGTTGTCGGCGTAGGTGGAGCCGGAGTAGCGGCCCGGGGCCACCTTGAGGCCCGCATAGCTCCACTCGCTCATCACGGGCAGTTCCAGCCCGATGGACGGGACGGACAGATAGCCGATGTAGCCCCAGCCGTCGATGTCGGTGACGGTCATCTCCTGCTCCGGGTCCAACTCCGGCTGGACCACCGGCTCTTCGTCCTTCGTCTTGTCCTCAATGGTCTCGGTCAGGGTCTCTTCCAGTTTGCCCAAGGCGTCCTGGGAGGCCTTGTCGGCGCGGTTGGCGTCCCACTGGTTATAGCCCAGCAGGGCCAGTGCGCCCAGAATGAGCAGGATGCCCACGATCATGCAGGCGCGGCCGATCTTCTGCTTTGTGTTCATGCCAGCGTCTCCTTCCGGTCCAGCACCCAGCCGACGGCAAACAGCAGCACGCCGCTGCAGGCCATGAACGGGATGGGCCAGTTCAGCTGGCCGCTCTGGGGCAGTGCATTGCCGTCCGGGCGGCCCGGAGCCACGGGGTTGTCCGGGTTGCCGGGGTTCACCGGGTTATCCGGCGTACCGGGCGACACCGGGCGGTTGGGGTCGTTGGGATTGACCGGCATGTCCGGGTTGTCCGGCTCATCCGGGGTGCCGGGCTGGGTGGGCTTGTCCGGCTCCGAGGGCTTCTCCGGCTCGGACGGTTTGTCCGGTTCCGAAGGCTTGCTGGGAGTTTCCGGTTCGGGCGGGGTCACCTCCTGCGTGGGCGCGCCCACCTTGGGGGTGGCGTCCACGGTGTAGAGCCAGCCGCTTTCGTCCGCCATGGGCAGCGACACCAGGAAGGAATTGATGGCCTCGTAGCCCTTGGAGTTCTCGGTCTGCACCACGAGGTACAGGCCCAGCGGCAGCGCGTCAAAGGAGACGATGCCCTGCTCGCTGATCTTATGGGTGGTGCCGGCGGCGCGGGCGGGCAGCTTGGCTTCCAGCCTGGAAGCCAGCGTGCTGTCCGTCAGGTCGCCCAGCGCGATACCGCAGCCCGTAAAGTCGGCGGTGTACACAAAGTGCAGGTCGCCGTTGGTGCGGGCCACGTCCGCCACCTTGTACACGGTGAGTGCGCCGCCCCGCAGGGGGACGTCGTTCTGGTGGTCGTACAGGGTCACGCCCATGCTGCCGGTGCGGCTCAGGTCGATGTTGGCGCTGGCCGCGGGGGCTGCCAGCGCGGGCAGTGCACAGCACACGGCCATGCACAGCGCCAGCAGAAGAGCGGCAAACCGGTTGTTTTTGTTTTGTTTCATGGCTGCTCACTCCTCCTCGTTCTGTTTCCGTTTGCGGACCAGCAGCAAGGCTGCTGCAGCGGCCAGTGCGCCGCCCAGCACCCCGAAGGGTGCCGTGCCCATGCCGCCGGTGGACGGCAGCTCGTAGCCGGTGTAGACGTAGTTCTGCACCGTGATATTGCCGGTCTGCACGCCGTTGTTGTCAATGTACACGTTCCAGTTGCCGGTGGTCTCTTCCTCCACCAGGTAGTGGTACGCATTGCCCTTCTCGTCCGTCAGGGGCAGTTCCTCGCCGGACCAGGTCTTAGTCCAGTTGTTGTCTGCGGTCAGGTCGGCTTCGGCAAACAACGTTCTGTCCTTGTCATTGTCGGTGTACTGCCAGACCTTGATGTGGATGCTGTCCACCGCCGGTTCCACCGGCTTTTTGGTATCCTGGTCCAGCCAGAGCTTGCTGACGGTCAGCTTGCTGTACACGTTGCTGTACTCAGCAGTGGTGGTGCCAGCGTCGCTGCCCACCTGCACATTGCGGTTCAGGTCCACCGTCTCGTCATTCACGGTCAAGATGGTGGTGCCTTCAGCCACGCCTGTGGCATTTGCAAAGGCCTTCTGCTCATTCTCCGCGCTGGCGTTATTGCGGAACAGCAGGTAGTGCGGGGTGGCATCCAGCTGATAGTCCGTGGGTGCTTTGGTCTCCACGAGCTTATACAGCACGTCCGGTTTCAGGCAGCTTGCAGTCTCACTATTCAGCACAGCCAGACTGGCCTGACCGTTTTCGTCCGTGGTCAGGGTGCCCGTGCCGTTGCCGGTCCACGGGACGAACCGCCCGCTTACCGTATCGTACTGGAAAATGGTGAACTCCGCGCCCTTCAGCGACACGCCGGAGTAGCTGTCCTTCTTGCGCAGCACGAACTGTGCGGTGGTGGCCGTTGCATCCGCCTTGACCTGGTAGGTGATGCCGCTGTCGCTGGATTTGCTGCCGTTGCTCAGGGTCACGGTGTTGCTCACCTGGTAGCTGGCGGCAGCACTGCCATCCTTCACATTGCAGTCATACACAAGGATCATGGCCGCCATATTGGGGATCTCCATATGGAGCCAGCCGTTCTTGTCCGCTTCCAGGATGCGGTACATGTTGCGCGGGACCTCTTTGCCGGTGGTCACGCCGACTGTTTCGTCGTAATCGTAAAAATACAACTTGACCGAGTTGACATCGCCGGTGGCGATGGCACCATTGGTGGTGCTGATGTTATCCCACAGCTCGATCTTCTCCGCTCTGGTCTGCCCGGCCGACAGATCCTCGTGGGCCGGGTTGATGACCACCTGATAGTGCAGCTTCCGGTCGTTGCCGGGGTCCTGCCAGCCGGTCTTTTTCACCTGCTCCACATCGCGGGTGACGGTGGTGGTGGTGGTCTCGGTCAGCTCGCCCCAGGTGGCGGTGTTGGTGTAGATCAGCTTGCCCACCGAGGGGTTCTTCCAGCGGGGATCGTCGCTCACGCTCACTTTGTACTGGATGCGGATGCGGTGTTCCTTCCCCGACTGGTTGTAGTTGCTGATTTTAATGGTGAGCTTCCGGGTAGTTTCGTCATACTCTGCCGTCGCCCAGTCTACTTTTTTATCCTTGATCTTTACAAAGTCGCCCTCATCCAGCGCGATCTTGACATTATCCACCTTGAAGCCGACGTTTTCCGGCAGGGTGTCGGTAACCGTGATCTCGTCCCTATCATCGGCGGAGGTCTGCACCACCAGCTGATAGTGGAGGTTTTTGCCGTCGAGTTTACTGTACTGGTAGGTCTGGTCTCCGCTTTGGTAACCAGATTCGTCCTGATCGCTGTTCGCCGACACCCGTTTTTCAAAGCTCTTGTAGCTGTGGTAGGTGTCCTCTGCCGAAGCCTTGCCGTTCACGCCGTCGATATGGATGGTGTTCTTATAGGTCCACACCTCACCGGTGGGCACATCGTCCCGCTCCTCATGGGTGGGGATGCCGGTCACCGAGATGCTGCGCACGGGGTTCTGGTCGTTCCCGGCTTTCACATGGATGCTGAAGCTGCGCACACGGGTGGACGAGTTATTTGCGTTTACCTGTGTTGTGCCGTCTCTGTCGGCGTAGTAGGTCATCTCGATGGTGTTGCCCTCCGCGTCAGCCTGCGCATAGGTCAGCCTCGTGTTGTCGTGCATGGTCAGGGTCAGATTGGCCTTGATGGCGTCATCCAGCTCTTTTGCAATGGCATAGTGGGTGTCCTCTTTTGTCTCGCCTTGGTCGTTCTCAGCGTCGTCCAGCACATCCCACAGGGTAAACTCCGCTTCACCGGCCTTGTTGGTGGCCGAGAGGTTCCAGGTGGGCGTCTCGCCCCTGGTGGCAATGGATTTGCTCAGGCTCCAATCGCCCTTCCCGATGTTCACAGTGTCCGAGGCCTCAAAGGTATGGTTGCTCTTGGTCAGGATCTGTGCCTTGTTGGTCACCGAGCCGCCGCCGATGGGGGTGGTGGTCTCAAAGGTGATCTTCAGCTCTGTTTCCCCATACTCCGCTGGGATGGTATAGCCGTTTTGCAGAAAATTCTCTGCCGATATCGTATCGTTGCCTACCTTTACATCCCCTACGATTTTCACACCGTCTGGCAAGTCATCTGTGATCTTGCAGCCCTGCAGGAGATAGGGCCCCAGGAAAGAATGGGGTACCTTTACAGTGATCGTCCACTGGATGCGGCCTGTTTTGGGGTCGTACTCGCCTTTCTTCTCAATGCGAGAGGTTTTACATGTGTACCATGCGTCAGCCGCATCTTTTACATTGCGCCCTGCCTCGGCTTTCGCCGTGTTGTTGATGATAGCGACGCCGTTGGGCATATTGTCAAAGTCCGCATAGTTCCGCTGAACGTCGTAGTTCCAGATGTACTTCTCTCCGGCCTCCAATGCAGGCAGCGGAGCAAGGACCACCTGGGGGTTGCCGTTGCCGTCGGTTTTCAGTTCATGCGCAGGGACGTCAATCTCCGTTTTTGTGCCCGAAGCATCCACCTTGTAAAGTTTAAAGGAGTCTACCAGATATTTGCCGCCCTTCAGGTAGTCGCTACGGTTTTCGCCATTCCTATTCGTGTTCAGGGTATCCGTAAGGATCACCGGGTCTTTGGTGCCGTTGGTGGTCTCCACCGTCACCTTGTAATTATTTACAAAGGTGCCGTCCTTACGGTCCGTAATCAGCGGAGACCCACTCCCTTTGCTGATCTTTATATCTGCCGTTTTCTTCTTGATGGTCAGGATGCAGTCGTCCTTGAATTTGATTTCCTTCTCGTCCTCAAAGTTGTCGGCGCTCGCCGTAACGGCGGCCTTGAAGGTACCGGTGAATGGCAGGCCGCCCTTCTCGTCGGTACCGATGAACTTTTTGTCCGTAAAGGTCAGGGTCACTTTGCCGTCGGTGTCAACGGTGAAGCTGCCCACGACCTTTGCATTGCCGGCCTCGTCCTTGTCGGACTCATCCACGATGTTGCCCGTCACCACATCCGGCATGGGCAGGCCTTTGGGCAGCTGGTAGGTCAGGGTATTGTGGGTGGGCGTCAGCACACCGGCATTCACGGTATACTTCAGGTTCACGCGGACGCGGGTGCCGCTGTCCACGGTCACGCTGCCCGCGCCGATAGATGTCCATGTTTTCCCGTCGGTCGTCTTTTCATAATTGACAGCCGTGATCCAGGTGTTCAGATCATGGTCGTCTCCGGCAGCCAGCAGGGCGATGCCGTAGGGGTCGGCGTCACCCACCCAGTCCACGGTGGCACCAAAGCCCTCCTCATCTTCCAGCAGCGCATAGCCGCTGTCCGGGTCCTCCGGGGCCGCAGCGGTGGTCTCGGCGGCATAGGCACCGGTCACCGAGATGACACTGGTCACGTCGGACATGGCAGCGGGCACCTCGGCCACCTTGCCGTCCACGTTGCCGGAGATCACGGTCAGGGTCCCGGCGTCGGGGTCCACGGCGGACACGACGCCCACCGTCTCGGTGGTCACGGTGCGGGTGTCCACCTGCGGCTCGGAAGCCGTGAGCTGGGCGGCGGTGTCGGGGTCCTCGTCCAGGTCCAGCAGGGCGATGCCATAGGAGCTCTCGTCCACGGCCACCTGCTCGGTGGTGAGGGTGTTGTAGATGACGATATCGCCGGGCCTTGCGGTGGAGCCGTCGGCGTCGGTGAGCCACTGGGAGCCGCGCAGGTCACTGTGCAGGGCCATCACGCCCGCACGCTGGGGCACCACCGTCTGGGGCACACCCGCAAAGTGCAGGCAGTAGGACAGGAACATCACGTCCCAGGCACCGTAGGGGTTGCCGTACCAGGCACCATAGCGGGAGTAGCCGCGCAGCACCTGCTGGTCCTCCACATCCAGCTTGAAGTTCTTGTCGCTCTGCTGGTAGTCCAGCTGGGACTTTGCCACGGTGAGCAGGTCCTCGGCCCAGTTGCCGTTCAGGGCCACGTTGGCCGCGGCCTGCCATTCCTCGGCAGTCTCCACGTCGGCCTGGGTATCGGCCAGGCACTCCACGGTGTGGTGGTGCTCCGGGATGGTGCACACCAGCTCCTCGGTGTAGCAGGCGTCGGTGTGGTGATGCAGCACCGGCTCGTCCGGGGTGGTCTCGGCCGGCTCAGTGGGCAGGTCCACCACGGGGCGGCTGGCAGGCATTTCCTGATAGGCGGGGTTGGGCTCCTCCACCAGTTCGCCTTCGTCCAGGCCGCACACCAGCTCATACTCGGTGGTGTAGCAGCTGTCGTCGTGGATATGCTCGAACTCGCCGCAGATGAGCGCACCGTACTCGTCAAAGCAGTCGTCGGTGTGCTCGTGCTCTTCCTGATAGCAGGTCAGCACCCGGTGCTCCTCGTAGCAGGCATCGGTGTGCTCATGGGGCACCCAGATGGTCTCCGGCTCGGTCTGCACCGGCTCTTCCGGCTCTTCCGCGCTGTAGGCGGACACTGGATCGGCGCTGCTGTCCGAAGAGGTGACGGGCGTTTCCGGTTCGCCCTCCTCGTAACCGCAGGTGAGCACTTTTTCGTAGCAGGCCGCCGTGTGCTGGTGCTCCTCGTAGCCGCAGTGGTAGTCGGCAGTCATGGAGATGCCCACCCCATGGAGCTGCCAGTTGACGAACAGGGTGGTGAGCAGGGCCAGCACCAGCATCATGGCCACATAGCGCCGGGCCTGTACATGCTGCCTGCGGAACCGCTCGATCAACCCGTTGATGATATCCTTCATAGTAAACACGTCCTCTTGGTTCGCTCTGTGCCCTGGCAGCCGCACACCGCTGCAGGCCCACAGAAGGGTCCGTTTATCGTTTGTGCAACAAAAGCGTCACAAAATTTGTTCGATACACTGTCATTATACCATTTTAAGGCATTCATTTCAACTCAGGGGCGTGCCTTTCCGGCAAAAGAATGCACACGATGCGCACCATGCAAGGGGTCAGGGGCAGCCACAGCACCGTGCAGCCCAGATTGAACAGGGTGTGGGCGTTGGCGATCTGCCGGGCCAGCACGGCGCTCTCCGGCCCGTGGGGCGAGACCAGCCGCACCAGCGCGGTGAACTGGGGCAGCAGCAGCCAGCACACCGCCGCCCCGGACAGGTTGAACAGGGCGTGGGCCGCCGCCAGACGCTTGGCGTCCCGGCTCTGCCCCACCGATGCCAGCACCGCCGTGACGGTGGTGCCGATGTTGTCCCCCAACAGCACCGGGATGGCTCCCGCAAGGCCCAGCAGGCACCCGCCGTCCGGCCCGGGGCGGGCGGCCGCCTGCTGCAGCACCGCAATGGTGGCGGAGCTGCTCTGCACGGCAAGGGTCATGCCCAGCCCTGCCAGCAGGCCCAGGCCGGGGCGGTGCCGCACCTGGGCCATCCACTGCCGGAACACCGGCCCCGCTGCCAACGGCTCCATGGCCTCGGCCATGACCGCGATGCCCTCAAACAGCAGGCCGAAAGCAAACAGCGCCTGCCCGGCTGCGTGCAGACGCCCGCGCCCCGCGAACCAGAGCAGCAGCCCCGCCACCAGCAGCAGATACCGGGCATCCTCCAGCCGGAAGGCCAGCAATTGCGCGGTGACTGTGGTGCCGATGTTGGCCCCGAACACCACCGGCACGGCCCGCTGCAGGGTCAGCAGCCCGGCCCCCACAAGGCCCAGCACCAGCACCGTGACCGCCGAGCTGCTCTGCACCACCGCCGTGACCGCCGCCCCCGTGAGCACCCCGGCCAGCGGGTGGGCCGTGAGCCGGGCAAGGGCCTGCCGCAGGGTGTCCCCCGCCGCCTGCTGCAAAGCGTCCGTGAGGGTGTCCATACTGTATAAGAAAAGTGCCGCCCCGCCGAACAATTGCAGGATCATCCACAAACGCTGTTCCATGCCCGATGCCCCCTTTGCTTTATGTGTATGCGGGACACAAACGTTTGTGAACTTTTGTGAAACAATCCCTGCAGGGGGTTGCAATCCGGCCTGCAAAAGCCTATTATTATCAAGCGTTAACAGTTAACAGCTGTTAAGCAATTTTTGAGAGGAGGGATCGCGTGTCTGAGGAATCCACGTTGAGTTTCCGTGGGCTTTGCCGCTACATCCACCGGCTGAGCAAAGCATCCAAGGCCGGCATGAAGGCCGCTCTGGCCGACTGCCCCAAGTGCCACTTTCCCATGCTGGAAGGGCTGCTGGGCTGCATTCGTCTCCATGGACAGGACGGTGCCGTTTATATCTCCGATCTTGTTCAGGAGCTTCATCAACCGCTTCCTGCCATTTCCCGCACGGTGCGGCAGATGGAGCAGGACGGCCTTGTGGAACGCTTTGCCGACCCTGCCGACCGCCGCAAGACGCTGGTGCGTTTCACGCCCAAGGGATACGAGGCCTGCCGACAGTGCGAGGCTGCTCTTGGGGACTACTTTTCCAGTGTCATGGCCCGGCTGGAGCCGGAACAGCTGGCCCAGATGGAAGCGCTGCGCGGCGCGCTGATGGAAGCCATTCTTGCGGAAAATGCTGCGCGTACCACCAAACCGAAGGGAGAACCAAACCATGACAAAGATCTTTAAGCAGCTGGCCCGTCACTGGGCCGTCTGCCTCGTGGTGTTCGCACTGCTGTTCGTGCAGGCGTACTGCGATCTGTCGCTGCCGGACTACACCAGCAAGATCGTGGACACCGGCATCCAGCAGGGCGGCATCGAAAGCCCCCTGCCTGCCACTGTGCGGCAGAGCACGCTGGATGCCCTCTCGCTGCTGATGCGCGAGGAGGACGCCGCTGCCTTCCAGAACGCCTACACCGCCGACGGCGATGTGCTGCGCCTGCGCACCGACCTGACCGCCGACGAGCGCACTGCGCTGGAAGATGCTGTGACCACGCCGGATATCGTGCTGTATCTGGCGGCCGTCCAGGCAGCCAACACCCCCGCCGGGCAGACCGGCATGGGCATGACCGGCCTTGCGGACCTGCAGGCCTCCGGTGCCGACCGCAATACCGACACGGAAACCGAGACTGTGGCCCCCACGGCGGAGAACCTGGACACCGTGTGCGGCCAGTTTGCCGCCATGAGCCAGATGCCCGGCTTCCGCCGCGACGCCGTGCAGCAGCAGCTGACCGGTGCCATCGGCCAGCTGGACGACACCGTAGTGGAGAACCTGAAGAGCCAGGCTCTGCTGCTGGTGGGGCTGGAATACGAGGCCCAGGGCATTGCCCACGATGTGCAGATGCACTATTTATATAAGGTAGGCGGCCAGATGCTGGCCCTGACCCTGCTGATGGTGGCCGTGTCCATCGCGGTGGGCTTCCTGGCCTCCCGGGTGTCCGCCGCCATCGGCCGCGACCTGCGCCGCGAGACCTTCTCCAGCGTCATCCACTTCTCCCATGCGGAGATCGAGAACTTCTCCACCGCGTCCCTCATCACCCGCACCACCAACGACATCCAGCAGGTGCAGTTCGTCTGCGTCATGCTGCTGCGCATGGTGGCCTATGCGCCCATTCTGGGCATCGGCGGTGTGCTCCATGTGGTGGGCAGCCGCTCGGGCCTTTCCTGGATCGTGGTGCTGGACGTGGCTTTGCTGCTGCTGCTCATCCTCTTCCTGATGAGCGTGGCCATGCCCAAGTTCAAGATCATGCAGACGCTGGTGGACCGGCTGAACCTCGTCAGCCGCGAGATCCTGACCGGCATCATGCCGGTGCGTGCCTTCAGCCGCGAACAGTTTGAGGAACAGCGCTTCGACAAGGCCAACAAGGACCTGATGGGCACCCAGCTGTTCACCAACCGCGCCATGGTGGCCATGATGCCCTTTATGACCCTG
>ULRX01022434.1_pt1 | contig 15316 bp, 11 predicted proteins | sample 1955871 | NCBI WGS metagenome assembly ULRX01 (sample SAMEA4835695, study PRJEB28245) | human gut metagenome | biome: gut microbiome; material: fecal sample | place: Denmark | collected 2008 | reverse complement strand
GCGGTGCTTAAGCCGCAAGGCGGGAATTGTGCGGTATTGCCCTATCCTCACTCCCCTTTTGGTGAGCGGCTAGCCTGCAATTCGACGTATTATTGAGGTTACCATTTCTATCCACACTCTCCTTGCAGAGAGCGATACGTTGGGGGCAACCAAGGCCGATGCGGCATTTCTATCCACACCCTCTCACAGGGAATGACTGGCATTTATTCATGGCTCTGGTAATGTTACACAAACTTTTACCGATGTTTGTGAACAGAAAAACAATTGTACTGGGCACTGGCATGGCATTTTTGCTGGCTCAAACACTCGTGCATTTATTTCATGTTCTGCTTCTGCTATTTTGTGCAGGCAATGCTTATTTCATCAGTTTCTGCAGCGTTTTCAGTAGCTCATCCACAACTTCGTCATTCCCGGCACGGATATCATCCGCCACACAGGTGCGGATATGGTTTGCCAGCAGCTCACGGTTGAACGCGTTCATCGCCGCCGTTACCGCCGCCGACTGCACCAGAATATCCGGACAATACACTTCGTTTTCCACCATCCCACGGATGCCCCGAATCTGCCCTTCGATCCGGTTCAGTCTGTGGACCAGGCTTTTATACTCTTCTTCACTGCGATGCTTTGTTTTGTGTGCACAGCAGCAACACGGTTCCTTCTTTTCGTTTTCCTGCATTATGTTACCCTCCCATCACATGCAAGGTACCCCGGAGGGGTATATTCACTATATACCCCGCCAGGGTACCTTGTCAAGTAAATAATATAATATTTTTATATTATTTTATGCGAGAGTTTTTTACTATAGCAATTTTTAAAATTAAAGCGGATATCCGCATGAACAAAACCACCCTGAACAGTCAGAAAGAGAAACATTCCACGCTCTCCTTGCGGAGAGCGACCAAAGAGCGCAAGGTGTTGATTGCTGATGTGTACATATTTCGATCCACACTCTCCTTGCGGAGAGCGACACGGTCACGGGGGTCTCCTCGTATACTGGTGCGTGATTTCTATCCACGCTCTCCTTGCGGAGAGCGACTGGCGGTCTTTTTCCTTGATCTTGTAGCCCTCGCGATTTCTATCCACGCTCTCCTTGCGGAGAGCGACCCCGCCTATCATGGCAGAGTTGCCCAGCTTGATTATTTCTATCCACGCTCTCCTTGCGGAGAGCGACTTGCCAAAGGTCTGCGCGAAAATGCCCTGACGGCAAATTTCTATCCACGCTCTCCTTGCGGAGAGCGACCGGCTCGGTCGGAGAGTTGTACTTGTCAAAGCTTATTTCTATCCACGCTCTCCTTGCGGAGAGCGACTGGCGGTCTTTTTCCTTGATCTTGTAGCCCTCGCGATTTCTATCCACGCTCTCCTTGCGGAGAGCGACTGCATATCGGCCGGGGTTGTGTTATGATACATAGAATTTCTATCCACGCCCTCCTTGCGGAGAGCGACTACGAGCGCAGCCCCATCAGCCTGACGGCAGCCGAATTTCTATCCACGCCCTCCTTGCGGAGAGCGACGGCTGACTCCGACAGCAGCAAGACCTATCTCGTGATTTCTATCCACACCCTCCTTGCGGAGAGCGACAGTGGATTGATGCTGTCACGGATTTCTGCGAAGGATTTCTATCCACGCCCTCCTTGCGGAGAGCGACGGCGCTGGCAGATAGAACAAGATCGGAGGAAAAAATTTCTATCCACGCTCTCCTTGCGGAGAGCGACGTATGAATCCGAGCACCAGGCTTTTGAGGATTACAATTTCTATCCACGCTCTCCTTGCGGAGAGCGACCGTACATGACAGCGGCAAACAGTACAAGACGGGCATTTCTATCCACGCTCTCCTTGCGGAGAGCGACCGCCTGACCAACGCGCAGCGCACGGCACTAGTGATTTCTATCCACGCTCTCCTTGCGGAGAGCGACTCGTTGCGCAGGATGTCGTACAGGCTGTTTTTGCCATTTCTATCCACGCTCTCCTTGCGGAGAGCGACGACAGACCGGAATTTTATTAGAGGGGAGATGTTTATTTCTATCCACGCTCTCCTTGCGGAGAGCGACTAATCCGCAGTTCGCCGCTGACCAAATCCAGATAATTTCTATCCACGCTCTCCTTGCGGAGAGCGACGTCACGGTCTCAACACTCAAAATCTTGGCAATATTATTTCTATCCACGCTCTCCTTGCGGAGAGCGACTGGCTGTGCTTGTGCCGATTATTCTTAAAACCCACAATTTCTATCCACGCTCTCCTTGCGGAGAGCGACCTGAGGGCGCGAGCGCCCGAATAAGGCCCGTTATAATTTCTATCCACGCTCTCCTTGCGGAGAGCGACCCGCAAACACCTGATACCCTGCCAGGCGGGGCAATTTCTATCCACGCTCTCCTTGCGGAGAGCGACAGCGGTCACCGTTCGGCCACTCGCGGATGTGGTAGATTTCTATCCACGCTCTCCTTGCGGAGAGCGACGCATCCTGGTAGCATTTTCTTGCCAGTTCTAAATTTCTATCCACGCTCTCCTTGCGGAGAGCGACGCTTGGTATCAATGCCGCCATGGTGCGAGCCGTCCATTTCTATCCACGCTCTCCTTGCGGAGAGCGACCACACATTGCTGCATGTGGTTTGTGTGATTTGAATTTCTATCCACGCTCTCCTTGCGGAGAGCGACTTGGCGTTGTCAGCCAGGATTGCGTGGATGCCCTATTTCTATCCACGCTCTCCTTGCGGAGAGCGACCAGGCTGCAAAGCCGGACATACCAGGCAAAAGACGATTTCTATCCACGCTCTCCTTGCGGAGAGCGACAGGGCGTGTCCACTATGGACAACGGTGTCACCCAGATTTCTATCCACGCTCTCCTTGCGGAGAGCGACTTGAAACAATTTGTTGTTGGCGATGTAATGGGTATTTCTATCCACGCTCTCCTTGCGGAGAGCGACCCTATCACACCGGGAATAACCCACTATCAAGGGCATTTCTATCCACGCTCTCCTTGCGGAGAGCGACACTTGACTAACTATCATTTTACGCTACTTTTTATATTTCTATCCACGCTCTCCTTGCGGAGAGCGACCTTGACTAACTATCATTTTACGCTACTTTTTATATTTCTATCCACGCTCTCCTTGCGGAGAGCGACGAACAGTCCTCGAGCTACAATGCATACTTGGAAAATTTCTATCCACGCTCTCCTTGCGGAGAGCGACTATTGAAAAATATTTCATGCTGCCTGAAACGCTATTTCTATCCACGCTCTCCTTGCGGAGAGCGACGCCTGGAATCGATTTACTCAACGTCGAGATTTTATTTCTATCCACGCTCTCCTTGCGGAGAGCGACTGATTTTTTTTTTGCGTGATGTATCATTAAATTAATTTCTATCCACGCTCTCCTTGCGGAGAGCGACAGAATCTGCTGTGGATGAGGTGCTTATCAATGAGATTTCTATCCACGCTCTCCTTGCGGAGAGCGACGCGAGCACACCAACAACGGTAGTAACGCTAATCTGCATTTCTATCCACGCTCTCCTTGCGGAGAGCGACGACAAAACACACAAACTTGACAAGCTATATTAGTATTTCTATCCACGCTCTCCTTGCGGAGAGCGACCCTCCTTAATACAACCTAAGAATACACCAAAAAGAAATTTCTATCCACGCTCTCCTTGCGGAGAGCGACCAACTTCAGACAGACTTTTCATACCCTCCCATTATTTCTATCCACGCTCTCCTTGCGGAGAGCGACTGCTTGATATTGAGTTTTTTCAGCTTTAGCGCCGATTTCTATCCACGCTCTCCTTGCGGAGAGCGACATACACAAATTTCAAAAGTCAAAAAAGGACAGGCATTTCTATCCACGCTCTCCTTGCGGAGAGCGACTCTTCAAGAATCATATCTTCTTCCATTACAGCTTATTTCTATCCACGCTCTCCTTGCGGAGAGCGACTTTGCCAGCCCATACAGGGCGGCGGCAAAATCAAATTTCTATCCACGCTCTCCTTGCGGAGAGCGACAACGGTTCCAAGCGGCAGACATATCATAGATACGAATTTCTATCCACGCTCTCCTTGCGGAGAGCGACACGCCGCTATTCGGCTTGCTGTGTTGTCTTATTATATTTCTATCCACGCTCTCCTTGCGGAGAGCGACCACCTCCTTATAAATTAATGATACATCAAAAAAATTTCTATCCACGCTCTCCTTGCGGAGAGCGACCCCGCCGGTTAATACATCATCTGTCAACGTATCAATTTCTATCCACGCTCTCCTTGCGGAGAGCGACGTGTTACAGTCTTAGGCATTCAGCACAAGGTTGGCATTTCTATCCACGCTCTCCTTGCGGAGAGCGACTTTGGCCGGGCCTTCTGGCCCGGCCTTTCTTTATAATTTCTATCCACGCTCTCCTTGCGGAGAGCGACCCCTGGGGGGCCGCGCCCCCAGCCCCCCCAAGGCATTTCTATCCACGCTCTCCTTGCGGAGAGCGACTAAGACACGCCGTCAATCTCAAGCCCAAAACCGGATTTCTATCCACGCTCTCCTTGCGGAGAGCGACGAGATACCGTATCAACGCCAAATAGACCAGAAGAATTTCTATCCACGCTCTCCTTGCGGAGAGCGACAGCAAGCCAAGGCGCTTAAAGTCGCGACGTTGCGTATTTCTATCCACGCTCTCCTTGCGGAGAGCGACCCAGAAAATTTCTTGACTTGACATTTCATAAGAATTTCTATCCACGCTCTCCTTGCGGAGAGCGACTGCAAGAATCGTTTTTGTCCAACTTGTCAATGGAATTTCTATCCACGCTCTCCTTGCGGAGAGCGACTTGTAATTTTTCGCAAAAGAGACGCCCCCTCACAATTTCTATCCACGCTCTCCTTGCGGAGAGCGACCCAGGTGTTTCAACGCATTGCAAAGCCGTTTCGTATTTCTATCCACGCTCTCCTTGCGGAGAGCGACCATACATCATAAGACACGCCGTTAATCTCCATCCCATTTCTATCCACGCTCTCCTTGCGGAGAGCGACCGCCTTGGTTTGCTTGGCTGGCTTCGCACATTAATTTCTATCCACGCTCTCCTTGCGGAGAGCGACTGACACAGGAGGTAACGACAATGGCAACGCCAAAATTTCTATCCACGCTCTCCTTGCGGAGAGCGACACACTTCGGCACGCCGAGGAGGTGACTTGCCTTATTTCTATCCACGCTCTCCTTGCGGAGAGCGACCGACCAAAAAGGTATCCAGCACCCGCCTGTATGTATTTCTATCCACGCTCTCCTTGCGGAGAGCGACGGCATCGGACATATCAGTCAAACGAGAAGCAAGCATTTCTATCCACGCTCTCCTTGCGGAGAGCGACCAACGGACATGGCCAAGCGCCTGATAGAGTTGAGATTTCTATCCACGCTCTCCTTGCGGAGAGCGACAGCAAAAGTGCACAAAACAGTGGGGCACTTTTGCGCATATGAAACAAATTTTATGGGGATTGCATCTTCATGCTGACAGGCAAGGCTGTATTTTACCCTTTCTGCCCCTGTTTTTTCCATATTTTCTGGTGCGAAGGAACCGGGAATTTTATGATTGCCTTCCCCTCGCACTAAGCAAACAAGATTCCATCCTGATCAAAATCCGGGTGCAGACCCACATGCTCGACTTTGCTTTTGTAATGGTTTCCCAATTGATAAAAGCGCAGGCTGTCCGATTCCGAATCGATCAGTTCGGTCAATTTTGCTTTGAACATCGTGTATTGCGCGGCATCCAGCAGGCACTCAAATACGGAGTTTTGCACCCGCTGGCCGTAGTCTACACAGACTTTTGCTACTTTGCGCAGCCTGCGACGACCGGCGGCTGTTTCGGTGTTGACATCATAGGTTACAAGCACCAACATAACGGCACCTCACTTCCAGAAAAACGGTGGGTACACTTCCAGGTCGCCGCGCAGAGCACGGGCCAGCAAAAGCGCCTGAACATAGGGCACCAGCCCCCAGGGCAGTTTTTCTTTCAAAAACGGATGGGTGATCTCTTCCTTCTTTTTGTTCTGCCATGCGGTCAGGAAAGCTTTGCGGCCATCATCCGTCAGCAGTACAGCACCATTTTCCTGTTTTTGCAGGTGTTTTGCCGTGATGATCTTTTGATTGATGCAGCTGATGACCAGCCGGTCTGCATAAACCGCCCGCAGTTCTTCCATCAGGTCAAGTGCCAGACTTTTGCGGCCGGGGCGCGGGCGGTGCATAAAGCCAACATAAGGGTCCAGGCCCACGGCGGTCAAGGCGGATGCACACTCCCGCGCCAGCATGCTGTAGGCAAACGAAAGCAGCGCATTCACATTGTCCAGCGGTGGACGGCGGCTGCGGCCCTCAAACACAAAATCCTGCTTTTGCTGCAGAATCAGGTCATTCAGGCAATCAAAGTAGCGCTGGGCTGCCTCGCCTTCCAGGCCGCGCAGCTGTTCCGGATCCTCGCTGGTCTGTATCAGCGGCAGCGCGGCGGCCAGCTGGGTGGAGGTGCGTTTCAGTTTTTCGACCGGGACACGCTGGGGATGATCGCGGGTTGCGCGTTCCAGCACCCAGCGTGCGTTATACACTTTACCAAGGATAAAGCTCCGGGCATAGCGACAGCTCTGGGCCGGGTCATCCGACACGCGGTACTGCGTCTGACGCAGCAGCACATTGCCGCGTTCTTCCCCCACGGTGCGGGCCTGAAATCTGCCATACGGGTCAAAAAAGCAAAGGTCAATGCCCCGCCGGGCACAAGCTCCCATCAAAGCGGGGCTGGCACCCGCGTAAGTAAAACAGACGACACCTTCCAGCGTATGCAGGGCACAGCGGTGGGTTTCCTGCTTATTGCGGGTAACAACAAGGTTTTCGCCATCCAATGTCAGGTAAGCGTCCTCATTGATGACAAACAGGGTGTTGAGCAGCTTTCTCATGGCGCGCCCTCCTCAATATGCTCCCGCAGATACGCCGCCGGGTCTGCCTGCTGATACAGCGCCGGCAGGCAAAGCTCTTTCAGTGAGCAGGCATTGCAATGCTTGCCGGGTTTGCTTTTTGGGGTATAGCCGCGCGCAAACAGGCGGTTCATCTCATCCGCCATGGTCTGCGCGGTGCTGCGCAGTTCCGGTGTCAGGGAAACATGTTCCCGCTGCCGGGTTTCTTCATAAAAGATTTCCCCTTCCGGCACCTCGCACACCAGCATTTCTTCCAGCGCCATGGCCTGTGCGCAGAGCTGCAAACGGTCGGCATCGTTTACCTTGCTACGGCCATGCTTATATTCCACGGGCATGGGCTGCCACAGGCCGCGGCGGCCCTGCAATGACACGCCGTTTGGATCCTTGTGAAACTCTACCACATCGCAGTCGCCGGTCAGTTTTAAGCGGTGGCTGACGACCCTCATACCGCGGGCGATCAGCAAATCGCCGCGTTTTTCCGTCAGGGTAACATCATGGCAGCGGGTATGCTGCAGGCGGCCTTCGGCGGTGCGTTGGTTTTCGGACCATTGTTGTTCCAGGTGTATGAGCGCCCACTGACGGCGGCAAAAGCTAAAATGCTGGATACCGGACATCAGCAGGTAATCATCTGGGGAAGCCATTACGACAGCCTCTCGCACGTTACCCCTGCGGGAAGATTTTCATCCACCGTTACCACATAGTCATGGTAACTGCGCGGGAAGGCTACCCCTTCGGCACGCGTGACATGCACTGCATCAAACAGTTTATAGGACGGCGCATTGCCCAGCTCCGAATCATGCTTGAACACGATCAGTTCCCGAACTGCCATTTTGCCGCGGGCTGCACTGTGGTCATTTTCAAACATATTCAGGATTGCCTGCCACAGCAGCTGCAGGTCATCCTCTGAGAATCCTGTAGTTTTGCGGGCCAAGTTGGCCGAAACATAGCCCTCTGCACGGTACAAACCATACGGGATCACATACTTGCGGCCCATCTCGGTGCCTTTACGCTCCGCATCCGCTTCGGTCGTAATGGCAATACGGGTAATGGTCACTTCCTGCGGGAGAACAGGGTCTACCGAGCGTGCAAAGCTCAACTGAACAGGGCCACGCACCTGCCCACAGTTCAGTGCGCCTTTTACAAAGGTTGTCATAACGGCGCCAAATGTGCGGATATCATAAAAGTTCTGGCACATAAAGTCCCGGATTTTACGGTCCAACTCCGGGTCATCTTTCTTGGCGACTTTCAGGGCATCCTTGGCATCAGCATCAATGCCCAAGTATTCGAGTGCTTTTTTATCGCTGCGGTTCAGGGGGACCTGATCTTTAATGTAAATCTGGTATCCTGCTTCATCTTCTTTGGCTACTTCGACATAGTTGCGAATCTTACGTTTCAAGCAGACATCTGTAACAATGCCATATCCCGTTTCCGGGTCAACGCGCGGCATGTTGCCTGCATCCGGATCGCCGTTCGGATTCCCATTTTCAACGTCAAACAGAATTACAAAATCATACCGGTTTTTGATTGCCTGTGCCATTGTTATTCCTCCACTTTCTTTGTATAGCGTTCCTGTGTCTGATGGTAATAGCCAAGGATAAAAGCGCCTTGTTCCGGCAAGGTCAGCCGTGCGGGAAAGCTTCCTTCTAATTTTCCGCCCGCCAGCGCAGCGATCTGCTTATCGTAATAAATCTTTTGCGCTTTGCTCATTTTTTGCATATGCTTTTGTGCCAGCATCAGAATTGTCGGGAATACAGTAGCTGGGGTGGATGCCGCCGCATTAAAATAGCGGTCTTTGATGGTTGTATTGATATCCGGGTTTACCGCCATCTGGATTGCTTCCAGCACAGCAAAAAGCTGACCCATAACATACGGTTGATAATTTGTTTCCTTGTTATTTTCCACAGTTAATACCTCCTTTGGGCAACGGGGATCTTCATTACGCAGGTAGTATGCTTTTATAATAGCGGCACGGCCGCGTGTTACTTTTTGCTCTGCGCGGATACGCATCATAACGCCATCCAGCAGGGTTGCCGGGTACCTTGTATTATTCAGGATTGCACGCAAGACATCGCCTGCCAGCTGCGGTGCTGCCGATGGGCTGCGGGAATTGGTGTTGACGGTTTCCTGCAGCAGCCAATACACCCCCAGCCGCGGGAATTTATCATAAGCAGGGCGCACAATCTCTAAGCGGTCATAATGCTTCTGCACATTATCAAGCAGCGTTTGAAATGTATCCTGCCAGAAAAAGCGAACCGAGAGGCGCGCCGCATTAGGGGCCAAGCCAAGCACATAAAAGTGCCTTTGTGGGTCAAGTGTCACGTTCTGCCACTCTACACTCTGTCCATGGACCAGCTTGTCCACTGCATTTCGCACATCGCTTTCGCTGACAGGCGCATCCATGGCAAACAACGCATCCATTGCTAACTGCTGGTAGGCGGTCTCACCACCTGCTGCCCAGCAGACAATGGTGGTATCGCCCACGCGCTGAACATGTTCCCTGTCTGCCAGCAGATAGTTTAATGCCTGTGCATAGGCAAAGGCCGCATAACTGCCAACTGGCGCATTGCCCCCCTGTTCATGTCCGTATGAGCAAAAAGCGTCCGCATTAAAAGAAACAATCGATGCGCCGGAAGGCTGTGCCCCGGTCACGCCTTTAATCGCCGGGTGCAGGCGGGCAAGCGGTGCCTTTTGCCCTGTAACCAGGCATCGGATTTCCGGTGCATCCGTGTTCTTATCACACTGCCGCTGCCAGGCTTTCTGTATTTCCGGATCGTCCTGAACATAGTTTTCCCGAATCAGAAATACCAGATTGCCACCCTTGTAAAGTTCCTTGAGACTTTGTTCCAGCGCTGGATTCTGCTCCGCCGCCTTGGGGTCCCAGTTTATAAAAAAGTTCCGCACTGCCTGTGCCGCCTGACCGGGAACATTTTGTAAAATGGCAAGATGCAGCTCCTTTGCAGCGGCAAAGCACTGCATTGCACGCTCCGGTTTGCCTTTTCCGTCAATGCCGAGCATGTAAGCACTGTTATCACACAAAAAATTGGCTGCCACACCACTAGAGCGTTTAACCTGTTCCGGAACTTGCAGCTGACATGGAGCAAGCACTGTTTTTTTACCGCGCTTTTCCTCTTGCTGCAAGGGGTGCAATGCCATCAGTTGGCCGTTTTCATCCAGTTCCAAAGCCCAACTGACTTTTGCGCTTGTCCAACCGGGGCGCGTGATTTTGCCATTGGCCAGCAAATCTTCATAGTATTGTACCAAAGCCTGTAAAATCATCGGTACACCTCGCAGTCTGCCACATTCAACACACCATGTTCCAATTTTGCATGGAAATACATCGGGGTTATGTTCTGCGGGTCAGTGTAGTCAAAGTCATATATCATGAATCCCAAATCCCGTGTTTCCTCAATGGTCGGGATTGGTCCGCCGGGCCATGCGCGGAATGCGGCAGGAAATTCACGGCACCCAAGATAGGGAGTATGAAAACACTGACCCCTGGACATGCGCCGGGTAACAATATCCTGGAACTTTCCCGGATTGTCGCTCGGTGCCGCACGGTCAGTCATCTCAAATTCTGCCTCAATCACATAATGAACGTCCTGCAACACCATGGCTGCACGCTGGACGATCTGCTGGGGCGTGGCAAGGTAAAGCTCTTTCCCTGTTCCCTGCATCGCGCTGCGTACATCGGAACAAAGAATTTTGCTTTTTACTTCGTTCCGACGGATGTTGGTAAAGCGGATGGGATTCATGACATAGATTTTCCGGATTTTCCACCGTAAGCCAGGGTGGTAATAGATTGCTTCTACTATGCCGCGTGCCGCGGAAGGGGTGAGGACTTCATATGAAACCCTTTCGACTTTTAGCTCAGGCCTCGAGAGCAAAGCATAATTCCCCCATACTTCCAGCTGGATCATCTGCATCAACTCCTTTGCATTTCTATTTTCAGTTGTTTTTAATTTACATTTTTGCTATAGTTTCAATATACGCTACTTGGCACCAAATGTCAATCCTTTTATCATGTATACTTTTTGTTTGCTTTTCATCCGGTTTTCTTTTATAATAAGTTGCGTCGGCAGCTTATGCCGTGGATAGAAATAGTTGATTTTACTTTAGCGCACAAAAACGGCAGGGCAGGCTCCCTGCCGTTTTTGCTTTATGCAAACCAGGCTGCTCCCGTTTCAGCTTCCATAGCAAGGCCCGTGTTGTTATCGTAAAGGCTTCCGTCCGTTAATTCCCATATGTCTTCACTGATTTGGAAAACCGCCCCGGCATTCTCCAGCGTTTTCAGATGATCCGGGTAAACCGGAACACCATATTGCCCCAGTTGACGGAACAAAGTTTTGCTTACCTCTCCTGCACGCAATCGTGCAAGCAAATGTTCCCCTTTCCCTTGGGGAATGTATACGGTCACGGCAGGTGTTTCAATTAAGCGGAACCTCTCTGCCGCTGTTGCAAAGGGGAAAATGCGCCCTTCCATATCCTGCTCGAACCCTTGCAGAATTTGCTGTTCATCCAGTCTTTTATCTCCTTTTAAGGTACGGTAAAACAGAAAGTATGTTTCGATTGCTTCCAGAGATGCCAGATCTGCATATTTTTTCAGGACGCTTTGCGTTGCGGATACATTCTGTTCCAGCATGCGCGGTACATGCTGCCCTTCCAATGTGAAAATCTGTACCAAGCTCTGCTCCGCCGGGCGTCTTCCCTCTCGATTGCAGCGCCCCGCCGCCTGCAAAATGGAATCCAGACCTGCTTCCTCGCGGTACACAGCCGGGAAATCCACATCAACACCCGCTTCGATCAAAGAAGTTGATATCACACGGCAGGGCAGCCCATCTTTTAAGCGTTCCCGGATTTCCTGCAATAACTGTTTGCGATGGGCTGGGTATAGCAATGTTGTCAGGCAGTAGCTGCCCTCTTTGGGCAGGTTATTGTATAATTCCTGTGCTGTTTTTCTCCGGTTTACAATACACAGCACTTGTTCCTGCGCTGCCAGTTCTGCACCAAGCTGGCTTTGTTCCAACTCTCCGCGCATTTTTAGCGTTGTACGCCGGAATGCCTGATATTGCTCTTTGGGATGTGGGCAAAGTTCCGTCATCTGCAGCCCAGGCGCCAGTTCATCAAACAAGGGCTGCAAAGCTGGTTGTGTGGCCGTGCAAAGCACCGCTGCTGCGCGGTAATGCTGTACCAGCTGCGCGATTGCCGCAACGCAGGGGCGCAAATAAGGAATCGGCAGGTTTTGTGCTTCGTCAAAAATGACCACGCTATTTGCAATGTTATGTAATTTACGGCATTGTGACGCATGGTTGCCGTAAAGTGATTCAAAGAATTGCACGGATGTGGTAACCACCACCGGAGCATCCCAGTTTTCCGCCGCCAATGCTTTGCGGTAGGCTGCCGGCTCATCATCTTCCTTGGCAGAGTAGTCCACCCCTGAATGGTGTTCCAAAACATTTTCTGCTCCTAATATCTCCGAAAACACATCCGCGGTCTGGTCAATAATGGATGTATAAGGGATCACATAAATAACCCGGTCCATATGGTTCTTTACAGCTAGCGAAAGCGCAAATGCCAATGACGCTACCGTTTTTCCCCCGCCTGTAGGAACGGTCAGGGAATAAAGGCCGCGCCGCCCTGTTTGCCCTGCCGTTGTACAGGCACTCAAAATTGAACTGCGGCGCTGATTCAAGGTTCCCTGGGGATGGCTCCATTTTGCGGTATATTGGTTCAACCTTTTCAGCAGTTCATCCATTGTCTGGCCTTGTCCGCGCGGTTTAGGGCTGCTCATAAAGTTTTCCGTATCCAGATAGTCCGCATCGACCAGGCAGGAATACAACATCCGGGTATAAAATGCCTGTGTAAAACGATTTTCCTTCATCATTTCCGGCTGGGGCGGTATGGACGGCAGTTTAATCTCATTCGTCCATTGGGTATATGGTTCAACGCTCTTTTTCAATCGCCCAAACATTGTCGCATCCTGCGCGGTATCGCTTCGGCCTCCTCCATCCGGCAGGCCGCTATGGTGTCCCGCAATAGCAAAAGCCAGTGGGATTTGACCATATCGGGCAGCCACCTGTGCACCAGCCGTTGAGTGATCCACTTTCTCTCCACCTTGCAGGCGCTTTTGAAACTTTGTACTATATTTACCAATATCATGCAGTAATCCAAGCCAAGTTCCCTGTTGCTGGGCATCAAAGGCTGCTGCAAATTGCCCACACAGGACTGCCGTTCCCTGCAAATGGTCCGCTACCGTTTGGACGCGGGTTCCGTCTTCACTGATATGAGCCAGCATCTTTTTCTCCTGGTGCATAATCAAACTCCCTTCTGTTTTGCTTTTCTCTATTATAGCAGATCACTCATCCCATAATTCGGACTTTAACTTCAGTTCTGCAATCTTTGTCATACTATCCAAATTTATCCATGTAGAATTGTTAGCTATTCCCATTAGCAGATATTTTTGATAAAATAAGATATTATAGGGTTTATGAATTCACTTTCTTATATTATTTCTTCATCTTACCGAAAAATCATTTACGCAAGGAGTGAAAAGCCATGAAAAGGAAGTTATTCTCATTTTCCGCCAGTGTTATCACCGCAATAATGCTCACCGCTTGTGCTGCAGCGCCAGAAAATAAACCTGCTTCCTCCGCTGCTCTTTCCCCGACCAGTGAAGCTGTTGCCACAGCTATACCATCCACTAGCAATGCCAACTGGAAGTTACCGCCGCAATATGATTTTGACGAGATGATTCCTCTCTTCTCCCGCGAAACCCACACTGCCGGTTACGCCGCTGCCCGAAATCTGTACGCTGTGCGCAAGGGCGAACGCTGGAGCCTGTTTAATGCTGCCAACTGTAATGCTTTTCTGGAAGATTTGTCAGAAAGCATCCCGTACCTGTATGGTGAGCAGGAGCTCTCCATTGGGGTAGATGATACATACGATTACCAGAAGCTGAATGCCCTGGAAGAACAGATTAACCAGGAGCTGGTTGCCCAACAAATGCCTTTTACAACCATGCTGGGCGGGCACGGCGGGTATGGCATCCAGTGGATTTTAGGTGACAGCCAGATTTACCGTTCTGCTATTGGTGTCTATACATTTAGTGGCACGCCCATCGAACAGGTGTATGCTCCTGATTTGGTTGGCATCCAGCAAGGCATTTGGGATGATGAATATGCCGGTTATCTTGTTGACAATTCTGCACCTTTTGCCGTTGCGGATAAAAACGGTACAATTTTAACCGATTTCGACTACCAGGATGCCTGCATGGCCGGTGAATCTTTAATCGCGGTAAAGGATGCAGCCGGTAACTGGGGATATTGCGACCAAAGCGGTGCTTTAGTAATCCCCTGCATTTATCAGCCGCAGATGAGTTTGTCCATCATGAACGAAACTGTTGAATATCCTTACGCAGACTTATCCGGCATGGTAGTTGTGAAAAATCAATCCGGACAAAAGCCAGTTCTGGATGTTTACGGCAATGAGATAATTTCCGCTGGGCAATATGAAGATTTAGCCCCCGCGCGCGATGGCTGCGTATGGGCAAAACAGAATGGCCTTTGGGGCTTGCTGCAAGTACAGGATTATACCGAAAACAATGCCAACGTTATTCTGCCGGATGGATGCGTTGCACCAGATGTAACGCTTAGCCGAATTGATAGCCTTTGTACCTACACCACTGCTGATCATGGGCTGGTTATGCGTAAAGGTCCCGGTACAAATTATGAAAAAATGGATAATATCCCCTACGGTATCATCGTATGGGAATGCGGCTATAGCAGCAATGTGCCTGACTGGGTTGTTGTATATTACAGTGGGATTTATGGTTGGGTCAGTGATGAATACTTGGCTACCACTATTTATTCCAGCAGTAAATAAAAAAGCAGGTGTTCATGTAGAAACGATATCGTCCTCCACGTGAATGCCTGCTTTTTATAGCTTCTTTTATTATATCTGTTCTGTGCCGCTATTTGTCTCTGTATGAAATAAATAGCCGCTATATGCATTTGAATGAAGTGTTCCGTTTGTTTGCTTTTTTACCTAAAAGAATCGCGTAGGAGGCTCTCTTAACTAAAGAGCCGACCTCTCACACCATCGTGCGTACCGACCGGCACACGGCGGTTCAACCGCATAAGTGCAAGGACTCGTAGTAAGCGCCTGAGGATACTAAAATATCCTACTTCTGCGAGTCTTTCGTTTGCAATGGAACCTTTTAATACAGGACTACCGGCGATACGCCAATAACCCAGTCTGGAATTGCCCCACTGGTACTATTCCAAAATTCTTCGTTTGAGTTTCATTACTCATCGATATAATCTTTATCGAACCACTCGCCTAGCGAGTGGTTTTAGACATACAAAAAAGCACCTTAGCGTAAGCTAAGGTGCTTTTCC
>ULRX01029997.1_pt1 | contig 15370 bp, 12 predicted proteins | sample 1955871 | NCBI WGS metagenome assembly ULRX01 (sample SAMEA4835695, study PRJEB28245) | human gut metagenome | biome: gut microbiome; material: fecal sample | place: Denmark | collected 2008 | reverse complement strand
CTTTTAAAGTATTGAATCTTAATATCACCTATTCTCTGTACCTCTTTTTTAAAATCGTCTTTATTTTGTTTTGTCCATCCATTATCTGCAATTAACCATTTTATTTCCCCACTAAAAATAGAATTAGTAAATTTCTTATTACAAGTATATAGATCATTTATCATTTTTAAAGCCGGTTCTATGAATTCATAACAATATCCATTTTTTTTATCCTTTTTATAAATTCCTCCAGAAACTACTATATTTACATTCCCGCTAGGATCAATCCGATTTACACTATCATTCCCACAATAAGTATACAAATGCAGGCTCAGTGGCTCATCTTCCTCCCCTGTATAACTATCCCTTGTCAGAAATCTCCCCACTTCCGGCTGATAATACCTCGCCCTAAGGTAGATCTCCTCCGTCTCCTTATCATAATACTCCCCACAATAACGGAACGGATTCTCATCTTTGCTGTCTGAATCTACCTCATTACCAAAGGAATCATACTCATATGTCTTGGTAACCGCTCCACTTTCATCCGTGAGCTGCACCACATTTCCATGTGGATCGGTCACATAATACTGTTTTTCGGTGTCCGTTCCTTTGTCGGCATACACAAGATCATTGCCACGGATATACCGTTTCAGCACCTTTCCACTCTCAGACAGTTCCATCACTAACTGGTCCCCATCCCAGACAAAGACCGTCTTCTCCCCGTTCACCGTCTTGCTCGTACGCAGCCCTTCGGCATCATAAGTAAAGCTGAACTTATAATTCTTTGTCAGCGTGTGAGTTAGCTGATTCAAAGCATTGTAATGATTCACGACGTTCTCATTCAGGCGGTTATCCCCCAGAGTCACATCGATATCCACATAGGTGCTGTCCTTTTTATCACTTGGAATTTCATAGCGATTAACTGTGGCAAGCTGGTTTCCGTTCTTATCGTTTTTGTAAATGACAACGGAATCTTCCTCCGTATCCGTATTTAACGTATCTGTACGGAGCAGTTCATCATTTTTATTGTATTTGTAGGCAGTTACCTTATTGCCAGCCTTCATCTCTTTCCGGTTATTGTTACTGTCATAGGTGTAGGAAATATCCTGGCTGCCAGTCTTGGTTTCTTTGGTGATACGCCCTAATAAATCATAGGCATAGGTCGCTGTCTTTTTCGACTTCTTTCCAGCCTCATCCACTATATCTGCTGTTTCTTTGGATTTCTGTCCATTCGTTAAGTATTTTGATGTGTATTCGGAAATTACCCCTGCACTATCCGTCTGGTTCTTCAGAGATATCAGATGATTCTGGTAATCGTAGGCATAAGTAGTTGTCATACCACTTCCATCCACTGTTCTTTCGGCAAGATTTCCGTCCGTATCATAGTCGTATCCTACTATCTTGTTCCCTTTTTCATCCGTGACAGAAGTCAGTTTCGACTCCCCGTCATAGGTATACTGCAGAGAAAGTTTAGTATCATCTCCCACTTTGACTGCAAAGGCAGATTTATTCCCGGCACTATCATAGCTGTAATTCTTGACTACATCTTTATTTTTTGTCAGCTTTGTCGTCTCTTTTGTCACCTGTCCGGACACATCGCCATACACAAACTGTGTATCATCCTGTACTGCCACATCTCCATAGGCATTGTAGCGGTAAGTATGTACGGTTTCTTTTCCGGTCTTTTTCTCCTTCGCTGTCCTCTCGGTCAGCCGGTTTTTATTATCATATGTGTTTTTCAAAGTATTTCCGTTTTTATCTACGGTTTTCGTCAGGTTGCTGTTGCAGTCGTAAGTATACGTTTCCGTTCTTCCTTCCGGGTCGGTATAAGAAACCAGACGGTTTTTCGTGTCATACACATACTTTGTTTCCCGGATGGTATCGGATTTCTTTTTCCCGGTTACCAAAACGGCATACGTTTTACCGCCATAGGTAAAGGTATCCTTACCGGCATCGTCTTTGGCATTTTCAACTGCCGCTACCGTTACCGTCAAAGGACCGGTCATGCCGGTAAACCGGCGCACCTTGTTGCCCTGCTCGTCATAGACGTACTGGACATACTGTGCTTTTTCATTTTCCAGACTGCTTTTTACCTGAATGAGATTTCCCTGTTTATCATAAGTATACTCGATTTCTTTATTCTTGTCTCCCTCGATTTGCTCTTTTGTTTCCACAAGGTTGCCAGATTTATCATATTCATTTACTATGGTCTGGTAACCGGCACTTCCGTCTGTCTTGTTCTGCGGAAGTTCTTCTTTGATCTTACGCCCCAAAAGGTCATAAGTATATGCTGCCGCCACATTCTCTTTGACACCGCGTGGACTGTATTCTTTCGTAACCTGTCCCTTACTGTCATAGACGGCTCTTGTTTTCTGGGTCTGCCAGTCGGTTTCGCCTTCTTTTCGGCTCTTGGTCTCGGTTTCGGTTACATTTCCATTTTCATCATAAGTATAAGAAACCTCTGTCTCATAAGACGGAAGCCATCTGCCATCCTGATATTTTTTCTGAATCGTGCTTTCTTTGACCGTTCTGCCAAAGTCATCATTTTCATACGTGGTAACGGTTTCCGTTTTATTTTTTCCCCGAAGATAGGTAGTCGTCTGGGAAAGGGTGCTGCCTTCGTCATCCGTTACGGTTTTTGTAATCGTTTCACTTAACACCGAATCGTTAAACTGGTCGTAATAATTCACCGAGTCAACTTCTTCGGTATAAGAAGACGGATTGATTTCCTTTTCATAACCGGTGGTAATCGTCTGTGCCTCGTCCTCTTCGCCAGTTACTTCGGTCTCGCTTTTACTGAGATGGAAGGAAGTGCAGTGGGCTTTATCCAGTTCTCCATTCATAAATTCGGCACTTCCAATCTCATTGCCGAGGTCGTCATAAAAGTTTTTGCTGCCGCTTAACAGTTCACTGCCTTTTCCGGTCATGTAAAAGTTTGCCACGGTTTCTCCGTTTTCATTGACAATAAATTTCTTTTCGTCCGGCTCAAACGAGTATGTTTTTTCTTCCAGAAGACGGGATGTTTCTTCTTTTTCTTCGTCGACATCGTCTTCTGTCTCTTCGGTTTCGCTTCCGCCGTTGTCCTCGCTGCCATACTCATAGGTGCTTTCCGTCCAGGTGCCGGCTGCCTCATCTTTGCTTATCAGCGTGTTGCCAAAGCCGTCCTGAATACTGATATTGACCTGTCCGTAAGCATCGACGGTCATGGTTTTTAAGCCGTCCGCGGAGGTATATTCCTTATCTTTGGATTCATATGCGGTTCCCACGGCACGGATGGTTTCGGTTTCCTCGCCGGTTTCCTCATCATAGGAAGTTTTGGAAGTCTGTCCGTTTTCATCGGTGTAGGAAAGCTCGTTGCCAAAAGAATCATACGTTGTCTTTTCTTCCACATAGCTTCGGTTATCGGATGGTTTTTTCGCAGAAGTAAGCGTGACCTTAGTCTGGGTCTGCTGGCCCAGTGCATTGAGGGTGTAGTCATTCTGAATTACTTCTTTTTCGCCGTCCATATCGTAGGAAGGATAAACTCTGCTCCGTGTTTCGTTGCCGTGTTCATCGTAAGTAAAATCCGTTTTGGTAAGTGTCCGGTATGCGCCACCGTTTACACTTTTCTGCTCGGATATGCTGGCATAATCCACACCGTTTGCCGCCATCGTGCTTACCATGCGGTTTTTGGTCTTTGCTCCGCTGTATGATTCCTGAGTAAGCACCGGGCAGACAAAGGCACCGTCCGAATCCGGATATGTTCCTGCCGGATATGTATAGCTGGTTGTGTAAAGGTGTTCTTTTCCCTGATTCTTTTTCTGATAAGCGGCATTTGCTTTTTCAGTTAAAATGTTTCGACAGCGGTCATAAGTATACCCTTGTTTTGTCGTAACTGCTTTGCCGCTCTTTCCATACGATTTGTCGGTTTCGAGTACCACAAGAGAACCATTGCCGTTATTATCATAAGCGGTTATGGTTTCTTCTTTTTCTTTGCCATAGTGAATCTCATTGGTAAGAAGTTTATTTTCATTATATACATAAAGGCTGACGTTTTTCTTGGTATCCTTTTTAAGCCTTAAAGTATCCGGGTTGATTTTGGATTTCTTATAAGTATAATCATAATACTTTTTGTTGGTTTTATATTTGTTCGGATTAAAGCTGCTAACAACCGTTACCGTACGGAGTCCTTTCATTTCCGTACTGCCAGACTTCATAAGCGGTTTTCCAGTTGCCTTTATCGTCTTTTTCCCGCTCCCTGAAATCGTCATAGGAACGGAGTCCGTCGGTTCCTTTTTTCTGGAAATAGTCATACTTTGTACCGTTTGATTTCTTTCCGGTTTTATTGTCTTTTTCATACTCTCTGGTGACATAAAACTGCTCCGTCACCACGTCTCTCTTCTGCCCGGTTCCCACTTCTTTTTCACCGCGCAGCGAGCAGGCGCGGTACTCATAGTTGGTCTCACTGCCGTTTTCCTTACATTTTGTCAAAAGATAGCTCTGGTTGGTGGAAACACGCTGGGAAGCGATTCCCGCTCCGGAGGTATTCATCAGCCGTTCCACGGTCCGGTAGGTATAGGTTTCCCGACTTCCATCGACGGTTGCCGCCGTAAGCACAAAGCCGTTTAACACATCTCCGTGATGCGGGGTATATGTTTTTTCTTCCGTTTCATAAGTAATTGTTTTCTTGGTTACGCCGCCTGCCGCTTCTTTTCCCTGCACGGTGACGGTTTTCAGCACTTTGTCATCACCGTCTCCCTCATAGTGGAATACAATCTTTCGTCCGACGGAATCGGTAATGGCTGCCAGATGAATGGCATCGGTGTATGTATAGGTAATGGCATTGTCATGGGCGTCTTTTTGCAGCACAACAACACCGTCTTCGTTAAAATAGGTGCGAAGTCCGGTTTTATCACGAAGCAGGTAGGTACAGGAAATGCCATCCACCGTCTGCTTAAAATCCTCCAGTTTTAAATCTTCGTAAGAGTAGCCACTCAGTCCTTGGATTGCGTAAGTTTTTGCTGCTGTATCGGCGTTCGTTTCAATTCCAATCACACCGGCACTTCCATAGTGAAGATAAGCGGGATTTTTTCCCCAGCCCTCTTCTTCTGCCAGTGTTACGGTTTCAATCCACGGAAGGTCATAACGCCATCCGCTGGCAATCCCGTATACGTCATGCCCTTCCCGGCTGACAATCTTCGTCCGCTGGGTTTTGGTTTCAATCGCATCCTCCCCATCCTGTTTTACATTGCGGTGAGCCTCGCCCACTTCATAAGAAACTAAGAGGTCTTTTAACGCTTTTTTATGTTTGGATAACAGCGCACGGTTGACAAGGATTTTGTGCTCTTTTTTGTCCTGTGTCTGGTATTTAACCCATACCGTGTCGATTTCGAGTTTGTCTAAATATTCGACAGTTGCATGTCCGAGATTGGCTTCGTTGCTGTCATAATAGCGGTTGAGTTCCAAGTCCATCCCGCCGGTTCCTTCTAAGGAAAGGTCGGTACGGGAAAGCATGAGCCGTCCGCTTGCCGTGTCAACACCGTCCGGGTTCTCTGCCTCTAGTGGGGAACCGGCAAGATAATTCTCATAAACGCCACGGAAGGTATCTCCATAGGCTGCCTCCACTGCTGTCTGATAGGTTTCTCCGGCAGCTTTACTGATGGTGCTGCAGGAGAAAACTGCCATGCCACACAAAACTGCTGTTGTAATTCCGTGAATCACTGCTCTTAAGTCTCTCATAAATTTAAACTCCTCTTCTTCCTGTTATGTCTTTTTTATTTCGGAACCTCGGTCGTTTCTGCCGCCTGCAGCTCCTCTTTCTTTACCACATCGGACCACTTCCGATTGTCCGAGGCTTTTCCTTTTGCCCGAATCAGTTCCATCGCTTTTTTTCCAGTCTGTACCGACAGTTTTTCTGCTTTTTCCAAATCTTCTAAACGATAGCCTTCTTTCTGCATCTGGTACTTTATATTTTCATCGATTGTAAAAAACTCTTTTTCCAGCTGTTTGTTTGTCTTTTCCCAGTCGTTCGTCTTTTGATATATCCGCGATACATTTTCCGCAGACTCTTCATAAAGTTCTGCATAAATGTCCGCAGCCTTTTTATCCGATTCACCCAAAGTTTTATAAATACTTTTCTCTTCTGTTTTCGTTTGCTGTTCTTTATGGATATTTTTTTGCACCAGCCAAAAGCAAACACATCCTAGAATGCACATCATAATGCTGACAACAACAATCCTTCGTTCTTTTGTCATGAACTCTCCTTCTTTCTAAGCCTGTTTTCTTTCGGTCAAAGTAATTTCAACGGTTGTCTTTCCATCCATTTTAGCTTCTACCGGAACCGATTGATAGGCTTCACAAGAATTCCCTCGTTCCATGCTTCCTGTCAACTTTAGAACCATGACGCCTTTTTTCGGTTGATATTTTAAGAGTTTTACCCCATCAACTCCCTCTTTCAAATCCGCTTCTTCCTCAAAAGAAGATGCGGATTGAAAGTTCAGTTTGTCAGGATCAATTGACAATGTTACAATCTGACTCTGATCTTTTGCCAAATTTCCGGCAGTTACCTGTAGTTCATAAATTTCTCCCTGATTAATTGTCATCTGCTTTTTTATCGTTTGAGCTTTGATTGTATACTGCTCTACCACATTCAGCACACCAAAGCCTGTCATTTCGCCACCAATGCTGTAAAGTTCATTTTCGCAGGCAGAAAGCAGCGATTCTTTTTTTGTTAAATTCATTGCTGAAATTTCGCTCCACTCATCGGAATAAGCATCATATACAAAAACATTCTTTGTTTCCGTTTCCTTTACCATATAAATTTTTCCACTGATGACCACCGGTGTGGCAAAGTGATCTGAAGTTGTATACGGACATACTATTCCGGCTTCTTCAAAAGCATTATCTTCCGGAAGATACTCGACCCAATATATGCCTTCCCCTTCTTCCTTCAACACAAATATACGGTTATCCACACAAACTGCACCAAGAATCGTACTGGTTCCTGGCATAACAGCACTTTCCCATGTATCCGCATCTAAGTAATATACATCTAATTTATCCGTTGCCCCAGCCTTAGAAAAAACATATACTTTGCCTCCGCAAACAGCTGTTGCCAAATTGGTTCTTGCTTCTTTCATATCTGCTTTTGTTGTCCATTTTTTGGATTCCGCATTAAATACATAAATATGCTTGAGTGCTGCTGCATTCGCACCTGTACCGGTTTGACCACCAATAACATATATTTCATTCTTATACGAAATCAGGGATGCTTTGCAGATTCCGGTTTCCGAACCCGGATATTCTGGCAGTTCTTCCCATACCTTTTTCTTCGTGTCATATGCTGCGAAAGATTTGCAGGCACCTTGCTCATTTTCACCACCCAATACATAAATTTTATCATTTACTGTTACCGAAGATGCGTTCTTCCGCGTTTTCAACATTGGTGTCTGATAGACCCATTCGGACTGACTGTCTGCACTGTAAATCATTTTGGAACTCTCGCCTGTTAAGGCTTCACTTTCTCTGGCTGTAACAGTAAAGCCAAGTATCTTTCCACTTGTTGCATTCGTATATACATACTCATAAATCGTACCGGTTACTACCGTTTCGCTGATTTTCTTTCCACCGTCATACACACATACCAGATATTCCTTCGCATTCTCTATCGAATTCCATGTAAGTGTATATTTATCCTGTCCCTTCATTCCGTTTACTTCCGGAATGGCAAAACGTTTTTTCAAATGCAGCGTATAACTGCCGGTTGCTTTGTCTTTCGCACTAACCTTTATGTAGCGTCTTTTGTTATAACTGCCCACAAAGGAAAAGTTTTTGTTCGTTCCGGTATCATCCGCATAACCAACCCGCTCTTTACTCTCGTCATACATGGTTGCCTGCGTATCAATGGCAGAATCGGTATATACCTCATACGCAATGCCCGGTTCCGTGTCAAAGTAGAAATAGTTTTCCTGACCTTCTTTGATAATGTCTCTGGTAATTGGCTCATTTTCTTTTAACTGAACAGCTCCGTCAAATCCTACCACTTCATAATTCACGGCAAAATACGGATTTCTGTCTAATTCGGCCTGATATGTGCGGTTGGCATTGTTAGACACCAGTGCCACACCGTAGTTTGACTCTCCTTTTTGCCATGCTTTCACAATATCCGTCACGTCACAAGCATAACTGCCCTTTTTCTGGATGCTAACCTTAGCCCCGGACACTTCTTCGTATGCCGGACGATTATTATAAGTAAGCTTTTTACTTGACCAGTTTTCTTTTACCTTGTGCACATCAATATCATACGTTTTGCCCGCACCCATTTTTAATGTCTTTTTATTTAGAATATGTAACGATGCACTTCGTATCTGCACATTTGGATTACTAAATTCTGCCAAATTTGTCATTTTAGTAAATCCAATACATTTATTCGCCTGTAAAAGCAGTGATTTATCATAGGTAAATGTTCCGTTTGGTGCTCCGCTGTAGGCTGCTCCTACTTTTACATTTCTGCTGTGTTTATCCGTCAGATAACTGGTCCGCATCTCCATCGGGAATTTTCTCTTTTTACTGTTCCACCATTTCTTTGATGGGGTCACGGTAAGTGTCTTTTTCTTCTTGTTATATTTCACTTTTACTTTAGAAGTAGAAACTCCGTTGGCATCGGTCACAATTGTATGCAGACGCTGGTATTTTTTCTTGCCCTTTTTCGTTTTGAAATATACCTGATTTCCTTTTACCTTGATTTTCATTTTTCCTGCATTGATCTTGAACGTCCACTTCTTTGCCTTCTGCTTTTTCGACACCGTAATAACTTCCTGCACACGTTCCGGGAAAATGTTATAGGTGATGCTTGTGTTTTTTAACACTTTTGGATAAGAAATCACATTTTGATTTAACACATCAGTTTGTTTGGTTTTCTTTGGATTGCTGATTTTTACATTCACCGCTTTCATCTTTTTTCCATTCAATGACCATGATAAGCAAGCAGAGCCTCGTTTTAAAGAAATCATTGACTTTTTATTCGCCTTTTTGGACACTTTAATCGATAAATCTGTAGATTTTGTTTTATATTGTTTCTTTCCTGATTTCACAAGCGTCGTATTAATTTCTTTCCAGACACCTTTCTTTTTATAGTGAACCGGCATCGAATATGCAACTGCCGTAAAACTTCCATCGGATAATGCAAACTGTTTAACAAAGGAATTTCTCTTTTCTGTCAATTCCTTTGTAATATCTGCCTTTACAGATACAGCATCCGCTTTTATTTCATTTTTTGTTAAATTAATTTCAGATACGGATGCAAATAACAATGCTCCCGCTAACACTCCACTAATAATTACTTTTCTGTTCCCTTTCGCTCTTTTCACTTTCTTTTCCTCCATCTCTATTTTCTTTTTTTCCTATCATTTATCAAAAATGCAAATAACAAGGAAGCGCTTTGTACATAGACTACATAACATAAAACTCCTGCCAGTCGAAAAATATTAAAATAAACAAACAGTACAAAAAGCACCAGTATTATAAACAAAATTTCTCGGATTATTTTTTTATAATAGACGATTTCTTTCCCAGACAGTCTTTTTGCTTCGCTGTCCACAGGTGCCAGAAACCATATGATCAAACAAGATATTCCCATAAAAATCATCCACAAATTTGTACCATATTGAAATAATTGGTCTTTCCCAACAAACACCGAAAACAATAAAACAATTGCAGATGTCATGGTACACAGCCATGACTTTCCAGCATGCCATCCTCCGCAGAATCCCCGTAATGGTATAAATATCAGATTAAACAATATTACAATACCAATCTCCCCCAAGGCGAAACCGATTAAAAGTGACAAAATTACATTTATCGTCACTTCTATCAATAGGGTATAACCGTAGCGGTAAATTGGTATTGTTTCATCTTTCAGTAAACCACTCTTAATTTGAGTATCCAAAAGTTTATTAACAATTTTTTCAATCATTGTAATGCTTTCTCAGTGCATCTGCTTCTTTCGGAAACTCTGGCTGGTGAAAATACCAGATACATGCTGCATTCGCTGTTGCTGTTACTAAAAGTAGTGCTAAACAGTTCAAAATACCAAATTTACTTTTACCAATTCTTTTTTTCATAACTATCATTCTCCTTTTTTTCCGAAACACATGTCAGCCCACATATTTCTTTTTTGCCTTCTACTATACATATTTCAACAAAATATTCAATAAAAATGACAATTTTAGCAGAATGAGGGGCCACTTTTGCAAAAAACAAAAAAATCTGATAGACCACTCTAAGCAGTACTATCAGATTCCTGTTATATTTCTTCATCAGTAGAGATTAGCAACACCGTTTCAAATGTTTTATCCGCTGCCGTACACATCAAACATCCACCATATTTTTCTGCAATCCGCCTCACAGAATGAAGTCCGATTCCATGCATGCCATCATCTTTTTTTGTAGTAGCAAAGTCTCCATCCTGCGTATGCTTTATATTTTCAAATGGGTTTGTGATTTTTATGACGCAGAAACCGCCTACTTCCTTCATATAAATGTAACTCTTAATATACTTTTCCCCGTATGTCTCTGCAGTTGCACGAATCGCATTATCCAAAAGATTGCCAAGCATGGAAATCAAATCCATCGGCGCCACATGTTGTAACAGAACTCCGGGTTCTACATAAAATTCTGTACGAATCCCCTGCTTCCATGCTTCCTGTCTCTTTTCATTCAACAATGAATTTAATACCGGATTGTCGCAGTACACCATCCTGGAATCCTTTTCCATTTCTTCACCAATACTATCCGTCAACTCTAAAATCGCTTTCGTATTTCCATCCTTTGCAAAGACATGAATCATTTTTACCTGATTCGTAATATTATGAATCAATTCCTTTTGTTTCTTGTCAATTTCCGATATCTGCATATAATATTCCAAGTCTTTTTTCTGCTTTACAATTACGATATTTTGTTCCATCGTCTCATATAAGCGCTCCGAATACCGTTCAAATGCATAAAAGCTCATTACATTCCCCAAAAACAAGACCGCAAAACTGCACCCAAGGAATGCACTCGCATACCCTGCCATATGATGAACTGCTCCCGAATAGAATACAATTATCATAACAAATAAACTGGCAGCCGGAATCATCATATACATAATAAATATTTTGGAATCCTGTATTCTCTTTCGTTTGCCTATTGCTTGATTCGTAATCAGAACCAGTATATAGGTGAGAAATTTAATGGCAAGCATCAAAATCATGACCAATGTGGAATTTTTGTAATCCGATGCGTTTGGATGTACCAAAAGCATAAACAAAAACTCACACCCACACAAAACGCAAAATACCGTAGCAAAACATAACAACCGATAGCATACTTTTCCCTGGAATTCTAAAACCGTATACAAGAAAAATAATGCAGGGGTAATTAAAATATTAACATCCCCATTCCCCAAAAGGTTGCATATGGTTAATAGGATAACGATGCCGATTTGACAGCTCTTTTCTCTTAATATAGAATCGGCAAAAAACTTTCTCTTGCTAAAATAATTTTGAAAAAACAAATGGAACAAATACACATCGATGATGCAGCTTATTACTACACTAAATACCTTCAATTTATCCTCCATTTTTATTTATATTTCTCACTCATTACCGCAGCCAGTGCCCGCCTGAACTCCGGCATCCTGGAACGTGAAACATTCAATTCTTCCCCATTTGATAGTTTTATCACACCCTCTGATTTTAATTTAACGACATGATTTAAGTTTACAATATAACTATTATGGGCATATTCAAAACCGTATCCCTTCAAATCCGTATACAGCTCTGCCAGCTTCTTTTTTGTCGTAATCCTATCCTCAAATGAGTAGTCTTTGTAATTCTCCTGCACATGGATTTCGCTTCCGCGCTTATAATTATCTATGTATAAAATATCATCCGGATACACCTTCACTATATTCATATGATTTTTCCCCATTACATAGGTTCTTTTTTTCATTTGCTTCATTTTCTCTACTACTGCGGTCAACTCCAATAACATTTTGTCATCTCCATAATTTTTCCGCAAATATCGAAAAGGCGTGGTTTTAAATGATTCATCTGTAGGTTTTGATACACCAGAACAAAATACTAATAAAGAATCCGGAAATAATTTTCTGAAATGCTTTGCTGTGGCATGTCCGTCCATTCCACTCATCTGCATATCAAGAATGATCAAGTCACAAGATGTCATTCTCTCTACTGTAAGAAGACACTCTTCCCCCGACGTAACTTCATAAAAGGTAACTTGACGCTCACTCAAGTCGCATCGCAAAAGCATTTCTTTTATATAGGAAATAAAATTTTTATCATCATCACAAATAACAATCTTATACATAACGTCCTCCCCTATTTTTTCGTTCAGTATAGTATATGTGTCTGTCCTTGTCAATTCTAGTTATTTAGCAAAGAATACATTTTAAAATTTTTCAAATAATGCAGTTCTTTCCACAAATGATCCTGTTCTAAATATTTACTTTTTATATAATCCAAAAGATTATTAAAAGGTTTTCGATTCAACATCGTATCATCTGTCATTCTGAATTCTTCTTTAACAACAGAAGTCTCTCCATTAACGAGCAGACAGTGACGTTCTTCATAATCGCACTCTTTAAAATTTTTATGGATATCAGAATACTCCACTTGATAATAAAAGGAAAATTCCTCTGGAGGTACAGCTTCCGTATTTATCATCTCACACTGATTGTAATGCCCATTCCAACTTTTATAACTTCCACTCCAAACTTCATTAAAATCATCACCATTTTTCACGTGTTCGGATAAATACTTTTCTTTGTCAAGATTCTCAATTCCCAGTTCCTCTGAAAACCTATCTAAACAATCTCTGAGAACCTCCTTTACCTTCTCACAGGAATGATAAAATTTTGCATTATAATACACAAACTTACTATCCTGCACATTTACTGCATTTTGCTGATTGAGCGCCCTGCCTTCATCAATGTTACTAGACACGGCTGCCTGCACCGTTTGTATTGTTAAATCACAATACATTTTATTTAAAAATTCTTTCTCGTCATCTTTATCCAGCCAACCGCCAGAAACGGCTTCTTCATATGCATTACGTATCGTATTTGATATTGCCGCATCCAATTCAACATCAGAAATCTTTCCCTGATAAAAAGCAGTAAGATACTCTTTGCGCTGAACACTGTCTTTGACACGACATTGCAACAACTTACTTTCTTTTTCGCTGCATTGCCACCAGTGCTTTCCCGCTTTCTTTGAAGAATCTACCGTTTTCCCCCCTTTATTATTTACATTTGTAAATTGTGACTGTTCATAACTAACAACTGAATTATTTACTGATGGTATAGAAATCCCCATGCTTATTTCCACTGTTGTATCCTCCTTTTCAACAAATTCCATGACCTCACATATATTAGTCACCAATATCTATTTCGGAAGATTTTTCTCCTCTGTTAACACCCAGCGCACGAACACCCCTTTTTAGTGCACGAAATCTATCATGTCGATTACGGACTGTGATGTATTGGCTTCCCTCAGAAATTTAAACTTTTTTTAATTAATGAACCTTCAATATGTTGCCAACACGGAATATTGATAATTATCCAGATATTGTTTATACCACTCACTTCCATAATCAAAAGAAATATTCTGCCCCAGATCATGTAAACCAGCAGATGAGTATCCAATAGATAACACCATATCCGGCACATTTTGCCAGCCCCACTCTGCCACTTCCTGAATCCAGCCACAGACAGCCTGTGCATAATCCTCTTTTGCCTCATACGGAAAAATTGGATCTTTCCATACTTCCTCACGGATCACCGTTTTTATATCTGTCCCATCTTTTGTGTAATATGTGCCATTCTCTTCCTTTAACTCATGCAATTGATAACCTGTGTATCTGTACACCTCTCTATAAGCCAAAGTTTTGTGAATACTCAATTTATTACTTATCTGAGTACCATGAGCACCATCCTGCTCCGAAAACCATTTGATTTGCTGCCATAGATGCTTTCCGTTTTCTCCTTGATTTAGTACAGATTCCATTTTCCCCTTTATTGCAGCATCCTCACAATCCACGGAAATGTAATAACTGTAAGGATCTACCCGAAAAATGTACTGTGAGGCTTCTCCTACTTCAATTTTATTTTTTGAAAAAATAAAATTGAGCTGTGCATCACACAACTGTCTATAGTAAGAAATTTGAGAAGCATTTATTTCATCATATTCAAGCGTCAAATTGTTTATCCGAAATACTGAGTCAAGCATATTCGCACCTGCCACTTTTCCTCTTTTTAACATGGACATTTCATTTCCATCGCTTCCGAACTAATCGTTAAGCAATCCCGTTTCATAGCCACATTCTTTTGTGCATGCAACGGCTTTTCGACATCCTTGTGCTCATTTTGAAAAAGTAATCGCAACACCGTTTCCTGTTGTTTCAGCCTGATTATATCTATCATGATAAAGCCTCCTATCGATAAGGTTCATAATAAGCAAACTGTGCTTACTTCTACAAATAATACTATATTTGTTTTTATTCTACATCAATACATCGTGCACGAATCCCCCCTATCCGTTCCCGAATTCTCAATATGCGTAGTTTGATATCTTGTCCTTATTATGATAAAATAAAATTCGAGTTATTTTAGTGACATTATATTGGGAGGCCTTATGTTGTCAATTTATCTTTGGGAGATATTTGTAAACCTCATAGAAAATACGATTGTTGCTTATTTACTGTTTCATCGTCTCACATTAAGAAATCCTAAGTATTATATAGCAATGTTTACTGGTTTTGTGCTTTTTTCAAGTATCTTAGTGTCTTACTGCAATTTTAATCAAATTAACACTACTACAACTCTGCTGGCTCTTTTTCTTTTTCGAATGATATTTATATTTCTATGTTTTAGAAATACATTCTCTGAAAAAACTTTTACCTGCTGCCTTCCGAGTTTTATGAGTATATTCGCAGATCAGATTACATATACGATTGCACTTATCGTTTCTGCCAGTAACCTTTCTTCTTTTGACTTTTTAGGTGATAATCGTATCGTATCAACCTTGCTGTTTTTGTTATTTATATTCCTTTTCATGATTGCTTTCTTGCATATCCTGAATGATATTTCTTCTTTACCAAAAAAATTTGATGTTTTTGTAGTAATAACTACTGTTATTGCCTTATTTGTGTCCACGTTTTTCTTGAATATAATCGTCGAACTTGATACTGACAAGTTACCTATGAAATACCGGATACAACTTAACAGCATCAGCATTTTCATTCTTTTTGTTTTCCTCGCTATGTTATTTCTAATCCAAATTATCAGTAAAACCTATCAAGAAAACATTAAATGTTACTGACCTCATGAGTTGTCCCAGATCTGCTCACATGA
>ULRX01020871.1_pt1 | contig 15527 bp, 13 predicted proteins | sample 1955871 | NCBI WGS metagenome assembly ULRX01 (sample SAMEA4835695, study PRJEB28245) | human gut metagenome | biome: gut microbiome; material: fecal sample | place: Denmark | collected 2008 | reverse complement strand
CCCCACAGCAGCGGCAGGCAGGCGAACGCGCCGCCGTAGTACAGTTCTGTAATGGTCAGGCCCATGTAGTTTGTCTGCATCCGCGTGGCAGTCAGGTACGGGAACACCGTCTGCACACCGGGAATGCCCGCGAGGAAGGTCACGGCTGCCGGGGCGATGCGCCCGACGGCAAAGCCGCGGCGGGTCATATCGTTGCTGGTCAGGTTGTAGTTGGCACCAAAGTCAAACGGTGAGCCGAACCGCGCGGCGTTGTACCACATAAGGCCGACGGCCACAAGCACAACGGGCAGGATAAACGCAGCGGCTTCCCCTGCACCCCGGCGGGTGCACAGGCGCTTTTCCGTGATATAGCGCGGCCAGAGGATGGGCAGGGCCAGCGCGGCAAAAAGCACCATCTGGGGGCGGCAGCCCGCGACCAACGCCATGCAGAGAGAGCCGAACGCGAGGTGGAAAGCCAGCGCTTTGCGGCGGTTTACCGGCGTGTTTGCGGCGCACAGCCACTGCCACAGTGCCCACAAAACGAACGTAGCACCGCAGAGGATCGCGTACTCATACACCGACGGGCGGTGGAGCAGATAGCAGATCTGTGTGCCCGAGGCCGCGCCCGCGGCGGTGAGCAGGTAGGCCGCGGCGCTTGCCTGCGGGAACCAGCGGCGCGCAGCCTGCTTCACAAAGCCAAAGACGGCAAGTATGTACAGCCAGGCAAGCAAAATCATCGGCAGTGCGGGCGGCAGGTCCCGGATGCCGGTCAATGCCTCAAACGGAAGCTGGAACAGAAGGCAGGGCACGATTCCGAAATAGACGTAATAGCGTCCGTTATAGTAGGCCACATCCCATAGGGCATCGGGCGCGGCGGCCTGCCGGGCGGCGGTGTCGTAGGGGTTTTCCAGTTCAGCCATGGCGGCGGGCGGGTCCTTTTCAAGGTCAAGGCGGCCATTCAGCAGACTGTGCGCCAGCGCACCGTACTGGGCACCGGCGTTGGACGCCCAGTCGTTGATGTGCATGGTGAAGTCGATGCGGCTCGTACCCGACCAGTCTGGGGTGTTATAAAAGCTCGTGGCAACGCCCGCATTGAAGCGGTCCCCGAAGGGCGCCAGAAACGCCGCCGCGCAGAGCGCCAGCCCCACGGCCAGCACTGCCGGGCGGTATTGCTTTTCGTGGGTCAGGTAGGCGTCCTGCCACGCGGCACTGGCCGGGCGCAGGGCGAACGCCGCCAGCGCCAGTGCGAAGATGACCGCAAAGCGCAGGACGGAGAAATCCAGCGGGCGGCGGGCGTTGGCGTAAACCGTGGTCAGCTGAGCATTGAGCGGGTAGTTGCGGTACTCGCCAGTATAACCCGACGCCGTCAGCGTCAGGGTGGACGCCTTGCCGGAGAGGTCAAGGTTGTGGGTCTGGCTGCGGGCGGACGCGGGGGCGGCCTCCCAGTTCCAGCTCTGGCGGGAGACAGAGCTGGCCTCATCGGTGGCGGCAACGTTGAGCGTCAGCAGAACGTTCTTCTGCTCCGGCGTGTCGCCGTCGGCCAGCGAGGTCAGGCCGTCGAGCTGCAAGTTGTATATTGCAAAGTCGAGGCCCGCAAATTCCAGCGTTGTCTGCTCATCGTTCAGCGTCAGCGGCGCGGCGGGGTCTGCGTCATTGACCAGATACGGGCGCAGGTCAACCGGCGTGTAGCTGTGGGTCGCCAGCCAGTTCAGGTTGCCGACGAATAATTCTATCCCAAGGCTTGCGGCCAGCAGCAGTCCGACAGCCGCCGGGGTCCGGAGCTTTCGCGGCAGTGTGCCGCGCAGCCGGAAGCCGCAGACCACACCGCAGGCGATTGCCTGCATGATTAAAATCGCAGCCAGCCGGAAGGCGTCAAAGCCGACGGACAGCCCGGGCTTGGACCAGACGCAGACCGCCCACAGCCAGACCAGTGCCGACACCCCCGCCCCGGCGTACAGGTCCGCGCGGGCGGGGCGGCGGTGATGGATACCGGCGGGCAGCAGCGTGAAGGCCGCAGCCAGGGCGAGGGAGAGGAGGATGGTTAGAATCAGCATAAGGATAAATCCATTTTGAATTGTTGTTGCGCTGTAGGGGCCGCACATGTGCGGCCCGCGGCCTTACCGGAAATACCGTTTTCCCTTACAGTTGAGGGCCGGGCATGCCCGGCCCCTACAGCGCGGCGATTGTATTTTCATTATATACCATTCCGCAGCGCGTTGTACAGCATTTCCGCTTTGGCGTGGCTGATGCCCTTGACTTCCTCGAGATCGGAGATGGAGGCAGCCTTGACCGCGGTGACGGTCTTGAAGTGCGCCAGCAGCGCAGCGCTGGTCTTTTCACCGACGCCTGGAATGGCGGTCAGGGTGGCGGCGTAGGACTTTTTCTTCATCGCGCGCTTGCGGTAGTCGTTGGCGTAGCGGTGGGTCTCGTCCTGAATGTTCGTGACAAACGTAAAGATGTTGCGGTTGCGGTTGATGGCGATCTCGCCGCCCTCGTCGTCCACAATGGCGCGGGTGCGGTGGTGGTCATCCTTGACCATGCCGAAGGTCGGCACATGTTCCAGCGCTGTGCCGCGCAGGGCCTGCCTGACCGCGCCGACCTGTCCCCTGCCGCCGTCGATGAGCAGCAGGTCGGGCAGCGTCGCAAACTGGTTCTGCGGGCCGTCCGGCTTCTCGCCGCGGCGGGCCATCTCGTACTCCGCCGCGCGGCGGGAGAGCGTCTCTGCCAGCGAGGCGTAGTCATCGGTGCCCGCGACGGTTTTCATCTTAAAGCGGCGGTAGCCCGCGCGGTGGGGCTTGCCGTCCTGAAAGACGACCATGCCGCAGACGCTCGACCCGTCGCCCCAGTTGGAAATATCGTAGCTTTCAATCACGCGGGGCGGCTTTTTCAGGCCCAGCACCTGCGCAGCCTCCTCAAGCAGCTTTTCCTCGCGGGTATAGCGCCCGCTCTCGCGGCCCAGACGCTCGACAGCGTTTGTATAGGCCATCGTGACGAGCTTCGCGACGTCGCCGCGCTGGGGCACGTACAACTCCACCTTCGTGCCGCGCGCCTGGTTCAGAGCCTCATTCAATGCCTCCGCGTCGGGCGGCAGGGCGTCCACGGCAATCGTTTTAGGGATCGTCTCGCCGTCAAGGTAATACTGCGGCAGAAATTCCTCCCGCACGGCGTCGATGTCCGTCGTGTCGCGGAACAGGAACTCCCGCTTGTCGGTCAGGCGTCCGTCGCGGTAGCGCAGCACGGCGGCGCAGACCGCGTGGGTCGTGCCCGCCAGTGCGATGACGTCCATCTCGGTGTCGCTCTCCATGACGACCTTCTGCCCGGCTGCCACGCGGTCAATGGCCATGATCTGGTCGCGCAGCAGCGCCGCCGTCTCAAAGTCAAGCCGCTCCGACGCAGCCTCCATCTTCTCCCGCAGCTGCCTGACGATGTCCTTTTTGCCGTAGCGGATCATCCGCAGTGCGCCCTGCACAGCGTCGTTGTAAGCAGCACAGGTGATTTTGCCGCTGCACACGGCCATGCACTTGCCGATGTGGGCGTTGAGGCAGGGGCGGCCCTTGCCGAAGTCCTGCGGAAAGTTCTTATTGCACCGCGGCAGCAGGAAGCAGTCCTGCGCCGTTTCCACCATCTCCCGCACGGCAAACGACGAGGTGAACGGGCCGATGTAGTCGGCGTCGTCGTCATCCTTCTGCAGCGCGGCGGAGATGCGCGGCCAGGCCCCGCGCGTGACCTTGACATAGCTGTAGCCCTTGTCGTCTTTCAGCAGAATATTGTACTTCGGCGTATGGGCCTTGATCTGGCTGGCCTCGAGGACGAGCGCCTCAAATTCCGACTGGCAGACAATGACGTCAAACGTGAAGGCGTGGGCGATCATCTGGCTGACCTTGGCGTCGTGGGGCACGCCCTCCCGGAAATACTGCGACACGCGGGTTTTCAGGCGCTTGGCCTTGCCGATATAGATGATCGTGTCCGACTTGTCCCGGATGATGTAGACGCCGGGCAGCAGCGGCAGCATACAGGCTTTTTTATAAAGTTCAGCTTTTGTCATGGGGTGTTGCCTTTCCTATACAAAAAAAGCGGCGGGTCGCCCCACCGCTGATTGTTCTGGAATAGATTACTCGGCAAAGCCGGAGCTGACCAGCTTGACCAAGCCGTCAACTGCAGCCTGCTCATCGGCGCCATCAGCAATGATGCGGATGGTGGTGCCGCCGACGATGCCCAGGCTCAGGACGCCGAGCAGAGACTTCGCATTGACGCGGCGCTCCTCCTTCTCGACCCAGATGGAAGACTTATACTCGTTCGCCTTCTGGATGAAGAAGGTAGCCGGACGTGCGTGCAGACCAACCTGATTCTCAACGGTAACTTCTTTAACGTACATAGTTATTCTCTCCTACTTTTGAAAATAATATGCCCCTGCGTATCTACCGTGGGCGACTTCCAGGCGGTCTATTGCGTGTTAATACGCCGCCTTGATTGCCTCTATTTTATCCTATTTAGTCGATTTTGTACAGTGGAAAATTGCAATTTTGGCAGGATTCTGTAATTCCGCCAAATCTACGTTCTCTCGTTTGTGCAATATTGCCAGTTTATTTTCAACAGGATTGTGGATTGACGACAAAAACAACGGTCAACCCCGATACTGCATCTCCAATTCCTCACAATATACCGCTGCAAAGGTGCCTTCCCCGGCGGGGTCGTAGCGGTGCAGCACTGTGCCCGTCAGCCGCCAGCCCATCCGCTTGTACAGTGCGATGGCGCGGGTGTTCGTGTTTATGACCCCCATCGTCGGGTGGTCGTGCTCCGGCAGCTTTTTGCGGGCAAAGTCCAGCATTTTCGCACCGTACCCCTTGCCGCGGGCAGCCTCGGTCACAAACAGATGGCCGATCTCGCCGGTTTTGTGGCAGACGCCGACCATACCGTCGGCAGCGTCCTTCGTGTAGTGCAGATAGAACGCCCAGCCGTTCTTTTTCTCGTCTGTCAGGTCCGGCAGCCAGAAGTCCGGCGTCATTTTTTCGAGATATTCCTCGTCGCAGACCGGCGCACAGACCGTGCGGCGGCCCTCGGCCATGAGGGCCGCGCAGAGGGCGAGCTGTTCGTCATTTTTCACAAGGCGCATATTTTCGCCGCGCTTCCACTTGGGCAGCTCGGTCAGCGGGTGGCTCTCGCACCAGGCGTCGTACAAATCGGGGCGGCGCTCGCGGGTGCGCTCCCGGCTTTGGGCCCCACGCCACTCGTCAATTTTTTTGTGGTCGCCGGTCAGCAGCACGGGCGGCACGGCGCGGCCCTCCCAGACCTCGGGGCGGGTAAACTGGGGGTATTCCAGCAAGCCATCCCAATAGCTCTCGTCCTGATAGCCCTTTTCCTCGGCCAGGACGCCGGGCTGCAGGCGCAGGACGCTGTCGGCCACGACCAGGCTTGCCAGCTCACCGCCGGTCAGCACATAGTCTCCGATGGAAATTTCCTCGTCGCCGAACGCATCGATGACGCGCTGGTCGATGCCCTCATAGTGGCCGCAGACCAGCGTCACCGCGTCATAGTCGGCCAGCTCGCGGGCCTTTTCCTCATTGTAGGGGCGGCCTGCGGCGGTCAGAAAGACGACGTGCGGCCTGGCCCTGCCCTGCGCGGCACACTGGGCCTGCACGGCGCGCAGGCAGTCGGCAATCGGCTGGGCGTAGAGCACCATGCCGCAGCCACCGCCGTAGGGGTAGTCGTCGGTCTGCTTCTGTTTGTTTTTCGTATAGTCGCGGATCTGGTGGCAGTGCGCCTCAAACAGATTTTTGGCGCGGGCGCGGCCCAGGATGCTGGCCGAGAGAAAGCTGTCGCACAGCTCCGGAAAAAGCGTTACAATGTCAATGCGCATCGGTTCAGTCCTCGTCGCCGTTGACGGCCTCGGTGAACATGCCCTCGATGGGCGTCACCAGAATTTTGCGCGCCTCGATGTCGATATTTTTGACAAATTCCGGCACAGCGGGCAGCATGTGCTCCCCGCCAGCGGTGTCGGTGACGGTATAGATGTCCTGCGCGGCGGGGCGGTCCACGTTTGTCAGTCTGCCGTACACGCGGCCGGTTTCGGCATCGACGACCTCGCAGTCCAGCAGGTCGTCAATGAAGAAGCGGCCCTTGGGCAGGCGTGCGTCCGCCTTAGCCAGATAGTACACCCGGCCCACCTGGGCGCGGGCGGCGTCCATATCGTTGACGCCTTCGAGGCGCAGTAAAATCACATTGCCCTGAGCGCGCACGCCCAGCACGCGGGTCTCCCCTGCGCCGTCGGCGGTGGTGAACAGGCGCTTGAATTTTGCCAGAAACGCCGCGCCGTCGCAGAGCGGCAGGGCTTTCATTTCGCCGCGCACGCCGTGGGTGGACACGATCTTGCAGGCGGGAAGATAGTTTTGCATAGTTCCTCCTGATGTGTTGTAGAGGTCTGTTTGCGGCAGCGGAAACGCCCCGGGCGGATATAGAATCCGCCCCTACGGTGTAGGAGTCGATGCTCGGCATCTACCCGCGGAAGTCTCCGCTGCCGCAAGGCCGCAGCGGGCGAACAATGTTCACCCCTACATTGAAAAAAAGCACTTTACCCTGCGGCAAAGTGCTTTGTAACGGGTCTTAGTCGATCTCAACGATGACTTTCTCGCCCTGACGGACGGCAGCGGCACGCACGACAACGCGGATCGCCTTGGCGATACGGCCCTGCTTGCCGATGACGCGGCCCATATCGGCCTCGGCCACCTTGAGGTGGTACACAACAGTGCCGTCCTCACGCATGGGATCAACAGTCACCTGCACGGCCTCCTTGTCTTCGACAAGGCCGCGGGCAACGGCTAATAAGAGTTCCTGCATGTGGCGTTCCCTCCCTGAAAAGCGAACAAATTACAGAACAGCGGCCTTCTTCAGGATCTCACGGACGGTGTCAGTGGGCTGAGCGCCGTTGTCCAGCCACTGCTTAGCCTTCTCAGCGTCGATCTTAACGACAGAGGGCTCCTTGGTCGGATCGTAGTAGCCGATCTCCTCGATGAAGCGGCCATCACGAGCGAAGCGGCTGTCAGCGACAACAACGCGGTAGAAAGGAGCCTTCTTGGCGCCCATGCGGCGCAGACGAATCTTAACCATAGTAATATTCCTCCAAAAATTGTTTACGGCCCTTGCGGGGCATCTGATTTATATTGTACATCCCGTGGGCCGTAAAGCCGAGCGGGTCATACCGAAATTGTGTCAGCGGCCAAAGCCGCGGAAGCCGCCGCCCCTGCCGCCTAAGCTGCCCAGGCTGCGCATAAAGCCCTTGGGGTTGCGCTTGACCTTTTTCATCATCTTCTGCATCATCTCAAACTGGCGCAGCAGCTTGTTGACGTCCTCCACCGTGGTGCCGGAGCCTGCTGCAATGCGGCGCTTGCGCTTGGGGTTGATGATGTCAGGTTTGGCGCGCTCTGCCGGGGTCATCGAGTAGATGATGGCCTCGATGCGGGGCAGTGCCTTTTCGTCGAGGGAATCGGCGTCGATCTGGCCGCCGCCGGGCATCATGGCCAGCAGCGCCGACGCACCGCCCATTTTTTTGACCTGCTGGAACTGGGCGAGCAAATCGTTCATGTCGAACTTGTTCTCCATCAGGCGCTTGGCGGCGGCCTCGGCCTCCTTGTCGTTCTGGAGCGTCTGCGCTTTCTCGATCAGGGAAAGCACATCGCCCATGCCAAGGATGCGGTTCGCCATCCGCGCCGGGTAGAACGGCTCCAGATCCTCGAGCTTCTCGCCCGTGCCCTGGAAGTAGATCGGCATGCCGGTGACGGCCAGCACCGAGAGTGCCGCACCGCCGCGGGTGTCGCCGTCGGTCTTGGTCAGGATGACGCCGCTGATGCCGACCTTTTCATTAAAGGTCTTGGCCACGTTGACGGCTTCCTGACCGGCCATGGCGTCCACGACCAGCAGCGTTTCATCGACCTCGACAGCCTGCTTGATGCGCACCAGCTCATCCATGAGCTGGTCATCGATCTGCAGACGGCCTGCGGTATCGAGAATAACAATGTCATTGCCGTGATCCTTCGCGTAGGCAAGTGCCTTCTGCGCGATGATCTCGGGCTTTTCGGTGCCCAGCGTAAAGACCGGAACACCGGCCTGCTCACCGACGACCTTCAACTGCTCAATGGCGGCGGGGCGGTAAATATCGCAGGCGACCAGCAGCGGGCGGCGGCCCTGGCTGCGGTAATATTTGCCGAGCTTGGCGGCGTGGGTGGTCTTGCCGTTGCCCTGCAGGCCGCACATCATCAGCACGGTCTGACCCTTGTTTTTCAGGCGCAGGTACTTCGGCTCGTTGCCGCCCATGAGATTGGTCAGCTCTTCGTTGACGATCTTGACGACCTGCTGGGCGGGGGTCAGGCTCTCCATGACCTCCTGCCCCATGGCACGTTCCGAGACCTGGGCGCAGAAGTCCTTGGCGACTTTATAGTTGACGTCGGCCTCGAGCAGGGCCATGCGCACCTCGCGCATCGCGGCCTTGATGTCGGCCTCGTTCAGCTTGCCCTTGCCGCGCAGCTTCTTGAAAACGCCATTCAAGCGCTCTGTTAAAGACTCAAAGGCCATCGGCATCCTCCTGCGTGTCCAAGCGGTGTAAGATCGTGAGCATCTCCGCGGTGTCGCTCGTGATCCGCGGGTCCGGCGTGAAGGAGCCGGAGTTCGAGCAGCGAATCTCTGTGACGAGCAGCCGCAGGCGGTCTAAGTCAGCCTGCATCCGGGTGTGGCGGCGGGCGTTGCCGAGCTTTTGCTCCAGCTCGTCGAGCGCGGCCTCACCGTGCTTGATGGCGTCCCGCACCCCCTGCCGCGTGATGCCGAGGTTCTCGGCAATTTCGGCCAGGGACAGATCCTCATCATAGTATTCTGTCAGGATGACGCGCTGCTTGTCCGTCAGGACCGGACCGTAGAAGTCCAGCAGTACGGAGTAGGCAAGGTTTTTCTGCGGCTTGCCGGCCATGCCCGCGCCCCCCTTTGCTGCTTGTGAAGGCCGTGTAAAGTATTTTTCTTTACATCAGCCTTTGAATTATAACAGGCGCAGGGAGAAAAGTCAAGGGGTCCGGGCGGATTTTGTGCCGATTTCCTGCGATTTTTTGAGGAAATCAGCGGACCTTCCGCAGCGGCCCCTACAACATTGCCCCACATTATTTTGCCAGACCCGTGGCAAACCCTGCCGAACTATGCTATAATAAGAATACTTTTGTTTACGGAAAGTGAGGTGCCCCGCCATGCCCATCCTGCACAGCTATTATCAGGACGTCTACCGCTGCCCCATCGTGCGGCTGGACGGCTATTCCGCGCAGCACGGGCTGAGTACCGGCATCCTCGCGTATCTCGATTTCGGCGGCGCGACGGGTTCCTCCAAGGACGGCCTGGCCGAGACTATGCTTGCCTTTGCCACCGAGCGCGGCACGCTGCAGCCCGGCATGCCTGTGGTGGAGGCCAGCTCCGGCAGCTTCGGCGCGGCGCTGGCCGTCAGCTGTGCCACAACGGGGCACCCCTGCATCCTGGTCGTACCCAGCAACCTGCCCATTGCCCAGCGCAAGCGGCTGCAGGACCTGGGTGCGCATATCATTGCCTGCAGCAGCAGCGGGCGCCGCGCCATGGAGCGCGTGGCCGAGGACACCGCCAAGCGCTACGGCGGATATTACACCCACTATTTCTCCAACGACGACAACCCCGAGTACCACCGCCGCGTGACGGGGCCGCAGATTTATAAAAACGCAGGAGATGCCATAGACGCCATCGTCATCGGCGTGGGCAGCGGCGGCACGATCACCGGCGTAGCTGAGTACATCAAAGCGTGGAACAGCATGGTGCGCATCGTCGCCGTGGAGCCTGCTGAGTGTGCCGCCATCTCGGGCGGGTTCATCGGCCAGCACGGCATTTCGGGCATCGGGCCGGGCTTTGTGCCGGAGAACTACAACCCTTATGTCGTGGACACCGTACTGACCGTGACCACCGCCGACGCCGAGCGCGCCGCGCGGGAGGTGCTCTTCTTTGACGGCGTGCCCGCCTGCACCAGCGCCGGGGCGACGCTCGCCGCTGCCGTGCAGCTGCTGGGCATGGGCAAGGCCAAGCGCCCCCTGTGCGTCTTTGCCGGGCGGCATATCTACGGATAAATTTGTAAAATTTGCGCGAACGCCCCGCACCGTATTTCCCGGTGCGGGGCGTTATGCTATACTGGTATTATAAAAAGGAAGGGCGGTGTGTGACCGTGAAAAGATCTTTGTTTCCCGTTTTGTCGATGCTTTTTTTGACAGGCTGTGCCGCCGGGGCGGTTTCCTCGGCGGCTGTGCCATCCACGGCTGCCCCTCTGCCCGGAACTGCGGAGACTGCCGGAACCGCTGAGGCCGCGGCGACGCCCGCACCCACCGCTGACGCTGTGCAGCCGCCGCAGGGACTCGTGGAGACCGGCGCGGCGGTGCTGGACTACGATGAGATACGGCTGATCGACTATTTTCGCGAATATCAGCCCTACCCCGACACCGATTACTATACGATGTGCAGGGACGGCAAGTGGGGGCTGATGCGCAGCGACGGCACCGAGGTACTGCCCTGCCGCGCGTCCGAGCCGCTTTTTGAATGCAGCTGGAACGCCCACCATTGGCACGGGTACCTGGACGACCTGTTCGGCTCACCGGACTATGAAGCCGCGTATAAAGCAGCCTCACAAACGCTGACAGAGAGCGGCGACGGACGCCTTTGTGCAGAACACGACGGCGGCGGCTACCGGCAGTTTGTCTTTTTGCAGGACGATAAAACCTACCTGAACAGCGGCAGCATGGGGCCGGGCCAGTTCATTACGCTCACCGACGACATCCTGCAGCTGTTCAGCGGCAGCACCAACGGTCTTGTGCCCGCGCAGAGTGGCATCACCACGCACGAAAGCGACGAATGGTACAACTTCGTCGGTGACGGGCTGTACGTGTATCGCTGCCGGAACAGCGATGCAGCCAACAATTTTGTATACACCGCGGCTGACTGCTTCTTTGACGCGCCGCTGGCCGCCGCCCAGCGCGAGGGCAAATGGGTGTATCTGGACACAGCGGGCCATGAAGTGACCGCCCCCTGCTACGACGGCATATACCGGCCCAACCACTATACAGACGAGCCGCTGGTCTTTGCCCGCGCCGCGCCGCTGCTGAGCGGCTATGCAGTCGTCAGCCGGGACGGAAAGTTCGGTCTGCTGGACAGCACCGGCGCAGAGCTTGTGCCCTGCGCGTATGACGGCCTTGTGTGGGACGGCGGCACGGCATGGGTCAAGCTGGCCGACGGCTGGCACGAGTACACAATTCCCGGCGTAACAAAGCCCGACCCGCTGGCCGACCTGCCCGACAGCGTTACAGCCCCCGACACCTACCCCGCGCGGACGGACGCGGTGTTTTTCATGGCGGATGCCAACAGCACCAACCGCCTGAATCTGCGCGCTGGCCCCGGGCTTGCGTACGACATCCTCGGCAAAATTTCTTCCTCCACCCTGCGCGTGTACGGGTATTCCTCCGCCGCCCCCGGCTGGGCACTGGTGCGGTATGACCCGCTGTACGATGTGCCGCAGTTTGGCTGGGTCAGTACGGCGTATTTGATTTCAGCGGAATAATAAAGGCGGTGTGCTGCTATGAAGCTTTGGCTCTGCATTCTGTCTGCCCTGCTGTTGGCGGGCTGTACCGCCGGGACGGATGTGCCCGGCAGCGTAACGCCCACTGCTGTACCCACCCCCGCCGCTACGGAGACCGGGGAAACAGCCGAGGTCGCGGCGACGCCCGCACCCACAGCTGACGCCGTGCCGCCGCAGGGACTCGTGGAAACCGGCGCGGCGGTGCTGGAGTACGATGAGATACGGCTCCTCCGCTATTCTCGGGAATTGCAGTCCTACCCCGAGGTCGAATACTACACGATGTGCAAGGACGGCAAGTGGGGCCTGATACGCAGCGACGGCAGTGAGGTTCTGCCCTGCCGCGCGCCGGAGCCGCTGTTTGAATGTGGTCTCGGCAACCGCCATTGGCACGACTACACAAACGGTCTTTCGTGGGAGGCTGCCGACGCGCTGCGAAAGGAATATGCCCGTCAGCTGCAAGCCTGCGGCGATGGTGTGATCTGTGACGGGCACGACGGCGACGGCTATCTGGAATTTGTCTATTTGCAGGAGCATACTGTGTCCATATACAGCGGCAGCCTCGGCCCGGGCGAGTTCAGCGCCCCGACAGAGGATGATCTGCTGCGGTACAGCGGCAGCGCCAACGGCCCTGTGCCCACCTGCGGCGGTACAATACACCGCGAGAGCGACGACTGGTATTATTTTGTCAGCGATGGGCAATACGCCTACCGTTATAAAGACGGCACTGCCGCCAACGATTCCATTTATACTGCCGCAGATTTTTTCTTTGATGCACCGCTAGCCCCCGCCCAGCGCGACGGCAAATGGGTATATCTGGACACTGCCGGGCGCGAGGTAACAGAACCCTGCTATGACAGCGTCTATGCCCCAGACTATTACACAGAGGAACCCCTGGTCTACCGCCGCGCCGCCCCGCTGCTGAACGGCTATGCGCCGGTGAGCCGGGACGGAAAGTTCGGTCTGCTGGATTCCACGGGAGCAGAATTTGTCCCCTGCGCGTATGACGGCCTTGTGTGGGACGGCGGCACGGCCTGGGTCAGGCTGGGCGACGGCTGGCACGAATATTCTATTCCCGGCGTGACGAAGCCCGACCCGCTGGACGACCTGCCGGAAAGCATTGTCGCACCCGACACGCGGCCCACACGGACGGATATTGTATTTTTCTCGGTGGATACTGCCGGTGAGCGTCTAAACGTGCGTACCGGGCCGGGGCTGGAATACGACATTCTCGACAAGCTTTCCGATTCCGCGCAGGTGCGCCTGTACGGTGCCCTGAGCGCTGCCCCCGGCTGGGCGCTTGTCAAATACGGACGTAAATTTGGCTGGGTCAGTCAGGATTTTCTGGTTTTGGGACGTTAAAATAAAAAATGCCCCGGACACGCGATGTGTCCGGGGCTGTTGCTTTGCGGTGGTCGGTTTGCATCGGGCAACCGTACAGTTCTCTCCCCCACCGCCTGCGGGCGGAGCCCCCTCGCAGAGGGGGCCAAGGGGTGAACGCACCTTTTTCGACAGTCTGACGGGAGAGACGAATCTCTCCCTTACTTCTTTTTGCGCGTTGTGCGCTTTGCCGTTCTTCGCGGCGCAGGCTTTTTGTCCGGCTTCGGTACAGGCTTCACACGGACAAACTGGATGGGGTTGCCGTTTGCCAGAATGCGCTCCTCGACCTCGAGCTCCGGCAGGGATGCCAGGAATTTATTCAGGCTCTTGGAGCCGAAGTTGCGCACGTCAAAGTCCGGGTAGCGCTTGATGAGCTGGTCACCGACGCGGGAGGTGCGCACCCAGCCCGTGCCGTCGTCCATTTCATCAATAAGACCGTGGATGATGCGGCCAATGGAATCGCGGTTGATGGCCGTGTCGTCTCCGGCGTTGGCGCGTGCGGCGGCCTCGGCGGCGGGGGCTGCGGGCGCGGTGTCGTCGGTCTCGCCGTGGTCGAGGATCAGATCCAGGTATTTGAACTGGTCGCACGCCTTGACGAAGGGGCCGAGCGCTTTGCTCTCGCCCATACCGATGACGAGTTTTCCGGCCTCACGCAGACGGGCGGCCAGCCGCGTAAAGTCGCTGTCCGACGAGACGATGCAGAAGCCGTCCAGATTGCCGCCGTAGAGCAGGTCCATGGCGTCAATGATCATGGCGGAGTCCGTCGCGTTTTTGCCCGTCGTATAGCTATACTGCTGGATGGGGATGATGGAGTTGTTCAAAAGCGCGTCCTTCCAGCTCTTGAGACGCACATCCGACCAGTCACCGTAGATGCGCTTGCAGGCGGCCACGCCGAAGGTCGCGGCCTCGTCAAGAATGACCTTGACATACTTGGGCGAAATGTTGTCCGCATCAATGAGGATCGCAAGTTTCAGGTCTTCCATCGCTTACTTCCTCTCGCGCTTGGGCTGCTCAAAGTACATATAGAGCTGGCACGGGATCATGCCGTTGTAAATTTTGCGGCGGCGCGCGGCCTTTTTGCCAAAGTGCTGCTCAAACTCGGCGTCCGCGGTGATGGCATAGAGCCCCTGCGCGGGGTGTGCCTGCCAGACCTGGCCCAGCGTTCTGGCAAGGCTTGCGGCCTCGGATGCGTCGCCGAGGCGCTCGCCGTAGGGCGGGTTCGTCAGGACGGTGGCGTTGTCGAGTGCACGGAATTCCCTGACGTCGGCGACCTCAAAGCGGCAGCGGTCCCCCACGCCCGCCAGCTTAGCGTTCGCGTTGGCCAGTGCCACGGCGGCGGGGTCAATGTCGTAGCCGATGCCCTCGAACGCAGCGTCCTTGCGGACCTCGTCCAGGGCCTTCTGACGCTGCTCTGCCCATATGTCAGCGGGCACAAAGTCGAAGTGCTCGGCGGCAAAGCGGCGGCGCAGGCCGGGGGCCAGGTTCAGCGCCTTCTGGGCAGCCTCGATGACCAGCGTGCCGGAGCCACAGAACGGGTCCTGCACGAGGGAGTCACGGCGCACGCGGCCCAGGTCGGCAATGGCGGCGGCCAGCGTCTCCTTGATGGGGGCCAGCGTCGCGTTTTTGCGGTAGCCGCGCTTGTGCAGGCCGTCGCCGGAGGTGTCGAGGTAGATTTCCACGGTGTCCTTGCGCAGGGCAAAGCGCACCTTGTACAGTGCGCCGTCCTCGGGCAGGGTGCCGACCTTGTGGCCGTGCATCAGGCGCTTGACGATGGCCTTTTTGACGATGCTCTGGCAGGCGGGCACGCTGGACAGCTGGCTGGACAGGCTCGAGCCCTTGACCGGGAACGCCGCGTTGGCGGGCAGCAGGTCCTCCCACGCGATGTTGTAGCAGCCGTCGAACAGCTCGTCAAACGTCGTGGCCTTGTAGGTGGCCAGCAGCAGCAGGACGCGCTCCGCCGTGCGCAGGTTCAGGTTGGCGGCGGCGATAACGTCCGCCCCGCCCTGGAATGCCACGCGGCCATCGGTGACCTGGATGTTCTGTGCGCCCAGACGCTTGACCTCAAAATTCAGCGTCGACTCCGTGCCGAAAAAGCAGGGCGCGACCATAGTATAGAGTGTAGACATAGGTGTCCTTTCTTGTGTCCTTCTTGCCTCTCTCTGGGAGGGAGGTGCCCCGGAGGGGCGGAGGGAGAGAAGCTTGTCAGAGCCCGAAATATTTCGGGCTGCCGGAAGGTTCTCTCCCCCACCCGCTGCGGCGGGAGCCCCCTCCCAGAGGGGGCCAAGAGTTTTATAAAATTGCAAAAAGACCCCAGCCCGGCGGCTGACAGCCGTCAGGATAGGGCCGTTCGTACTGTGGTTTCTGCGGCCAAATCAGCCGCGGCGGCGGGAATATCCACCGCGATGGTTCTCCGTCACGCGCTTGAGGTCTGCGATTTTCTCCTCACTGCGGGTCTTGTAACGGGCCATCATGTCCTCAAAGCTCATCTCGCCTTGGGGGGCGGCGGGCTTGGGCTGCCACACGCGGGGCTTTTCCTCGCGCTTGGGGCGCGGGGCCGAGC
>ULRX01021086.1_pt1 | contig 15559 bp, 15 predicted proteins | sample 1955871 | NCBI WGS metagenome assembly ULRX01 (sample SAMEA4835695, study PRJEB28245) | human gut metagenome | biome: gut microbiome; material: fecal sample | place: Denmark | collected 2008 | reverse complement strand
CGTGAGCTGTGTCGCTCGGAACGATAGTTATTATACCAGATGCAACAGAAATGTCAACACCTATTTTCAAATTTTTTTGACAAATTTTTGCATGGAAATTGATGCAGTCCGTACAGCGGCTGTGGGGCGAAAAATTCATTAAAGTGTGGTACAATAAAAGCCACGCGGCGGGGCGCTTCCCGTACAATGATAAAAACGAGGGAATGCATATGGCAAACGGAATTATCTTTCTGGTGGGTGCACTGATCATGTTTTACATGGCGCTGCGCAGTGTGCGGCAGCGGCGCAGTCTCTGCACGAACGGCGAAAAAGTACAGGCGCGCATCACTGGCACAGTGCAGAGCCGGGACGGCACGGCCTATGTGCTGGAGTTCACCACGGCGGGCGGCAGCCACCGGCTGCAGTACCCCAAACCCTCCCGCAGCAAGGATTTTGCCGAGGGCAGCGTGGTGACCCTGTACTACGACCCGGAAGCCCCGGAGAAAATGTATGTGGAGGGCGATAAGTCGGTGCTGGGCGCCGAGGCGCTGTACGCAGGCATCGGCGTTGCATTGCTGGTGCTGATGTTCGCACTGCTGTGAGAGGAGGAACCATAAGATGAAACTGGAACATTTTGGTATGGCAGAGCCGGGGGACTGCCGGCTGGTATTTACGGCGGATGCCGAAGAGCTTGAACGGGCCATCACGGCCGAGCAGGCTGCGCCGGACGCCCCGCAGGCCGAAGAGGACTTGCTGACGGCGGCGGTGAACCGCACCATCCTGGAGGGCTTTTCGGCCCTGTATGAGCAGATCGCGGCGGAGTACGGCGTTACGCCGGTGACCGACCCGGACTTTGAATTGCTGGCCGTGAACCGGGCCGAAGGGTTCCGGGCCGGGGCGCAGTTCTATGCCCTGCCGCCGCTGACGCTGGGCCGGTACACCGGTTTTGTGCAGGCGGTAGAGCCGCACCTCATCCGGCAGCTTACCATTGAAATGGAGATCAACCGTCATCATGGCGATGAGGAGCGTGCGGCAGATGCTGCTGGAAAGGCCGCCCTGCGTCAGCAGGTGGCCCGGGAACTCTACGCCCAGCGCTGCGTGCAGGCAAAGGCCCGCGCGGAAAAAGAAGTCATCTGGCAGCTGGGGGACGAGGTGACCGGTCCTCTGCCCAAACAGCTGGTGGGCGGCAACTACTTCGCCGAGCAGCGGCAGTTCAACCTGAGCCTGCAGGCCAACGGCATCAACTTTGATCAGTTCCTCAAGGTGCGGGGCCAGACGGTGGAAGAGTTCCGCTCCTGGCTGCACACCCAGGCGGAACGCAAGCTGCGCAGCTGGCTGGGGCTGCTGCTGGTAGCGGAAGCAGAGGGCCTGCAGCCCACGGAAACCGAGGTGACGGCCGCCCTGACCGACTGGAATGAGAAACTGGACGGGGAACGCACCTTCCCGGCCAACGATGCCCGCAAGGTGCGCCAGCGCCTGATGCGTGCAAAGGCGACGGCCTTTGTGCTGGAGCATTCCACCCTGACCCCGCCCCCGGCAGAACCGGTGGTGCAGGAACTGCCTCAGAAATAAGGAAAAAAGCCGTGTTCCCACGCCGACAGATCGGCAGGGAGCACGGCTTTTAAAGGATGGGGGCTAGGTTTGGGCTCAGGCTTCTTTCAGATGCAGCACACCGGCCTGCACCAGACGCTTGCGCAGCAGGGCACCCACCACGCAGGACACCACGATCTTGGCCAGATCCAGCACGATGAAGGGATATACGCACACAGCCAGTGCATAGCCCAGGTCGCACTGCATCTGGAACACGAACCAGGCGGTACCCAGGACGTAGCAGGCGGCATCGCCCAGCACCAGACCCACGGCGGAGACCACCGGCTGGCCATTGCTTTTTTCAATGAACAGGCCGCCGATGAAAGCCAGCAGCAGGTAGCCCACCAGATAGCCGCCGGTGGGGCCTGCCACCTTGGCCAAACCGGCACCGTAGCCGGAGAACACCGGAACGCCGATCAGGCCGATGGCCAGATAGATGACGACACTCAGGGTGCCGAACTTGGGGCCTAGCAGCCAGGCGGTCAGGCAGATGACAAAGTTTGCCAGCGAGATGGGAATGGCTCCGATGGGCACGGTCAGCGGGCCGAGCACGCACAGCACGGCGGCCATCACCGCAGTAACGGCCATCTGGTAAGTGGTGATTTTTTGATTTTTCATAGTAAAATTCCCCTCTGTAAAAATTTGCAAGGCAGTTCTGTGCAAGAGTATAGCCTGTGAACGGACAAATGGTCAACAGAAAAGTTTGTACAGGGTTTACAATTGGCTGCGGAGGGGAGAGAACGGAAGGGAGACTGTATGGGCGGAGGACACGTTTCACGGCCGGATTTCGGCATGGCACAGCCGGATCCGGCACATCCGCTGACCGAATTCTATCTGCTGGTGCAGCAGGCTTTGGACAAGGCAGGCTGCTTTGCGCTGCCTGCCCTGTATGCCAGTCTGCAGGCCCCGGCGCGCCGGATCTACCCGGAAGAAGCGCGGGAGTATCTGCGTCTTGCGCCGCAGGCAGGGGAGGGCTTTGTCCGCCTGCAGGCGGCGGTGCAGATGCAGGTGCTGTACAGCAGCCTGCAGGTGGCAGCCGACGGTGCCCCGGCGGCGCTGCTGCTCACCGAGGAGTGCACCCGCAGCGTGACGGCGCTGCAATTGCTGCCGCCCTTTGTGTGGGAGGATCCGCTGCCGCCGCTGCCGGATGTTCCGGCGGCACTCACTTTGCAGCTGACCGTGCAGGATGTGGAGGCCATCGACACCGACCCGGCAGCACTGGGGCAGCATCTGGTGGGCAGCCCGGCGGGTAAGTGCTGGCTGACCCACCCCAAGGCCGAGACCTTTCTGGCAGAGCGGGTGGCGCTGCTGCAGCGGGTCTACCGCCGCTGACCGACCGGAAAAAAGAATGAAGCAGCGAGGGAACTGCCGCAGACGCGGCGGCTCCCTCTTTTGTTTTGCAGGGGTTCATGGTATACTAAAACCGATACGCCGCTGCGGCGGGGTGAAAAAGTTTTGTTGCACGTTTGTGAATGATACGCAATAATCGGGACTGCTCAACCGTTTCTTGAGTGAAATGTCCCCGTGGAAAGTATTTCCACCGTGCCCGTTGAGGGCGTCAAAGGAGAGTTTGAACAATGGGACAGCTGACCAAAAACGAAGTGTTCGCGCTGGCGGTGCAGCGGTACAGCGACGCCGTTTACCGCGCGGCCGTGCACAATTGCCGATGCACAGCCGATGCCGAGGATGTGGTGCAGGATGTATTTGAAAAGCTCCTGCATTACGAGGGCTGCTTTGAGAGTGAGGAGCATCTCAAGGCGTGGCTGCTGCGGGTGGCCATCAACCGCTGCCGGGACCTGACCCGTGCGGCGCACCAGAAGGATACCGAACTGGACGAGAACCTGCCCGCACCGGAACAGATGGAGGATGGCAGTGTGCTGGACGCAGTGAAGGCCCTGCCGGAGAATTACCGCAATGCCATTTACTTACACTATTATGAAGGGTACACCACGGCAGAGATCGGCCGGATGCTGAAGGTGCCCACCAACACGGTGTTGAGCTGGCTGCGGCGGGCGAGGGCACAGTTACAGACGATGCTGAAGGAGGAGATCGAAGATGAGGTGGTATGAGTACAAGATGGAGGCGGATGACCTCCACGCCCCGGAAGATCTGAAGGCAAAGCTGCTGGCCATGGCCGACACCCTGCCCGAAGAGGAAAAGAACCGCCCGATGATGCCGGCGCAGGCAGACAACACGGCTGTCGTGCGCCCGCAGGAACCGCCCAAAAAGGCAAAGCTCATCCACTTCCCTGCAAAGCAGGTGGGCGCGCTGGCCGCCTGTCTGGCCGTGTGCGTGGTGGGCTACGGTGCCCTGAGCACCGGGAAGCTGGACATCGGTGCAAAGAGCAGCAACATGGCTCTGTATTCGGCCAATAGTTCCGCAGCTTCCACCGCAGGTGGCTTTACCACCCAGCAGGCCATGCTGGACGCTACCCCGGAGGCTGTCACCTATGACCTGGACCAGGCAGCCGTTCTTTCTGAGAACGACGCTGCTGCCGCCGAGGACCGGCAGGCCAGCACCAGCCCCAAGATCATCTACACCGCCAACCTGACCCTGGAAAGCAAGGACTACGACACGGCCCGCGCGGCACTGGATGCTGCCCTGAATGACGCAGGCGGGTATCTGGAATCCAGCAGTGAATATTCAGACGTCGGGTCCAGCCGCAGCGTCAACCTGACCTTCCGTGTGCCGGAAGAAAATTACCAGAGCTTTCTGGATGCTGTGGCGCAGGCGGGCAATGTGACCTACAAGAGCCAGCAGGCCGACGATGTGACCACCCAGTACATGGACGTGGAAACGCGGCTGGCCAATCTGGAAGCCCAGCGCACCCGTCTGCAGGAGCTGCAGGCCCAGGCCGACAATCTGTCCGACCTGCTGCAGATCGAGACCAGCCTGACCGACGTGCAGTCCCAGATCGAGAGCTGGAAGAGCCAGCTGGACTGGTACAGCAATCAGGTGCAGCAGTGCACCGTGTACGTCAACCTGAACGAGGTGCAGAACTACACCCCCACCGATGAGAGCTTTCTGGGCAGCGTCGGTGCAGCCTTTGCACAGGGCTGGTCCAATTTTGTAAACGGCCTGCAGCAGCTGGCCGTCTGGCTGGCCGGTGCCTGGCCGGTGGTGCTGGTGATCGCGGCCGCCGCCGCAGGCTTTGCCGTCTGGCGCAAAAAGCGGAAGAAGTAAGGGCGGCAAGCCACTCCTGCACAAAATTCAAAATTTTTGGAAAAAGGGGTTGACATTGTTCCCGCCCTGTGGTATTATACTTGAGCAGTCAGCGAACAGCTGATGAGCGAAAAGTAAATATCGCGGGGTGGAGCAGTCTGGTAGCTCGTCGGGCTCATAACCCGAAGGTCGTTGGTTCAAATCCGGCCCCCGCAACCACCAAGCGTTCTGAGATTTCTCAGAACGCTTTTTTGTTGTGTTTTACGGCAAAAGGATCCCCTGGTCCACGCTGCAGGCGGACCGGGGGATCCTTTTGCCTTATACTTATAAATGTTCTGCCAGTTCAAACATGGCGCGCACGCTGGCGCGGCTGCGCTCCCGGCGGGAGATGAGCAGGAAGCTGAAGTTCCACTGCGGGCCGTCGATGGGCACGCTGCACAGGTCCGGGCGCAGGTATTTGGGCGCGGAAGAGGGCAGCAGCCCGATGCCCACCCCGGCGCTGGCCAGCAGGAACAGCTCCTCCAGCGTCCGGGTGTGAAGGACCGGGTTTCCTTTCAGACCCAGTTGATTGTAGTACTGGCGCAGCAGCTCCTCGGTGTTGCCCCGGGGGTCCTCTTGAGTCAGGATCAGCGTTTCGCCCTGCAGCTGCTGCGGCGCGATCTTCTCCGCTCCGGCAAGGGGGTGGCCGGTCGGCAGCAGCCAGGTGGCGTGCACCTGCTGCAGGATGATGCTGTCCAGTCCCTCCAGATCGGGCAGGTCAAAATCCATGGCGACCAGCAGGTCGATCTTTCGGTCCACCAGCTGGCTGACCAGCTGCTGCCGGGAGCCGGCCACGGTGGAAAGCTGCACTTCCGGGTGCAGGCTGTGGTACTGACGGAGCAATTGGGAGATGGCGTGCTGCTCCAGGATGGTGGGGATGCCCAGGGTCAGGCGGGTCTGCTGCTCCTGGGCGATGGTCTGGGTCCGGGTCACGACCTCTTCCAGCCGGGCCGTGAGCTCGTTGACCTGCTGGAAGAAATACTCCCCGGCCAGCGTCAGCTTGACATGGGCTGTGTCGCGCTCCAGCAGGGTGACGTGCAGTTCCTCTTCCAGGGCGCTGATCTGGCGGCTGATGGCTGTCTGGGACACAAAGCAGGCCCGCGCCGCCTTGGTAAAGCTGCCGGAGCGGGCTACCCGCTGAAAGTACAAGATCTGCTGCAATGTCATACGCTTTTTCTCCTGCCTGCATCAAAAATTGTGGAACCTTGCCAAGAGTATAACAAATTTCTTGTGCAAACTCAACCGCCTTATGCGTTTAAGTTATAAGCGGGCAAATTATTGGTATTTCAAATCTTTGCCGAAACCTGTTAAACTTGTAACAAGAGCGCCGGGCCTACACAAGACCGGTGCAAAAGAAGAAAAGAGGTAACCAAATGAAGAGCAAGATCTCTCGCCGCAGCTTCCTGCGCAACATTGCTGCCGCTGGCAGCGGTGCCGCTGCGCTGGGTCTGCTGGCAGGCTGCAGTTCCAGCAGCACCGCCGCATCCTCCGGCAGCACCGCAGCCGCCGAGGACAAGTACACCCCGGGCACCTATTCTGCCTCCAAGACCATCTCCTACTCCGAGATCGGTGTCTCCATGACCTTTGATGCCAACAGCATCACCGCCTGCGAGATCACTTCCTCCGGTGAGCAGGACCTGCTGACCGACGACAAAAAGACTGCCATGGCCAAGGCCATCGTGGAGGGCCAGAGCGCCGATGTGGACGCTGTGACCAGCTGCACGCTGGTGGCCTCCGTGGGTGCCATCCAGGAGTGCGTAGCCGACTGTATCGCACAGGCTACCGGCACTGAGGTGGAAAAGCCTGAGACGACCGAAGTGACCGGCCGTGTGCCCGGCTACTGCGGCCCCGGCGACTGGCTGGGTGAGGCTCCGGCAGACCCCGACAAGTATGAGGAGGCCGGTACCTATGATGTGGTCATCGTGGGCGGCGGCCATGCCGGCGTCGGCGCAGCCTTTGGTGCTGTGGATGAGGGCGCTACCGTGGCGGTCATTGAAAAGCAGCCCTGGGGCAACTTTGTGGACCTGGACGGCACCGGCACCAACATGGGCGGCTGGTACGGCGAGGACATCGGCCACGTCAACTCCAAGCTGCTGATCGAGCGCGGCTATGGCCCCTATGACACCGGTGCCATCACCTCCGAGTTCTGCAAGCGTGCCGCAGGCCGTGTGAACCCCGAGATCATCAAGAACTTCGTGCAGTATTCCGGCCAGATGTTCGACCGCTATGAGGAGATCTACGACTCCTATGAGGAAGAGCGCAAGGCCAACGACAGCGACGTGTATCTGGCCGATACCGCTGTCATCGTGCCCAAGGCCACCGGCGACGGCAAGACCGGCGACCAGTGGGTGGACGGCGAGCCCGCAGGCGGTGCCGGTCACTACGACCTGAGCGATATGTTCAAGTACCCGCTGTGCAACACCCAGGCAGCTTACGGCCAGCACAAGGCCAGCTACCCCATCAGCTGCGGCGGCTACCTGACCTGGCCCTGCAACGCCCAGTTCTACGGCTATCAGGGCAACAACATCGAGTACATCCACAAGTACATCGTCAAGTATGTGCAGGAGACCCCCAACTGTGCCTGGGACTTTGAGCGCGAGGGCATCAAGCTCATCCAGGACGAGAGCGGCAAGGTCACCGGCGTGTACGCCAAGGGCGCAGACGGCACCTACTACCGCTACAACTGCAACAAGGGCGTCATCCTGTGCGCAGGCGACTTCATCGGCAACCCCGAGATGTGCTGGGCGCTGCTGAACGAGGGCATGGAGTGGGCTGAGCGCAGCGGCGCGACCGCTGACAGCTGGGCCTCTGCAGGCACCCGCAACGGCCAGGGCCACAAGATGGCCTGCTGGGCAGGCGGCATGATCGAGCCCACCCCCCGTGGCTGGATGGCCATCGGCGGCGGCGCTTCCGGCCCCTGGGGCACCGCTCCCATGCTGATGCTGAACAGCCGCGGCAAGCGCTTCATGAACGAGGGCGCCATTGCTCAGATGCAGGCCACCTGCCTGCGTCAGCCCGCCGGTCTGGCCTGCTACGTCACCGACGCCAACTGGGCCAAGACCCTGAAGGCTGCTCCGCTGGACCACGGCGCACCCAACTTTGGCATGCAGGACTACTGGGATAAGATCGAGCAGGACATGAACAACACCGTGTCCGGTCAGGCCAACACCATCACCATTGCAAACCTGGCCGAGCGCACCCAGATGGCCGGTACCATCTACCGTGCCGACACTCTGGAGGAGCTGGCAGATCTGCTGGGCTACAAGGGCGCTGCCAAGCAGAACTTCCTGGACAGCATCGCACACTACAACGAGCTGTGCTATGCAGGCGTGGACAGCGACTACGGCAAGGATGCACCGTACATGGTGCCCATCGACACCGCTCCGTTCTTCGGCGGCACCAGCTCCACCGGCCACTCCTCCAACCCGATGATGGTCACCATGAGCGGTGTCATCACCGACGAGACCCAGAACGTCCTGAACAAGGACTGGGAGCCCATCGAGGGCCTGTATGTGGCTGGCAACTGCCTGGGCGGTCGTTACGGCTTTGGCTACAGCACTCCGTTCGCCGGCAACTCGGTCGGTATGGCCATGACCCACGGCTGGACCGCAGGCCATCAGGTGGCTTCCGACAAGAAGTTCCTGGGTGAGCCCGTGGAGGCCATGGAGGCACCCGCAGGCGGCCCCGGCGGTCCTGGCGGCCCCCACTGATCTCTTCTGACGCGTTTCTTTCTCTTCTTCTCTGGGGAAGCCCCGTTACAGGGCTTCCCCTTTTGCATGAATGCGTGTATACTTTATAAAAAACGACAAGGAGCATCACCATGGCAAAACCGCTCGTGCTTGACCTGCACATCCCTTACTGCATCCGCCCGGAAAACTACCTCGCGCACTTCAACGCGGTGGGCTCCAATGCGGAAAAAAACGCCTATATGGACGCCCTCAAGCGGGAGGTGCTCTCCTATGAGGGAGAACTGGACGGTTACGAGATCCGGGCCGTGCACCTCAGCGGCGGCAGCGCCAGCGTGATGGCCCCGGACTTGCTGGGCGATGTGCTGCGCACGGTGCGCACCCATCTGCCGGTGGCGCAGGGGGCAGAGGTCAGCTACGACTCGCTGCCCGTCACCATCGGCACGCCGTCCCTCACGGGCATCGCGTCCGGCCACCCCAACCGCACCGAACTGATGATGCGTTCGGACAACGACGCCGAGCTGAAGGCGCTGGGCTGCACCCACAACGCGCAGCATATCCGCAACGCCATGCTGTTTCTGGCAAAGTTCCACCTGAACAATGTGGGCCTGACCCTGAACTACGGCATCCCGGGGCAGACGATGCAGAGCTGGCACAACAGCCTGCACGCGGCGGTCATCATGCAGGCCGGGCACATCACGGCAGAGCCGCTGGCCGTGACCGACGCCGAGGGCATGCCCAACGCGGCGGAGCGGTTCGAGATGTTCCGCTATGCCTGCGAGTACCTGCCGGAGAACGGCTACAAGATGTATGCTGCCGGGTGCTTTGCCCGCCCCGGCTACGAGTACCGCGCCCGTGCCATGGAATGGAACGGGGATGACGTCATCGGCATGGGCGTCAACGGCGGTTCGGTGTACGACGGCTATGCCGTGCGCAACACCAACAACCTCAAACTTTACATCAAAAATGCCGGTGACTTTGAAAAGCTCACGGCGCAGGCCGCGCAGCTGGACGAGAACGCGCTGATGCTGCGCTACCTGCGGGGCCGCATGAAGCTGAACGACGGCGTGGTGGAGCCGCTGTTCCGGGAGCGGTTCGGGCAGGAACTGCCGCAGGAATTTTCCACCCTGCTGGATAAGGCGGTGGAAAACGGCCTGGCCCAGCGCACGGCCGACGGCTGGATGCCCACCCTGGAAGGGCTGTTCCGGGGCGAAGTGCTGTAAAACATGGACCGAAAAACGGGAGCTGTCTCACAGAAGAAGGCGGCTCCTGTTTTTTATGCAGCAAAAGCCCCACGGCGTGCCGATTTGTGGTATACTGGTAGAAAACAGTGACCCGCGAAGGAGAAAAGAATGCAATACAAACTTCTGGTAAGTGATTTTGATAATACACTGGTGCCCTTTGGGGAGCCGAAGCCCCGCCCGGCGGTGGTAAAGGCCGTGAAAAAACTGCAGGCCGCCGGGGTGAAATTTGCGCTGAGCACCGGCCGCGCATACCCCTGCGTGCACAGGGAGCAGCTGGGCGGCATCCGGCCGGATTACATCGTTACCTGCAACGGTGCCTGTGTGACCGACAGCAAGGGCACTGTGGTGACGGAACACCCCCTCACCAACGAGGAAATGTACGCGTTGGTGGATTTCTGCGAGGATTACAACTACCCACTGCAGTTCAATTTCCGGGATGCCTGCTATGTGTACTGTGAGTACGAGGCCCTGCGCAACAACTACGCAAAGATGGGCAGCAGCGGCCTGACCTGCGTGGACGGCGAGGACCAGGACCGGCACCTCATCGACATGCCGCATTCGGCGTTTGCCGCGGTGCCGCCGGAACATGTAGCAGACTTCATGGCAAAATACGGCCATCTGAACCTGAACTGGATGCAGGTGGGCGCGAAAAACGCCGACGGCTATGGCTTCTACGACATCGTGCGCGGCGGCATGGACAAGGGCGTGGGCCTGACCGACCTGTGCGCCCGGCTGGGTCTGTCGCCGGAAGAGGCGGTGGCGGCGGGAGACTCGGCCAACGACCTGAGCATGCTGCGCACGGCCGGCTTGGGCGTGTGCATGGACAATGGAACCGAGGATGCAAAGGCCGCTGCTGACCGGGTCATCGGTGATGTGCGGGAGGATGGCCTGGCGGCGCTGATCGAGGAACTCTGGTTTGATGGCCCGAAAGCGGAGCCCTCCGGCCGGGACCTGGGCTCGGCCTGGGCACAGATCGAAAGCGCAGGCGGCCAATGAGCTTTGCGCCGGTGTACAATAAGCATAGCCGGGCGCTGATCCTGGGCACCTGGCCCAGCCCCAAAAGCCGGGAGATGGCCTTTTATTACGGCCACCCGCAGAACCGCTTCTGGCCGATGATGGCCGCCCTGACCGGGGAGCCGGTGCCGAAGCGGGAGGACATCGAAGCAAAAAAGCAGATCATCCTGCGCCATGGGTTGGCCCTGTGGGACACGCTGGAAAGCTGCACCATCACCGGGGCGTCGGATGCATCCATCCGGGACGTGGTGCCCAACGACATCGCCGCTCTGCTGCAGAAGGTGCCCATTGAGGCGGTGTTCTGCAACGGGGCCACGGCCTATCGCATTTATACAAAGTATCTGCAGCCGGTCACCGGCCTTGCGGCGGTCAAACTGCCCAGCACCAGCCCGGCCAATGCGGCCTGCCGCCCGGAGATGCTGCGGCAGGTGTGGGGCACGGCGCTGGCAGACTGGATCACCAAATAATTGCCAAGCTGTAAATTCTTCATGAATCCGCTTGCGTTTTTCGCAAAGGGTTGTATTATGGGTACTATAAGGGGCACCTGCCCCGGAAAAGGAGAACGACCATGAGCAAGATCATCCGCACCCGGAAGCCCAGTGTCCTGCCGTACTACGCGGCGGCGCTGGTGTTCGTGGTGCTGTGCGCGGTGCTGCCGGTGTACCGGCTGTGGGCCCTTGCGGCGGCGCTGGCAGCCGCTGCGGCGGCATTCCTGGCGGCCAAAAAGGTCTGCCCGCCCCGTGTGGTGGAAACCGAGGTGCCCTTCCACACGGGTGTGGAGGACGTGGACGCCATGCTGGCAGACATCCAGCAGAAGCTGGACACTCTGCACAGCCTGAACGAATCCCTGCCCGACCCGCAGCTGTCCGCCGCCATGACCCGCATGGAAAAGGCCGGACGCTCCATTGTGGAAGTGGTGGAGGCCAACCCCGCCAAGGCAAAGCAGGTGCGCCGCTTTGCCAACTACTATCTGCCGGACGCCGTGAATGTGCTGCAGCAGTATGCGCAGCTGGCCCGGCAGGGGGTGCGCGGCGAGAACGCCGCCGCCATCCGTGCCGAGGTGGAGCACAATGCGTCCTCCATTGCTACGGCCTTTGAAAACCAGCTGGATGCACTGTACGCCGCAGAAAGCATGGACCTGTCGGCAGACCTGACCGTGCTGCAGAACATGCTCAAGGGGCAGGGACTGAGTAAATAAACGGATATACTGGAAAGGAAGGAATCTCCTATGGCAGACAACACGTTCAACTTTGACCTCGACGCACCCGCTGTGCCTACCCTGACGCTGGACCCGGCTCCGGCACAGGAGCAGGCCCAGCCCAAACAGCCGGAACCCGCCGCTGCCCCCGAGGCACAGGTCAAGCTCAGCCCGGAAGAGCAGGCCATGGTGGATCAGTTCGCGGAGAAGATCGACATCACCAACAGCCAGCAGGTGCTGCAGTACGGCTCCGCCTGCCAGAAGAAGATCGGTGACTTCTCCGAAGCAGCTCTTTCCAAGGTGTCCACCAAGGACCTGGGCGAAGTGGGCAATATGATCACCGACCTGATCGGCGAGCTGAAGAGCTTTGACGCAGGCGAAGAGCAGCAGAAGGGCATTCTGGGCTTCTTCAAGAAAAAGGGCGACCAGATCGACGCCCTCAAGACCAAGTACAACAAGGCCGAGACCAACGTGGAGAATATCCAGGGCATGCTGGAGGCCCATCAGGTGCAGCTGCTCAAAGACATCGCTATGCTGGACAAGATGTATGACCTGAACATGGCCTACTTCAAGGAGCTCAGCATGTACATTCTGGCCGGTAAAAAGAAGCTGGCCGAGGTGCGTGCAGGGGAGCTGCAGCAGGCCATGGACAAGGCCAAGGCTTCCGGCCTGCCGGAGGACGCCCAGGCGGCCCGCGACCTGGCCGACCAGTGCGAGCGCTTTGAAAAGAAGCTGTACGATCTGGAGCTTACCCGCAACATCAGCCTGCAGATGGGCCCCCAGATCCGCCTGCTGCAGAACAACAACACCATGATGGCCGAGAAGATCCAGTCCACCATCGTGAACACCATCCCCCTGTGGAAGAACCAGATGGTGCTGGCCCTGGGCCTGGCCCACAGCCAGCAGGCCATGCAGGCCGAGCGTGCCGTCACCGACATGACCAACGACCTGCTCAAGAAGAACGCCGAGGCGCTCAAGCTGGGCACCATCGAGACGGCCAAGGAGTCCCAGCGCGGCGTGGTGGACATCGAGACCCTGCAGCAGACCAACAAGAGCCTGATCGAGACGCTGGACGAGCTGAACAAGATCCAGACCGAGGGCCGCGCAAAGCGCGCTGCCGCCGAGCAGGAACTGACCCGTATCGAGGACGAACTGAAATCCAAAATGATGGAGATCCAGAGCTGAAATGGCAAACGCAGATTTTAACCCCAAGCAGACCGGCACCCCCGGCGGCTTTGACGCGGGCAGCTACCGCGAAAAGGCCAGCCCGGAGCAGGCCGTGCAGCTGACCCCGCTGCAGCAGAAGCTGGCCGGGCTGGAAGCAAAACTGCCCGCCGCCCTCACCCGGCAGGCCGTGGCCCTGGCGTTGAGCATCGTGGTGATGCTGGCGGCCTTTGCAGGCTTTGGCAGTGCCAAGGTGCGCAGCAAATACAACACGGCCCGGCAGTGGTTCACGGTGGGCGTGTCTGCCGACAACGGCTACAACCTCAGCGAGGAACTGACCGCCCGGGCCAATACGGCGGCAAACGTCATCACCACCGCCGGCAATACGCTGGGGGCCGACAATGCGGAAGTACAGACCGCGCAGGCGGCGCTGGATGACTTTTCGGCCTGTCTGGATGCCGTGCAGTCTGGCGGAAAGCGTCAGGCGTTGACCTCCCTGAGCTACTACAACGGCAGTTCCATGCACGCGCTGTATCAGGCCAACGAGACGCTGGGCAAGGCCATCGACCAGCTCTATGCCAAATTGCAGGAGCAGGCCGCCGACCCCATGAAGATGGGCGCTGTGCAGGGCCAGTATGGCCAGTTCAACAGCGCAGGCACCATCATCGGCACATTGAAATACAACGAAGCAGTCTACAACTATCAGAACGAAGTCGGCGGGTTCCCGGCCAATGTGCTGGGCGGCCTTGCCGGCGTGAAGGAGGTTGAGCCCTTCGCATGAAAAACATTGCAAGAAAACTCAGCGCACTGCTGCTGGTGTTCGTGGTCAGCGCGGCGGCCCTGTGCCCGGCCTTTGCGGCCTCGGCCAGCCTGCCGGAGCTGCCCAAGGACCAGTGTGTGGTGGATGAGGCCAACGTCCTCAGCAGCAGCACGGAGCAGACCATCATCCAGCTGAACAACCAGCTGCAGGCCAACTGCAAGGGTGCCACCATCGGCGTGCTGACGGTGGATTACACCGGCAGCTGCACCACAGAGGAATATGCCCTGCAGGCGGCCAATGCCTGGGGCATTGGTTCTTCTACCGGCAATAATGGTGTGCTGATCCTGTTGGTCATGGAGACCCAGCAGTACGCCGACGGCGATTACTACATTGCCACAGGTGACGGTTTCCGCAACACCACGCTGAAAAGTCAGGCCAGTGCCCTTGCCCAGACCATGGAGGACGACTTCGTCCGGCAGGACTATGACGACGCCGTGACCACCTGCGCCCGGAACGTGGCCCAGACCATCGCGGACATCTACGGCGTGAGCCTTTCGGACGGGAACACCGGCAATAACGATCCATACAACGAACCCTCCTACGAGGACAACAGCAGTGGAGGAGGCTTTGGAGATATCGTGCTTGGCTTTATCACCATTCTGTTCACGGTCGTTCTGCTGCTCATCATCGTGTCGGTGGTCGTGTACACCTTCTCCGGCCCGTTGAGCGGCCTGTTCTGGTGCTTTGGCGGCCCCTGGCATAGAGGACCCCGTCCGCCGCGCGGACGCCGCAACCCGCCCCCGCCCCCGCCGGGCGGCCCCTATGGCGGCTTTGGCGGTCCCGGCCCTTACGGCGGACGCGGCCCGCGCAGCTCTCCGCCGCCCCGCAGCACTCCGCCCCGCAGCGGCGGCTTCGGTGGTGGTTCCTTTGGCGGCGGCAGCTTCGGCGGCATGGGCGGCGGCAGCTTCCATGGCGGCGGCGGCGGACGCGGCCGTTGATGCCAACAACATAACCGCATAAAAAAACAAGGCAGAGAACTGCTGTGGACGAAACGTCTGCGGCAGTTCTCTTTTTATGTGCTTCTATCATGAACGGAATTCATTTGACAAAACAATTTTGGTAACATATACTGGATGCCATCACGGAAACGAAAAAGGGAAGGAATCGTCATGTTGACTCTGGATAAAATCTACCACGCCGCCTTTGTGCTCAAGGACGTTGCCCGCAAGACCGACCTCATCGAGGCCCCAAAGCTGTCCAAGGACTGCCAGCTCTACCTGAAAACCGAGAACCTGCAGGCCACTGGCAGCTTCAAGGTGCGCGGTGCTTACTATAAGATCAGCCAACTTTCGCCCGAAGAAAGCGCCAAGGGCGTCATTGCCTGCTCGGCCGGCAACCATGCGCAGGGTGTGGCGCTGGCCGCCACCCGCCGTGGCATCAAGAGCATCGTTTGCATGCCGGACGGTGCCCCCATCATGAAGGTGGAAAATACCAAGAACCTGGGTGCAGAGGTCTGCCTGGTGCCCGGCACCTACGACGATGCCCACGACAAGGCCGTGGAGCTGCAGGAAGAGACCGGCATGACCTTTATCCACCCCTACGATGACGAGCAGGTCATTGCAGGCCAGGGCACCATCGGTCTGGAGATTCTGGATCAGCTGCCGGATCTGGATGCGGTCATCGTGCCGGTGGGCGGCGGCGGCCTGATCTCCGGCGTGGCCTT
>ULRX01009825.1_pt1 | contig 15592 bp, 11 predicted proteins | sample 1955871 | NCBI WGS metagenome assembly ULRX01 (sample SAMEA4835695, study PRJEB28245) | human gut metagenome | biome: gut microbiome; material: fecal sample | place: Denmark | collected 2008 | reverse complement strand
CCGGCGGGAATGCCGACGATACGGTAGGTTCCGTCTTTGCCCGTCGTGTCGGCCAATGGTTTTCCATCGTATCCCAAAACGGGGGTTCCGTTGGAATCGGTCAGAGTGACGGTCACATTGGAGGCGAGCGCGTCGGTATCCTCGCGGATGCCGTTTCCGTCCTTGTCGTACCATACGATGCCTGAAACGACTCGTTGGACTACGGTGACGTCGGCGTCGGTTTTGTTGTATCCGTCTCCCCAACGGATGCTGTACAGGTCGGCGGGACGGTTGTTGGAAGGTTGGATGGTGATGTCGAACATGAGGCTTGACCCTCCCGGCAGTGGTTTGTCTCCCACCCATGCCCAAGCTGTTGGATGCAGGTTTTGCGGGATGGCGGCTATGCCTGTCGTACTGTCGAACGGTAGTGTCTTCCAATCTTTTACGTCAGTGGTTTTGATGTTGCTTGGGTCTGTGGTCAGGTATTTGCTGTCGGTGGAGTAGACAAGATGCCCGTCTCCAAGTTGGGAGCCGTTTCGGGGGCTAATGTGGATGCCTGTCAAAACCCAATCGCCATGATAGGAACTGAGTGTGTTGGCGGTGTTCGGCATGATGGCCGTGGCTATCGGATTGGACAACGGTGTTTCGAGATTGTTGGTTTTGATACTCTTCCAATGCAATGCCGAGTTGACCTCATTCACCAACGGGTCAGCCTTGATAGCCAAAGTGGTCAGTTTCAAACGACTGATTTTGATGGTGTACTCGGAATGTGTCAAATCCATTTTCGGTCTGACCGGAGAACGATAAGTGGAAACGGAAACCTTGTTCGTCAACTGTTCCGCGTTGACCACATCATTGTCCGGGTCGGTTGCGTCACCGATGCTGGTCGAATAGTGGATTGTATACTGTTTGGACGTGTCGATATTGTCCAAATGCCAGACAAGAGTGGTGGTTCCGTCTGCGTTGAGTGTGGCGTTCGGTTCGATTCTCGTGCCATTGGCTACGCTTCCCTGACTTGGAGTGTTCTCCTTGTAGTCTCCGCCCAAATATGCGGTCGATGGAAGATAATGGAGTTTTGACGGGAGTGTGTCGGTGACCGTCATATCCGTTTTGGTACCGACGGTATCCCGCCCATACGGGTTGGATGCCATGTTTAAATCCAGTTTCCAGTCCACGTAGCGTTGTCCGTTGTCGATGTCGTAGGTTTGTTTGGAGCCTTTGTTCCCGTCGCTTTGGTCTGTGCTTTTGGAGACTTGGGCGATTTCCGCCACGATGTGGAGGCTGTCACCATAATGCCTGTCGGCTGTGTCTCCGCCCACATATCCTTGGACGTCATCCCATTTTGCCTTCTGATATGGGGTGCTGTCCACTCGTCCGGTCGGAGCGACTTGTTTGACGAGTTCTGCCGGGTCAAGTTTGTTTTTGCTAATCCAATTGGCCCAATCCTTATTGGATGCGTTGTCGGCGTCGAGACCGGCTTTTGCGGCCAAGTCTTTACGTGTCCACATGAGGCTTTGCACAGTATATTGGGCGGTCTTGTTGATGATTTCACGTCCGGTTTTGACTTGGACGTCCAGTCCGAAAAAAATCACGTCCAATACCTTCGTTGCCTTCCATCCAAGACGAGTTATATGGTGCGGCATTGTATGACGTGGCGAGAATGGCTACGATTTCGCCGTGTTTCTTTGCCTCGCTGATGGAATTGTAATAGTTCAGGTCGCTGATTCCAGCTTTTGCCTGTTCAGCGTCGGAAGACCATGCTTTCCCGTCTTTTTTGACACCATAAGCCAAGGTGCTTTCGGAGAAGATGTTCTTTCCATCACCCAAACTCGCACGATTCCATGTGGAAGCATTCTCATAGGGTTCAAGCACTGTTGAATCGATTTTCATGAGTCGGGTTCTGATGACGGGCAGATTGGTTTTGTTTTGAGAGTAGCTTATGTGGGAGGCCAGCATGACTTTTTGGCCGCGCACGGCAACGTCGGAACCATCGTGAGCACTGGAACCTTCTTGCCGGAACACTATACAGGAGGAATCCTTTGTCTGACTGTCCTGCCATTCCCATCCGGCGCACCCATACTCTATATCTTGATTATATTCGGAGGCCATTCCGGACACGTAAAGAGGAATACTCACCCCAGTCTCATCATCTGAGATTATCGACTGATTGGAAGAGTCCGACGGCGCCGATTTGGCTTTAATGCCACTGACACTGGATGCTTGAAGGTTCATATCCCAAACATCCTGTTGAAGGTTCAGGTCACTTCCGTACTGGTCGGCCAGATTCTTATTGTTGATTTTAGTGGGATTCACGAGGTCGATGCCTGCGGACGCCCAATTGAGGATGCCGTTCTGCTGGTCTTTGTTGTGGGGGTCGTAATATTGGTCTAGATGGGATACGGTGAGATGCAGGATGATGTAGCCGTTTTTGGTTTCCTGCGTCATTTTCCATTCGCTGGCATTGTCGTTTTTCTTTTGGGAGTTGAAATTTTCGGCTTCTTTCGTATTGCTTCTGTCCGACGGGTATTTGTGGAATATTGCCAACCAGCTGTTGCTGCCGTTGGCGATGCTCCAAGCCAATGGCTGCAAAGAATTCGGCTGGTTGGCTATAGGCGTGGAAGCGCCTTGCCTCCTCCACTGGTTTGAGATTTTAACGTCGAACGTGACCGGCTCATTAGTGGCCTCCAAGCCTTTGACGCCTTTTGCATGGTCGGTGGAGGTGTTCGCCACGTTGATGGTCAGATGGGAGAGGACTCCGGTCACTTTGCCCGCCGTCTTGTTTATGGCGTCACCGTCCTCAGACTCCCCGAAATCGTATGTGCCGGATTGGATTCGTTTCAAGCTCGCCAATTCGATGTTCCATCGTGGCGCGGCGCTGACGGTGACGGTTTCCAAATGTTTGGTGATTGCCTCGCTATCAGTATTGTGTTCCATACTGGCTTGGACGGTCGGCTGAATCTTGGTTCCATTAGGTGCGCCATACACGTTGATGGGCAGATTGACGGTAGCCATGCCCGGAACGACGGTCGGATTATCCTTTGTCCCATTGACGTGACGCCAGCATGTCAACGTCTGGTATTTAGCACCTTTGACATCCTCATATCCTACCTTGTATCCGTATCCTGCGGCTGTGTCCATCCAAAGCATTTCCTTGGTGGAGAACTCAGCCACGCCTGTATCGAACGGCATGGAGAATTTGAATTTGATTCTGGCGTCCTTGTAGTAATCTTTACTGTTCTTTGACGCCATGGTGTAGGAGATGGTGTAGTTCAGGGAATCGTAGGAGCGGACGATGCTGTTAGCAACGCTTGAATCGTCTCCGGGATTGTCGTCTTTGTCGAATGGTGCTGTTCCCGTGGTCTTCGAGACTGTGGATACGTCGGTGATTTTCGCATCATCGCCTGTAAGCGAATCATGTATGGTCGCGTCGCTTGGCGGATTCCAGCTTTGCTGGTAAACCCCATTATCGGTAGATTGTGTGGCGGGGACTTCTTCGGCATTGGCCGATGAGATACCCCCCCCCCCGCTAGGATTAGCGTTGCGGCGATAAAGGCGGACAGCGTTGCCCCCGCTCTATGAAGCATTCTCATACCACTTACTCCAATCGGATTCTTTAGATGTTTCCTTTCCTAAGATACCTTGAAACGTCAGTTAAAAACCGTTCTGCGGGGATTTTGGGACAGGAAACCGAAAGACCCGAATGCAGTGGTGCGGCATTCCCCCCGTCCGATAGAGGCGGGGAACCCTCGGCAAAATCAGCTGAAAATCCCATCCACGGCGTCGAAGACGCCGGAGGCGCGCATCAGACGGCTACGGGAGCTTTGATTGACGGCCACGGGTCGTAGTCGATGAGATGGAACATGTCCGGCTTGTAGTCGAACAGGCTGTCCGCCTTGTCGATTTCCATATGCGGCCACGGGCGTGGCTCGCGCGACAATTGTTCGCACACCTGTTCCAGATGGTTCAGATACACGTGCGTGTCGCCGCCGACCCAGATGAACCGTCCCGGCTCCAATCCGGCCTGTTGGGCCATCATCATGGTCAACAGCGAGTAGGACGCGATGTTGAACGGCACTCCAAGGAACATGTCGGCGGAACGCTGATACAGTTGGCAATCCAGAAAACCGTCTCCGCGCACGTGGAATTGGAACAGGGCGTGGCATGGCGGTAATGCCATTTCGTCCAATTCTCCCGTGTTCCATGCGGATACGATGATTCGACGGCTGGACGGGTTATGTCGGATAAGGTCGAGCGCGTTTGACAATTGGTCTACCGTGGTGCCGTCGGTTTTAGGCCATGAACGCCATTGGATGGGATACCCTTTGCCAATGGTTCCGTCCGGCAACACCCATTCATCCCAGATGTGGACGTTCTGCTTTTGTAGAGTGCTGACCTTGTTGTCTCCGGCGATGAACCACAACAGTTCCGCGATGATGCCACGCAGGAACACTTTTTTCGTGGTTACGAGTGGGAAACCGTCTTGCAGGTTGAATTCCATACGCGTGCCGAACGTGGACAACGTTCCCACTCCGGTACGGTCGTGAGTCAGCTCGCCTTCCAGTACGACTTGTCGTAACAGTCTCTCATATGGCTGGTCGCGTTCCAATGTTCTGGCAACATAGTTTTTAGCTTCTTTCGGTGTCATGATTTTGTCCTTTCATCAGCCCATTAGATAGGGTGAACAATCTTGTTAAGTCCCCCGAATCGGTAGAAGAGCTACAGCATACATCCCCTGCTCAGCAAGTCGCCAACATATTCCATGTCCACTCCACGCTCGTTAAACGCCTTACGAGTGTAGACAAGACGATTCATGTTCGCATGGAACAGCACCCAACGTGCCAGTTCCGCACGTTCTGAATGGTCGTCGGCGGGAATCGGCCTATCGTGCAGGATGGCACGTTCCAACAGGTTGCGAAGACTCTTGACCTCAAGATAATAGTCCGACTTCAATTTGAACATGTACCCGTCGGCGTCATACACCACAACGCCCTCACGGTCAGACCAGCGGCGTTCCTCGTCCAACATGTGCCACAGGCTCTCACGCTGTTCCTCAGTCTGGAAAACGGCCAGAACTTCGGGACGGGCAAAGAATCTATCCGTATCAATCAAATCGTCGGCATCATGGTCGATATGGAAGTCAACGGTGTTCTTGATGGCGTGCAGGAACACGAGCTGCGACGTATCATACTTGATGATATGACGGTCGGACTCTTGGTCGATTACCTCGAAAGCCAAGGTGACGTTGGCATCATGGGCGATGTTCCACAACGCCTGTTCCTGACCGATGTCCAAAGTCTCCTTGAAGAGCCGTTGGATGAGATACGAGTAGTCGGTCTGTCCGCTCTTCGACCAGAAACGCCACGAACCGTCTCCGCGTGCGGACACCAAGCCGAGGAACCCGTTCTCCTTGCGTTCCACGCGCACTGGGAACTTGAGACGCTTGTCGATGTTCTCGCGGGTGGTCTGCTCGTTCTCCCCAAGATTGAAGAACTTCTCGAAGCCGCGTGCCACGACATTGCCGTTCCCGTCGAGGAACAGTCCGCGAGCCTTGCTGGAATATTCGTCCCAACGCTGGTTCCTGAACGCGTCACGGCTGAAATTGCAAGCGTATACGTCGTTCTCGCCCTTGACTGGACGGACGTTTACGTTGTCGGAATCTCGCATGAGTTCGAGCAGGTTCCTTCCATCTGTGGAGAAGTCGGCAAACCCGTCATTGGTCTTATGTGCGCCCTGTTCCAACCACTTCAAGTAACGGTCGAGAGTCCACTTCCTACCGTCTTTGAGCGGCGGCATATCCAACTGGATGACACCGGTCAAATCACGTCCCTTTGCCGGTACGGCGGTATAACCAAACTCGGCATTGTCGGGAACACGGGTCTTGTCGTTCCACAGCAATCCCACGTCCACCAGTGCAAGGTCTCCGGACGGATTCATATGGTAGGTTCCGTCAACCTTCCTTACATGGATGTTGACCCAACGGCTTTCATGGTCAAGGTTTTCATGCCAAGTCTCATACTGGGTGCGCAGATATTCCTCCGGCACACGGTCGTTTTCCGAACGGGTCTGGTTGCGTTCCAGCAGAACGTCCAACGGCGTGTTGAATGTGAAAGTCTCAACATGCGCCTTGTGGCGGACGGCAATCTGCACCTCGTCCACGCAGAAACGCGGGTTGACATGCTGGGAGTCGCTGATGACGTTCACACCTTTGGCGAGCAGGTCGCTGATGATGGCATGCGCCTGACGGACGAGAATCCTGTTCAACTGTGGATTCATGGTTTCATGCCATGCCTGACGGCCTCCCGCCATCATTTCACGCAAACCGTCCAAGCTGACGATTACCGTATTCGAATCGACATGCTTCCGCGCCCAAGTGCTCTTTCCCGAGCCGGGCAATCCTCTAAGAATAGTCAAAGTGGTCATTGTATTCTTTTCTTTCGTTCTGTCTGTCTGAGTTATTTAACCTGAACGTCGTACAGTTTTTCCAGTATTTCCTCGGTGGATTCTTCCCCACGGCATTCCGTCCGGTCAGACATGTAGATGCTATCCATAATCTCGTAGAGGGAGACTATGGATTCGTCTGTCAGATTGGAGAGACGGCCTTCGATGTACGCTTTTTTCATGGCGATTCGCGTCTTTCCGTCGGGCACCTTCTGCCAGTCGAGCCATTCGTCGGCATCCTTTTTCGTCTTGCGTTTAATCGCCATACGTAAAGCGTCTGCGTATTGTTTCTGGTAGCTGTTCATTTTTCTCCTTTAATCTAAGACGTGTTTGTGTGGACAGTTCCAGTATAGCTGATGTTTGGGCGAAAAGCAAAACGTAACGCACACAAAAAAACGCCCGCCAATCCATACGACGAAAAAAACGGACGTTTCAAAAAAACACTCAGGCTCATCCCTCCCGGAACATGCGGACCAGTTCAACCTCGGATACCGGACTCATGCCCCAAGCATCCAATCCCACGTTGATTTCGTTACGATTCTCGAACTCGTGCGGCATGCCCGCATGGGTATGACCGTGCAACAACCGCATATCCTCCCCCACTTGCGGAATGGCATACTGTCTAAGCTCCGGCTTTGCCCAATTAGCCGCCACCCCATCCAAAGCGGGAAGGTCGAAGTCCCCACGCCATTGGAAGTGGCAGAGAAACACGGGCATGACGGTTTCGCCGTCCGTGATGTCCGTCATGCCGATACGCCCGATTTCACCGAACGCTTCGGTCAGCTCCTTGAAGCCCTTGCTCTTCCCGTACAGCACGTCGTCATGGTTGCCGAGAATCAGATGCCGGTTATTGCGAGGACAGCGCAAGCTTTTGACATGCATGATGGCCTGTTGAAGACTCCACGCGCCTCCGCTGCATAGGTCGCCCAGAATGTAGAGTTCGTCGTTCTCCCCTACCATTTCGTTGATATGGTCGGTCACGTCAATGTCATGCTGGTACCAGTTGACGCAGTCCTTGACCTGCATGTGCGCTTCGTTGGCCTGTTGTTTGATGGTGTTGTCCGACGTGAATCCAGTTTTCGCATATCCCCGCAATGCGGCCACGAACGGGTGGGCGAAGTGGGTATCGGAAGTAAAGTATTTGGTCATCGTCTTTTCCTTGAAAAAGTTAAGGGGATAGGATTATCCCCTATCCCCTAGAATTACGAACTACTTGATGGGAACAGGAACGGCCAACAGCTCATTATTGGCGTTCTGCACGAGGATTTCCGGCGAGTGGAACCGCTTGTCCCAGTGGTCGAACTGTTCCTCCGTAAGACTGGCGTCCTCTCCGCTTTCAGGGTCGAACCCTGAAATGAAGAACGTGCCCGCCATCATTTCCACGATTCTTGAATCAGCCCCGTCTTCGAGGTCGTAGGCGCGGATTGCGCGGTTGAGCGTCCACCTGCCGAGTTTGCCTTCCTCATTGCAGTAGATGGTCGCCCCGTTTTTGAGTCCGAATGGTTCGATGTAGCCGCCTACCTCATGCTGTTTCGCTTCGAGGGTGTTGGGGATGGTTTTGCGAATGGGTTTCTCGTCCTGCTTGATGACGAGGATTTCGATAGTTTCCTGCTTGTCGCTCATTTTCGCTCCTAGCTTGTTTGTGTGAACGATTCCACTATATCACGTCGTGAGAAGGAAGCAAAATCCACAAAACCATAAAAACACAAACGCCCCTCAATGCCGTGGAAAATACAAAAACCTCCAACAAACGAAAGGGGCAAAACGTTGAAAAACCAAAGAATTCAAGGAAGTAACCGTCTGCGAGGACGAAAGCGAAGCATACGAATACTGGAACCACCATTCCGACCCGAACCCATACGATTGTTGCAACCTACACAAAACAGGTGTCCCGCCATTAGGTGACAGTAATAGATTTAGAAAGACAGAGGCCAACTGACAAAAAGAAAAAGTCCGGCTGGTGCTCAAAATCCGCAAAACACCTACCGGACTCTTCTTAGAGGGTAATCTATTCCAAGGTTCGATACTATGTGGGACTAACTGTTCCAAGAGTTAGAACCGGCGAACATGGCAATCATTACCGCCATTCGTTTCCTTGTTCAGCTTATCTTCGTGATACCGACAAGATGATTGCCATTCCCATTGCAAGTCTGCATCCAATCGCCGGAGCCGGGAGCATACTGGGCACCCTGAACGCTCTGTCCGTTAACCCGATAGGTGGAGCCGTTCATGGTGAACGTCTGACCCGCTTGCAGATTGTTAATCCACGCGCCACCCGTATTGTTGTGTTGCGCATACACGTGTCCGTTGCCATAGTTCAAGTCCACGATGCCACCGCCGTCAACCGCGCCTTGGCAGTGGTCTGCGGCAGAAGTCAAATCGCAGGACATGGAACTGTAGTAGCCGCGCGGAGTGGACTGGGTTGGAGTGTAGGAACCATAGTTGGAACGGGTAGGCGTATAGTTTCCGCTTGTGATGTTGGACGGCTGAGAATAGGACGCGGACACCACGCTCTGCTGACGTTCCTGTTCGATACGGGACTGACGTGCGTTCATATCGTCGGACACCTTGTTAATCAGCTTGTCCAATTCGGACACGTCCACGCTCATGGTTTTCACGTCCGTGGATTCCATCAAATCCTTGGCCTTCTCCAACAGGTCAGACAGTTTATCGCGATTGTTTTCATCATCCACGTTGCCGTTGGATGATTCCAAAATTCTCTTACCCTTATCAACCATATCGGCAAGCTTCTTCCTTATATCATTAAGCTTGTGGGAGGCGATGGCGGTGTCCACGGATTTGGCCGTCCGGTCGATGGAACGGATAAGAGAGTGAATGCGATTATTGGATTTGACCGTCTTGTCGGTCAGGGATGAAACGGTGAAGACAGTAGCCTTCTCTTTTTGCGACATGTGGATTTTAGTCGCTTCCGTTAATTGGGATTGCAATGCCTTACGGGCAATACGGGTAGCGTCATCATCGTCACGAGTGACAATGGTCTTGTTTTGAACGTTTTCCGTATCCTGTGTGAACCTCCCCGACCTTACTGTCGGGGCTTCCGTGCTTTCCGCAGAGATGATTGCTTCCGGCACGGCTACATGACCTCATACGAGGTCACGCCCCGGTTCCGGGGATTACTCCATGCTCACGTCGTTCTTCCGGTTGGAAGATTGGCGTGGCCCGGAGATATTTGACATGAACCGTTTTGTTCGTGTCCATCGGCTGGTAGGAGCCGTTTTTCGCGCGAATCAGAATGTTGATTGCGCCCACCGCGTCACGGTTGCAGGTGAAACCGCAGTTGCGGCAGTGGTATCCACGCCCATTGGGGTGGTTGCGTGTTTGGCACGCGGGGCAGGTCTTGGATGACCAAGATTCGTCGATATGCTCGATTGTCATGCTGGTCTTATGGGCAAGCAGACTCTCCTGTCGTCCACGAGACCATTGCGATAGGCGTCTGCGTTGGTCCTTCCGGTTCCTGACGCGGCGGGTCTCGTTTTTGCGGGTGTTTTGTTCGATGCCGCGAACGTCCCCGGCTACGATTCGCCCCGCATCGTGTTCCTGAATGAAGTCGGAGACCTTGCGGGTGGTCTGATGGTCGGCGTTACGTAGGGCGTCGGAGGTTTTCGCTTCGATTCGTCTGCGTTTCGCGTCGAGTTTGCGCCACCGTTTCGAACCTTTGACGCAACGGGACAGTTTCTCCTGAAGGCTGGCGATTCTTGTGTTGCGGTAATGTTTGACGGCTCTCGCGTGACGTCCGTTGACGACCAGTATTTCGTAGGCGTCGTCGGTTTCGATGGCGACGGCCATCGGATTGATGATGCCCTCGTCGATGGCGGCGACGTTGCTCGGGTCGCCCTGCGGCGGTCGGCTTGTGGGAACGCTGACATGAAGGCTCCATTGGCGTTTGTTGCGGTCCCAGCACAGGCGCATGGCTCCCCACCGTTCGACCGGTACGGGAGCGTTCGTTTTCGGGTCGGAGATGTTCGGCATGCGTACAAGTATTCGCTTATGGTTTCTGCCGAAACTCAACGCGATATGTTTGCCATCGTTGGTGGGACGCCATCCGTATCCTGCGGTGAAGTCCAATGGACGATAGTTCTTCGCCCTGTGCGGGGCGTGCGCGTCCATATTGCCTTGGCGACGGTTCTCCCTGTAAGTCACTACCGCGTCGTTCATTCCGTCCAACACGCCTTGAATGGTGTGCGCGTGCAGTCCGTCGCGCAGGTCGGGTTGTTTCTCATACAGGCGATGCCGCAGTTCCTTGTCGGATGGGTCACTCCCATGTTCGTCCCAATATGCGCGGGTTTCGGCTAACAGGAAGTTCCATAGCAATGCGGCCTTGTGGCACGCCTCATGCGCCCTGCGATGGTTGGCACCGGACAGGCGGACGGGTATGACGGCGACCCGCCATGTCTCGTCGTCCTGTGTTCTGGTGCTGCGTCTCATACACCCCACTATATCACATGGTCTATAATTATGGTTATGGCTGAAAACACTCATGATTGGCGTACCGGCAGACATGTGGTCTACGAATTGCATGCGCATATCGTGTTCGTCACGAAATACCGGCGCAAAGTGATGACCCCACGGGTCACAAAACTCTTGGAGGACACGTTCCGAGAGGTCTGCGAACGTTTCGAATGCGAATTGGAGGAGTTCGAGACCGACAATGACCACGCCCACCTGCTCGTCGCCTATACACCAAAAACGCAACTCAGTACGCTCATAATGAGCCTTAAGACCAACGGCAGCAAACGCGTCCGAGAACAGGACTGGCCAGAGGTCAGACAAGCGTTATGGGGAGACCACTTCTGGTCGCCAAGCTACTGCGTCGTCAGCTGCGGCGGCGCACCTTTGGAAATCGTAAGGAAATACATACGCGACCAGCAGAAACCGAATCGCAAATACCGAAGAAAAACAAACAGGTGACGGCCTAGACCCCTCCCTTACGGAAGGGGAATGCGGCCTAAAATCCGTTCAAACGTGCAGTCAGAGTGACTGTATGGTTCAATGCCGTCTCATATTCTTTTCGATTCTGCATGAACTCGTTGGCGGTAGCCGTGTTGGCGGGAATAAGAACCATTGCGATAGCCAGTGAGATGAACATGATGGTTCTCATGGTCTTGGTGTTGGTTTTCATTTTTTGCTTTCTTTTTCTTTTTGATTTGGTTTCTTTTTGTGGAATATGTTTTTACGGCTTTAACCTAGGAAGGCCATTTCGTCGGCTAGTTCGTCTTCGCCTTTTTCTCTGAGTAGATTCGCCACACCGTATCGTTGATTCCAACAGCGCACTATGGTGTCCGCTTTTATGTCGGATGCTCCCCAGATGGTTGGTAGAATGGAACATTCGTCCGGCTTGTGGCTGATGCCGTAGCATGTTCCGTTTCCGGTATTGTTGTAGACGAGTCGAACCGGCTTACCGCAGAATGGGCATGAGGCTAGGTGGTATCTCAATTACGACACTTCCCTAAAAGCTCTTTGATTGGGGCGACTTCTTTTATTTCGAGAATCCAAGCCGAGGTTATATGGTCGTTAGTCCAGTTTGGAGAAAGTCCCTATCCGTTATGGTTTGAACCATCTTGCGGCGTTCTTCGTCCTTGTTGGGGTCTGCGTATACGCCATATATTTTGACGCTGACACTATGGGGCTTTCGAGGACTCCCGCGTCTACGTGCAGTTTCATTATGGATTGCTCCTTTGGTTTCTTTCGTGTGGACACTTCTAGTATAACACGTCTTTGGTTAGTTCTTGTCTTGGTGATTCATCCGCGTCACCTTTAGTGTCGCGGATGAATCACCGGTGGGATGGACGCCAAGAATATGGCGCGATTCTGAGGTGGATTGTTTTTCTTCTCGACCATGATGTCAGTCCTTCTTCTGCAATCTTTTTGCACGTCGTTCTTCGGGAGTGCCGAAACGCTTGTAGTAGCATTCCTTAGAGCAGATGTCATAGGCTTTCATGCCGGAATAGTAGGGGTATTTTCGACCGCATTCGGCACATGTTCTGGTGGCCGTAGCCATCATGTTTTTAGCGAAGGCGATACCCTCCGGAGTTCCAGTTGCGATATACCTGTCACCGCGCTTGACGTAGGTGACACACCCGTAGTGGCGGAGCCGTTCCATGCTGGCTTTGGCTGTGGGCTGGGAAACGTAGTTCCAGCCGTATCCTTTGCGGGAGATTTCCTCAAGAATGTTGAACATGTCGTATTGGAGATACTTGCGTTCGAGCTTGTACTGTCCGACATGTGTTTCAACGAACTCGCTGATAGCGTCCATGTCGGGGATGAACCAGTCTCCGATGGCGGAGTAGTGTTCGATTCTTCCGAAGCCTTTCCGGACGAGGGATTTGAGGATTTTCTTGGTTTGCTCCAAGAGGATTCGACTGTTGTCTTCCTGCTTGTCGCGGGATGAAATGAATTCCAAGAGACTGTATTCGTCTGCTGTGATGTTGCTCATGTCTGTCTCCTTGTTTGCTTGAACTATCTTTATGTGAACAATGCCAGTATAGCATGGATTGAATGTTTAGCCAATCTCGCCAAACGTCACTCAGCGCAAGCCACGACGGCATGAAAGACTTTGTGTGAACAATTCCATTGTGACGTATGTGGTCTGAAATGCAAAAAGCAAAAAGCCCCAACCCTCCTTATATCAGGAAGGTCAGGGCTTCCAATCTCAAACAGACATCAGTCGTTGCGGCGGACAGAACGCTCCACCCCAACGAAGCCAACACCCATCATCAGGGCGACGATGGATACTGCGGCGATACCCGCCACATCCACGCCGGTGGCGGCAAGATTATCCTCACCAGTGGCCGTGACGGTCTTGTTGTCGGCGTCCACCTTATATGTGGTGGTCTTGTCGTTCTTCTTGTCAGCGGTGTTCATGCCCTTGTTGATGGACGTGGCATTGCCGTTGTTGCCGTTGGAGGAACCGTTGGCACCATTGGAACCAGTGGTATTGCCACCGTTGCCGGTATTGCCGGTGTCTTCCTCGTTGGACGGAATCGTGTAACCGGGGTCGATGTCGTCCTTCTCGCCCGGCTTCGTGGCGATGCCTTCAAGAGCGTTCTTCGCGTCCGTCAGAGCGGCCTCGGTCTGCTTCTTGTCGGCCTTGGCCTTGTCCAGCTTCGCGTTCGCGTCGGCCAGCGTCTTGTCGGCGTCGGCCTTAGCGGCCTTGGCCTTGTCCAAGTTGGCTTGGGCGGTCTTCTGCTCGTCCTGCGCCTTGGACAACGTCTTCTCCGCTTCCGCCAGCTTCTTCCGGGCTTCGGCCAGCTTCGCGTTCGCGTCGGTGTAGCCGTCCAGCTTGGCTTGGGCTTCCTTGACCTGCTTCTTGGCTTCGTCTACTGCGGCCTGAGCCTTGTCCACGTTCGACTGGGAGGTCTTCACCTGCTGGTTCGCCTCATCGAACTCGTTCTGGGCTTTCTTGGTTGCGGACTGCTTCTGCTCGTACACGGTCTGCTTCGCGTCGGCCTCGTCCTTCGCCTGAGCGTAGGTGCTGTCGGCGGTCTGACCGGCCTTGACTGCGGCATTGTATGCGTCGAGAGCCTTCTGGTAGGCTTCGTCCTTGGCCTTGGCGGTCTTGGCCGCTTCGCCGGCGGTCTGCTGTGCGGACTGCGCGCGTTCCTGTAGTTCGGCAAGCTCCTGCTGGGCCTGTTGCGCGGCCTTCTTCGCCTCGTTCGCCTTGTCAAGAGCCTTCTGGTACGTGTCGGCGGCGGAGTCCAGCGCGTTCTTGTAGGAGAGAATCTGCTGACGGTACTCGTCCACGGAAACGCCACTGGTGTACAGGTATTTCTGGCTGAAGTTCTGTGCGGCGGTCAGCGAACCTGTGATTGCGAAACCGGTGGTGTCGCAATCCGGGTCGATGATGTTCAGATAGTGTCCGGTCTGCTCGTAGATGTCCGGATACTTCATGTAGATTTCCACGGCGGTCATGTTGCGCAGTTCAGGATTCTTCTCCGCATACTGGTCGAACACGGCCTTCTCTTCCGTATACCAGCCGTCATACGGGTTCTCGTAACCCCAAGCGAGGTTCTGGGAGGTTCCAGTGAACACGTGCCCAGTATTCTGAGAATACGTATTGTAGTCGGCGGCAAGCTGCGCGTCGGCGGTGTCCGCATCGTTGACCGTCCACTCCCGCAGTCCGAGGCTACGGCGAATCTCATTGCCCTTGTCAATCATGTCGAGAGCATCGAGCATGTTCTGCAAGCTGGTTGCGGAGTTTTCCTCACCAATCTTCACCCAATCCTCGTTCTGATACTTGACGAGCTGGTCGAGGGCGAACTGGGTGTCCTCGTTCTTGTAACTGGAGGCAAGCTTCCACTGGTAGAAGCCGATGGAGCCGGACGCCAGCTGCTTGTCCGCGTTGTCGGCGGCGGCTTTCTTCGAATCCGCGTCGGCTTGAGCGGTGTTGGCGGCCGTGTTCTTCGCGTCCGCGTCCTTCTGCTTCTCGCTGATGCCGTTCTTCGCGTCCGAAGCGTTCTTGTCGGCGGTGGTCTGCGCGGTGTCGGCGTCGTTCTTCGCGGCTAACGCGGCTTCGAGTTCGGCCTTGAGCTGGCTGATGGTCTTCTGGGATTCGTCGGACTTGGCCTTGGCGTCCGAAGCGTTCTTGTCGGCCTTGTCCTTGTCGGATTTGGCGGCGGCTTCGTCCTTCTGAGCGGCGGTCAGACTATCGGCCTTCTTCTGGGCTTCCTGCTGGGCCTTCTTAACCTGCTGGTTGGCGGATTCCAACTGCTTGGTGGTCTGGTCGAGCTGGCTGTTCGCGTCGGAGAGCGCCTGTTGGGCTTTCTTCTGGTTTTCCGGATTGGTGGCTTCGCTGGCGTTCTGCCGTGCCTGATTCAGATTCGTCTGAGCCTGATTGACGGTGGTCTGCGCGTTCTGAACCTGCTGATTGGCGGCGTCCAGAGTGGTCTGGGCGTTGTCCACCTGAGTCTGGGTCTGGTTGACGGTGGTCTGCGCGCTGTCAACGTTGGTCTGTGCCTGATTCAGGTTTGTCTGTGCCTGATTGTCGTTGGCTTGGGCTTCGTCCACCTTGGCCTGTCCGTCGGACACGGGGTCTGACTGTGCGGGGGTCGTGGTGGCCGTAATGGTATTGTCCGGCGTAGTGGCGGTCTGGGAGGTTGCCTGTGTGGCCTGTGCCACGGTGTCCTGAGTCTGGGATACCGCGTTCTGCGCCTGTTCG
>ULRX01001941.1_pt1 | contig 15776 bp, 14 predicted proteins | sample 1955871 | NCBI WGS metagenome assembly ULRX01 (sample SAMEA4835695, study PRJEB28245) | human gut metagenome | biome: gut microbiome; material: fecal sample | place: Denmark | collected 2008 | reverse complement strand
GACGCACCAGGTAGCTTTGCCGCATGGCTGAGCAAACAGACATCAATGCACGCTTTTCTTATGCCGGGTAAGCGGTATGACATCGGCGACATTAACAGCTATGAGTATGTGAAAAGCGTGTTTTCCAAGAAAACATGTTAAGGATATGGGAGCTGGCACCTTGGTCAGCAAGTATATAAAGAGGAGTGAAAACTGTGAGAGATTTTAAAGACTTGAAAATTGCGGTGGCCGGCACAGGATATGTTGGCCTTTCTGTTGCTACATTGTTGGCACAGCACCACAAAGTGACTGCTGTTGATATTGTTCCTGAGAAAGTAGAGCTGATCAATAACAAGAAGTCTCCAATCCAGGACGAGTACATTGAAAAGTATCTGGCAAAAAAGGAACTGGAACTGACTGCAACGCTGGATGCAAAGGAAGCATACAGTGATGCTGATTTTGTAGTTATCGCCGCACCGACAAACTACGATAGCAAGAAGAACTTTTTCGACACAAGCGCGGTTGAAGCGGTTATCAAGCTGGTAATTGAGTACAATCCGGAAGCCATTATGGTAATCAAGAGCACCATCCCTGTTGGCTATACGGCTTCCGTGCGTGAAAAGTTCCACTGTGACAACATTATCTTCAGCCCGGAATTCCTGCGTGAGAGCAAGGCTCTGTACGACAATCTTTATCCTTCTCGTATCATCGTTGGCACTGATGTGGATAACGCTCGACTGGTAAAGGCAGCACACACCTTTGCAGAACTCCTACAGGAAGGTGCTATCAAGGAGAACATTGATACTCTGTTCATGGGCTTCACCGAGGCAGAGGCAGTGAAGCTGTTCGCAAACACCTATCTGGCACTACGTGTCAGCTATTTCAATGAGCTGGATACCTATGCAGAGATGAAGGGACTGAACACCCAGCAGATTATCAACGGTGTTTGCCTTGATCCGCGTATCGGTACTCATTATAACAACCCTAGCTTTGGCTATGGCGGCTACTGCCTGCCGAAAGACACCAAGCAGCTGCTGGCAAACTATGCAGATGTGCCGGAAAATCTGATTGAAGCCATTGTCGAGAGCAACAGAACTCGTAAGGACTTTATTGCTGACCGTGTTCTGGAAATTGCCGGCGCTTATGAAGCAAACGATAGCTGGGATGAGAGCAAGGAAAAAGAAGTTGTTGTTGGTGTGTACCGTCTGACCATGAAGAGCAACAGCGACAACTTCCGCCAGAGCTCTATTCAAGGTGTCATGAAGCGCATCAAAGCCAAGGGCGCAACGGTCATTATCTATGAGCCAACTCTGAAAGATGGCGATACTTTCTTTGGAAGTAGGGTTGTTAATGACTTGGATGAGTTTAAGAGGCAGAGTCAGGCCATCATCGCAAACCGCTATGATAAGTGTTTGGATGACGTGAAAGATAAGGTTTATACGCGCGATATCTTCCAGAGAGATTAAGCGATAAAAGGTAGACAGGAGAAAGTAAATGATTATTACACAGACCCCGTTCCGCATGTCTTTTTTTGGCGGCGGAACAGATATGGAGAGCTTTTTTAAAGAACACGGTGGTGCCGTTTTGTCTACCACATTTGATAAGTATTGCTATGTGAATGTGCGCCATCTGCCGCGTTTCTTTGACTATTCAACAGAACTGTCTTATTCCAAGACCGAACGCGTGACCTGCATTGAGGATATTCAACATCCTGCAATTCGTAATGCGATGAAAATGCTGGATATGCATGAAATTCGGCTTACATATGAAGCAGATCTCCCGGCGCGTTCGGGTCTGGGTACTTCAAGTTCCTTTGCGGTTGGAATGCTGAATGCCTTTTATGCGCTGAAAGGCAAATATGCCGACAAGAAAAAATTGGCAGATGAAGCGATTTATCTGGAGCGGAATCTGTGCCAGGAGGCAGGTGGCTGGCAGGATCAGATTGCAGCATCGTTTGGTGGCTTTAACCGCATCAACTTCAATGCGGACGGTTATGAAGTTCTTCCTGTGATTATTTCTCCAGAGAGAAAGAAACAACTTAACCAGAATTTGATGATGTTCTTTACAGGCTTTACTCGCTTTTCTTCCGATGTACAGAAAGCAAATGCAGCAGGTAAAGTCGATAAAACGGCACAGCTAAAAGAAATGCTGTCGCTTGTGGATGATGCTGAAAAAGTTTTGACAGACAGAGAAAAAGATTTGGACGATTTTGGTAGAATGCTGGATCACACATGGAAGCTGAAGCGTCAGACAGGATCTGCGGTGTCCACAAATAGTATTGATGAACTATACACAAAGGGTATTGCCGCAGGTGCCTTGGGTGGAAAACTCCTTGGTGCCGGCGGTGGTGGATTTCTTGTATTCTATGTACAGCCGGAACGACAGGATGCTGTTCGTTGGGCGATGCGCGACCTACTCTATATTCCGTTCAAATTTGAAGATGGTGGAACGCGTGTAATCCATTATACACCGGAAGACTATACACCGAAGGATTAAAAACATGAAAGTTGTGATTATGGCCGGAGGGCGAGGTACTCGAATATCTGAATTGTTTCCAGATATTCCTAAACCTTTGATTCCAATCGAGGGTGTTCCAGTTCTCGAACGCGAACTCGTTTCGTTAAGGGATCAGGGCTTTAAAGATTTTATCATGACAGTTTCCTATATGGGAGACAAAATCATGAACTATTTTGGGAATGGCTCTAAACTTGGGGTGTCAATTCAGTACTACAATGAAGTTACACCACTCGGAAACGCAGGAGCTCTTTTCATACTACGAGAGCAACTTGGAGACGAACCATTTTTTCTTTTGAACGCAGATGCTGTTTTTGATGTTGATTTTAACCGCATGGTTAGGTTCCATCAGAAACAGGGTGGATTAGTAACGCTGTTCACTCATCCTAATAACCATCCTTACGATAGCGGTCTCATCATTGCGGAAAAGAATATGTCGGTTCAAGCTTGGCTGGCAAAAGAAGATGTACGTCCGATATATTATAAAAATAGAGTCAATGCGGGTTTGCATGTGATTGATCCTAAAATCTTTGATATGGTGTCAATTGATGCAGACAAAATTGGCACTGTGGACGAGACGACAGGGAAGACTGTAAAAGTTGATTTGGATCGTCAGCTCCTGAAGCCGTTGGCGGGATCTGGTAAAATGTTCTGCTATGATTCTCCGGAATATGTAAAAGATATGGGGACACCTGCTCGTTTCCATCAGGTAGAAGAAGATTACAAAGCCGGAAGAGTATCGGCTAAGAACCTTTCTAACAAGCAGAAAGCCATGTTCCTTGACCGGGACGGTACTATCAATAAATATGTTGGATTTCTCAGAAATATTGACGACTTTGAATTGATTGATGGCGTATCAGAGGCGATTAAGAAGATTAATGCATCCGGTTATCTTGCAATTGTTGTTACAAATCAACCTGTTATTGCAAGGGGAGAGGTGACATTCCAAGAATTGGAAGAAATCCACAATAAGATGGAAACACTCCTTGGAAAAGAAGGCGCATATTTGGATGCCATTTATTATTGCCCGCATCACCCTCGTAAGGGATATGAAGGTGAGCGTCCGGAACTGAAGATGGAATGTGACTGTCGTAAACCGAAGCCAGGAATGCTGTTGAAAGCAGCAGAAGATTATAACATTGATTTGTCACAGTCGTGGATGATTGGCGATGGAGAAAACGATGTTAAGGCTGGTATCAATGCTGGATGCAAGACTGTGCTTTTGAGCAACAGTGATGAAAGTTATGGACAGACCGAAACAATGAAGTCACTGGGTGAATTTGTTAGTCGCATGATGTGAAGATTGGAGTTTGTGGAGGAAGAGAAAGTGAAAGAGTTGAAAGAGAACATTGCAAGGCATATTGAGATTCTCTGCGAGAGATATCCTACACTAGAATCCGTTAAAAAGGAAATTGTAGAAGCATATTTTTTACTGGAAGAATCTTATAAGAATGGCGGTAAATTGCTGGTTGCTGGAAACGGTGGTTCTGCTGCGGATGCGGAACACATTGTTGGCGAATTAATGAAAGGATTCAAACTCCCTCGAAAACCAGACGCAGATTTCGCAGATAAACTTGTTAAGGAAAATAAGGAGCTTGGAACTGTTCTGGCAGAAAACCTGCAAGGTGCGCTTCCTGCTATTGCACTGGATGGACATCCGGCATTGTCTACTGCGTACATGAATGATTGCGAACCACTTCTGTGTTTTGCACAGCAGGTAAATGGCTATGGAAAAGAAGGAGATGTGTTTTTAGGTATTTCCACAAGCGGTAATAGTAAGAATGTGCTCTATGCGGCGACCACCGCACATGCAAAAGACATGAAAGTAATCGGCCTTACTGGTGCAAAGAACAGCAAGCTGGAGCAGATGAGCAACGTGTGTATTAAAGTTCCGCAAACTGAAACTTATATGATTCAGGAGTTGCATCTGCCGGTTTACCACTGCCTGTGCTTGATGCTTGAAGATGAATTTTTTGGGGAGAATTGATGTGATGGAAAAACAGGCACTGCTTAATACTTATATAAATAATGTAACAATGCCGGAAACTATTGCGGCTATTGATCAGATGATTGCGGACGATAGGAAGTCCTATATTGTTGCAATCAATGTCGATGTGGTGATGAAAATTGAAAATGATCCATATCTCAAACAGGTAGTTGATAATGCAGATATGGTTTTGGTAGACGGAAAACCTTTGGTTTGGATTTCAAAGCTGCATGGTAAACCACTGAAAGCGAAAATATCGGGGTCTGATCTTGTTCCACTTCTTTGCGAAGTCGCAGCGCAGAAGAACTATACGATTTTTATTATCGGAGGCAAAGAAGGAATTGCGGAACAGGCAAGGAAACGATTGGAAGAAAAACTGCCCGAAATCCATATTGTGGGAACATATGCGCCACCGCTTGGATTTGAAAATGACGAAAAAGAACTGGATAAAATCAATCAAATGATTTCAGATGTTCATCCGGATTTGTTGATTGCCTGTTTTGGCTGTCCAAAGCAAGAAAAATGGATATATGAAAACATTGAGAAATATGATGCAAAAGTGTCGGTCTGTGCCGGAGCAACAGTTGATTTTCTTGCGGGAAATGTTAAAAGAGCACCTAAATGGATGAGCGAAAGCGGGCTTGAATGGTTTTACCGATTTCTGCAAGAACCGAAACGAATGTTTAAAAGATATTTTGTGGACGATGTTGGTATACTTAAACTGATGAGGAAATACAAATGAAAAAAATTGTTTTATTTGGCCCATTAGGAAATAATATCCCTAAAGAACGAATTGGCGGCGCTGAAAAAGGTTGCAGAAGAAGTATTTGCTTACTGGAAGAAAATAATTTCGATGTTATTGCTATCGAGAAACCGACCATGTTCTATGGAATAAAAAGATTTGTAATTGGTTATTATCACTGCATCATTAAGCTAATCGGTGAATTAAGAAAGAAAGATGAGAGTATTTTTTATTTAATTGGCTTTTATGATAAGCAAATTTACCTTGAAGCGTTTATGATTTTCTTGGCACATTTGTTTAAAAGGAAAATTGTGTATGAGCCAAAAAATGGAGGCCTCGTTAAATTATATAATTCGTCATCTGCGATGTATAAAAAAGCATCAGACTATATCTTTAGAAATTCAAATGTTATATTTTGTCAAGGAATGGAGTATGTTCGTTTTTTAGAGAAAAGCGGCTATGTGAATCAAATCTATTTGCCAAATTATATTTCAAATGAGAACCAAAGATACTATCTAGAGAACGATGAACAGAGTAGAAGGTTTGATATAATTTATGTTGGAAGATTGACAAAAGATAAGAATGTTGAATTGGTTATAGACGCATTCGAAGAAATAGTAAGATGTAAGAAAGATGCAAGATTGGTACTTATCGGTGGAGCAGAGGATACTTATAAAAGAAAACTAATGGAAAAATTGGACAATTGTGGTATTCTGAAATCAACGGTAATTACTGGCGTTTTACAATTTAAAGATATTTCAAAATACTTAATGAGCGCAAAGTATTTTGTTTTTCCATCAAATAACAAGTCAGAAGGCCATTCGAATGCATTGACAGAGGCAATGTATTTTGGTGTTGTGCCAATTGCAAGTGATATAGGTTTTAATAGAGATGTTATAGGTAACGATGAATTAATTGTGGAAAAGTATAATGCATCTGACTATGCTAGTAAAATATTGGCGATTGAAGAAGACAGACACTGGCTGCAGTTGTCAACTTGTGTAAGAAAACGAGTACTTAACGAGTTTACGGAAAATGCGGTTATAGATAGATACTTGGGAGTATTAAATAAACTATGATTGGGCTAAAGACGAAAAATACAGTATCAGAGTGCCTATATTTCCTCTTTATTATGAGCATTCAATGCACCTACTATTTTACGGGGGCAATTTCAATTCCAATTAAGTTGGCTCTTGAATTAATTCTGGTAGTATTAAAAAGAAAAATAAAAGTAAATTTGTTTGTTAAGTGGGCCATATTAATGGTAGTAATAGCTGCTACTTCGGGTATTTTTTCTGGCTATAATGATTACACAATTGATGCTTTATTTAAAGTTTTAATGGCTTACTCCACGGGTATCGTAGTGTTAATATATAATACAAATATTGAACAAATAAATCGTACATTCAAATACTTGATAATAGGTGGAGCAACATATTTCTTAATGGTTTTCTTCTCACAGGGGCCAATGGATGTTTTGTCCCGTGGCGTTTCTGGTGCCTACACGAACGGAACATCAATTAACTACACATACATTTCTATCCCGGTGGCGATCTTGGCAGCATGGATTGTATCGAGACGGAGAAGCTTTTCCACTGGGAGTGTTTTTTTCATTTTACTGTTGATGAATTTTGTGAGTGGAAAGAGAAAAGCTTCATTGATACCAGTACTAGCATTAGTCCTTTTTTACATCTTTAGAAATGGAATTAATCTCAAACTGAAAGTAATTGGTAGGCTAGTATGTGGATTAATTGCTTTTTGGGGCTTTATTGCTTTTTCTGTAAGCAATAGGTGGGCGTATAAAACATACGGCTATAGAATTTATGGATTGCTGACTTATTTAGGTAATAACGCAGATTTGACGGATGGATCTGTTAAGTCATTAATGACAAGGTCATCACTTGCATCAATCGCGAAGGACAATATTGTACATAACTTTCCCTTTCCGATTGGGGTGGGAAATTTTGCATCGTTGTCAACCTATCCGCATGCACATAATAATTATCTTGAACTACTATTGACATTAGGTATTCTTGGCTTTTTATGTTACTATGCCATGTTCTTTTACATTACGCGAAAAGCATGGAAAGTTCGCAAGAGACCGGAGGGTGTCTTTGTTATAGTTTATGTTATATTAACATTGATTCTTGATTTTTCAACAACTTCTTATTGGAACCTTGTGAGCGTCGCATATATTGCGATAATTTATTCTATTGTCAATTTGGATGAGAATGAAACTGATAGAGAATGGTTGAATTATTAATGAAAAGTTTGACCTGATTGGCACAGAATAAAGGTAGTAATTGGCTGTTAAGAACTCTATGGTTTGATTAAAGGAAATAGGGAAAATATATGAAGTTTAGTATTATAATACCAGTATATAATACAGAATGTTACATAAAAGGGTGTATAGATTCTGTGAAAAAACAAACCTATACGGATTTTCAAGTAATCCTTGTCAATGATGGATCGACGGATAGGAGTCTGGAAATTATTCAAGAATGTATTGAGCGAGATTCCAGATTTATGGTTGTAAGTCAAAAGAATGGAGGACAGTTTTCTGCTAGAAAAAGAGGGATTGAGGAAGAAAAAGGAGAATATTATTTATTTCTAGATTCTGATGATAAGATTAATTCTTCACTGTTTGAGGTGTTAAATGATGAAATACAGAAACATACTTCGGCAGATATTATAGTCTACAATGCTAGTAGAAAAGAAGGTTATGAAGATCCTATCTACGATTATAGTATTCCACTTAATTCTATAAGGTTATACCAAGGAAAAGATAAGGAATTCCTTTATTCAATAATTATCAGAACACATAATCTTAATTCGATGTGCTTAAAATGTTTCCGCAACAGATTATTTGAAGGCGAAAGTAGAGAAGATAACAGTGTGTACAACATACGAAATGGAGAAGATCTCCTTCAGTTGCTTCCGTTGATTACAAAAGCAAAACAAGTTATTTGTATTAATAAGGCACTTTATTTTTATAGAGCAAATGATAGTAGTGCATCGAGAAAATACTCTCCTACATATTTTGAATCCAGAAAAATAGTATATGAATCAATTGTGAAATATATTGGCATATGGAATTTGGATTATAAAAAATATTATGTGGAGTTTCATACTAGAATTTCAAATAATATTTGCGATGCTATATACAACATTAGATTTGCGGACAGAAAATCTCAACTAGAAAAAATTCAAGAGATACTTGTATCAAATTGGATGTATAAAGTAATTGATAATGCTGATATGTATAAGCTCAATTTCGCAAATAAGATGATGGTGCGTATGATTAAAATGCGAATGCCTCTAGGAATGATTGCTTTACTGAGAGCAAGAAGTGTTGTGGATGTGTTTTATAAGTCAATCAAATAACTTAATATATGATGCACAATTTTTCTTTATATATGTCTATTAGAAATCTACATTGAATTTATCTTTTACCGGGAGATTAAAATGAAAAAATTTGCTTATTATTTACCACAATATCATACGATACCAGAAAACGATGAATGGTGGGGAAAAGGATTCACAGAGTGGACTAATGTAAAAAAGGCAAAACCCTTATTTAGGGGACACCAACAACCGGTACATCCGCTAGATGGAAATTACTATATTCTAGACAATCCAAATGTCCTGAAATGGCAGGCACAGTTAGCTCTCAAGTATGGAATTGACGGCATGATTTTCTATCACTATTACTTTTGTGGGAAAAAGTTATTGGAAAAACCTGCGGAGATCTTACTAAATAACACTGATATACCTATGCACTTCTTTTTTTGTTGGGCCAATCATGATTGGTATAGGAGTTGGGAAGGCTCAAAAGCCCTTTTGATGCAACAAAAATATGGTGGGATAGAAGAATGGGAAAATCATTTTCAATATTTGCTTCCTTTTTTCAAAGACGAAAGATATGAGAAAAAAGATAATAAGCCGATATTTATGCTATATAAATGTGAATTCAATGAAAAATACGAAATGATTTCTTATTTTAACAAAAGATGTATCGAATCGGGATTTGATGGTATTTCTGTCATAGAAACTTTTAATCACGATGCAGGGGAAAGAAAAGATACATTTGACACATTATTGTCCGGTTTTATGAACAAAGTCTCAAGTAGTACAGATTATATTCATTTAAGACAGCCGACAGAAGTTTTAAACTGGTATCGCACTCTACCGGAGTATTCATTTAGTCGCATTTGGAACAAACTGGGAAGAATATCTAGAGTCTTTGGAACGCATTTTATTGAGAAGTATGATGGTACAAGATTGTTTAAGGTTATGACACGATATCATGTGCATAAGTCTGGTATTATAAATGGTCTTTTTATGCAGTGGGATAATACACCCAGACACTCTTTTAGAGGTTATGTTATTTCAGCACCATCGAAATCAGCTTTTTTGCATACCTTGATGCTATTAAAGATGAGGAGTTTGTCTTTATTAATGCATGGAATGAGTGGTGCGAAGGCATGATGCTAGAACCCACTGAGGAAAATGGGTATAAGTATCTTGAGTGGATAAAGGAGTGGAATGAAAAAAATGAAGATTGGGTTAATGGGATTTGAATTTCAATCTGCTAATAAGGGGTGTGAAGCGTTAGTTTATTCTTTTTTAGCGGTGCTCACTAGATTTCTGAATGAAAACGATATTGTTTGCAATTTTTCTGGAACAGAGTTGGGAAACATACCACTATATTTTGATAAAATAAAATTTGAAAATGTGCCACCTAAAATTAAGGATTTGAAATGTACATATATTAGAAAATTAAAACAGTGTGACATTGTGTTTGACGTGACAATGGGAGATAGCTTTTCTGATATATACTCGGAGTCGTACTACTACAATCTCATTAAGCATAAAAAACTGGCAGAACTTTTTGTGCGAAAGTATGTTCTACTCCCACAGACATATGGCCCGTTTTTAAATAAAAAAGCCGAGCGTGTCGCCAAAACAGTACTTTCAAAGGCTTATAAAATTTATTGTCGTGATTCAATTTCAAAGGAATTGTTAGAGAAGTTTGGAATCAGCGATTCCGTTTTGACCTCGGATATGGCATTTACTCTTCCTTACAAAAAGGAGATGTTTCAATTGTCATCGAATAAAAAAATTGGGTTGAATGTTTCTGGTCTGCTATTTAAAGGGGGCTTTAATTCAGATAATCAATTCGGTTTGTCATTGGATTATAGGGAATTGATTGATAAGATACTTAAGACATTCGCTACTCAAAAAGAAATTCATCTTATTCCACATGTAATTGATTTAAAAGATGATGCTTACGATGATGATTACAAAATATGCAAGTTGATTCACGATGAATATCCAAATACTATTTTAGCTCCGGCATTTGAGACACCTATTCAAGCAAAAAGTTATATTAGTAATATGGACATTTTCATAGGATCGAGAATGCATTCTACAATCGCCTCGTTCTCCGCTGGGGTTATTACAATTCCCATTTCATATAGTAGAAAATTTGAAGGACTATTTAATAGTTTAAACTATCCGTTTGTGATTAACGCCAGAACAGAGTCTACAGACTCTGCATTTGAGAGTCTAGTGAGATTCATCGATGAAAAAGAAAAACTTGCAGAAAGTCAAAATAATGCCCTAAAGTTAATTCAAAAAGAAGGTTGTTATTTTGCTAAAAGTATTGAGAGTCTGGTTAAGGAGCTTTACGTATGACGTACTCAAATAGTAATAATATTGATCTTGTTGTAGCTCTATTAAAATCTAATAATATTTCGGATTTAGTAATCAGTCCGGGTGGAACGAATATCCCTATTGTAAAAATGGTTCAAAGTGATGATTTTTTTCATTGCTACTCAGTTGTGGATGAAAGAAGTGCTGCATATGTTGCAATCGGCATATATCTTCAAAAGAGAAAGCCTGTTGCGCTTATTTGTACCAGTGCCCAGGCGACACGAAATTATGTTCCAGGCTTGACCGAAGCATTTTATAAGCATGTTCCAATTTTAGCCATTACTATGGAAAAGCATCCTAGATTTAAATATCAGGAATACATGCAAGCACCGGATCAGGCATCTCTCCCTCGTGATAGTGTGAAACGGTCTTATGAATTACCTTTTATTTCTGATATTAATGACTATTATTATAGTTTAAGAACTATAAATGAAGCAATGCTTGAGCTATCGCATAATGGATTAGGACCAGTGCAACTTTGCATTCCATGGCTTGATTTCCCATTAGTGGATATTGAACCTCTTAAAAGAAGTATGAAGAGATATCTGATTGAAGATGTTTCGACAGAAGATTTAAGTAATAAAAAAATACTTCTGCTTATAGGGGAACATTTACCTTTTACAGATGAGGAAAAAGAAGCCATTAATTCATTTTGCAATAGGACAAATTCTGTTGTCTATACGAATCATTTGTCAAATTTTGAAAACACTTATTCAGTTGAGGCTAATTTTATGCTACTCACAGCTTCTTCTGAGGAAATCAAAAACATTGAACCTGATATATTGATTTCTATTGGTGGACAAACAGGAGATTATCCTTTCTTTTTGACTTTTTCAAAAAATTCATTGAGAGGATTTGAACACTGGAGAGTCTCAGATGATGGATGTGTTGTAGATACTTATGATAAATTGACGAGAATATATCAGGGAAGTGTTGTTCGTTTCTTTACATCATTCTCTACCATTGATACAAGTAAAGATCACAGCTATTTTCAGTTATGGAAACAGTATATCGCTAAGAGAAATTTGGAACTACAGCTACCGTTTTCGCAGGTATCCATTGCCCAATATTTACATGATAAAATTCCGGATAATTCTGTAATGCAGTTTTCCATCCTAAATAGCCTAAGAATTTGGAACTTTTTTCACATTTCTTCATCAATCGAATGTTATTCGAATGTAGGGGCATTTGGTATTGACGGTGGATTGTCAACATTAATAGGCCAAAGTTTGGCGACAGACAAACTTTGTTTTATAATTGTTGGTGATTTAGCCTTCTTTTATGATATGAACGCATTAAGTATCAGACATATTTCTAATAATGTTCGTATCCTTTTAGTGAACAATAACGGTGGTATAGAGTTTAAGTTACACGGTGAAGATAAGAGGGAGACGAATCAATTTATAGCTGCCGCTGATTACCATGGAAAAGCAAGAGGATGGGCCGAATCATGTGGATTTAAATATTTATCAGCAACAAATATGAATGAATTAATGCGTTCCACTGAAGTTTTCGTTTCAGAATCCAATCAGCCTATTATATTGGAAGCTTTTGTTTCTGATTGTGATGAGAGCAATGCTTATCTCGAATTGGTGAACGAGAATAAGCATAAACCACCAAAGAAAGCTATTAAAGGCTTTGTTAAAAATATGTTGGGCGATACTACGTGTGAAAAAATAAAGCATGCTATTAAGGGATGAAACTAAATGACAATAAAAGAGTATTTGAAAAAAAAACTTGTAAAAGTAAAAAAAGAAAAAGTTCTTATTCCATGTCTTGAAGGCCAATATTTACAAGGAAGAAAAGCATTAATAACTGGAGGAAGTTCTGGGATTGGGTTTTCGATAGCACAAAGTTTTTTGAAAAATGGAGCTTCGGTTGTTATCTGCAGCAGGAATAAAGAAAAACTGGAAAATGCAAAGAGGGATTTGATTGAGAAAACTCTATGTGATGAAGATAGAATTGAAATTCTTGAACTGGATATAACATGTATTCCTAAAATGAAGGATACTCTTGGGCAATTCCTATTAGATAAACGTATAGATATTTTTGTTAATAATGCTGGTATAAATAAAGGAAAAATGTTTCCAGATACTTCGGAAGAAGAATATGATTGTGTCCTCGATACAAACACTAAAGGGATGTACTTTATTTCACAAGAAATAATTAAATATATGATTTCCAATCATATTTCTGGAAACATTTTGAATATAGTTTCTTCTTCTGCAATTCGCCCAGGAACATCACCATATATCATATCAAAATGGGGTGAAAGAAGTTTAACATTGGGAATGGCAAAAAAATATCTTCCATATGGAATAATTGTGAATGGTTTGGCTCCTGGTTCAACACTTACACCGATGCTGTGTAAGAATTCAGATAATCTTGACTTAGAGTATTCTCCATCAGGAAGGTATGCTGCTCCTGAAGAAATTGGAAATCTTGCAACGATTCTTGTAAGTGAAATGGGGCGAATGATTGTAGGTGATGTTATTTATGCAACGGGTGGTGCTGGTATAATAACAATTGATGATACAGCGTACTAGGAGATTGTATGAATAGAAAAAATAAAATATTAATCAAGAATATCGGCTTGTTTACGTTGGGGAGTTTTGGCTCTAAAATTCTATCTTTTTTATTGGTGCCATTATACACTGCAGTTTTATCAACATCAGAATATGGAACGGTGGATTTGATTTCATCGACGGCATCACTTCTTATGCCAATTCTTTTGCTTAGTGTTTTTGATGCAACACTTAGATTTGGAATGGATTCAACATATAAAAAAGCGGATGTTCTTACAACATCTTTGGTAATTGAGATTAAAGGTTCGTTTCTTTTACTGATAGGAATTATTGCTTTTTCTATTCTTTTTCCATCCCAGATTTCAAGAGACTATTTAATATTTCTTTTTGTGTATTTTGTTTTAGGTGCAACAAGTCAAATTTTCAACTTATATTTAAAATCAAAAAATCAAGCGGCAATTATTGCTACAAGTGGAATTATTTGTACATTTATAACCTGTGCGAGTAATATTGTTTTTTTACTTTGGCTTAAATTTGGTATTGTAGGGTATATGATAAGTAACACTTGTGGTGTCCTATTCCAGATTTTATATCAATTGTTTTTTGGGAAAATTTATGAGGATATTAGATTTAAAAGCTACTCTAATTTGTCAAAGCCAATGCTGGAATACAGTTCACCGCTGATTTCTAATTCTATTTCATGGTGGGTTAATAACGCAAGTGATAGATATATTGTTACATTTATGCGGGGTGTAGCTGAAAATGGTATATACTCGGTTGCCTATAAGATTCCGACGATACTATCTGTGTTTCAAGGAATATTCTATAATGCGTGGTCAATTTCTGCAATAAAGGAATTTGACAGCGATGATACGGATGGGTTCATAGGAACCAACTATTCTGTATATAGTTTTGTTTCTCTAATTGTATGTTCAGGACTATTGATAATCAATCAGAAACTAGCAGCGTTTCTGTACAAAGGTGACTACTTTGTTGCTTGGAAGTCTGTTCCTTTTTTGTTATTTGGAACAGTTTTTAGTGGAATATCACAGTTTGAGGGATCGCTGTTCGCTGCAATGAAGAAAACAAAAGATGTTGCCAAAACCACTATAGTAGGCGCAGGTGTTAACACATTGTGTAATTTTATTTTTGTTTACTATATTGGCTCAACTGGTGCTGCTTTAGCTACTTGCTTGGGCTATTTTGTTACATGGGCATTGAGAACTAAACATATAAAGGAATGTATTCACATTAAGGTGAATTGGCTTATCCACGGTTTCTCAATAGCGATAGTTCTTATTCAGGCTGTTTTAGCTACGATAGCAGATGCGTCTCTAATTCAAGTAGTCTTGTTTTTGATTTTGATAACACTAAATAAACAATACGTTAAGCCTCTATTAAATGGCATAAGAAAAAAATGATTCGCATGATTTTGTCATGCTCCATAGAATATTAGTGAAACGTGACTTGTATTGTCTGAAAACGGTTAGAGGTAAATCTAAAAATGTCAAAATATTTTGGAACCGATGGTTTCCGTGGGGAAGCTGGAATTACATTAACCGCAGACCATGCCTATAAGGTGGGTCGTTTCTTGGGTTGGTATTATAACGCTCTGCGTGAACGTAATGGTGATACCGACCCTGCTCGCATTGTCATCGGTAAGGATACTCGCCGTAGCTCCTATATGTTTGAGTATAGTCTGGTTGCAGGTTTGACCGCTTCTGGTGCAGACGCTTATCTGCTCCATGTTACCACTACTCCATCTGTGGCGTACATCGCCCGTGTGGATGACTTTGACTGTGGAATTATGATTTCCGCCAGCCACAACCCATACTATGACAACGGTATCAAGCTGATTGACTGCTACGGTGAGAAGATGCCGGAGGAGACGTTGCTGTTGGTAGAAGATTATATTGACGGCAAACTTCATGTGTTTGATAAGGACTGGCCGGAACTGCCCTTTGCTCATCGTGAGCACATCGGTTGCACCGTGGACTATGTGGCAGGCCGCAACCGCTATATGGGCTATCTGATCAGCCTCGGTATCTATTCCTTCAAGGGCGTCAAGGTCGGTCTGGACTGCGCCAACGGCAGTTCTTGGAACATTGCAAAGTCTGTGTTCGATGCCCTAGGCGCAGACACCTATGTCATAAACAATAAGCCGAATGGCCTGAACATCAACAACAATGCTGGCTCTACGCATATCGAGGGTCTGCAAAAGTTTGTTGTGGAGAAGGGGCTGGACATTGGTTTTGCCTTCGACGGTGACGCAGACCGCTGCCTGTGCGTGGATGAAAAGGGCAATGTTATCACC
>ULRX01021441.1_pt1 | contig 16084 bp, 9 predicted proteins | sample 1955871 | NCBI WGS metagenome assembly ULRX01 (sample SAMEA4835695, study PRJEB28245) | human gut metagenome | biome: gut microbiome; material: fecal sample | place: Denmark | collected 2008 | reverse complement strand
CAGAGTGAACAAAGCGTTCATGAAGGGGTACACCACCGCGGTAGACCATGCAAAAGCAAAAAACGCTTATTTTTCAAACAAAATTTAATATTTTGGATTTCATTTACACCATTTTTACACCAAATTAGAAATCCTTTGTATGACATATAATTGTGAAATGAGGTATATACAAAATATGTGTAAACCTCATTTCTTTTTATAAGGAGTCCTAAAATGAAATGCTTTCTCGATAAAGATATAAACAAATGTCCATATTTTTTACCAGCAGAAGAGGAGTGCATATCAAAATCTAAGTGCAGTTTTCAAGAAAAGATAGATCCCAAAATTGACTGTGGATATGTTCGTAAAGAACGTTGGTATGAAAAATATTATAAAAATCGTAAAAAATAGGGAACTACATTAATTTGTAGTTCCCTATTTCCTCTCTTTTTCCCTGTTTTCTGGAATAGAATTAAAAGAGCCGGCTACACAACACATGGTCATGTAATCGGCTCTTAGGCTCTTATTTTTTCAATTCTGCAATATCCTGCTGCATTGATTTGATCTGATTTTTCGTCTCTATGTTTTCTTTTTCTACTGCATCAACACGTTTCCACAACTCCTGAATCACATATGTGTTCAATGCGATAAATTCTTCATACCTTAATGAATAAATATACTCTGGATTGCCATTTTCATCTAAGATAGGTTCGTTGACTTCTTCGCCATCAACCAATTTACTGTCAATTTTTTGATCTTTGCAGAATCCAGCAAAATCGAGATCTGTTAAGCCACATTCTGACATTGCCTGCTCTACATCCTGTGCTATAAAACCGATATGTGTTCTGCCAGATGTACCCTCTTTAAATAAAAATGATACTGGCTGTAATTTCATAAAAAACTGTAAATGCTTATTTGTAAGTGATTTAATATCATCTTTATAATTTTTATCAGAAGTTGATATCGAACTTGATGTAACGTATAATTGTGAAAATCTATAATTTCCAGAACCAAGGCTGATAGCTCCGTTCATTCCAACACCATTAGATTCATATGTTCTAACATGGTTATCATCCGTTATAGTCATTGCTCTATTTGTTACTCTATTTCTTATTCCCTGAACCAGGATATATGTCGGATTATAGACATACATATTAGTTCCATCGCTACCACCCCATATCCAGGCTGGGGTTTCATTTTTACCACTCCAATTCCAGTTTTTATTACAGGATGCAGACGTTGATAACTTGGAATTTAATAAATCTGTCACACTTCCGACATTTCTTATTGTTATAGAATTGCATGTAATGTTTCCACTCCTGCAATCTATTCCGACAGTCATTCCTTGACCAGAACAACCGTCTACAAATCCAACTCCGTACCATGATTTGATGATTAGATTTGCAACGTCAGCCCCATTTCCATCTCCGTTACCATTAAAAATTCCTGTATTGCCTGTTGTCTGAACACCGAGAACCATTCCATTGGAATCTGAAGCCGTACTACCTGGTAACTTATGTTGTCCAATAATAGTGCCAGTCATTGTTCCGCCGGATAATGGTAAGTGGTTTGCTAAACTGCTGCTTAACGATGATATTGCCCCGGTACAAGTACCATTCCCAATCTTAGAAATGTCTGTCGTTCCAAGCATCTTATAGAGATACCGCACATTTTTGAACATCTGTGACACCTTTTTTAAAATAGAAGAATGTTTTTCGCCACTTGATAATTTTGATACGCTTGTCCACGCTGACGCTGATCCGTCTGCTACATCACTACTCGTAAAGGTTGCTGTATTCTCGGCTGTATCTCCACCGGTTGCCACTGCGCCAACGTTTTCTGCTGTGAGTTCTACATTGCCCCTACGGAAAGAATCTTCATTTACACCTTTGATTCCGGTAACAGAACTTGAACTTGTTTCAGTCCATTTTTGAACCAATTCCGAAGTAATACCATCTAAAACAGATTTATTAGAATGTGTGTGTTTTTTGTTATTTGCGTCATTCCATTTAGTTCTTTCATCTGATGTAATGTGAATAGTGTCATTTCCTGTATGAGTATCTAATTCATTTTGATTTGCTTTTGTTCCTATAGATTTATCTAATGCTTCTACAACAGATTTGTTTTTTTCGATGGCATCTGCAACTTCTTTCAATGTATCCATTGTTTCGGGAGCACCATTGATTAAATATGCTATTTTTTGATCTGTGTATTTATTTGAATTTGCATATGCATCATCAATGGCTTTTTGTTGAGCTGTTGATACTGGCTTATCAACATCAGAAGTATTATCAACGTTCCCTAATTGAATCTGACTTTTTGTTGTTTTATGTGGGTTATCGAAATTATTAATGTGTCCAAGTAATGAAGAGATGGCTTTTTGAATTTTTCCAAACGCAATAGACAATTTTTCTCCACTAGAGATATTTTCAAATTCCTCAGCTTCTTCATATGTTGGTGTCTGATCGTTTGTTATAACATTTGGCACATTGCCGAGTCCAACTTGTTCTTTATTTACTTTATGTGGATTCATAAAATCAATCAAATGTCGAATCATTTTTTGAATAATATTAGATTCGATGACAGATTCTATTTCTTCATCATTTATTACTGATTTTTTAACAATAATATTAAACTTTCTTGTAGATATAGTTTCTTTTGGAGTTATGAACTGTAATTCTGCTTCACAAATACCTGGTACACATGTTGCTTGTTCTGACAATATAATGGATATTGTACCATCATCATTCCTAAACAAATGATCAACATCATCTTCATCTATATATACATATGTATTGTCTGGTTTTGAAATTTTTAAAAGTATTCTTACTTCTGAAGGAATACTATATGGTTTCCCATTGTCAGACAAAGTAATAAGTATATTTCTTGAATCTGCATCATCTTGACTACAATACACATTCTGCACTCTTGATATTGTCAAGTCCAATGTGATTTTTTGATTAAAAACTAAACTCATTTATTGTATACATCTCCTTCCTAAATTCCAACTTTCCGAATAGGAGAGTAGGTTATTTTTATTTTGCAATCTAAATTAGGCGTAAAGGTGTTACACCGTTCTTCATAAGTATTAATAATTCGTGGGAAGAAATAGTTGAAGTCATTTGCTAAATTATGAGACGAGAGAGAAGAAGTAATAAGTTGATTTTTCCCATCAATTGTTATTACTTCACCAGATTTGCAATTTCTTAGTATAAAAGATTTTGTATCCATAGAATTTGTCAACTTAAAAATTCCATTAGATAAAATAGTAATTTCCATATCTGGTCTAAGAGAATTGTTCAAATCTGTAGTCTCATCTGAGTTATCCCACAAATTAAAAGAAGTACCTGCCGAGCATTCATACTCAGTAGATACTTCATCCATAAAAGCAAATGGTGCATCCGTATATAATGTTAGTTCTAAGCCTAATATTTGGTCATTTAAGACGATTTGTTTTGAACTGAATGTTCCGTTCCAATATACGTGTTCATAGCCTTCCTTGTCTAATTTAAAGCGTTTGTACCCATCTTTACGACACAACCATCGTTGTATAGCTGAAACTTCCTCGAATGAAAGTCTCATTTCTTCTTGATTTTTTAATCGACATGGATTCTTACATATCTGAAAAGTAGCTGATAAAGCTGTATCGTAAGTGGAAGAATATAAATTAAAGCGATTGCTGCCGATAGGCTTTATCTGATTAAAGGTAACATCTGCTCCAGAAGATACGGTTTCTATACCGCCTCCACTATCAAAAAAACAGAGCATCATACCATAATCAGATAGCATTTCACCAGCATATTCAAAATCTGTACATCCTTTCATGTTTTATTCCTCTGTAATTAAATTGAAACTCATTAAGACTGCAAGCATCTGAGGTGAGATAGTTACGTTCGACAATGATTTCATATCAATAGATTTTAATTCATCTACATCTACCTCCTCTGAAAATAAAGTAGACATTCTTTTGTTAAATTCTTTCTTGTTTATAATTTCTTTCACAGAACCATCATCGTTTGTAACAACCTGTCCATTTTCTTTTAATGCGCAATCGGCAACAATTTTATTCCTTTTCTCATCTAATACCTGTTTTGGTACAGATAATATTTTTATATTATTCACAATAGTAACAGCGGTATTTAAGTTTACTTCCTTAGTAGCAAGAAACGAAAATACCTCACTGATATTTAAGATATCAATTCCTTTTAATTTCATCCTCTGACTCCTTTTTATTATTATAATTAACTATTTATTCTACCTTCTAATGCTTCTATTCTCGATTTTAGACTATTGACTTCATTTTGTGTTGCAGCACCGATGTCTGCCAAAGTCCACCCGATATTATCTGAACCGTCAAAAACCCTTCCAGCACGACCTATCGTAAGAGTGCGTGGAGTTTTTAATTTTGTTGCAGTGGAAGAGTTACCATTTATAGAACCTCTACAGTCAATATTATTACATGAAATATCGTTTGATGCATTGATAAAATCACATTGAATATAATTAGAAACATCAAGAGAGTTCATCCGACATCCAGCACCACCAACTTGTAAGAACCATGCATCACTTGTATACATCCAAGAAAGTACTTTTTCATACCTAGCCTCAAACCCGCCTTCGTCCTCTGCGTGCCACATCATTAAAGCATTATTTAAGTAAATATTTCCCTTTACGGACAATCCGTTCGTTGTATTATAAGTCAATAGACCATTTCCAAAACTAAAAGAAGCTTTAGAAATAACAGATCCATCAGAATTTACGACAAAATTATCATTATTGTTTCCACCAATCCCAATACTTCCACCACGAAGAGTTGCTCCTGTAATTGTTGATTTGGAGATTACTGATCCGTCTTCATTTACAACGAAATTACCATCGCCTATGTTTATCTTTCCACCATCAAAGCTACAGCCGTTGACATTTCCTGTCAAATTCAAATTGCCATTATCATCTACATAAAAAATATCTGTATTATATTTAGAAATTTTCAATAATTTTGCTACACTATTTGGATTGACAGTAAATGTGTTTATTCCATTTGTAATTCTTAAGCCATCAATATTAAATGTCATAGAATTATTAAGGTTATATATTCCAAGATTTTCCCCAATAATTAATTTGCCAACAATAGTATCTCCAATAACACCCATAGTAGTTACTTCATTACCTGTTTCTGGATCAATATAAATATACTTGCCTACAGCAGCCTTAACAGATTTCCAACCATCATCAGTCACGTATAAACCACTATTAATCCAACGTGACTGGCATAAATCGTATGTATCAATTAAATCGTCATATGTTCTACATAAAATACCACTAGAATCATATACGACATTTTGATTATCAGCACTATTTACAATTTTTGTTGTAGTAGCTTCCATTCCTTTCTGTACCCAGTTTTGAACATACTTAGAAGCAGCAACATTATTTTTTACTTTTTGAGCTGTATATGAGAATGAAGATGCCATAGATTGTGCATTTTCAATGACACTTTGAATATCAGATGAACCAGACCATGTTCTTTCAACAGTAGAAAATTCAACCTCAATTTTTGAAATATCAGAATATAAAATTTTATAAGAGAGTAATCTTAAATAATATATCTTCTCATCTACACATACATGAATCCAATTACCTGTTTCAAACTTATTCACAATAGGTTTAAATTCTGGAAGTGCAAGAAGATTATTGATAGTAGAAGTAACTGTATATTGTACATGACTTGCTTTATATAACTCTTTCTTTGCAGCGTCAATCAGTTCCGTTGCACGAGTTACTAGCTCACCATTATCTAATCCATCAGAGATATAATTATCATTCTGATAGGTATCTTCCATACGAAACGCACAAAATTTTGTCCACATATCCTTCCCAAGATATGTTTCTAAGTTTAATTCATCTTGCAGAGAATTTTGAATATCATATACAGTGCCAGATTTATTATCATAGTTATATAATCTATGGACAGCATCAATTTGTAACTGTCTTTTATTCATTTCTGATTCAAGCCACCCAACTCGATTACTATACCAAGTCTGATATTTATTCTTTAATTCTTCCTGTTCAGATTCAAGAATAATACCTAAAACATTACCAAAAGAATCCTTTAGACTACTCAAATAGTCGAAACTGTAATAAGCCAATTCAGATTTAAAATCAGCATCAGATGTTTCTAAGTCTTTTAAGTCTTTATAATTCGTATCAAGCTTATTTAAACATCTTTGGATATTCTGTTTGAGATATGTTTCCATATCATTATTTACAATAATAGATATCTCATTTCCTGTGAGAGTAATTGTATTATCCTCAATGCTTGTGAGTTTAAATTTACCTTTCCAAGCATGATTTGTTTTGTCATATGAAGCATCTACAATTTCCACTTTATACAATGCAGTATTAATTAATGCTTTACAAGAACCAAGCACAGTATTTGATACAACACTTGTTGCAACCATTGATAAATCTGATTTAACTGCAACAGGCGATAAATTGGCGAATGTCAATAAATTCATTGTTTCCTGAATTGTAAGATTGTCCATTTCTATTGTTTTGCCCATAGAAGTCTGCAAAATTAAACCAACATCAATACAGTCGAAACATAAAGATGCTATATTCTTATATCCAATAATAGGAGATGAGATAGTATTATATCTATCAACTTTATTGCCGTCATCATCTATTTTTGGATAATGTTCATTTACATATTTGACAATCTGATTATATTGGTTAACTTCATTCGAAGAAAAGTTAAATGCTCTGCTATTTATACATTCTTGATAGTTTGCATTATATGCTTTGATTTTCTCGACTAAATCACTCGGCATATTCTCATACATTTCATCAGAAAAATTGATAATATAATTTGTGCCACTTGGATTTGCGATAGCAACAGCAGAAGACATTAAATCGTCTCCACCAACAATATAAAAACAATTCTTTAAACTATCATCACTACTTTCAATAGAAGCAGAAGTAGAAAGATTCTCTTTTGAAATATAAATTGTTGTATCTTCACCATAAGCACCACCAATATTTGTACTTCCACATTCAGGACATTTATCATGAAAATCTCCACGATACCCACAATCTTTGCATGTATTACAAAGATCATATGCATTTATAGTTCTTGTCGTTGAATCGAAAGTGAATAAACATTGGTAATCATCTGAGATTTCGCCAGTTAATTCGTCATATACATTGCTGTCATTAATAGAGTACTGAAACCATGATTTTAAATTTTTCAAAGAAGTATCAACATGACCAATTTTATAATTCGACGCTTTGTCTAAAATACGATGTAGAAGAGAAGAGTTATATAATTTCTTATACATTTCACTTCCTTCTGAAAAAGCAGATAAATCACGATAAAAAATAGTTGGGTAGTTCTCATCGTAATCATCTCTCGCAATATCATCTTCTGTATTAATTTCAATATTTCTAAGTTTTACATTCTGCAATTCATTTACAGGAAGATATGTACATGTAACAGATTTTTGAGTTGTATTTTCTTCTGTAGTATTTACAGTAATAGAAAAATGTTCATTATACTCAGGAATATATACCAGATTATAATTGTTAATTTTATCCCATAATTCATTTTCTGTCTTATATACAGTAAATGATAACTCTGGTGCATTTAATGTATCTTTATATTCTATGTCAGTTGTATCTATAAGTTTTCCGTATTTATGAAAGTCACGTCTTTCTAGTAAGATAGTAATTTCATCTACACCAAAATTCTCATTAAAAACTATTTTTGGCATTTGCTTATTCTCCTTTCGATTTTTTTTACATATAAAAATCCCACATAGGCTATGATACCTATATGGGATAAAGTGGTTACTTATATAACCTTGCATTACCTATACTATTTTTCTTAAGTTGCTTGGCAGAAACTGCTTCAGTAATACACTGTGTTGTCTTTCCGTTCTTGCAAATAGCTTCACGCATAACAGACTCAACGCTGTCTGCGAACTCTGCGCTATTTGTTACATCAGGTAATACCAAATCTCCAAAAGTGACCTCAATATTACTTGAATTATTCACACTCTTTGAGAAATCCGGTGTAACCGGCGTGAACTGCCCCGCATACATCTGTGCAGGATTCATCTTAGCCAGTTTCCAAAGGTTTTCAGACATCTCATTTGTGAAAATCATATCTCCACCATGAACACGAGTTAAATGTGCTCCATCAGGAGTAACAATTGTTCCACTCTTAGAGTCATACTGAAGTTCAGCACCTTCCTCCTGAGTCAATACAAGATCATCTTCATTGATGTGTTTAGAACCTTTTGCAAACTTAGGAAATGAGTTAAGCTGATTGACTAAAACAGTTCTATTGTTTTGAAGATCACTCATACGTGCCCGTACCTGCACTGTTTTTTCCGTGTATTCGTCTTTAAGTGCACGTAATTTGTCCTTATTTTTTACACCAGCTTTAGAAGCATTATACTGTGCTTTGGCAGCGTTCAATTCAGCCTGTAACTGCCGTAACTGATTATCTGTTTCGGCAATCTGAGCATTCAAATTAGCACGCTGTTCATTAAATTTCTGTATTTCTGCTTGTCTTTGCTTTTCTGCTTCTATCTGTTTAGCAGCTTCGGCAGCCGCCGCAGCGTCATAACTACTTGTATCGGCAGGAGTGTTTACAGTATTCCGATCATTAGTAACAGTATTATTTACATAATCCTTTGCGCCTTGTCCTCCGTCACCACCATTGGTAGTACTGGAATCAATCTGATCTTTTGTAGTATTTGTCAGACTTGAATCTAAGGATTTCAGTGTTGCAATAATACCATCATTGCCACCAAGAAGTTCTTTGATACTATCGAGAATTGTATTTGTATCATTGAGTTTTTCGTCAATGAATTCCTGATAATCACTCATCAGATCGTCAAGCATATCCTCAGTATCAGATATGAATTTCTCATACTGTGTATCTTTTAAATCTGATTTGGCATTCTCTAATTCAACTTTTAACTTTTGAATTGTTGCACGGGATTCTTCAGAATTGTTGCCAGTATAAGCTGTTAACTGTTTTTGTAAAGAAGCAATCTGTTTTGTCTTTTCGGCAATTTCTTTCTGATATTTATAGGCTTCAAGTTCTGAATCTTTTAATTTCTTGTATTTTTCTATCAGCTTACTCAGTGCATCTGTTTGTGCTTCATAACCCTGTTTTACAAGATCATTAATAGACTCTAACTCATCCTCGGCAGATTTCTTCGCATCTCTATGAGCATTCTGTAAATCACGCAGACGTTGAATAACATTTTCATCAGATGTAGATAATTCACCTTTCCTTATCTGTTCCATGATGTTGTTGTATTCATCCTGGTATGCTTCTGCCTGCGCAATGTAATTGTCATAGTTCGTCTTGTGCAATCCAATTGTAGCAATACCATATTCAGTGAAATTACCAGTGTCTTTATCAGTCATATCTTTATGACTCAAAAGATCAATGTAGTAATCAGCTTCACTATTGACACGTTTTACAGTTTCGAGAGATTTATCAAAAGTATTCCATTTTAATTGACGAAGGGCATTCTGAAATTCGACAATAGACTGAGTTGACTCGTCTATAGCATTAGTTACCTCATTGATTGCACTGACCATTTCAAACCATTCATCACTGCCTTTTTTGATAGAACCATTAATAACAGCATCATTCAAACTCTTCTGAAGTTTTTTTCTTTCTTTGATGAGTTTACTTTGCTCGCCTTTTTCGGCAGAAATAAGAGATTTATAGTAAGCTGTACTTACCTGTTTTCCCTGTTCCTGTGCAAGAGAAATCTTATTGTTAATAGATGTCTTTTTCTGCTCATTACTAGAAATTTTATTCTCATAATCAGAGGAAATATTATCAAACTTTTCTTTTGCAAGAGTAGCCTTATCCTGTTTTGCTGTTTCTTTGTATAAATCAGCAGTAGCTTTGTCGGCTTCTTTCGCATCTAAATAAGCATTGTACTGCACACATGCGTTATACAGCTTGCCATTATCATTCAGCTTGGATGCTTTATTTAATAAAGACTGTGAGATACGTTTACCAGATTTTGCAGCTTTCTTAATAGAAGCAAGGATCTTTTTATTCTCTTTGGTAGATTTGAATTTACTAATTGTTTTCTTTGCAGATTTAAGATTTTTGTTATCAGTAGAAACAGCAGTATTATAAGCCTTCTGTGTCTTATTGATATTAGAGATCTTTTTGTCAATCAGTTTATTTTTAGATTTCGCAGACGTAGCATTGTCAATTTTAGCATCATATAATTCATCTTGTGAATCATATTTTTCTGTCTTTTTATCAGCAGTCGCTTTTGCTAACACAGCGGCGGCAGTAGCATTTTCCTGCATTTGCTGTTTTAATTCGATCAGAGATGCCTTATTTGAATCAATACGTTCATTATATTCATACCAAGCTTCAGAACCTTTTGTAACTGTTTTCTGTAACAGTTTTAATTGCTCATCTTGTTTATTAATATAATCAATCTGCTTTTGGATATTTTTGTTCATACTATTATAATTCTTAGTATTTGCAGAAAATCCCCATGACTCTTTTAAAGAGATCCATTTCTCCATGCGGTCATTCGCATTTTCAACTTTTGTAGAAAGCTTTTCATACTGAGTGATAAGTAATTCGATACTTGCTTGAGTTAATTCAAGCTGTTTATCTTTTAACTCATCTATTTTATCCAAACAATCCTGCGCTTTATCATACCAATTCTGATAGTCCTTGATTTGCTGTTTTACAGTATCATCTGAATAATCCCATATATTAGAAGCTCCACCACGAACAGCAGAAGCAATATCTTCATTAAGACCAACTTCATTTGCTTTCTGCATATATTTGTTGTAATCATCTGTGAGAAGTTCAATGCCAAATGTTGCAGCGTTTAAAGCCTCTTTATATGCATTTAAACGAGATGTGAACGAAGAAGAAGTTTTGTCTACTTTATCTTCGAGTTTAGAAAATGCTTTATCAAAACGATTGATACCATTTTCAATAAAATCAAATGTTTCTGCAACAGCTTCTTTTACATCTTTTGCAGCATCCTTGGCTGCTTTTGCAGCATCATTGACCGCTTTACTTGTAGCAGAGCCACCAGAGTAATTAGCATAAAAATTGGATGCGTCAAGATTATATGCACCATTTTTTATATCGTCTAATGTCTTTGCAAGTGTATCCGTAGCATCCTGTACAGCATCTTTCGTCTTCTGTGCCTGTTGCTGTTTTGCAAACTGGTCAATCTTAGAATTCCCGCTAGAAGGTGTATTTAATTTGGCTGGGTTCATAAGATTAGTACTTCCCATACCACCACCTTTATTTGCGTCATCCCATTTTGTGATGTTCGCATTACTAAGAGAAGCTAACGCAGTTTTTAATGCTGCAATCTGAGCTGCACTTGCACCTGCCGCATTTGCGATAGCAATAATGTTATCTACATCGGCTTTTGTGTTCAGCTTAATATTATTAACATCAATTTTTGACAGTGCTAAATTAGCAAGATACTGTTGTGTCTCCTGAGAAGCGTTACTTTCAGCAATTAATGCAGAAATCTCTTCCCATGTTGCATTTGCAAGATCAATACATCCATTAGCTGTAGCATATTTCTGTGCTGCTAAACGAGCCTCGACCATTTCTTCTGCATTGGCTACGCCCATTCCCTGTAATCTTGTTGCAATGAGATTTTTGTTGCTCTCATTCAAATCATCAAGAATGCCAGACGCTTTGATATACTCTGTGCACAAAGTGTCTAATGCCTGCTGTGCTGACTGGATAGAAGTAGCATCAGATAAGGATTTCATTGCTTCATCAACAGTAGATGTATCTATGTTTTTACCAGCTTCTTCTAATTTACCAAATGCTTCAATCAATCCGTCTAAAGATGATAAATCTACATTACCATCCGAAACAATATTTGCCATTGCTTCATCAAGATCTGATAAATCATCTTGTAAATCAGAAAGTTCTGTAATAGTATCTGAAAAAGAAGTTGCTCCAATGCCATCACCACTATTTGCAACAGACTCTTGTGCATTTTTTACTTCCTGTAAAGCAATATCATAATCATTTGCGGCTAAAGCAGCTTTGTCCAGCCCTTCTTTCTGTTTTTCAAGAGCTTCTTTGAAATCATCACTGTTAGCTAATTCTTTTTCGTCATCGGATAATTTGCTATACCAATTATGATATGTGTTGGTGTCCGTATCACTTGGAATAGCCGGGATGTCTCTCATTAAACCAATGTAATAATCAGCAATTTTGACAACATCTTGATACTGTGCAATCCAACTCTGAATCGTTTCTTTGTCTTTATCTGTCAGATTAGGATTGTCTAAATCCTGTGTCATTTCATCAATAGCTGTCTCAGCTTCATATTTGGCTTCTTTGTAATTCTGATATTCTTCCTGAAGCTGTGGAATTAGTTTTTCTAATTTATTTTCTTCTTTTGTCTTTAATTCATCAGCCCAAATATATTCCTGACGATTAGAGTCATATTTGTTCATCTGATCTATGTACAGCTGAATCTTTTTCTGGCTCTCTAAATATTCGTCAATCTTTGATCCAATGTCAATAACGTTCTTCTCATCATGGTCGATTCCATATGCTAAAGAAGTGACATCTACTTTGCTCATTCCATCGAAATATTTTTCACGAAAATCACTATATTTTGCATTCTGGTTATCTTCATCAAAAGAATCTGTAAAATTGCTACCATATTTTTCTCTGATAAGACGGGCTTCTTCCAGTTCTTTTAACTCTTTTTCACGCTCAATACGATCTTCAAGATATTGTAATCGTGCCTGTTCTGCGTCAGTCAGATTTTCCAATCCTGTTTCTTTTAATGATTTATATTCATCTTCTAATGTGGAGATAGAAGAGGACAAATCATCAAATTTGCCTTGAACTTCTTCTACTGTAGTGTTTGCCTTATCCCATGCGTATTCAATAGCTTTTATTGCTACTGTGAATGCAATCATAACACCAATATTTGCGGCTACACTTTTCAAAGTTGTTATCATTTTTTTAGAATCATTTGCAGTAGCTTTTAACTGTGCCTGAGCCGCTTTTTGTTTAGCAACGAATGCATCTGTTGAACCAGCCACTCCATTTGTAGAAATAGCATATTCTTTTGCAGATGCACTTGCTTTAGCCATTATTATATTAAATTGTTCTGTTGTGACTACACCTTTTGAGCATTCAATTTCATAATTTTGTAACGCAACTTTGTCTGCTAATAATTGTGCCTCTTGCCTTGCCATAGATGCCGTTAATTCATCTTGTGCAATTTTTCTGGCTTTCATTACTGTAACAACTTTCAGATCACCGTTATTGTCTATTGTTTTGAATATCGTACTATGGTTATTGATTTATACTTGTTTGAGGAGTATAATTTTAATTAAAAATGAGAAGGTGATGTATGTATGCTAATTAATTGTCCAGAGTGTAACAAAGAAGTATCAGATAAAGCAGAAATATGCCCTAATTGTGGTTTTAAAATAAACACATTAAGACAAGGTGTGTATTGTCCAAAATGTTTAGAATGTGAGACAAAAACAAACATTGAAATATGCCCATATTGTCATACAAAATTTAAAGATTCTGTATATGGAACATTTGAAGACGTTCACAATTATACAAAGAATCATCCAGAATTAAAAAGATCGCCTGAATTTAGCTATGACGCATATAATAAACGTATAAATTATGTGCCTTATGAATATCCGACTTCGAATATACCTAAATGTCCTACATGTGGCTCACTTAATGTAGAAAAGATTTCAACAGGAAAGAAAATATTCGGAGGTGCAATGTTTGGACTATTCAGTTCGGACGTAAGAAACACAATGCACTGTAAAAATTGTGGGGCGAAATGGTAAACACATGTTCAGACTATACCTGTATAATAATCAGTGGTAAAATATTCCTATCAAATAAACAGAGGGCTTAGATTTACCCTCTGCATAAATATGTCATTTATTCAACAAATCCAAGAATGATTTTTGCAATGCATTTTGCATTATGTTCATCTAAATCCTCGATTATTGCTTTGGCAAGATCAAGATTGAGATATCCCAATGCCATTTTTTCTTCATCAGTTGGATTGCCATTATGCTCAAGAGCGGTGTTGAATTTTTGACAGGTTTTTTTAATAGTTTCAAACATGTTTTTACCTGCTTTCTATAAAGGAGTTGTTTACCATGAGATTAAATCACGACTATGTAAGAGATATTTTATTATTTATTGAAAAAGATTTGGATTACAAGGATTCTTCAAACCCTAATTATCGTAACGAATTACCATTTGGACAGCTACTTGTTTCGGATAAGTTTTCTAAATACAATAAAGAAGAATTGACTTATGCACTTGAATTATTGACAAAAGAAGGTTTCATTGATTGTGCAAAGAACCCATATTTTGTAAGAGGAAGCCTAATGCAAGCTGATATTATAGGTCTTACATGGAGTGGACACCAATTGCTTGATAACATCAGGAACGATACGGTTTGGAATGCAGTTAAAGAAAAGTCTAAAAAGTTTGGAAAGTTCTCACTCAATACGTTGGCTACTTGTGCAGGACAGCTTACAATTGCTCTTATGAGCAATCCGAATGCTGTTCAGAATTTCTTGGATGGAGTAAATAATATTGGAAATATGGTGTAATAAAAAAGAGTAGCCTAAACATTATTCCAGAATTCAATAACAATTCTTGTTAAAGAAATCGGTTACATTGGCTACAACTTGGTCTGTTTCCACGGAGAGGACACATCTGGCAAACCGTTGGAACTGATACAGCATGTACAACAGTTGAATTTTCTTTTAATGGTTGTACCGAAGCGTCAAATAAGTTTTGTAGGTTCGGTTGAGGAATGAGTTTGGATAAATCAATATTCATCATGTCACCACCAATCTAAGAGTAGATGAAAGTCTGCTCTTTTATAATATGTGTCAACAATAACTATTTATCGACATATTTTTTACTTTATATATTCCAAATATGATATAATTTCCATATAGGAGGGTATATGAGAAAAACAGTATTAACATTAGATGAAATTAATCTACTAAAGAATAGTGAAGAACCCAAGAACACTCAACTATATGGCAACTTATATGAAAATATAGTAAACCTGTCTAAATTCAAAGCAGTCTCGATAGAAGATATGCCATTTTTAGATGAATTGGGTGTAGCATCACTTACTATTAATAAGAAAAACATGATGAATAATATTTTAAAAGAATGGTATGCTGAAAAAGTAAGTGAAGAAGATCCAACTCAAAAGGTGCATTGCGGTTTATGTAATACACCTAATAAATATTTATATTATATACGGAACAGACGAAACGATATACTGCTAAATGTAGGTTCTCACTGTATCCTTAAATTTCCTGGGATTGAAGGATATACAGAGAAGAAACGTCAACTTAACGAAATCATCAAAGGTCGTGAAGTTGTTAATCGAAGAAATAAATTTTATGAGACTTTTCCAAATGCCGAATCTGTAATTTCAGATGCTGATAAATATTTTTCAACCTTACCAATTTTAATCCCTTATGAATTATATACAAATATACAAAACACCATAGTAAAAATGAGGCAAGTATATTCACAATATATTAATAAAGGTAAAACAAATTTCGATGGCAATTTGTCACCATTTGAATTATTTCAAAATAAATTAGATGAATATAATCTTTATACAAATTTAGCAAATGAATTTATCCAAGAAAATGACAAGCCTTTGAGTTGTAGACGTGTAGAAATTGACTGGTTAATTTCAAATAAGAAAATTGAACTTCTTGAAGAAATATCTAAAAACAATGGATTATACACCGAATTAACACTTAAACACATGACATCGGTTGAATTTATAAAACCATATATAAAAAATATATTTTCAAGAAACACTTCGAGACAATTATATTTTTCGCATATAAAAGGTAATATGATATATATTAATTTACATAAATTTGGCTATAATCCTAATTTAGTATTTCAAATGACACTAGAAGATTTTATGGACAAAATAGGTGCAAAATGTATAATTAATAAAAACATAAAATATGATCTTGAAAAATATTTTAACCAAATTGCAATAATAGTCAATCA
>ULRX01027699.1_pt1 | contig 16165 bp, 14 predicted proteins | sample 1955871 | NCBI WGS metagenome assembly ULRX01 (sample SAMEA4835695, study PRJEB28245) | human gut metagenome | biome: gut microbiome; material: fecal sample | place: Denmark | collected 2008 | reverse complement strand
GTGCCCAGCCGATGGGCACACTGAGCCAGATGCCGGTGACGCCCAGTGGGGTCGCCGACAGCAGGTAGGCCAGCGCCACACGGGTGCCGAGAGATGCGATCGTGAGCACCACCGACATCTGGGGCTGATTGACGGCCCGGTAGTAGCCGTAGAGCAGGAACAGAATGCCAATGCCGAGATAGCACGCGCCCTCAATGTGCAGATAGTGCACACCGGCAGCAAGGATGGCGGTTTCCGCCGGGTCAATGAAAATGCCCATGAGCGGCGCTGCAAAGGCGCACACCAGCACACTGATGACGATGCAGAACGCCGCACTGCACAGCCCTGCACTGCGGATGCCCTTGCGGATGCGGTCGATCTGGCCCGCGCCGTAGTTCTGCGCCACATAGGTGGAAAAGGCATTGCCGAAGTCCTGCACCGGCATGTAGGCAAAGGAGTCGATCTTGACTGCCGCCGCAAAAGCCGCCATGATCACGGTGCCGAAGCTGTTGACCAGCCCCTGTACCATGAGGATGCCGAAATTCATGATGGACTGCTGCACGCTGGTCATCACCGAAAGGTTCAGGATGGTGGCAAGGTTCTGTTTGTCCCACCGGCAGTCCTCTTTTTTCGGGCAGAGCTGCGGGAACTTTTTCAGGGTGTACAGTCCGATGCCGATGCCGGACACGAACTGCGAGAAGGTGGTGGCGGCCGCGGCCCCCTGCACGCCCCAGTGCAGCACCAGCACGCACACCAGGTCCAGGATCACATTGAGCACTGCCGACACAGCCAAGAACAGCAGCGGGACCACGGAGTTGCCGATGGCCCGCAGAAGGTTTGCAAAGTAGTTATACAAAAAGGTGGCCGTGATACCCAGAAAAATGATGCGGAGATATTCCTTCATCAAAGGGATGATCTCCTCCGGTACCCGCAGCACCCACAGAATGCCGCCCAGCCCCAGGTACACCAGCACATTGAGCGCCACCGCCATGCCCGCGATGAGCACGAAGGACTGGAACACGCTCTGCCGCATGCGGGCCTCTTCCCCGCTTCCGTACTGCATGGAGACGGCTGCGCCGCTGCCCATGCACAGCCCCAGCAGGATGGAGGTGAGAAAGGTCATGAGGGTGTAGGACGAGCCCACCGCCGCCAGCGCATCCGCGCCGAGGAAGCGCCCCACCACCCAGGTATCGGCGATGTTGTACATCTGCTGCAGCAGGTTGCCGAACATCAGCGGCAAAGCAAACAGCAGGATGCCCTTTGTAATGGGGCCTTTGGTAAGACTGCGCTGCATGGTTCTGCGATCCTCCTTCTTGTTGATAGTATAATGCGTCTGATGCGTCAAATAGGGTTGACAGCCGGGCCGGAAGTTTTTCCGAGAATGATCCGGCGGGTGGGTCCCTGCTGCCGCAGGCAGTAGGGCGGGCAATGGAATGGCCCGTTGCATTCGAGGAAAAAGCTCCCGGCGCACCCGTCGGTCAGCCCTGCACCGCAAACCGCTGCCGGTACTCCCGGGGCGTGCAGTGCTTGATCTCGCGGAAGGTCTTTGTAAAATAGCTCAGGTCGGTAAAGCCGCACTCGGCCCCGATCTCGCCGGTGCGCAGGCGGGTGGTCAGCAGCAGCCCGGCGGCTTTTTCAATGCGGTACTGTTTCACATACTGGATGGGCGTGGTACCCAGCAGCTGCCGGAAACTGCGCAGGCAAGCGCTTTCGCTCAGGGCCACACTGTCCGCAATGCGTTCCACGGTCAGTTCCTCGGCATAGTGTTCCTCCACAAAACGCAGCATCTGTTTCATGCGCTGGGCCGCCACCTGCTCCTGCCGGGAGCTGCGGCACTCGCCCACCGGGCAGTGGGCTGCGAGGGTGTGCAGCGCCGCCGAAAGCAGATACCGAACCCGGTTCTCGTAGTCGTCCGGTTCTTCGTCCACAGCGTGCCAGGCCTCCCACAGCCGGGCCAGAACTTCCGCCTGCCAGGGCTCCCCCTTGCTCAGCAGAAAATAGGACGGTACACCGGGCTGCAGCAGCGGCCGGATGAGCTTTTGCCAGTAGATGGTGTCCATCCCGCCCACGAGCCGCGGGTGGAACACCCCGCTGCGCAGCGCTGAGGGACCTTCTGCCGCAAATTCCACCGCATGGAGCACGCCGGAGTTGATGAACACGCCCTCGCCTTCCGCCAGAGAGATGCGCTTTTTGTCCACGCCCACGGTCACGGTGCCCTCGTAGGCGAGGATATACTCAAAATCCTCATGCCAGTGCCACGGCACCGAATAGCAGGTAAGCCGTTCTTCGTAGCACGCAATCGGGAACAGTGCGCTGCCGTGCTGCACCAGCTCCCGCCCCTGCGGTGTGGATGGGATGCCGCAATTCAATGCCAGAGCCATCTACGGGTTCCTTTCCGGGTTTTCAACATTGCCGGGCCCTCTGCGCCGGTTTTGTCATAAAAAACGACCGTTTTTCTTCTAACACCCTGTGACATTGTGTGATATTATGATAACAGCAACGCACAAGAGGCATTGCAAGTATAGCATGCTTGTGGGAGGAACTCAAGCCTATGGTCTCGCTTCTTTTGCCCATCATTTACACTGCTTTTATCAGTCTGGGCCTGCCGGATTCCCTGCTGGGGTCGGCCTGGCCCACCATGTACCCGGAGCTGGGGGTCCCGGTGTCCTGCGCGGGCATCCTTTCCATGATCATCTCGCTGGGCACCATCCTTTCCAGCCTGCAGAGCGACCGGCTGACCCGGACCCTCGGCACCGGCAGGGTCACGGCCATCAGCGTGGGCATGACCGCCGCAGCGCTGTTCGGGTTTTCCATCTCCACACAGTTCTGGATGCTCTGCCTGTGGGCCATCCCCTACGGGCTGGGTGCCGGCAGCGTGGACGCAGCCCTGAACAACTACGTTGCCCTGCACTACAGAAGCCGCCATATGAGCTGGCTGCACTGCATGTGGGGCATCGGCACCATGGTGAGCCCCATGGTCATGGGCGCGGCGCTGACCCATGGAATGCACTGGACGGTCGGCTACCGGGCCATTGCCCTGTTCCAGGTCCTGCTCACCGTGGTGCTCGTGGTCAGCCTGCCCCTGTGGAAGGAGCGTCGCACGGAGAGCGGCACCGAAGGAACCGCCCTGCAGGCACTGAGCTTGCGGCAGGTGTTTGCCCTGCCGGGCGCCCGGGAAGTGATGCTCTGTTTCTTCTGCTACTGTGCTCTGGAAACCACCGCCGGGCTGTGGGCCAGCAGCTATCTGACCCTGAGCCGCGGAGTGGCTGCGGAGACTGCCGCCAGCTTTGCCAGCCTGTTCTATTTTGGCATCACCGCCGGACGAGCAGCCTGTGGTTTCATCACCATGAAATTCAACGACACCCAGATGATCCGCATGGGTCAGATCATTCTGGCCGTGGGCGTAGCTGCCCTGCTGATCCCCGGCCCGCAGGCCCTTGCACTGGCCGGTCTTGTGCTGGTGGGGCTGGGCTGTGCGCCCATCTACCCCAGCATCATCCACTCCACGCCGGACCACTTCGGGGCAGACAAGTCACAGGCCGTCATCGGCATCCAGATGGCCAGCGCCTATGTGGGCAACCTGACCATGCCGCCGCTGTTCGGCCTGCTGGCCAACAACATCACCCCGGCCCTGTTCCCCTTCTACCTGCTGGCGCTGCTGGTGCTCATGGTTTGCATGCACGAGCAGCTGGTGCGCAAGACCCGCCGCAGCTGATTTTTTGCCATTCTCCTTCTCGTATACAGCAAAAGGCTCCCTGTCCGGTTTCCCGGGCGGGGAGCCTGCTGTTTTCGGGCCAATTACAGGATGCGGCGGCTGATGGCATTGGCCACGGCAAACAGGTCGTCCTGTCCAATGAAGCCGAACTTTGCCTCGTGCTCATCCGCAAAGCATACGGTCAGCTGTGAGGCCTGCAGCGGGTCACCGAAGCCGGCGGTCTGGATGCCGAAGTGCAGCACCTTGCGGTAGGGCAGTACGAAGATCTCCTGCCGGGTGCCGGTCACGCCCTGCATATCCACCAGGATGATGCGGTGAGTGGTAAAAACCACCTGATCCCGCACCGTCTTGTAGGCTCCCACAACGGTCTCGCCGTCCAGCAGCAGCTTCTGTGCATTTTTGCAGATGTCCTTTTCCGGAATGCGGACAAGGTTCTGCATGGGTTTGTCCCGAAATTCCATGGTCAACGCCCCTTTCTGTTTGCTTCATTGTAGCACGCGCCGCCCGGCTTTACAATACGCCCTCTCGCCTTTTGACTCCGGATGTGGTATACTGACACCCGGAAGAACGACATCAAATGGAAATGAGGCCCGACTTATGGAGATCATCATTCATCAGGCGATCCTGCATGTGCTGGACACCACGCTGGACGCCCCTGTGCTCAGCGGCAGCGGCATGGAAATGACCGCCGAAAAAACCGCCTATCTGCAAAACCACATCGAAAAGCTGCTGGCCAGCGACGAGATCCGCCAGTGCCGCCCACTGCCGGACTCCGCCTTCCGCAACGAGCTGGAACACAACGGCGACTTTGTGGACCTGTCCTGCCGCATTGCGGGGGTGCTGTTTGACTACATGCATGCCCACACCACCATCCCCGGGGCAGACCTTGCGGTGGTGGATTTCACCCGTGACGGCGAACCCTGGCTGGGCATCCTGAAGCTGAACTACAAGAACGGCTACACCCACTACACCGAGACGGTGGAGGGTGCCCCGGTCAACTCCATCATCCAGCAGCGGGCCTGCCTGCCCACCCAGAGCGGCAAGGTGGAGGAGGGTGCTCTGGTCAACCTGACCGACTATTCCATGCGCCTGTTGGAAAAGAAGTACGACATCGACGGCCACAAGGAGTTCTATCTCTCCACGGTGGTGTTCCAGTACACCACCGCCCAGCCGGAAAAGAAAAAGCTGCAGGCCATTCAGGAGGCCGCCGTGCAGGCCGTGCAGGAAAACTACACCGACCAGCCCCATGTGGAAGCACAGGTAGCCATGATGATCGCCAATCAGGCCGCCGACAACGACAATCAGGTGTCGGTGGAGCAGGTGCGCCGCCAGCTGGAAGAGGACTATCCTCTGGCCGCCGTGCCCTTTGACGACTATGTGGAGAAGAGTGATGTGCTGGACTACGCCCAGCAGCCGGTGACCGTGACCCCCGCCCGCATCCGCCGCATGGAGAGCCGTAGCATCCACACCGCCAACGGCATCGAGGTGAAGATCCCCACCGAGCTGCTGAGCGAGGAATCCGAGGTGGAATTCCTGCACGACGCCAATGGCAGCGTGTCGCTGCTGATCAAAAATGTGATCCTGTAATTCTATCGGTCAGACCCCGTGTTCTCTCTTGCGGAACGCGGGGGTTTGTGCTATGCCCGTGTTGTATTTATCGTTAGATGCAACGCAGAAGGAGGAACCCGCAATGGAACTCGCACAGATCACGGCCGGTCAGGTCGTCATGTTGTTTCTGCTCATGGGCACCGGCATGCTCCTTGCCGCCGGGGACCTGGGCTGCATCGTGCGCAGCAAGCCGGTGTGGAAGCTGGCCGCTGTGCGCACTGGTGGTCACTCTGCTGTAACGTTTTCACTTCCTGCATTTTTTATAGCCTGTTCCGGCAGACGCAAATCTCCATTTGCACGAATTTTGCCCGTTTTGCCGTCTTTCGGGCCATTTGTGGGCAGTTTTGCCAATCGTTTTTCATTTTGCAATGAAATTTTATTTCATCCGTGTGTTTCCATACTGAATGCCGCCCGGCGGTCTCTGCAACTTTTTATCGAAATGCAACAATAACACATGGTTTTTTGCGTTTGGATTTACTATTATAGAAGCAGACAGGTGCCCCGCTTCGCTGCGGGCATGGCACCGCTTATCCCGTGACCATCGCAAGAGGAGGATTTCTCATGATGAAGCCCATTTCCATCTGGAAGCAGGAGCTGTCTGATGGCGTGCACACTGCGCGTCTGGCATCGCTCTACTGCTGTGCTCCTGAACAGACCCCCGCACAGGCTGCCCGCTATGAGGCAGTGCTGAACGGACTGGAAGCCACCTTTGGCACCCACGCTGAGGCTGGCTTATACAGTGCCCCCGGCCGCACCGAGATCGGCGGCAATCATACCGACCACCAGCACGGCCGCGTGCTGGCCGGCAGCGTGAACATTGACATGATCGCTGCTGCCGCCCCCAACAGCCTGAACCAGCTGCGGGTACAGAGCGAGGGCTATGATCTGTGCGTCATCGACCTGGCTGACCTCGCTGCCCGCAAGGAGGAAGAAAACACCACCATGTCCCTGCTGCGCGGCGAGTGTGAAGCGTTCCGCCAGCGGGGTGCAGCCCTCTCCGGTCTGGACGTATACGTTGCTTCCAACGTGCCCAAGGGCAGCGGCGTTTCGTCCTCGGCCGCCTTTGAGGTGCTGATCGGCGTGATCCTGAACGACTGCTTCATGACCAAAAAGGTCTCCCCCATTGAGATCGCACAGATCGGCCAGTGGGCGGAGAATGTCTACTTTGGCAAGCCCTGCGGTCTGATGGACCAGATGGCTTCCAGCGTGGGCAACATCATCACCATTGATTTTGCCGACCCCGCCCACCCGGATGTGGAACCGGTGCAGGTGGACTTTTCCAAGGCAGGCCTGGCCCTGTGCATCCTGGATTCCTGCGCAGACCATGCCGACCTGACCGACGAGTACGCCGCCGTGCCCGCCGAGTGCCGCGCCGTGGCTGCCGTGTGCGGCGGCGAGGTGCTGCGGGAGGTGCCTTTTGATACCTTCCTCGCAAAACTGCCGGAGTGCCGCAAGCAGTGCGGCGACCGCGCCGTGCTGCGCGCCTTCCACTTCTACGCCGACAACGACCGGGTTCCCCAGCAGGTGGCTGCTCTGCGCAGCGGCGACTTTGACGCCTTCCTGCAGCTGGTCACCGCTTCCGGCGACAGCAGCTGGGAGTATCTGCAGAACGTGATCCCCGCCGGGTACAAAGAGCATCAGGAAATGGGCGTGACCATTGCGGCCGCCAAGCATTACCTGCAGGGCAAGGGTGCCGTGCGTGTGCACGGCGGCGGCTTTGCCGGTACCGCACAGGCTTTTGTGCCGGTGGAAATGCTGGCTGACTTCAAGGCACAGATGGAGGCCATCCTCGGTGAGGGCCGCTGCCATGTGCTGAGCATCCGTCCGGAAGGAGGCGCTGTGCTGTGATCTCCACTGCCATTCAGCAGCTCGTCAACTATGGTCTGGACACCGGTCTGATCCTGCCCGATGACGAGATCTACATCCGCAATCAGCTGCTCATGACCATGCAGCTGGACGACTTTACCGCCCCCGAGGGTGAGGTGTGCTACACTGACCTGGAAAGCATCCTGAAAACGCTGGTGGACGATGCCGTGGCCCGCGGCGTGTGTGCCGACAACAGCACCGCACGCGACCTGTTCGACACCAAACTCATGGGTGTGCTGACGCCGCGTCCCAGCATTGTGCGCGCCAACTTTGAGGAGCGCTACGAGAACGAGGGCCCGCAGGCCGCCACCGACTGGTTCTATAAGTTCAGCCAGGACACGGATTATATCCGCCGCTACCGCATCAAGCGGGACCTGAAGTGGGTGACCAAGACGCCTTACGGTGATCTGGACATCACCATCAACCTTTCCAAGCCGGAAAAGGACCCCAAGGCCATTGCAGCCGCCAAGCTGGCCCCCCAGAGCGCCTACCCCAAGTGCCAGCTGTGCGCCGAGAACGAGGGCTATGCGGGCCGCATGAACCATCCCGCCCGCGAGAACCACCGCATCATCCCGCTGACCATCAACGACAGCGCCTGGAACCTGCAGTACAGCCCCTATGTGTACTACAACGAACACTGCATCGTGTTTAACAACCAGCACACTCCCATGAAGATCGAGCGTGCCACCTTCCGCAAGCTGCTGGATTTTGTGGGCCTGTTCCCCCACTATTTCGTGGGCAGCAACGCTGACCTGCCCATCGTGGGCGGCAGCATCCTGAGCCACGACCACTTCCAGGGCGGCCACTATGAATTTGCCATGGCCAAGGCCCCCATCGAAAAGGCATGGACGTTCCCCGGCTTTGAGGACGTGGAGGCCGGCATCGTACACTGGCCCATGAGCTGCATCCGCCTGACCTGCGAGGATGATGAGCGTCTGGTGGAGCTGGCCGACAAGATCCTGACCGCCTGGCGCGGCTACACGGATGAGAGCTGCTTCCTCTTTGCCGAGACCGACGGCGAGCCCCACAACACCATTACCCCCATTGCCCGCATGCGGGATGGCAAATACCAGCTGGATCTGGTGCTGCGCAACAACATCACCACGCCGGAACACCCGCTGGGCGTGTTCCACCCCCATGCCAAGCTACACCACATCAAAAAGGAGAACATCGGCCTTATCGAGGTCATGGGTCTGGCCGTGCTGCCCAGCCGCCTGAAGCAGGAGCTGTTTGATCTGGCAGACGTACTGGTAGCCCGCACCCCCGTCAGCGAGTACCCCGAAGCGCTGCAGAAGCACGCGGAGTGGGCACAGGACATTCTGGCCCGTCACCCGGAGCTGAACGGCGACACCGTGCACCTCATCCTGCAGGATGAGGTGGGCCAGGTGTTCGCACAGGTGCTGGCCGATGCCGGTGTGTACAAGCTGGACGAAGCCGGTCGTGCTGGGTTCGTGCGGTTCCTTGCCAGCGTAAAATAACCTCAAACTATCACAGGCCCCGCCGCTGATCTCATCGGCGGGGCCTTGCCATACAAGGAGGAAACGTTTATGCCTTATACTCTGGAAGTCTGCGTGGACAGCACGGCCAGTGCTCTGGCCGCAAAGCGCGGCGGAGCCGACCGACTGGAACTGTGTGCCGACCTGGTGATCGGCGGCACCACCCCCAGCCTTGCCCTGCTGCGGCAGGTCAAAGCCGAAACCGGACTGCCGGTGCGGGCACTGCTGCGTCCCCGCTTTGGTGATTTCTGCTACGACCGCTACGAGCTGGCCCAGATGGAGCAGTCGGCCGCAGAGCTGGTGGAAACCGGGGCGGACGGCATCGTCACCGGCGTGCTCACCCCGGACGGCGTACTGGATGTGGACGCCCTGCGTCCCATCTACGCTGCTGCCCGCCGGGCGGCAGCAGCTGCAGGCCGTCCCGTTGCCTGCACCCTGCACCGTGCCTTTGACGTCTGCCGGGACCCCTTTGCCGCGCTGGCCGCCGCAAAGGAACTGGGCCTTGCCACCATCCTTACCAGCGGGCAGGCCGCCAGTGCGCCGCAGGGAGCTGAGCTGCTGCGCCAGCTGGTGGAAGCCGCCGGGAGCGATGTGGAAATTCTGGTGGGTGCCGGCGTCTCCGCGGGCAATCTCCCGGCGCTGGCCGCCCAGACCGGTGCCCGGGCGTTCCACCTCTCCGGCAAGCAGGTGCTGGACAGCCGCATGACCTTCCGCCGGGAAGGCGTGCCTATGGGCCTGCCGGGCTTTTCGGAGTTTGAACTGTGGCAGACCAGCGAAACCAATATCCGTGCCGCACGCACAGCGCTGGATGCCCTGTAAAAATCGCCCTCACGCAGAAACGGCCCCTCCTTTCGGAGAGGCCGTTTCTCGTTACAATGCCGATGCTTCGTTGTCCTCATAACCGACCATCAGGCCGCCCAATTCGGCATAGTAGCTGCACAGGCCGCCGCAGGGGCTCACATCCACCTGCGCCCCCGGGAACACCGCGTGCAGCATCTTTTTCAGCCGGTCGGCGGCGTCAGGGTTGCCGCAGTGGGCAATGTGTACCCGGCCGGAGACAAAACCGCGGCCCTTCATTTCCAGCACGATGCGTTCCAGTGCGCCGTGTTCGCCGCGGGTCTTGCACAGTACCTCCAGCTCCCCCGCCTCACTGGCCTGCCCGATGACCCGGATGCCCAGCATCCGCGCCACAGCAGCTACCGCCGGTTTTACGCGGCCGTTGCGGGCGAGGTTGGCCAGCGATTCCAGCGAGAACAACAGGTGCGTGTGCCGGTGATAGGCCAGAATCCTCTCGGCGGCATCATCAAAGGCACAGCCTGCCTGCACCAGTGCCGCCAGACGCTCGGCCAACAGGCGGCATTCCGGCCCGGCCGACAGACTGTCCAGCACGAACACGCGGGCACCTTCGTGCTCCTGCCGGTATTCCTCGGCGGCCAGCTGGGCCGCGTTATAGCTGCCGGACAGCGTGCCCGTGATGGTGACCACGAACACTTCCTCCGCGCCCTCGTAGGCCGCCAGCCAGTCGGCCACATTGGGGCAGGATGTGCCGGTCTTGCCCTTATAGCTGCGCAGGGTCTGGGCCATACCGACCGCATCCAGTTCTGCCGTGTCCAGATATTCCCCATCGTCGGTCACGATTTTCAGCGGCACACAGACAAAGTCCACCCCGCTGAGGGCATACAGGTTGGAGGAAGAGTCCACAACGATCTTGGTTTTCATACAGTACATCTCCAGTTTTATCGTTCAGCGGCGGACAGCCCGCCGGGCTTGTTCGGTTTCTTGTGGACATCTTATCAGTTTTTCAAAAACCTGTCAAGCAATTTCTAGCATTTGATAAAAAGTTTTCACACTCCCGTTGACCGTTTCCATTTTTTGCGCTATACTGAAAACCAAAAGCCCCCTCACCCGCTGAACAGAAAGCATGATCCACTATGAACAATGAAACCAAGCGCCGCGTTGCGGCCTGCGCCGCCGGGTTTGCCCTGCCCCGGTACCGCGACCTCCCTGCCGTAGGGCTGTATCTGGACCAGACCGTGCAATATGTCAACGCCTGCTTCCGCACCTTTTGCGGGGTGGAGCTCACCCCGTCCATGGTGAGCAACTACGTCAAAAAAGGCATCCTGAGCCACCCGGTCAAAAAGAAATACACCCGTGACCAGATCGCTTCCCTGCTGTACATCGTGGTCTCCAAAACAGTCCTCTCGATGGAAAACATCGAGACCCTGTTCAAAATGCAGAAGGCCTATTGTTCCGCCGGGGCCGCCTACGACACCTTCTGTGAGGAGCTGGAGCGCTGCCTGCCGTTCGTGTTCGGCTGCACCCGTGCCCTGCCTGACCCGGACCCGGATGCCGCTGACGAAAAGCTGCTGCTGCGCAGCACCATTCTGGCCGCTGCCAACAAGATGTATCTGGACTGCTGCTTTGACGCCCTGCGTCAGGAGCAGAACCTCTGGGCGGACATCCTGCCGGACCTGGCGTAACAACAAAAAAAGACCGTGCTCTCCTTTCCGGAAAGCACGGTCTTTTGTATTTTTTGCAGATTCAGGCAGATCAGGTGTCCTGCAGTTCGCCGCGGCTGGCGGCCTTCAGGTAGGCAAAGATGAAGCCATCCAGGTCGCCGTCCATCACGGCGTCCACGTTGCCGGTCTCGTAGTTGGTGCGGTGGTCCTTTACCATGGTGTAGGGCATGAACACATAGCTGCGGATCTGGTGACCCCAGGCGATCTCGTTCTGGACGCCCTTGATGTCGTCGATCTTGTCCATGTGCTGCTGCTTGGCGATCTGGTAGAGCTTAGCCTTCAGCATTTCCATGGCGTAGTCACGGTTCTGGAACTGGCTGCGCTGGGTCTGGCAGCTTACCACGACGCCGGTGGGCTTGTGGATCAGACGCACTGCGGAAGAAGTCTTGTTGATGTGCTGGCCGCCGGCACCGGAAGAACGGTACACCTGCATTTCGATGTCCTCGGGGCGGATGTCCACCTGGATGGTGTTGTCCAGCTCGGGCATCACTTCCAGCGAAGCAAAGCTGGTCTGGCGGCGGGCATTGGCGTCAAAGGGCGACACGCGCACCAGACGGTGCACGCCGTTCTCGCTCTTGAGCAGGCCGTAGGCGTTGGCGCCCTTGACCATCATGGAAGCGCTCTTCAGGCCGGCTTCGTCGCCATCCTGATAGTCCAGCACCTCTACGGTCATGCCGTGGGCCACGGCCCACTTGTTGTACATGCGGTACAGCATCTCGGCCCAGTCCTGTGCTTCGGTGCCGCCGGTACCGGCGTGGAAGGTAAGGATGGCATTGCTGTGGTCGTACTCGCCGTTCAGCATGGTCATGAGCTGCAGCTCATCCACAGCCTTGCCTACGGCGTTCACAGCCTCTTCGGCTTCGGGGATCATGGCAGGGTCGTACTCCTCGTCCAGCATCTCGATCATGGTCTCGGCGTCATCGTACAGGCCCTGCAGCTTTTCAAAGCGGCTCAGCTTGCCCTTCAGGTCGCCCACCTCATCAAACACCTTTTTGCTCAGGTCGGCGTCATCATAAAAGCCGGGGCGGGACATGGTGTGCTCCAGCTCCTGCACACGCTTGCGGGAAGCCTCGATGGCCAGAGCCTCTTCCAGGTCCTTGACCGCCTTGGCATAATCGGCAAGCTGCACTTTCAGTTCGTCAATGGTGATCATTCTCTTGTTCCTCTCGTTCCGGGTTGGATCTACTACATTTAGGGAAGCGGTCTTTCGGGGGTGACCCAAAAGACACAGTTTATACACAGATACTTCATTAGTATACCGAGAATCTGTGGTAAAGTAAAGAGGAAAAACGGTTGATCTGCTGGAATTTTGAAGAATTTCACCTTTTCTTTTGCCAGGTGGGAGAGTATAATACCAGTATGAACCTTATCACTGGAGGAAAACATGCCGAAATATTATGGCTGTCCCTGCGAGGGCTGCGGTGAGCCGCTGACCCTGAAAGATGACATCGTGGTCTGCCCGGACTGCGGTGCCCCCTATCACCGTACCTGCTACGAAAAGCTGGGCCGCTGCATCCACAGCCCCGCCCATGCGGCCGGGTACGAGTGGCATTTCCCGTATCGGGATGCCGAACTGCGCACCTGCCCCAGCTGCGGGGAGCGCACGCTGCGCAGCGAAGAAACCTGCCGCTGCTGCGGCGCTGCCCTGCCCCCGGAGACGGAAGCGGATGAGCAGCTCAATGACCGCAAAGCCGCACAGGACGAGCAGCACGGCGGCTTTGACTACGAGCGCTTTTACCGCCAGTACGAGCAGCAGACCATGGACCCGCTGCACCGCAACCTGCAGGCCGCTTTCGGGAAGGATGAGCTGATCGACGGCATCCCCAGCAGCGACTGGATGACCTACATCGGCACGGCCGCCCCGGCCTACCTGAACGATTACAGCCGGATGCAGCTGCAGCACACCAAAATTTCGCTGAGCTTTTCGGCGCTGCTGTTCGGGCCGTTCTACTTCTTTTACCGCAAGGCCTGGAAGCCCGCGTTTGCCTTTCTGGCCGCAGAATTGCTGCTGTTCGTGCCCACGCTGCTGCAGATGATGCAGATCACCGGCAGCTCGCTGTCTTTGGGCCTGAGCGATTCTACCTATGTGGTGCTGGGCCGTGTGGTGTCGTTGGCCAGCTTTGCGCTCATGCTGGTGCGCGGCATGTTTGCCAAGTGGTTCTACCGCAAGAGCGCGGCGGAGCACATCCGGCGCATCCGCGCGGAGTTCCCGGACGATGCCCAGCGCAGCGTGGTGCTTTCGGCACAGGGCGGTGTGAGCTGGGGTGCTGTGCTGGGGTCGCTCCTGCTGCTGATGGTGTTCGGTGCCTGCTGCAGCATGCTGCTGGGCCCCAATCTGGATGTTCTGCTGAACGCTCTCTCCTGATGCGATTTATAAAGGAGTTTTTATCATGAAAAAGGTAACCAAAGCTGTGATCCCCGCTGCCGGTCTTGGCACCCGTGTGCTGCCGGCCACCAAAGCTATGCCCAAGGGCATGCTGCCCATCGTGGACAAGCCCGCCATCCAGTATCTGGTGGAAGAGGCCGTGCGTTCCGGCATCACCGACATCCTGATCATTCTGGGCCGCAACCAGAGCGTGATCGAGGACCATTTTGACCGCAGCCCGGAGCTGGAAGAGAAGCTGGCTGCCCCCGGCAAGGAAAAGATGCTGGAGGAATGCCTTGGCATCTCCAATTTGGCCAACATCTATTTTGTACGCCAGAAGCAGACGCTGGGTCTGGGCCATGCCGTGAGCATGGCAAAGCCCTTTACCGGGGATGACCCTTTTGTGGTGATCTACGGCGATGATGTGATCTGGGGCGAGGACCCTGTGTGTGCTCAGCTGATCCGCGCCTACGAGGAGTTCGGCCGTCCGGTGGCCGGTGTTTCCGCTGTGCCCTGGGCCGATGTGAGCCGCTACTGCAGCTTAAAGACCACCCCCATCCACGACAACTATTTCTTTGTGGATGACATGATCGAGAAGCCCAAAAAGGGTCAGGAGTTCAGCAATTATTCCATCCTGGGCCGCGTGCTGCTCACCCCGGAGATCTACGACCTGCTGGCCCACACCAAACCCGGTGCCGGCGGTGAGATCCAGCTGACCGACGCCATGGCCGAGTACGCCCGCAATTACGGCGGCATGACGGCCGTGGAGTTTACCGGCAAGCACTACGACATGGGCAACAAGCTCAAAGTGGTAGAGGCTCAGGTGGAGCTGGCCCTGCAGCACCCGGAGATCGGTGAGGACTTCCGGGCCTACCTGAAGGAGTTCTGCAAGACGCTGTAAACAAAATGATATTGCGGTGCAAATGATGCGGCTTGCGCCATGATGTCTGCTGCGCAGAGGATGTGCGCCGCACAGCGACGCAATGAAAACACCCCGGAGGCTTTCGCTTTTCCGGGGTGTTTTTCTATGCTGCCGTAGTGTCCTTCAAGCGCCGCAGCGCACATCATTTTTGCGAAGCAAAACATCATTCGAAGAACATCATCTGTGCAGCAACATCATTTATTTGCCTGACTGGGATGCGGCACGGGCGGGTGCTTGGTGAACATCGCCTTGAGTGCCAGCGGGGTGGCCACGCTGGACACCACGATCAACAGGATGACGGCGGTAAAGTACACCGGGTCCACCACGCCGACAGCCAGACCCTTCTGGGCCACGATCAAGGCCACCTCGCCTCGGGTCATCATGCCCACGCCTACCTTCAGGGAGTCGCCCCAGTTGAAGCGGCAGATCTTTGCAGCCAGACCGCAGCCGATGATCTTGGTGATCAGAGCCACGATGACGAAGCAGACGCAGAACAGCAAGATCTCCGGGGTCAGGCCGCTGATATCGGTCTTGAGGCCGATGGACGCAAAGAACACCGGCGCGAACAGCACATAGTTGCTGATATCCACGCGGCGCTCCACATAGGATGCATCGTCCATGGTGCACAGCACAATGCCGGCAATGTAGGCGCCGGTAATATCGGCAATGCCGAAGTATTCCTCAGCGATGTAGGCCATGGCAAAGCAGAAGGCCATGCTGACGATGGTGATGCGCTGGGTGTGCGGGTTGCGCTTGTCCAGCCACTTCATGGCGTAATGGACCACCAGGCCCACGCCCAGTGCAGTGGCAAAGAACAGCACCGTATTGAACAGCACCTTGCCCAGGCCTGTACCGGTGCCGCTGCTGGCACCCAGCACGCAGGTAAGCACCACGATACCAATGACATCATCAATAACAGCGGCACTGACGATGGTAGTACCCAGGAAACTCTTCAGGTGGCCCAGCTCCTGCAGCGTAGCCACCGTGATGGACACGCTGGTGGCAGTCATGATGGTACCGATGAACAGTGCCCGATAGAACTCCGGGCTGCCCACGGCGGAGAATCCGTAGAACACACTATACAATAAGGTACCGCCCACCAGCGGGACGAACACGCCCACGGCGGCGATCAGGGTGGCGATGGGGCCTGCCTTGATCAGCTCCTTCAGGTTGGTGCCCAGGCCCGTGGTGAACATCAGCAGCACCACGCCGATCTCGGCGAAGGTGGCAATGGAGTCACTGGTCTGCACCAGGTTGAGCACACAGGGGCCAATGACAAGACCGGCCAGGATCTCGCCCACCACCTGCGGAGCCTTGCACTTGCGTGCTACCAGTCCAAAAAACTTTGCACTCAGGATGATGATTGCCAGATTGCGGAATATCGAGTACATAGATACGCTCCTTTTCCGATTTTTTAAATTTCCCACTTCCCTGCCGCCGCAGCACTTTGTTCCACGGTATCATCAGAAAGCGACTATATTATAGTCCCCTATGGCAAAAAAAGCAAAGGATTTTTTTCAGCACTTTTTTCATCCAAGGGCTTGACAGACGCCGCCGGACTTGCTATAATAAATTGCTGTCTGAACAGACACGCCGCACACAGCCGCAACGCCGCAGCTGTGTGTACCCTTGGTCTTGTGATTGCAAGACCCTTAAGTCCAAAAGGAGGTGCTACAAAAATGGCAAAGTACGAAA
>ULRX01020666.1_pt1 | contig 16474 bp, 13 predicted proteins | sample 1955871 | NCBI WGS metagenome assembly ULRX01 (sample SAMEA4835695, study PRJEB28245) | human gut metagenome | biome: gut microbiome; material: fecal sample | place: Denmark | collected 2008 | reverse complement strand
AAGCCCGCTGAAGTCGAGCGCAAGTGGTATCTGCTCGACGCTGCCGGCAAGAGCCTGGGCCACGTCGCTGCTGAGGCCGCTGTTCTGCTGCGCGGCAAGCAGAAGGTCGATTATACCCCCAACGTGGACTGCGGCGATTTCGTTGTTGTCATCAACTGCGATCAGGCTGTTCTGACCGGCAAGAAGGCTGAGCAGAAGTTCCACATCACCCACAGCAAGTACATCGGCGGCCTGAAGAAGGTCCAGTACAGCAAGCTGATGGCTGAGAACAGCGATCTGGCTATGACCTACGCTGTCAAGGGCATGATCCCTTCCAACACCATCGGTGCTAAGGCTCTGACCCGCCTGCACTGCTACCAGGGTGCCGAGCACGCTCACGCAGCTCAGAAGCCCGAGAAGATCGAGTTCTAAGAAGGAGGCAATCGAACATGTACGAAACCAAACCTTATTTCTACGGCACTGGTCGTCGTAAGGATTCCGTTGCCCGCGTTCGCGTTTACACCGGCACCGGCAAGGTCACCATCAACGATCGTGACATCGACAACTACTTTGGTCTGGAGACCCTGAAGCTGATCGTCCGTTCTCCGCTGGTCCTGCTGGGCCTGGAGGGCAAGTACGATGTCGTCGTCCGCGTTTCCGGCGGCGGTGTTTCCGGTCAGGCTGGCGCTATCCGCCACGGCCTGAGCCGCGCTCTGCTGCAGCAGAGCGACGAGAACCGTCCTGTGCTGAAGAAGGCTGGCTTCCTGACCCGCGATCCTCGTATGAAGGAACGTAAGAAGTACGGTCTGAAGGCTGCACGTCGTGCACCCCAGTTCAGCAAGCGCTGATTTACCCCGTATCGCAAACCTGGCAGTTCTGCTTCGGCAGAACTGCTTTTTTATTGCTCTTTTTCCGGCTGAACTGGGAGGCACGACGACCGGAACGGCAGGCCGGACCGTGTGCAAGTCCTGTACCGCCCACCACAAAAAATCCCCAGACCAAATGGCCTGGGGATCATGGTGGAGCATTGTCCACAGCACTCGAACCCGAACCGTTTATTCCAGATACTGCGGAAGATTCCACGAACCACGGAGAATACGGTGAATCTCCACGGTTCTGGCATAGTCGTTGACCTGATAAAATACAAGATATTGCTCAACGACCATTTGGCGATATACCGGGTCAAGAGGATAGATTTCACACATCTTCGGGTTATCGCCCAGTTTTGCGATTTTATCCCGCATCTCTTTCAGCACCCGGCTGGCGGTTTTGGGATAAAATCCCGAAAGATACCGGGCGATATCGTTCAGGTCCTGCACGGCAAGGGGCAGATATTTGATTTTATACGTCATACTGTTCATGGAGCGTCTCCCATACACTTTCGTGGTCTGCCCACTGCGTGCTGGGGTCAGCCGCCTGCTGTTTTGCCTTGGTGAGTGCCTCGGCAACATAGCGCTGGTGCAGGAACTCCTCGTACTTGGCATAGTCCTCAATGTTGATGAGAACGGATTCCCCACGGCCATGATTTGTGATGATCACATGGTCGTGGTCTTTGAGCATATCCGAAATTTCAGCGTAATGGTTGCGTAAATCGCGCGAAGGACGAACAAATGTCTGCATCATGGAAAAACACCTCCTGTCAGAGATATTGTATCACAAGATGACTACAACTACAATGGCAATGACAGAGCAAGAACCGTCCCGTGGCCGCAAATTTTCAATTCTTGAAAATTTCTTGCCCTTCCGGGACTGCACTTCTGCAACGCGCCCACGTTTTAAAGTAGCCCTTGTCGGGGCAAAGCCCCTCCATCTTGCTTGCGCAAGACCGGGCTGCCACTCAAACGCCTCACTGGGGCGTTCGTTGCTTCGCAAACGCGGTCTTGTTGGGGCGTGCCTGCCCCAAACCCTGCTGAAAACGCGTGCGACAAGCTGAGAGTTCGTCATCTCCTGATTCAAATCCGTTTTTGGGGGCTATTTCACGATTTCAGAAACAGACGGTGCAGGGACTTGGCAAACCCGCCGTGATTGCGCTATAATGGAGCCGTAATAATTCCACAAAGGTGTGGTAAGGGAGGTGCGGTCATGATCCGGGTGGCGATCGTAGAGGATGACGCGGAGGTACAGGGGGTATTGCAGGAGTATGTCCGGCGGTATACCCGGCAGTACGGGACAGAATTTGAAGTAACGCTCTTTGCGGACGGGGTGGACATTCTGGACGACTACCGCGCGGTCTACGATATTATTTTTCTGGATGTGGAGATGAAACATCTGGACGGCATGACCACGGCAGAGCGCATCCGGCAGATGGATGCAGAGGTGATCCTGATCTTCATCACCAACATGGCGCAGTATGCCATCCGGGGCTACTCGGTGGGAGCGCTGGACTATGTGCTGAAGCCGGTGCCCTACTTCGCCTTTTCGCAGCAGCTGCTCAAGGCGGTTTCCCGGTTGGAAAAACGGGCAAAGCGCTACCTGACCGTGCCGGTGGAGGGCGGGCTGCGCCGACTGGATACCGCAAGTATCTATTATCTGGAAAGCGAGGGGCACCGGGTGCATTTTTACACCGACGAGGGCGATTTTTCTGCCCCGGGTGCGCTCAAGACCTTTGAAGAAAAGCTGGCTGCCTGCCCCTTTGCCCGGTGCAACAGCGGCTATCTTGTCAATCTGGCACAGGTGCGGGAGCTGCGGCAGAGCACCGTGCAGGTGGGCCCCTGCGAGCTGCAGGTCAGCCGCCCCAAGCGTAAGGCCTTTCTTGCGGCACTGACCGACTACATCGGAGGTGAGGGTTCATGACTGCGCTGCCGGACATCCCCCGGCTGTACACCGCCCTTGCCGAGTGCCTGGCGGTGCTGCTGTTTACCCCGGGGCTGGTGGCTCGGTTCTCCCGGAGGGCCACGGTGGCCATTACCCTGGTGTGGGCGGTGGTGCTGTCAGCCTTTTTGGGGCTGACAGACAATGTGCCGGGGCCTTTTTGGATCCCCTGCATGGTTGCGGCCATTGGCCTCTCCTACCTATATTTGTGGGGCACCTGGAGCATCACCCTGCTGGAGGCCGGGTATCACTGCGCCCGGGCCTTTATCGTGGCAGAGTTTGCCGCCAGCATCGAGTGGCAGTTCCACTGCTACCTCTGGCCCAGCCGGAGCCCGGTCCACCCCTTGTCCCTGGTGCTGCTGGGGGTGGTGTATGGGGTGGTGTTCGGGGTCCCCAGTGGGCTCCAGCACAAACTCCCCCAGCCTACAGAGCATCTGCAGATCAGCGGCAGTGCGGCCCTGACAGCGGTGATGCTGGCGCTGACCGCCTTTGCGGTGAGCAATCTGGGCTTTTTGCCGGGCAGCGAGATCAACATGAGCGTCTTTTCCATCCGCACCCTGGTGGATTTTTCCGGGGTGCTGGTGCTGGCAGTGCAGCATGAGCAGCTGCGAGAAAACGCCCTCCACAACGAGCTGGCCGCCATGGATAAGGTGCTGCATCGGCAGTACGAGCAGTACAAGCGCAGCAAGGAGGGGGTCAACCTTATCAACCGGCGGTATCATGAGCTGAAGATCCAGCTTGCCCGTATCCGGGAGGAGCAGGATCAGGCCAAGCAGAACGCCGCCATTGCCGCCATTGAGCAGAATATCCGCCAGTACGAGGCGGAAAACAAGACCGGCAACCCGGTGCTGGACACCATCCTTACCGCCAAGACCATGGCCTGCCAGCAGGAGAACATCACCATCACCAGCGTGGCAGACGGCAGGATGCTGGGCTTTCTCACCATCCGGGAGCTGTGCACCATCGTGGGCGTGGCGCTGGACAACGCCATTGCCGCCGTCCGCGCCGAGCCGGACCCCGAAAAGCGACTGGTCAAGGTGGCAGTGTACAGTCAGGGTGGTTTTGCCATGCTGCGGTTCGAGCACTATACAGAGACTGCCCCGGCGCTGGATGCGGACGGTTTGCCGCAGGGGACCGACCTGAAAAGCGTCCGCACCGCCGTCCAGCAGCACGGCGGCAGCATGACGCTGCACTGGGAAAACAACTGGTGCACCCTGCGGATCTTATTCCCGCTGCCCAAAAACAAATAAATATTTTACGGCAGGTGTCCCCTGCCGTTTTTTGTTGTCTGGCAGGGTGCACAAATACAACGTGGTGATATTTGTATATTAGCACAATAAAATTTGAAACCTTATTGTAACTTTTGCAAATTGTGCATTCAAAACGACAGATTGTGCGAAGAACGGTTCGCTCTGCAATATATATGATAAAATGACATCAAGCAAAGGAGTGGACGCACTCCGGAGAACAGCCATGAACCGGGTCGTGTACCCAAAAGAGAAGGAGTTAACAGTTATGGCACAGAAAAAGAAGGACAGTAAGATGATGGGCAAGATCATCAAAACTGCCGTTTCGGGTGTGTTGTGTGTCGCGTTGGCGGGCGGTATGGTTGCGGCCAATGTGCTGATCCCGCCCAATGCTAGCAGTGTGCAGAGCATTTTGGGCCTGAAGAGCGGAGGCATCGACAACAGCAAGGCAAAGACCGAAGGCATCAATATGGAATACAGCAAGCCCGGCTTTGATACAGAGGCTGCGCTGGTTGAGGATGAGATCGCTCTGAATAAGAAGATCGCCGCCGAAGGCATTGTTCTGCTGAAAAACGATGCAGGAAAGATGCCGTACAGCACGGATACGACCTTCAGTTTTGTCAGCCATTCGGCAGTCAGCTACATTGGCGGCAATAAGGTCGATATGAAAACTGCTTTTGAAGATGCAGGCTTTGGCGTTAACGAAGCACTCTGGAAATTTTATTCCGAAGGCAACGGCAAGGACTACGGTCTGGGCGTCGGTTCTGTTTCCTACGGTGATGACGAGGACTTTTCCATCAACGAATGCCCCCTGTCTGTCATGAAAGCAGAGCCGGGTCTGACCGATTCTATGAAGAATACGGTTCCGGTCTTTGTGTTCAGCCGTGTGGCGGGCGAAGGCCGTGATATGCCCCGCTCCATGTACAACCACACCGATGTGGAAGAGGACAAGACCAAGACCTATCTGGAGCCGGATTCTACGGAGCTGGAGATCCTTCAGTATCTGAACGACAACTTTGATGATGTGGTGGTGCTGCTGAACTCCAGCGCAGCGTTAGACCTGAGCTGGGTCAAGAATTACCCCAGCATCCACACCGTCATTTCAGCTCCCGCTATGGGTGATTACGGTCTGTGCTCTCTGGCAGAGATCTTCTCCGGCAAGGTGAATCCTTCCGGCCGCACCGTGGACACCTACGAGATGGATGCCATGAACAGCCCTGCAGCCCAGAACTTTGGCGACTTTGCCTACTATGACGAGGACGGCAACCTGACCAAGTACAACTACGTCAGCTACAAAGAGGGCATCTATGTTGGCTACCGCTACTACGAGACCCGCTACGAGGACAAGGTGCTGGGTCAGGGCAATGCCGGTGATTACAACTATGCGGATGCTGTGATGTATCCCTTTGGATACGGCCTGTCCTACACGGATTTTGAGTGGTCTGATTACGATACCAGCTGGGATGGCGATACCTGCACCGTGACGGTCAAGGTCACCAATACGGGTGATGTGGCCGGTAAGGATGTCGTACAGGTCTATGCACAGAGCCCCTATACCGATTACGACAAGGCAAACAAGGTGGAAAAGGCTGCTGTGGAGCTGGTGGGCTATGCCAAAACTGCAGAGCTGGCTCCCGGCGCAAGCGAAACCGTAACGATCACCTTTGATCAGGAGCAGCTGAAGTCTTACGACTACGTCAATGCCAAGACCTACATTCTGGATGCAGGCGATTACTATATCACCGCAGCCAAAAACGCACACGAAGCGGTCAACAACATCCTCTCTGCCAAGGGCAAGACTGTGGCGGACGGCATGACCGCCGACGGCGACACTGCTTTTGTTGCAACCTACACCCCGGCAAACGGTACTGTGGACACCACGACCTACAAGCTCGATACCACGACCGGTGTGGAGATCACCAATCAGCTCGACCATGCAAACGGCGGGCTGCAGTATCTCTCCCGCAGTGACTGGACTGGCACCTGGCCGACCGTTGACGGCGAAGTCAGCGACCAGATCAGCACCTGGGGCAACCCCATCAATGGCACCGATGCCGGCGGCAAGGCTGCATCCTATACCTACCGCAAGACCATCAGCAAGGAGGACCTTGCAAAGCTGGATTCTTTTGATTCCCTGAACCCCACCGACTTCTCTACCCTGACCGATGAGATCGTTTACGACAAGGACAACGGTCTGGGCCTGATCGATATGCGCGGTCTGGATTACAATGATGAAAAGTGGGATGCGCTGCTCGACCAGTTGACCCCCAGCGATTATCAGACCCTGATCACCCAGTCCGGCTACGGCACGGCTGCCATCAAGTCGGTGGATAAGCCCTCCACGACCGACCGTGACTCTGCCACCGGCCTGATCAACTACGGCTTCGATGCAAGCGGCAACCTCTACTTCAAGGGCAACATCACGCACTGCGGCGTGATCGTTCTGGCACAGACCTACAACGATGATCTGGCCTACCATTATGGCGAAAACATCGGCGATGAATCCTACTATCTGGGTGTTGATGGCTGGTATGCTCCGGCTGTCAATATGCATCGCACTGCATTCTCTGGCCGCAACAGCGAGTATTACTCGGAAGACCCGTTTGTCGGCGGTCATATCGCTTCTCTTGAGTGTGAGGGCGTTGCTTCCCGTGGTATGTATGTTTTCGTCAAGCACTACGCCATCAACGATCAGGAAGACCACCGCGGCGACCGTGAGGGTCAGTACAGCATTGCAACCTTCCTGAATGAGCAGGCCGCTCGTGAAATCTACCTGAAGCCCTTCGAGATGTGTGTCAAGGCTGATACCGTCGAGATGAATTATGTGAAGGACAATGGTGACGGCACTTACAGCAACGCAACCACCGAGATTCCCTCTGTCACTGGCGTCATGACTTCCTTCAACCGCGTCGGCTACACTTGGGCTGGCGGCAACTACAACCTCATCACCGGACTGCTTCGCAATGAGTGGGGCTTCCACGGCTTCATCATCACCGATAATGCAAACACCGGTGTCTTCATGGACGCAGGCCAGATGATTCAGGCAGGCGCAGACGGCAAGCTCACGAATCTGCCCTCCGGCGCACGGTACACCTTTAACAAGGATGACGTTGCAGACTACCACTACGGTCGTGAAGCGATCCATAACATTCTGTACACCATTGCAAACTCCAAAGTGATGAACGGCGGTATGCCGGGCAGCAGCTATCTGGCAAAGGTCGAACCTTACCAGAAGGTCATCTACGCAGTGGATGGTGTTTGCGGCGGTCTGATCGCAGTTCTGGTCGTTCTGACGATCCTTCGCTTCCGCAAAAAGAAAGAGAACGTAAAAACCGTCTGATCAACACATAGGAACAGAAGGGGCGGCGGGCAAACGCCCGCCCCCTTTTTTGATTGTCAGGAGAGACCCATGAAACACGCAGATATCATCAAAACACTGGATCTGGAACAAAAATGTGCGCTGCTCTCGGGCGAGACGGTGTTCACCACCCGGGCGCTGCCGGGCAAGGGTATCCCGGCCATTACCCTGTCGGACGGCCCCAACGGCGTCCGCAAGCAGGCCGGTGCTGCCGACCATCTGGGCCTGAACCCCAGTGTGCCGGCCACCTGCTTCCCTACCTCCGCCACCGTGGCCAACAGCTGGGACCCTGCCCTGGGCCAGGCTGTGGGCCGGGCCATGGGCGAAGAAGCTGCTGCCCAGGGGGTATCGGTGCTGCTGGGCCCCGGCCTGAACATCAAGCGCAGCCCCCTGTGCGGCCGGAACTTTGAGTATTTCTCTGAGGACCCCTATCTGGCCGGCAAAATGGCCGCTGCCTACGTCCGGGGCATCCAGGAAAACGGCATTTCCGCCTGCCCCAAGCACTTTGCGGCCAACAGCCAGGAGCTGCGGCGCATGGCCTCGGATTCCATCCTGGACGAGCGCACCTTCCGGGAGATCTACCTGACGGGCTTTGAGATGGTGGTCAAAGAGGCTAAGCCCAAGACCATCATGTCGGCCTACAACCTGATCAACGGCACCTACGCCAACGAGAACGCCCACCTGCTGCAGGATATCCTGCGGAAGGACTGGGGCTTTGAGGGGGCTGTGGTCACCGACTGGGGCGGCTCCAACGACCATGCCCTGGGGGTGAAGAACGGCTCCACCCTGGAAATGCCCTGCCCGGGCGACGACTCCATCCGGGAGCTGGTAAAGGCTGTGGAGACCGGCAAGATCACCGAGGCCGACGTGGACGCCCGGCTGGAGGAGCTGCTGGAACTGGTGTTCACCACCAAGGCAGCGGTGGACGCTGCCCCCAGCAAGTTCGACGCCGCCGCCCACCACGCCCTGGCCCGGCAGGCCGCTGCCCAGAGCATCGTGCTGCTGAAGAACCAGGACAGCCTGCTGCCCCTGACCAAGGGGGAGACGGTGGCGGTCATCGGCGACTTTGCCAAGACCCCCCGGTACCAGGGTGCCGGTTCCAGTGCCGTCAACTCCATCCAGGTGGATTCCTTCCTGGACTGCCTGGCAGAAAGCGGCCTCAACAGCGTGGGCTACGCCCAGGGCTTTGACCGCCAGGGCAAGGCCGACCAGGCCCTGCAGGACGAGGCTGTGCTGCTGGCAAAGAACGCCAAGGTAGTGCTGCTGTGCATGGGCCTGGACGAGATCAAGGAGAGCGAGGGCATCGACCGGGCGGATATGCAGCTGGCCCAGAACCAGCTGGACCTGCTGGCCGCCGTGGCTGCTGTGAACCCCAACGTGGTGGTGCTGCTGAGTGCCGGCTCCTCCTTGGAAAGCCAGTGGATCAAGGACTGCAAGGCCCTGGTCTACGGCTGCCTGGGGGGCCAGGCCGGTGCCGGTGCCCTGGTGGAGGTGCTGACCGGAGCCCAGAACCCCAGCGGCAAGCTGGCCGAGACCTGGGCCTGCCGCTACGCCGACACCCCGGCCCGGGAAAACTTTGGGGGCCAGGGCCGCACCGTGGAATACCGGGAGAGCCTGTATGTGGGCTACCGCTACTACGACACCGCCGGGGTGCCCACGGCCTTCCCCTTTGGCTACGGCCTCAGCTACACCAGCTTTGCCTACAGTGACCTGCAGGCCGACGCCCAGGGCGTTACCCTGACGGTGACCAACACCGGCAGCTGTGCCGGTGCCGAGGTGGTGCAGCTGTATGTGGCAAAGCCTGACGCCAAGGTCTTCCGCCCTGCCAAGGAGCTGAAGGGCTTTGCCAAGGTGGAGCTGGCTGCTGGGGAAAGCAAGACCATTACCATCCCTCTGGACGACAAGGCCTTCCGCTACTGGAACGTCAAGACCGATCGGTGGGAGGTGGAGGGGGGCAGCTACCAGCTGCTGGTAGGTGCCTCCAGTGCCGACATCCGGCTTACCGCCGTGGTGACGGTGGAGGGCACCAACGCCCCGGACCCCTATGCCGGGCTGGCCCTGCCCCACTACAGGACCGGAGAGGTGGCCCAGGTGCCGGATGCAGAGTACGAGGCCCTGCTGGGCCGTCCCCTGCCGGAAGGCAAGGTCCGCATCGACCGGAACATGACCCTGGGCGAGATGGGCCATGGCCGCAGCCCCCTGGGCTGGATCGCTGCCGCTGTGCTGGGTGCCCTGCTGAACCGCAGCATCAAAAAAGGAAAACCGGACCTGAACATCCTGTTCCAGTACAATATGCCCCTGCGTGCTTTGGCTAAAATGACCAATGGTGCCATCAGCATGGGCATGGTGGACGGCATCGTCATGGAGCTGAAGGGCTTCTGGATCATCGGCATTCTCCGGGTGATCTGGGAGGCTCTGAAGAATGTGGTGCTGAACAGCCGTATGGAAGAACGCCTGAAAAACAGCTGAGAGGAGCCAACCTATGAACTTCTGGAATAACTTTGCGGCCAAGCACCCTGCCGCTGCCAAGTGGGTGCGTGAGGGCGGCCTCTTTGTCATCGTGTCCAACCTCATCACCGTGTTCAAATACCTGCTGCTGCAGTTTTTGCCAAAGGCCTTTGCCAGTCTGCCGGTGGTGGACTTTGGCTGGCCCGGCATCGACATTACCCTGTTTGGGGAGACCTTCAAGTGGAATATCCTGGGCTACGACGCCGCCCACGGCGGCCTGCCCTACTTCTGCGCTTATATGATCGCCATGGTCATTGGCGAGTGCATCAACTTCCCCATCCAGCGCAGCTTTGTGTTCCGCAGCAAGGGCAACCTGGCCAAGCAGATCGGCTGGTATGTGCTGGCCTTCTGCCTCATCACCTGCATCGTCAACTCCATCAACTGCATCTGGGTTGCCGTGGCTGGCCTGCTGGTGCCGGACTTCATCTACAACATCGGCACCACCGTGCTCAACGGCGGCATCTCCATGGTGATCTTCTTCTTTGTGAATAAGATCATCTTCCCGGAGGGCGAAAAAGCCGCCAAATAACAAGCTATCCTCCTTCATTTTCTTCTTTTCATCACAAAGGCTCTCGCTCGTTCTGCGCATACGACAGAACAGGTGAGAGCCTTTGGCTTATAATCATCCTATCGCACAAAAGGCAGGATACCATCGCCACGATGACACCCTGCCTTTACTCATTCCTGCTTACTGTTCTGAGTAGTGCCTCCGCAGGAACTTGTCGGGGCGAGGCCCCTCCATCTTGCTGCGCAAGACCGTTCTGTCGCTTGAAAGCCCCACTGGGGCTTTCATTGCTTCGTTACACTCCGCAACCGCGAACCTCTCGTAAACAAAAAACGTACCCGAACCCTTTCTCGTAAAGAATCGGGTTCGAGTACGAACTGTATGGTGGACGGTACAGGACTCGAACCTGTGACCTCCTGCACGTCAAGCAGATGCTCTACCAGCTGAGCTAACCGTCCATATTCTGCTTTTGCCGAAATCAGCTTGATTATATTACCATACCTGCGAAAAAAAAGCAAGCCTTTTTTCAAAAATTGTAAAAGTTTTTTGAAACTGCCGGGCTTGGGCGGCTTTTGGACGCGGATGCGCACATTTTGGCGGTCGGAGCGACAGGTTCCCGGTTGCTCCCAACCTATGGGTGTGGTATAATAAACTGATTATAATAGGAAAGGTATCGCAGAATGAGAGTTTTGGGCATCGACCCCGGCTACGCCATCGTGGGCTGGGGCGTGGTGGATTATGTGGGCAACCGGTTTGCGCCGGTGGATTTTGGTGCCGTATGCACCGACGCGGGCGTGCCCTTTGAGCGCCGCCTGGACGAGGTGTACACCGGCGTCAAGGAGGTCATCGCGCGCACGCAGCCGGAGGTGCTGGCCATCGAAAAGCTGTTCTATCAGCACAACCAGACCACCGTCATCGGCGTGGCCGAGGCCCGCGGGGTCATTCTGCTGGCGGCGGCGCAGGCGGGGCTGCCCATCTACGAGTACACCCCCATGCAGGTCAAGCAGGCGGTCACCGGGTACGGCAAGGCGGTCAAAAAGCAGGTGCAGGAGATGACCCGTATGCTGCTGAGCCTGCCGGCTGTGCCCAAGCCCGATGACACCGCCGATGCGCTGGCCATGGCCATTACGTTCTGCCATACCAACGGCAATCAGCTGAATCGTTTTACCCGCCGTGTGGCCGGGCCGATCTGAGGTGTGATCCATGATCTACTGTCTGACTGGAAAAATCGTAAAAAAAAGCATGAGTGCGGTGGTGCTCAGCTGCGGCGGCGTGGGCTACTATGCCCAGTGCCCGGCCAGCGTGGCAGGGGCCTTGCCCGGTGTGGGCAAGGAAGCCACCCTCTACACCGTGATGAGTGTGACCGAAAACGACGTGAGCCTGTACGGTTTTGCCACCGAGGAGCAGCAGGCCTGCTTTGAGATGCTCACCGCTGTTTCCGGCGTGGGCCCCAAGGTGGGGCTGGCCATCCTGAGCGTCATGGAGCCGCAGCGGGTGGCGCTGGCTATCTCTGCAGGGGACCACAAGGCCTTTAAGGCAGCCAACGGCGTAGGCCCCAAGCTGGCCCAGCGCATCGTGCTGGAACTGAAGGACAAGGTGGCCAAGGGCTTTGTGGACGGCATTTCGCTGGAGGATGTGGCCGGTGCTGCGTCCGGGGAACCGGCCACCCAGAGCGCGTCGCAGGCCATTGCGGCGCTGGTATCGCTGGGTTACAGCCAGAGCGAGGCGGCGCTGGCCATTTCCAAGATCGACGCGACCTTGCCCGTGGAAGAGATCATCAAGCTGGCCCTGCGCGGCATGGCAGGCAGGAGGTAAACAATGCAGGACGAAACCGCGCTGTACGGCGCAAAAATGATGCAGCCCGGCATGACCGCTGCGGACAGCGAGGAAAACAACCTCCGCCCGCAGCATCTGGAGGACTACATCGGGCAGGAAAAAGTCAAGCAGAACCTGAAGATCTATCTGGAAGCCGCCAAGCGGCGCGGGGAGCCGGTGGACCACATCCTGCTCTATGGCCCGCCGGGCCTGGGCAAGACCACTCTGGCCGGGATCATCGCCAACGAGATGGGGGTGCAGATCCGCATCACCAGCGGCCCGGCCATCGAAAAGCCCGGCGACCTGGCCGCCCTGCTCACCAACCTGCAGGAGGGCGATGTGCTGTTCATCGACGAGATCCACCGCCTGTCCCGGCAGGTGGAAGAGGTGCTGTACCCGGCGCTGGAGGACTACGCGCTGGATATCATGATCGGCAAGGGCCCCAGCGCCCAGAGTATCCGCATCAACCTGCCGCGGTTCACGCTGGTGGGTGCCACCACCCGCGCGGGCCAGATCACCGGCCCGCTGCGGGACCGCTTCGGCGTGCTGCTCAAGCTGGAGCTGTACGGCCCGGACGAGCTGGCCCGCATCATCATGCGGTCGGCGGGCATCCTGGACCAGCCCATCACGCCGGAAGGTGCCTACGAGCTGGCCAAGTGCAGCCGGGGCACGCCCCGTGTGGCCAACCGCTTTTTGAAGCGCATCCGTGACTTTGCCACGGTGTTGGGGGACGGCGTCATTGACCGGGATGTGGCCCTGATGGGTCTCAAGCGCATGGACGTGGACGCTTTGGGTCTGGATGAGCTGGACCGCAGCGTGCTGCGTGCCATCATCGAGATGTACAACGGCGGCCCGGTGGGTCTGGAGACGCTGGCGGCGGCTCTGGGCGAAGAAGCCGTGACGCTGGAGGACCTGTGTGAGCCGTATCTGATGCAGATGGGCTTTCTGACCCGGACGCCCCGGGGCCGGTGCGTGACCCGCCTGGCCTACGAGCATCTGGGCATGAAAGCCCCGGAGTCCGGGGTACCGGAGGACAACGGCCAGCAGAGCCTGTTCTGATCCAACCATACGCAGGTGCCCGGCTCCGGGCACCGTGCTGTGATAAGTTCCCCGGAGGGGCAGGCAATGCTGAGGAGCACTGCCTGAAAGGGATTGCTTTTATCGAAAGTGAGGTATTTTTTATGGGGAAGTATTTTGGGACCGACGGTGTGCGCGGCGTGGCCGGTGCAGACCTGACCTGTGAACTGGCAATGAAGATCGGCCGCGGCGCGGCAGCGGTGCTCACCGGCAGCACCGGCCACCGCCCCCGCATCCTGATCGGCAAGGACACCCGCCAGTCCGGCGACATGCTGGAAGCTGCCCTGACCGCCGGTCTGTGCAGCGTGGGTGCGGACGTGGAGAGTCTGGGCGTGCTACCCACCCCCGCCGTGGCCTATCTGGTGCGCAAGTACAACGCAGACGCCGGTGTGGTCATTTCGGCCTCCCACAACCCGATGGAGTTCAACGGCATCAAGATCTTTGCGGGCAGCGGCTACAAGCTGCCGGATGAGGTGGAAAACCAGATCGAGGCTTACATCGACAACGACTGTGCAGGCATCCGGCTGATGACCGGCGACGATGTGGGCCGCGTGTACCGCCGCGATGACGGCCTGCAGGACTATGTGGACCACCTGTACGAGTCCATCCACGGCGACCTGTCCGGCCTGAACGTCTGCATCGACTGCGCCAACGGCGCTTCCGCCGTGGTGGCACAGAAGCTGTTCCCCCGGCTGGGCGCCAAGTGCACCTTCCTGGGCATCAGCCCGGACGGCGAGAACATCAACAAGGGTGTGGGCAGCACGCATCTGGACAATCTGGAAAAAGCCGTGGTGGCCGGCGGTTTTGACTGCGGCATCGCCTTTGACGGCGATGCCGACCGCTGCCTTGCCTGCGACGAGAAGGGCCGCGAGATGGACGGCGACAAGATCATTGCCCTGCTGGCCATGACCATGAAGGAGAAGGACCGTCTGGACGGCGACACGGCCGTTGTGACCGTGATGTCCAACCTGGGCTTCATCAAGTACATGGAGAGCCAGGGCATCCACACCGAAAAGACCGCTGTGGGCGATCGCTATGTGCTGGAGAATATGCGCGAGAACGGCTACGCCATCGGCGGTGAGCAGAGCGGCCATGTGATCCTGCTGCACCATGCCACCACCGGTGACGGCGAGCTGACCGCCGGCAAGCTGCTCAAGTTGCTGGCCGAGAGCGGCAAGAAGATGAGCGAGCTGAACGGCATCTATGAACAGTACCCCCAGGTGCTGGTGAATGTGACCGCCAATGCTGCCCAGAAGGCCGCCTACAAAGAGGACGAAGTGCTGGCCGGTTTCATTGAGAACGAGCAGCAGAAGCTGATGGGCATGGGCCGCGTGCTGGTGCGCGTGTCCGGCACCGAGCCCAAGCTCCGCGTGATGGTGGAGGGCCAGGATCTGGAGGCCATCCATCGCTGCGCCGACCGCATTGTGGAAAAGATCAACAAACGAATTCTGAAGCAGTAAAAGGAGAACGCTATGCGCCCTGCAGATACCTGGAAAGACTACGAACTGCTGGATGCCACCGACGGCAACCGTCTGGAGCGCTGGGGTGAGACGATCCTCATCCGGCCGGACCCGCAGGTGGTGTGGAAAACACCGAAGCAAAGCCCGCTGTGGGCCAAGGCGGATGCCGTATACCACCGCTCCAATCAGGGCGGCGGCGAGTGGGAGTACAAGCGCCGCCTGCCCGAAAAGTGGAAGATCCACTGCGGCGAAGGGGACGACCGGCTCACCCTCATTGTGAGCCCCACCGGCTTCAAGCACACCGGTGTGTTCCCGGAGCAGGCCGTCAACTGGGCCTGGTACCAGCAGAAGATCCGTGCCGCCGGTCGCCCGGTGAAGGTGCTGAACCTGTTCGGCTACACCGGCGGTGCCACGCTGGCCTGTGCCGCTGCCGGGGCCACCGTCTGCCATGTGGACGCCTCCAAGGGCATCGTGGCCTGGGGCAAGGACAACGCCGTGGCCAGCGGCATGGCCGACCGGCCCATCCGGTGGCTGGTGGACGACTGTGCCAAGTTCGTGGCGCGGGAAAAGCGCCGCGGCAACACCTATGACGGCATCATCATGGACCCGCCCAGCTACGGCCGCGGCCCCGGCGGCGAGATCTGGAAGCTGGAGGACTGCATCTACGACCTCATCAGCCAGTGCGAAGAGGTGCTGAGCGACAAGCCCCTCTTCTTTGCGGTCAACAGCTACACCACCGGCCTGTCTCCGGCGGTCATGGAATATATGCTCAAGACCACGCTGGTGCCCCGCTTTGGCGGCAAGACCAGCTGCGACGAGATCGGCCTGCCGGTGTCCGCCACCGGCGGCGTGGTGCCCTGCGGTGCCACGGCCATCTGGGAAGAATAAATAAGCCGAAACGATTGAAATGGCCTCCGCTTTGCTCTGGCCATATTCAGCGGAAAATAGATTTTTAATTTTGCGTTTGTCGCGGCCTGCGGGCCGCTCCAAACGCATTTTCACGGGAGGGGCCGCCCAAAGGCAGCCTTCCTGAAAAAATGAAGAAGATCCAAGGATGGGGTACAGCCCCTTTCGGAGGGGCGCACCACCAGAAAGAGAAAACAAATGAGTGAAACGATTTTAACAGCAGAAAACTTAAAGTTCCGCTATGACAGTGAACAGCCTGTTTATGCGCTGGACGGCGTATCGACAAGTGTGAAGCGCGGCGAGTTCGTGGCCGTGCTGGGTGCCAACGGCTGCGGCAAATCCACGCTGGCTAAGCACTTCAACGCCATCTTGCTGCCGGAAAGCGGCAAGGTCTATGTGGAAGGCATGGACACCAGCGATGACAGCAAGATCTACGACATCCGTCAGACGGTGGGCATGGTGTTCCAGAACCCGGATAACCAGATCGTGGCCACCGTGGTGGAAGAGGATGTGGCCTTTGCGCTGGAGAATCTGGGTGTGCCGCCGGACGAGATGCGCCGCCGGGTGGATGAGTCCATGAAGATGGCCGGCATCTACGAGTTCCGGGAGCGGGCACCCCACAACCTGTCCGGCGGCCAGAAGCAGCGCGTGGCCATTGCAGGCGTGGTGGCCATGCGGCCGGACTGCCTGATTTTGGACGAAGCCACCGCCATGCTGGACCCCCGCGGCCGGGAGCAGGTGATGCAGACCATCCACCACCTGAACAAGAACATGGGCATCACCGTGGTGTCCATCACCCACTACATGG
>ULRX01035487.1_pt1 | contig 16554 bp, 11 predicted proteins | sample 1955871 | NCBI WGS metagenome assembly ULRX01 (sample SAMEA4835695, study PRJEB28245) | human gut metagenome | biome: gut microbiome; material: fecal sample | place: Denmark | collected 2008 | reverse complement strand
TTTTCTATAGTTTTTCCATATTTATACTCAAAAAATACTGGAATTAAAATTTGTTCTGCTATTCCTTCCACAAAAATAATATTTCTTGTATAAAACATTGAAGAATTTGTTGCATTTAACCATTTTTTTAAATAATTAATACTTCTTTTTTCTTTTGCAGAATCTCCAAACCCATCCAATAGATAGTGACTTTCAACTTTGTCTCTATTTTTGAACAAAACCACTATGTTCTCCAAATTCAAATAACTAGCTATATGGGTTGAATGTGTAGTTATGATTATTTGTCTTCTATTATTGTTTTCATCAACTAAATTTTTTGCCAAATGTTTTTGTAATAATGGGCATAAATGTGCTTCTGGTTCTTCAATGGCAATTATTCTAAAATAATTACTCTGTTTTTCATATAGATGAGCCAAAACCACTGCCATATATAATAAATTATTTCTTCCCAATCCATTACGCTCTATACTGACCGCTTCATCTCCATATTGAATACCTATTTTCTTTAATATTTCGCTTAACTCCAAGGAACTAAATTCAAAATTTATTTTATTAGAACTCGTTTCTGTTTCCATAGATAACTTTTTTAGGTAATGTCCTATGTTCTTCCTTAGAGAGTCCAATACCATTTTATCAGACTTGATTGTTTCATCAAGTTCAACCATTTTTTTCTTTATAGCAACATAATCATCATTTTCCCGATCTCTTAGGATTCGATACAACAACTTATTGCTATTATTTGAATTTAAATCTATTTTAGCATCACGTAATGCATCTAGATACTCCATTTTCATTAATTTTAACCAATAGTTATCCATTGGTTTGTCATCACATCCACATACCACAGCATAATCATATTCTTCTATAGGAAAATCAATATAATTTTTGATTTTATCAATGTCTATTCCCTCAGATTGTTTTTGCACTATTATCAAATCATATTGTTTTAATAGCTCATCTTTTTTACGACCTTTAAAACTATAGACATAACTAATTCTAGCTTCCTTTTTGTTAAAATCATACCAGCAATCATTTATTACTGCCTCCTGTTCTTCGTCAGGGTCTAGGAAATAAAGATCAATTCTCACTTCTGGAAAAATAATTTCACTATCTTCTCTTTCAATAATGCTATTTTTAAATTTATCAATGCAGTGATAATTAAAATCTCCTATTTCAAGTTTTCTTTTTCTATACACAGAAAAATCATGTGATAACACAAGAGATATAGCCTCAAGCAAATTACTTTTTCCAATATTATTTTCACCAATTACTGTTACAAATGGCTTCAATTCTATGGAAAACTCCTCGTAATTTCTATAATTTTTAATTACAACTTTAGATATATACATATTAGTCCCCCTTTGCATCATATTCCTTACTTCACTGATTCAATATGCATAATCACATTACAAAACTCTTAATTAGTTCTATATACGATATAATTTTATGTTAATAAATAATACAATTTAAGTTGACCGCTAACTCAAAATATTTAGTTGTTATCTTTATCCACCCAATGTTGTCACCATATAAAACGGAAAATACAACGTTAAATAATATGATGCTCCTTGAGTAAATCCTCTACTCTCTCATATTTCTTTTTCTTATATGAAATCTCAATCAACTTAATATTTTTGTCCTTTGCATATTTCCTTTTCTCTTCATCATTCCTTTGTTGAATGGCAAATTTCCGCACTCCACCAAATTTCCCTACTGGCATAAAGTGCTGCTCGCCCTGACATTCAATTAATGCAACGAGCCGCTCTTTCTTGTAGATGCCAAAATCAAATCGAAGCGGTGTTTCGTTGTCTATGCCATATACACCCTCAGCCTCTACTTCAACTTTGTAATTAATTCCATTCTTTATGAGAATATCATTTACAATCCATTGAAATGAAGATATAGGATGACAATTACATGAAACTTTACTCCAATATCCATCGTAAGCTCTATAACCATATTTAGTTGGAGGATAAATACCAAACTGATCACAAGTTACCAACTTCTCATTTCCACACAGATAACATTTACAACGATATTGCTTATATACAATAATGTCCCTATATTTCTTCTGATGTCTCTGTGTATAATACGGAATCGGTGGACTTTCCAAGGCATCATCCACACACTCAAGCACTTCAAGAGATTCATATTTTAACCCCACATAATCAATATCGTAGTTATTGGCATATCGTCTTGGAATTGCAGCTATAATCTGTGCATCCTTTTCTGCCTTCTTAACCAGATCTTTCTTTCGCTTATCATTCCAAGCATCACAATACTCATTTGTCGGAATAACATTATCTCTATCATCGACTAAACATACAGACTCATCCTTTTCGTACTTTTTTCTTTTATTATAATTAGCATTATAGGCCCTTGTAGAATAAGTGAACTTTGATGAGCAGTACAAAGGCTTATAACAAAACTTTGGTTCAGTCCGCAATGTTTCTTCAGAATAGTATCGTATTTTTCCACATTTTCTGCATCTACATTTGTAATGTGTTATTTGCTTATCTTTAAGTAACTTTACAATAGCCTCATCAAACTCTGAAACTGCAACAAAATCCCCGTCAGCTTCAAAATTAATGGGCTTGTATATATATGCATGGGTTATTACTTTTTCACTACCATTCTCCCTGTACCAATCTTGACGCTTATACTTACCTTCTTCCACCGACTTAACAAACTCTACCTTTTCTTCTTTTATGTTAGAAATTCTTTCATCCATAACCTGCAAATATTCCGTTCCTTCATCAAGAATTTGCAGACATCCAAATTTCATACCAACTGACACATCTATTTTTTTAGCAGGAATATCCAAAACAAAAATCACCCTCTCCCTTATTATTACATAACCGATTCCATTCTCACTATCATTATATCGACACTGGCACTTTTTTTCAATAAAAATATATCTTCCATAACAATTTTTATAACGTGTTTCACTATAATTGAGCATAGAAAAACAGGTGACATACAAACCGTGTACATCACCTGTTCCATGTTAATTTATTCAGTTGTTCTTACACAAACATCTGCTGTAACAGACCTTTTTTCAGTTCTTCCCACGCAGCTAATGTTGCTTTCTGCTTCTCGATTACTTCATCCAATGATGAAAGACAATCAGCAATTTTCTGCTGTTCTGCAAGGCAAGGAACTATAACAACATAGCCACCAACCAATTTTAAATTCAATCCACCTCTTGTACCATCACCAGATGAAATAAGTCGTAAATTATTATACTGTGTCTGTAAGTACTGATATAAATAATCATCACAAATATCATCGTTTGTTTCAATAGCACAAAGAGACTGATTTGTACAAAGAGGAACTCTTGTAATTGCTACCATTCCTCTTGTTTTTCCCTGTCCAGCCAATGCCATTACAACAGAATTTGGCTTCACCATCTTTGTACTACACTTATCAAATCCTAATTGTGATATTCTTTTTTCAGTATCATGAATTTGTCCATTATTTACCTCACCAGAACTCATCCATTGAATCGTACCTTCTTCCCAATATTCAGGAATTTTTGTACTTGGTGTTGCACCTGCAAAACATGTAGCAACATCATCAATCTTCTTTTCTTCCCACTCAGGAAAATCACTTCCATCATCTGCTTTGAATCTTACTTCCTGACTGAACAGCTTCTGCATCGCACCTTTTTTACGTTCTTCCCATGCAGATACAGTTTCCTTTTGTTTCTCAATTACTGTATCAATCGTTGATAAGAACTCTGCAATTTTCTGTTGTTCTGGAAGTGATGGTACATGAATATCAACAGACATATATGCATCATAACCAATATTGAGAAGTCCATCCATTCTTGCACCAGATGAAACCTTTTTTTTTAACTGTCTATCCATACAAGATGTATTTAAAGAATAATTCCAAAAACCCGAATCTCCATCAATCAACTTAAAAGTGTGATACACATATGGAACCCTTGCTTCGTCAGATTCACACAGTCTATAACACACTCCATATGGTTTTACTTTTGATGCTCCATGATTATATGCAAACTCATCACGTTTCAGCAACGTATACTTTTTTAAACTTTGACCTGCATTTTCTCTTGAATATTTATCTGATTGAAGAATAAAACCATTACCCTGAGAAATCATACGAACATCTGCATTTGAATTCGCATCTTTTCTCACAACCTTCTCTGTAATATCCCCCAGTTTCTTTTCTTCCCAATCTGGAAACTGATTTCCATCATCAGCTTTGAATCTCAATTTAGGTTCATTCATATTCATTCACCTCTTTCCATCAATTCCTTAAATTCAGTCGGTGTAATTTTTTTATATACATTCACTACAAATTCTTTCTTCATTGGAAAAATAACCTCATTTTCGCAAGCCGTGTGTTGATTATAACACCTCAAATATTCACTAAATTTATTCACATCAATTCCGGCACTACTTCCTGTATTTGCATGAATGATTGTATATTTTACGTCTGAATAAATATGATTGAATCCCGTTGTAAAATCATATGAACTACTCCAAGATGCAATCATGCCATGCCATTTAATAGCCGGCATACGCTTATAAGGTTCACCATTTTTAGGATATACATATGCTTTATCCAACACTCTATAAATGTCACCGTGATATTCCCAATGTGATGAAAATTCTGCAGATTCATCATGCAAATTATATGTTGGAAATTTAAGCAACGAATCTCTCTCCCTTATCAAATTTCCTAATACACCGTCATAAAATCTAAGACCTTCTTCATCATATCCACCACCGCACAATGGAATCTCTCTAAATTGTTTCATTGTAACGGCAATCATATATTTTTGATTTTCTAAAGAAAGTTGATTCAATGGATGATTAATTTTACTATCAAACAAAAATAACCCATCTCCCATTATCATTCACCTGCCTTTACAGTCCAAGCTGTCTCATAAAACTTTCAGCCTTATCAATCGCAGCTTTTGTTTCAGAATCCAGTGTCTTAATCTGAGCTTTTACAGCATCCAAATCCACTGGTTCTTCCTCCTCGAATGTATCAACATATCTCGGAATGTTCAGATTATAGCCATTCTCGATAATCTCGCTCATATCTGCTACATGAGCAAATTTATCTACGTCTACACGCTTTGCATATGCATCTACAATCTTATCAATGTGTTCCTGTTCCAAGACGTTCTGATTCTTTCCAGCCTTGAACTCTTTCGATGCATCAATGAACAGAATATTTCCTGAATTGCCGTTTCTCTTGCTTTTCAGTACCAGTACGCACACCGGGATTCCTGTTCCGTGGAACAGATTTGCAGGCAATCCGATAACAGCATCCAGACGGTTCAGGTCTTTGATGATATATTTTCTGATTGCTTCTTCTGCTCCACCACGGAACAATACACCATGAGGTAACAGTACAGCTACACGACCATCAGAATCATCCATGTGATAAATCATATGTTCTACAAAGGCAAGGTCAGCCTGTCCCTTCGGTGCCAGCTTTCCAGCTCCGCTGTATCGCGGGTCATCTTCAAATTTCTTATCAGCTGTCCACTTCAAGCTATACGGTGGATTGCAGACCTGTACAGTCAGCTTCAAATCATCACCGTATTTATCATCTTTCAGCGTATCACCTTTGTAGATATCAAAATTCTGCCAGTCTACACCATGCATAATCATGTTCATTCTTGACAGGTTGTATGTTGTAGCGTTCTGCTCCTGTCCATAGAAATGACCAACTTTATGTGTGGTCAGATGTTTCTGGACTTCTAACAGCATGGATGCAGAACCGCAGGTACAGTCACCGACGGTCTTTGCTTCGTCCAGCCCAAGGGATGCAAGTGTAGCACAAAGTCTACTCGGTCCGGCAGGTGTGAAGAACTCTCCACCTTTCTTTCCGGCATCTGAAGCAAATAGACCAATCAGAATCATATATGCTGTACCCAATACATCAAACTGAGAATCCTGTAAATCAAAGTCAATGTCTGAGACATTGACCATGACGCGACCAATCATATCTGTACGGTCTGCCACTGTCTCTCCAAGACGTGCATCCTGTAAACGCATATCATTGAACAATCCATCAAATGCTTTGTTGGATTCATGCCCCATTGTAGAACCTACAAGGTCATTGATTGCTTTTTCAAAATCTTCTACGCTGAACTTATCAGCATCATTCTCGAATTTTGTAATCTTACGAATCAGGTTACGGAACAGGTTTTCCGGCTTGATGACATATCCCAGTTTGGATAAAGACCAGTCTTCTACAACAGGTCTGTAATCATCATCCGCAAATGCTTCTTCATATGTCACACCGTCATTTTCAAGGATTTCTGCCATGTACATATCTGTACGTTCTGACAGATAACGATAGAAAATTACTCCAAGAATATAATTCTTGAACTCACTGGCATCCATCTGTCCTCGTAATTCATTGGCAATCGCCCAGAGCTTTTGAGAAAGCTCATTTGCCTGTGCCTGATATGTATTTGTATCTGCCATAATTATTCTTCCTCTGCTTTGTATTTGTTATAGGTCTCTGTTACAAATGTCTTCACTGATTTTGTCAGCTTCGTCATTTTCAGAAGACCCAGCTTGTATGCTGTCAATCTCTTACGAATATCATCATCTGAGATCGTACCGTGGAATACATATTCCGTAAACAGTTCTGATACAATCATGTAATCAATCTTGTTATCAAACGCAAATTCTTCCATGTCAGCCTTCATCTGCTCTTTCTCGAACTGAGTGAATGCTTCCATGATATCTGCATCCTCTGGCAAATCATAGAATCTGGTCAGAATGAACTGTCTCATGACCTCTTTCTTGAGTCTCAATGATTCATTATCGGAACGCTCAATCTCACGCAGAATCAAATCAACATCCTGCTGCTTTTCTTCCTCTGTCTTGTCGTGAGTATTCGCATTTTTCAGCAGATTCAGGATATACACGACATTGATACGGTCAGTACGGACAAGCTCAATATCGAAATCCACATCTACTGGTACAGGTACTTTCGGATTTGGATTGTGTGTCTGGTCTTTGTAATACAGATACCAGCTCTTGAATCCTTCGTATTCATTCTCATCCATCACAACAGCAAGGTCATCCCAGTCAAACTTGGAAAATGTCTTCAAAGTGGCAAGGGTCTTTGCCATTGAACGGAACGCAATGATAAACATACGGATTTCATCTTCTGACTTGAGCTGACCAGCTGCATCTACATCCGCTGTAATCTTTCTCAGTACAGGTTCCTGATTTACCCACTGATTCAGATAATACTCATAATTTTCAAGCAGATATTCATTCGGGTCTCCGTCCCCGGAGAATAATGTCAGTGCATCATCCTGCCACTGCTTGATATTTCTGTATGATACAATCTGTCCAAACTGCTTTGTCACCTTGTCTACACGGTTTGTACGGCTATATGCCTGTACAAGTGAGTGCCAGATAAGATTTTTGTCCAGATACAGCGTATTCAATGGCTTTGCATCGAATCCGGTCAGGAACATATTGACTACCAAGAGAATATCAACCTGCGGTAAATCCTTCTGTTTCAATCTCTTTGCAATATCTTTTCTGTATGTATCAAATGTATCAATCGTAAATGCTGTATTGTATAAAGCATTGTAATCCTGCATACAGCGGTCAAGAAGTTCCTGCGAATGTTCATCTGCACCATCATCCATATCTTCATTTGCCTGATAGGAAAAGATTGCAGCCACTTTCAGCTTCTTATCATCTGGCACCGTATCGTTCAGCTTCTTGAACTCGTCATAATACTTTCCGAGGGTCTGAATCTTATCCACTGCGAACAGTGCTGTATAAATATCCTTGCCCTGTGGATGTACATGCTGCTCATGATGCTCGAAAATATGCTTTGCAATGCCAGCAATACGCTCATCATCATGGTACAGAGGTTCCATGTCGATTTTATGACGCTTGCAGTATTCCGGGTCATCCAGCTGTTCCGGGTCAATACCCTTTACAGCAAGATTCCTTGTAAAGATGGTACGCTGATACTCTACCGAGAATCTAAGCACGTTACCATCTGCAATCGCATCCTTAATCATGTATTTATGCAAGCATGAATCCAGCTTATCTCCTGCATGGAAAATATCAGCTGTGGTACGACCATCCGCACCCTTGTTTTTCTCAAAAATCGGTGTTCCAGTGAATCCGATGTAATTTGCTCTTTCAAAATGCTTTTCAATCTGACCATGCATCTTTCCAAACTGAGAACGATGGCACTCATCAATGATAAATACAACCTTCTTATTCTTGTATGCATCCATTACAGTTGCATATTTCGGATTCTTGACGGCATTTGCCATCTTCTGAATCGTTGTAACAATCATCTTTTTCTCAGATGATTTCAGCATATTGATAAGTACAACAGTGCTGTCCGTATTGTCTACACAGTCTTTTTCAAAACTGTTATATTCATCAACGGTCTGGTCATCCAGGTCTTTTCTGTCAATCAGGAAGACGACCAAATCTACCATTGATTCATCACGCAAAAGCTGTGCCAGCTTGAATGATGTCAAGGTCTTTCCTGAACCTGTACAGGCAAATACATAACCATCCTGATTTACTTCCAGTACACGCTTCTTTGCAGCCTTTACAGCGTAAATCTGATATGGTCTCATGACCATCAATACAGGCTCCGTGGTCTTAATGACCATGTATTTATCCATCATCTCTGTAATAGCTGATTTACGGAAAAATTCACCTGTGAATGTGTTCAGGTCATTGATACGTGTATTCTTTTCATCTGTCCAGAAGAATACAAGAGATTTCAAGATTGGATTATACTGACCATCTATCATCTCATTTTCATTACAGAAATACTTCGTCTGTACAGAATTGCTGACCACAAACAGCTGCAAATATCTGAAAATACCCTTGAAAGAAAACTTTCTGTATCTGTTAATCTGGTTAATTGCTTCGTTGATTTCCACGCCGGGGCGTTTCAATTCAATCTGTACAAGCGGTAAACCGTTGATAAGGACGGTCACATCATAACGATTCTTATACACTACATCGTCTTTATGTGCCTTGTCCATTGTGATCTGATGTGTTACCTGATAGATATTTCTATCTGTATCGCCAGAGAAGAAATCAATATACACTGATTCTCCATTATCCAGCTGTAACACATATTTATCACGAAGAATCTTTGCTGATTCATACACAGAATGATTATCTACATGAATCATAATGCGGTTGAACTCAGCATCTGAAAATGATGCATCATGTCCCTTTTCTGCCAGCTTCTTTGCATTGAACTTTGCAAGCTGTTCACGGAAATTGGCAAGCACATCATCATAATTATCTAATTTTATGAATTTGTATCCGATACCTTCTAAGCGGTCTATTAAAATATCTTCAACTTCGTATTCAGAAATGTGTGGCATATTGATAATACCTCCTCTCTGCTAAACAGCATATTATATACTTCCATCATCATTCTATGAAATCTTAGTTATTATATTTACCCCTTTCGCTCTAACAAACATGCAGTTTCTACATGCACAGTCTCAGGAAATAAATCCACATTACTGACCCTCTTCAACTCATACCCGCGCTCCTGGAACACCGCCAGATCCCTCGCAAAGCTTGTTGGCTTGCAGGAAATATACACGATGTTTTTCACGCCATAGTCGATGATCTTTTGCAATGCCTTTGGATGGATGCCGTCGCGTGGTGGATCGAGGATGATGTAGTCTGGTTTTTCCTCGATATCGTCAATGACTTTGAGGACATCTCCGGCTATGAATTCGCAGTTATCCAGACCGTTGAGAGCAGCGTTTTCTTTTGCCGCCTCGACAGCCTCTTCTACGATCTCGACACCGATGACTTTGCGGGCAACAGGTGCTATGAGCTGTGCGATCGTTCCTGTTCCGCTATAGAGGTCAAATACGACTTTGTCATGCAAATCTATCGCATGTGTTTCTGTGGCATTGCCACCTGATGCTTTTTCGTTAAGCGCATCACTGCCCGGTGCATTTTCTTCGCCTGGTGTATTTTCTGCCATATTTCCGTTGCCGATTTCTCCTGCATTTCCAATATTAATCTCACCCAGCACATACTCACGGGCACGCTGATAGAGCACTTCTGCCCCGCTTGTATTTGTCTGGAAGAAGGAGAATGGGGAGATTTTGAAGGTGAGTCCTAAGACTTTCTCTTCAAACCAATCTTTGCCATATAAGATCTTTGTCTCGTCACTTTGTACGACATCGCCCAGACTGTCGTTACAGATCTGCAGAATACCTGTGATCTGTCCCTCAAGAGGTAGGGCAAGCAGGCGGCTGACAAGCTCGCTATAATCGATTTCCTGCTGTGTGGAGGTGACGAGTGCTACGAGCATATCACCGGACACTTCGGCACGGCGAACGAGCAGATGACGAAGTACGCCCTGATGATCGCGTTTATGGTAATATGGAATGTTGTTTTCTTTGGCATATTCTCGCACGCAGGCAAGGACTGCGGAGTAATCGGGATGTACGATCTGACAGCCCTCCGCATCGACGATATCATGAAAGCTTCCTTTTTTGTGCAGACCGAGCGTCAATGGACCGTCTTTAACGGCATCTCCAAAGGAAAATTCCATTTTATTACGGTATCCCCACTCTCTGTACTGTCCATCTTTTCGTACAGATAAGATTCCATCGTACTGATAACCATCTCCTTCGTAGACGGCATCGATCAAGCGAAGTACTTGTTCTTTTTTGAGGGCGAGCTGCTGTTCATACGGAATTTCCTGATAGTTACAGCCACCACATATACCAAAATTCGGACACTTCGCCTCTCGCGTTTCTAACTGTCCTTTTTTTAGGACAGTGCGCAATCGTCCTTCACATTTATTTTTGCGTGCTTTCTTGACAGAAAACTCTACCGTCTGTCCAGGAAGCGCACCTTTTACGACAGCATATTCGGTTGCCACGCTTTCGTCAGGCTGTGGCACCTGTGCCTTTACAACTGCTTTATTCGGAAAGTCAACACGTTCTACCACGCCTGTTAAAATCTGTTTCTTTTTCATGTCTATCCTCATTTCTGTAACTGCAGATTTTATATTTATCTATTTCTGCATCAATAATTTTCATGCTCATTCATTTCTGCATCAATAATTTTCATGCTCATTCATTTCTGCATCAACAATTTTCATGCTCATTCATTTCTGCATCAACAGTTTTATTGCTTATTCATTTCTGCATCAACAATTTTTATGTTTATCTAAATCTGCACTAACAGTTTTATTATTCATTTATTTCTGCACCGGCAGATTTTCCATTATTCTCTTGGCTTGTCCGCAAAGTTACCCATGATCTTTAAGTTGCTGGCATATTCTTCGATCGACGCCATCGCATTTTCCACACCGGAGTCCTGCAGATTTCCGGTAAAGTCAACGAAGAAACGATATTCCCAACTGCCTTTGTGCATTGGTCGGGACTCGATCTTAGTTAAGTTCAGATCGTTATAATAAAAGTTTGCCAACATATGATACAGGGTACCAGCCTCATGTTTTATTTCAAATGCAATGCTGACTTTATTGGCATTTTTTACATATATTTTTTGATTTGAAATAATGATGAAACGAGTATAGTTTTGGTTGTGCTGATTGATCTTTGGCTGCAGCACGGTAAGACCGAACTCCTCAGCTGCGCGCACACTGGCGATCGCTCCCTGTGATCTGTCACCCTCTTCTGCAATTTTCTTAGCAGCGCCTGCCGTGCTGTCATATTCCACACCACGAATGGCAGGATGTTCCTCTAAGAAATCCGAGCACTGCATCAATCCCTGCGGATGCGAATACACAACTTTCAGATCATCGATGGCGGCACCCGGAAGTCCCAGTAATGCCTGATCGACCTTGATAACATGCTCTGCCACGATAGTTACATCGTGATCGACCATCAGATCATAGATGTCTGCAATGCTTCCGGTGGAAGTGTTTTCGATCGGCACAACGCCATACAGTGCCTCTCCATTTGCAACAGTCTCCATCACTTCTTTAAAAGTTGTTTTGTTAAAAGAGGTGATCTTATCCCCAAAATATTCCAACATCGCCTGCTCGGTAAAGGCTCCTTTTTCCCCAAAATAGACAACTCTGGTGTCTTCGTTGACATCCAGTTTCTCTACTTCACGAAATGGAATATGGTTTACTCCGGGACCAAGTTTTTGATACTGATATTTACGGCTGATGGACATGATCTGGCGAAACAGATCCTCAACTGCTGTCTCGTTAAATTCATTATTTGCCATCTTACGCATTGCTGCGATCTTTTCGTTCTCACGCTGTGGATCATATACCTTCTTTCCGGTACTGCGCTTATACGCTGCAACGTCGTTGGCAACGTCCATTCTTTCCTGAAAGAGACGAATGATCTCTTTGTCAATTTCATCAATTTTTCTGCGACTTTCTGCTAAATCTATTACCATATTTTTATTCACTGATCTGTCAACCAGTTTATCCTTTCTCTCGGTTTCTTCCGAGCTTTCTTTATCCGGCATATTATGTGATAACCCTATCGCTATTAGAATACCATATTCCTTACCCTCTGCACAAGGAACGAAAAAAAACATCCGGTGATCAAATCACCGGATGCCCGTTCATTCACTCTACTGAAAACCTTTCAAGAAAGATGCTTTCGAATCTCCCTTACTTTTTCTTCCGCCTCGCTCTGCCTGCTGCATTCTATGAAGCTCTTCATCATCGTACTTGGACTCTTTGAAGTTGTCCTCCTCCAACAATGCTTTCAGATCAACTTTCTTTGCTTTTCTAGGCTTAGAAGGCTTCTTCGGATCCGGATGCACTCTTTTGCTCTTTGCGACAGGTGCCTCCTTCTGCTCTACCTCGGCAGGCTCGTCAGCTTCCTGTGCCGTCTCTGCAGAAGCCGTCTCTGCAGAAGCATCCTCTGCTGAGTCCGTGGCAGCTGCCTCTTCTTCCGCCTCTTCCGTTACTGCAGCTTCTGCTTCTTCCGAAGTCTCTTCCACTGCCGAAGCTTCTTCCTGTGCAGTCTCTTCCTGTACAGTCTCTTCTTCTGCGATCTGCTCCTCTTCCTGTGGTGCTGCCTGCTCTTCTACAGGCTGTGCCTCAGGCTCCTGCTTCGTCTCCACGTTCTTTGCGGTATCAGCATCCTCTTTGGACCCAGCGCTCTGTACCGTCTCATTCTTTTTCTTTACCGCTGAATCCTTATGTAGGTCCGACGCCTCTTCTCCTTCTAAGTTGAACTCCGTAGCGTCATCACCAATAAAGATGTCTTTACTGATCGTAATATGTGCAACCAGTGCTGAACCAAAGTATTCGTTCAGAACCGGAACCTGCTCGATTGCTTTTACCGGATCGTCGGACTTGATCATTGTCAAAAATACAGCGAACGGTCTAATATAAACCAAGCACTGTTCCAATGGATATTTTTCCACTTTGATCGTAACCACTTTATCCTTAAATGCCTGTAACTTCTCTTCCACATCGGCATCCTCTGTGTGCAAGCTAAGGAAACTCTTCTTGACTGCCTCAAGATATTCTAATTTACGTGCTTCATTCATACGCTTCTCGATCTGATCGCGCATGATATGCATTTTCTTTGGAGCTGCATCACCAAGATTTGCCTGCTTATAAAGCTTTAAGCACTCTTTCTGTTTGGTATTTAACTCCATGATGCACTGCATCATTTCTGTATTTGCTTTTTCAGGCACAAACTCCTGCATCGTGATGCTTGCCATCACTTCCTTCACTAACGTACTGAACCGGATCATTTCCTCCTCAAGTTCATTGTACGAAGCAAGTAACTGCTGTATTTCGTTCATCCCTACCTGTCTCCCTTCACGTTAAAATAATCCTTCAAAATAAGTATAATACATTTTGTGAAAAATGCACATAGTTTTTTTACTTTTTTTTAACTTTTTTTACATTTTTTTAACTTCCAAGGATCATTCTGCAATATACTCATTCGTAAATCCTGTATTTTCCGGAATTTCCTGATCGTATAAATGCTGCTCATTGACCCATTGATAAAACATATTCCAACGGTCTGCATCAAAAACTCCGAACTGCGCCGCATCATCGATGTAGCAATCCTTTAGATATTCCTGACTGCCTTTTATCAGACGTTCATCAAGATCCGGCACGCTGCTGCATAATATTTCTGCTGCCTTCTCCGGTTTTTTGATGGCATACTCATAGCCTTTTTTGACAGCTTTCAAAAATTTTCTGGCGACATCCGGATGCTTTGTCAGGAATTTATTGTTCGCAATGATAACCGGACTGTAATAATCAAACCGTTCGTCTAATTGTCGAAACGGCAAGAATGTCGTAACCAGTCCGGCCTGTTCACATTGAATGCCACCCCACTCATAATTGATCCACGCACATTGAATGTCCGAACGGAGTGCCGATACCACATCGTCAATATAACTGGATAATAATGTCACACGCCCAAAATCACCGCCGTCCGCTTCCACTAAGGTCTGTATGACTTTTTGGCGAAACAGCGTATCATTGGTCGCCAGCGTGTGATCCTGCAATTTGCCCGGAGAATCGATTCCCTGATCGGTCGATGAGATCAATCCTGCCGTATTGTGCTGCAAAATTGCCGCTACAGCCGTCACATTAATATTTTGATCTCCGGCAAACTCTTCCGCCAGATTGTCCTGCGCATCAATGCCAAATTCAGCATTACCGGATACTACCATGTCGGTTGCACCGTCATCCGGCGGCAGTACGATCTCCACTTCCAGCCCTTCGTCCGCAAAATATCCCTTTTGCTCGGCAACATACAGCCCGGTATGATTCGTATTCGGCGTCCAATCCAGTACCATCGTAAGCTGTGTTTTTGTATCCTTTTTGTTCGTCTGTTTCTTCGTTTGACAAGCGCAAAGATTCACTGACATACTTGCCACCAGGCATAACGCAAGCAAACGCATTCTAAATGTTTTTTTCATACTGATCACTCATGCCTTTCCGCACCTGTTGCTTTAAGTGAGCTTTCGCATTTTGCCACAGGCACAGATTCAGCACCACAAATTGTATTCGCTTTATTCCGCTTTCAAAAATGCTGCATAACATTTCTTTGCCTCATACACATCGGCTTTGCTGGTAATCTCCCAAGGTGCATGCATATTTAACACCGCAACACCGCTGTCGATAACCTGCATGCCATACAGGGACAAAATATATGCGATCGTTCCACCACCGCCAATATCTACTTTACCAAGTTCTGCTGTCTGATAAGCAACATTTGCGTTATCCATAATGTTGCGAAGTTCAGCCAAATATTCTGCGTTCGCATCGTTGGAACCGGACTTGCCGCGGCTTCCGGTAAATTTACTAAATACAACGCCTCTGCCAAGATAAGATGCATTTTTCTTTTCGAATGCATCGGCAAATAATGGGTCGTAAGCTGCATTTACATCTGAAGAAAGCATGCGGCAGTTTGCCAGACAGCGTTTCAAGGTAAGCTCTGAATAAGTGCCCTCGAGATTGATCAGCTCTGCCACTACATTTTCAAAGAAATGTGACTGCATTCCTGTTGCTCCAACACTGCCGATCTCCTCTTTATCAACCAGCAGGCAGCAAGCTGTCTTAACCAGATCTTTGGCCTCTAACATAGCTGCCAAAGAAGTATAAGCACATACTCTGTCATCTTGTCCATAAGACATGATCATGCTTCTGTCTACACCGAGTTCTCTTGCCGCACCTGCCGGTACGATCTCTAATTCTGCAGAGATAAAATCTTCTTCTTCCATGCCATACTGATCTTGCAGCAATTTCAGCACATTTGCTTTGACGGCATCTTTTTCTTCGTCTTTCAAAGGCATACTTCCGATCAAAAGATCTAATTTCTCTCCCTCGATAACTTTAGCTGCCTTCTTCTCCATCTGCGTTCCGGCCAAGTGGATCAACAGATCTGTTACACAAAATACCGGATCATCCTCTTTCTCACCGATGCAGATATCCACCGTCTCGCCATTTTTCTTTACAACCACACCGTGGATCGCTAACGGAAGCGTCACCCACTGATATTTCTTGATCCCACCATAATAATGTGTATCCAGATAAGCCATGTCGCTGTCTTCATACAATGGATTCTGCTTTACATCCAAACGCGGTGAATCGATATGCGCTCCTAAAATATTCATGCCCTGTTCCAATGGCTGCTCACCGATCTGAAACATTGCAACACTTTTGTTCATGCATACTGCATAAATTTTATCACCTTTTTGCAGAGCACGTCCCTGTTCCATAAAGGACTGCAGAGACTGATAACCTGTCGCTTCTGCCTGTTTGATAATCTCTTTCACACATTCTCGTTCGGTCTTGCCTACCGTCAAAAACTCTCGATAGGATTTATTCACTTCTTCTAATTCTGTAATCTGCTCATCACTATACGCTTTCCATGCATTCTTTCTTTCCATCTAAACTCTCCTGCCTTTCCGTTTTTTTACTCTGCTAACCTCTATAGCAGCTAAACATACACCCTTTAGTATACAACATTTTTCGCAAAATACAAATTCAGAATCTCAAACTGATTATCTCACAAATTCGCAACGCAAGGGAGCTTGTTCACTTGCGCAG